>Ga0255758_10000022_pt1 | contig 150998 bp, 136 predicted proteins | sample 011ome_24_FD_179958 | JGI IMG/M metagenome (GOLD analysis project Ga0255758, IMG submission 179958) | Coastal salt marsh microbial communities from the Groves Creek Marsh, Skidaway Island, Georgia - 011513CT metaG (version 2) | ecosystem: Environmental > Aquatic > Marine > Intertidal zone >... | reverse complement strand
GCAGATGGTACTGCCATTTGGTGGGAGAGTATGTCGCCGCCTTCTTTAAAGACCCTTCATTGATTTGAAGGGTCTTTTTTTTTGATGTAAATGAAAGGGGGGACTGGTTTTTGGTTCTAAAAAAAAGGCCGTAAAAAAGCTATTTTTTGACTTATTGTTGAGAAGATTTTTATTTAAATAAAATAGGCCACCTAGGATAGATTTAAATATTTTTTTATCTGCATAACATACTCTTCAAATGCTTTTTTCCCTTTGTAAGTTAAACTACAATAGGTTTTTGGATAGTTTCTTTCAAAGGTTTTAGTGATGTTAATGTATTCCGCCTCTTTTAATTTTTTTAGTTGGTGGCTTAAATTTCCTTGTGTTGTTTTTGTTTTCTCTTTGAGATAATTAAAGTCAGCTTTATTTACTTTTATTAATAGCGAAACAATTGCTAACCTTATTTGTTGATTTAAAATTGGATCTAAGTCTTTAAGCATATCATTCTGATTTTTTAAGTAAGTATGCTGGAATCAAATAACCCACTATGGTAGCAACCCCATTTATTAATAGTGTTTCAGTATTACTTACAAATAATGAAACTATTGAAAAAGCAAAAAACATAATACCTCCAATTGTAAGTGATTTAAATTTCATAGTGAGTCCAGTTATAAGTGTACCAATTCCAGCTAATAATAGGATAAGAGAAGTAGGAATTACTTTTAGGAATGAGCAAATGAAAATTATATTTATAAAAGATATTCCTATAACAATCCATAAATACTTTAGAAACCTTTCTAAAAAGGTTTCATATTTCATGTTAGCTATTTGTTTTTTTGAATAAATAATTGTTAAAATCCAACCAATTGGAATTATAATGATCCATGTAAGGTAAGAATGTAAAAAATCTGTATAAGACAGTAAAAGATAATGCGTAAAAGAGGCGATTGTTACTTGCCAACCCCACACTATAAAATAAAAACTTTGTTCTTTAATATCTTCCTTTGTTTTGTTAATTGTATTTGAAATTAAGTTTAAGCTTTCAATTGGGTTAAGAAGATTTGGGTTTTTCATGATGTAAATAATAAATTAAACATTAGTGTAAATGTTATATAGTTTGTAATACAAACCAAAAATTTAACATTAGAATAAAAAATAAAATATTCAGCACACAAAAAGTTTAGGTGTACCACAAAATAGTAAATCCTAAAAAAAAAATTAAATAAAATAAGAAATGGCAAAAGCCAGTAGAATGGTCAACAGCTTTTGGATATTAAAAGCATGACCTTGGTTGCTTTCAAACAGTATGGTTGTAGAAATATGCAAAAGCATACCGATTACAAGGGCTACAATGGGCATTTCCCATTCTTGAAGTACTGGCGAGTGGACTAGGGTAAAGGTGCCTAAAGGAGTCATTATCGCAAAAAGAAATAGCCCAAGAAGTTTTACTATTTTGTGGGTTTTTGAGGGCCAAAGCAAAAAGAAGAGTACCATACCGATGGGAATTTTGTGTATAAAAATACCCCACACCAAAGGCAATTGAGTAGCCAAGGGTAAGCCTTCTATAAAGGCATGAAGGCATAAACTAAACAGAAGTAACCTTGGCAGTGTGGCATTAGGTCGGGCATGTGCATGACCATGTTCAGCTCCTTGGGAAAGGTTTTCCAGTAAAATTTGAGTCACTAGTCCGGTTACGATCCAAACCCCTGTTTTTGAATTGCTCATTTGAAACACTTCTGGTAAGAGGTGAAATAGCGTTATGCCTAACAAAAAAGCCCCGCTAAAGGCCAATATCAATTTAAATCCTGTAGTGGTTTTCGGTTTAACGCTATAGGCAATTCCCATGCCCAAGGTGGCCCCTAAAAACGGAACAAGGTATTGAAGGAGGGGAATTGTGTTCATAATTTTACCAATCGGAATAACTGTAGCTAAAATTAAAGTATTTTTGGTCGAAATTAGGGTATGCACGAAAATTTTACCATGACCGCCAAAACCTTTTATGGTTTTGAAGATTTGTTGGCCAAGGAATTGCTGGCTCTTGGAGCTCAAAAAATTGAAAAACAGAACCGACTGGTTCGGTTTGTGGGCGATAAGGGGTTTATGTACAAAGCAAATCTTTCTTTGCGTACCGCATTAAAAATTCTAAAACCCCTCCATACTTCACAAATAGAAAGCGAACAAGATCTTTACGATTTGTGTTATGACTTTCCTTGGGAAAATTACCTTGACGTTGATTCGAGCTTTGCCATTGATAGTGTGGTAAATGGGGAGGTGTTTCGGCATTCCAAATACGCGGCCTTAAAAGCCAAAGACGGATTGGTTGATCGATTTCGTTCCAAATATAACCGGAGACCCGATGTGGATGTAGAAAACCCAACACTGCGGATTAATTTGCACATTCAACATACCACATGTACTCTTTCTTTAGACAGCTCAGGAGCATCTTTACATCATAGGGGATACCGAACAGCGACCAATATGGCTCCCATAAACGAAGTGTTAGCTGCGGGGCTAGTGCAACTTTCAGATTGGAAAGCCAACACCGATTTCTTAGATCCAATGTGTGGAAGCGGAACCCTTTTGATTGAGGCTGCGATGTTAGCGTGTCGTATTCCTGCCAATATTAATCGGCGTTTTTTTGCTTTTGAAAAGTGGCTGGATTTTGAGGCTGAATTGTTTGAAAAAATCAAAGAGAGCCAGTTGCAAAAAGTGATCAATCCTACTGTTAAAATTATAGGTTTTGATAAAGCACCTTCTGCCGTTACCAAAGCGGTGTTAAATATTCGCAATGCAAACTTGACAGAATTTATAACCGTAGAGCAAAAGAATTTTTTTAACACCCATAAAGAAAGCCAAGGCCCATTGCACCTATTGAGCAATCCCCCCTATGGTGAACGATTGGATGGCGATATCAAGGCTTTGTATAAATCAATTGGCAATACCCTAAAGCAAGGTTATGCTCAAACCCACGCCTGGTTAATTAGTGCAAACACTGAGGCGTTAAAAAATATTGGATTACGTCCGAGCCGAAAAATAAAACTCTTTAACGGTAAGCTAGAGTCTTATCTCATGTACTATCCCTTATATGAAGGGACAAAACGGATTCATAAATTGAATTCCTAACTATTTGCTGAAGCGAAAGGGCAAACTGTAAGAGAGGGTATAGTTAACGCTAGCCCCAAATTTATTTTCATCGGTTTTGCGATTGAAACCGGGGATGTAAATGTTGTCAAAATTTTCGGGTGGAGTGTTGTTGACTAAACGATGTAATCGAAGACCTAAGCCCAAGTAAATATTTTTGAACAGTTGTACCTTAAAACCTAAAACGGCTTCTACCCATAAGGCATTTAAATTTTCACGTAAGCCCGTAGAGAAACCATTTTCAACGGGTTCGTCATAGCCCACCCAAAAAGGGGTGCGGTCAAGTATGGTGTAGGAATTTAGGGTTTGACTATAGCTGCTTCTCGCTATGCGGAAACCTAAGGTAACATGGTTATTCATGCCTTCCCAATTTTCATATAAATTGAGTTCTAGACCTAATTTTTGGTAGCTACCTGAAGTGGTGCTATTTACTTGTTCCGTTTGCTTGGTGACTTCAACAGAGCCCAACTCCATCGCAATAAAAGTATTTTTCCGAAACAACAAATCACCTGCCCATTCAATTCCTTGAAAAGTGTCATCAAATCGAGATCGGATTGGACGGTACAAATCTACCCCTACACGAAGGGTTAAGGGTGTTTTTGGAGCACTTACAATAGTATCCAGAGGAGATTCATCGAGTAGTTCCGATTCTATCTGTTGACTAAAGAGCGTCACTGCCCAAAGCAGACTAATACAAAATGCCCAAATGTGCGTTTTTCTCATTAAAAACTGTATCGTTTAATATAATGACTCCTTTGATCCAATCAGAACCTGGATTTAATAAAGTCACTGGATTTTCGTTGAATATATAATGGGCTGTAAATCCACAAGCACTACTTACAAAACGGTCCCAACGGTCGTAGTTAAATTGAAGGGTGTCAATATTCTCATTTTCTTGCCCTTGATTGATGATGAATTCAAATTGAGTATTCGATTCGTTTCGCTTTAGGGGAAGAGCCAATGAATCACTCCTCGAGTTTCGCAGCAGACTGTCGGAGCCTATGGGACGAATTAAAAAGCCAGGGGGTGTTTTTCGACTCGTGCTTTCGCTCTCTATCATCAAGATTACAAGTTCGGGGGTTTCGGGTACATCCGAAATACAGATATCGTCTTGTTCACATCGGGCCATTAATACAATGGCAAGTGCCACCCAAAAGAATCGAAACATCAAGTTATTTTGCAAAGCCATTGGATCGTAAAAGTACAATATTTTCTACATGGTGGGTTTGAGGGAACATATCAACCGCTTGACTTTTTTCAACAATATAGTGTGTTTTCATCAGTTCAAGATCACGGGCTTGTGTTGCGCTATTGCAACTCACATAAACAATTTTTTCGGGATTTAGTTTAAGCAATTGATCAATAACATCAGGGTGCATTCCGTTTCTTGGCGGATCGGTGATCACAACATTTGCTTTGCCATGCCGTTCGATAAAGTCTTCGTTAAAACATTCTTTCATGTCGCCCACTTCAAAAAAGGTATTGGATACGCCATTTTCAAGAGCATTTTCTTTGGCTGCAGTGATGGCTTCCGGAACCGATTCAATACCGATTACCTTTTTACATGCCTCAGCAATGTATAGGGCTATGGTGCCTGTTCCGGTATACAAATCATAGACGATGTCCTCACTTTTTAGGGAGGCAAACGTTTTGGCAATTGAATACAACACTTCCGCTTGTTTGGGGTTGGTTTGGTAAAACGACTTGGCTGTAATTTTAAAGCGTAACCGGCCCAATTGTTCTTCTATATAATCTCTTCCGTGATAACACAGTATGGTTTGATCATACAGGCTATCATTTCCTTTTGCATTCACACAGTAGAGTACTGACGTTAGGTTGGGAAAATCTTGAAGTAGCGCATCAAATAATGCAGCTCTTTTTTCGGGCAGGTCTTCAAAAAACTGAATCAATACCATGGTTTCACCCAAGGTGGTTGTTCGAATCATTAACGACCTAAGAAAACCGTTTTGCGCTCGAACATCAAAAAAATCAAGATTTTGATCAAGGGCATACGCACGAATCGCATTGCGAATGCCATTTGAAGGATCTGCTTGCAAATGACAGGTTTTAATGTCTACCACTTTATCCCACATGTAGGGTTTATGAAATCCAAGACCATTTCGTTCGATGGATACACCACTATTGATTTCTTCAGTGGTCAGCCATTTTGAATTGGAAAAAGAAAATTCCAGTTTGTTACGGTACCAATACGCCTCATCACTTCCTACAATAGGGAGAAATGTTTCGGGCACTACTTTACCAATGTGTTGAAGGTTATGATGAACACTTTTCTCCTTAAATTGGAGCTGAGCAGTATACTTTAAATGTTGCCATTTACACCCGCCACAAAGTCCGAAATGTTGGCATGGGGGTTGGGTTCTGTGGGGTGATTGGGTAATCCATTCCAAAGGTTGGGCTTCAAAATAGCCTCTTCTTTTTTTGTAGGCTTCAACGGTGACTACATCACCCGGTACTGTTTCTTTCACAAAAAAAACAGTTCCGTCTTTATCCTTTCCTACACCTTGTCCTTTGGAATTGATATCCACAATTTCCAAAGCGTTAACCAATCGATTTACCTTATTTCTAGACATGCTGCAAATGTAGGGGCTTACCCGATTAAAAAACCATTTTTATCTAAGTTTTTACCCGCTATTTTCATTACTTTTGAATCTATTGATACCCCTAAATTCATTGAAATGGAAGACCTAAAAATAGCCCATCCGTATATTGAACTCGAACAGGAATATGGCGCACATGATTATCATCCACTCCCTGTAGTTTTACAAAAAGGGAAGGGGGTATACCTTTGGGATACTGAAGGGAAAAAATATTATGATTTTTTATCGGCCTATTCTGCGGTGAATCAAGGACATTGCCACCCCCGTATCGTAAATGCGCTTCAAAAACAAGCGGAAACGTTGACTTTAACTTCACGTGCGTTTCACAATAATAAACTTGGAGCGTACATGAAATTCATAACAGACTATTTTAAATTTGAACGACTATTGCCCTCCAATACGGGTGCTGAGGCGGTCGAAGCTGCTATAAAAATTACCCGCAAGTGGGGCTATACGGTAAAAAACATTCCTGAAGACAAAGCCCAGATTGTGGTATGTGCTCAAAATTTTCACGGGAGAACCTCAACCATAATTTCGTTTTCAAGCGATTCGGGTTCAAAAAAGCATTTTGGACCTCATGCCTCAGGGTTTATTAAAATACCTTTTAACGATAGTGAGGCTCTAGAAGCGGTGCTAGAAACCCATCCTCATGTAGCAGGGTTTTTAGTGGAACCCATACAAGGAGAGGCTGGTGTGTATACTCCTGATTCTGATTTTATTAGAAAAGCTCGTGAATTATGTACCCACCACAATGCGTTACTAATTACCGACGAAATACAAACAGGAATAGGAAGAACGGGTTCATTGTTAGCCGTTTGTGGAGATTGTACTTGTGCGGGTCATTGCGAACAACAAGAAACCTATGTGCGTCCTGATATTCTCTTGTTGGGTAAAGCTTTGAGCGGAGGCACCTATCCCGTTTCAGCAGTTTTGTCTGACAGTTCTGTTATGGATGTTATTCAACCTGGTCAACACGGAAGTACATTTGGAGGCAACCCAATGGCATGTTCAATTGCTATGGAATCATTAGCGGTAATACGTGATGAAAAATTAACTCAAAATGCGCGGCGATTAGGAGAAATCTTTCGCACGGAAGTAAACCAATATAGTGCACAAAGTACAATTGTAAAACAGGTTCGAGGAAAAGGCTTGCTTAACGCCATTGTAATCAATGATTCAGAAACTGGAGATACAGCGTGGAACATTTGCCTAGCCCTTATGGAAAACGGTTTGTTAGCAAAACCTACCCACGGAAATATAATACGTTTTGCGCCCCCATTAGTCATTACTGAAGCACAGCTTTACGATTGTATTTCAATAATAACACGAACACTTCAAACTTTTGAATTGGAATAGATAAACGGAGTGAAATGAAAGTGTATTTTGACAATGCCGCTACAACACCACTTCGAAAAGAAGTAATTTCCGCCATGACTGAGGTGATGTCTTCAAGTTTTGGTAATCCATCTTCAACACACTCATTTGGGCGTACCGCTAAATCCTATTTAGAAACTGCACGAAAGGGAATTGCAAAATTGCTAGGAGCCGACCCACAAGAAATTATTTTTACCTCTGGGGGAACCGAATCCGATAATATGATACTTCATTGTGCGGTAAAAGATTTGGGTGTACAAACCCTGATCACTTCACCCATTGAACATCATGCCATACTTCATGCGGTAGAGGCATTAGAGCATGCGCACAAGGTCAATATTCAATATGTAGAAGTAGATGAAGAGGGGGGCATGAATTTGGCTCATTTGGTTTCCTTACTTCAAGCCGATACTACAAAAAAATTGGTATCGTTGATGCATGTCAATAATGAAATTGGAAATACTATAGACTTACATGAAATTGGACAATTGTGTCATAACCATAATGCACTATTTCATACTGATGCAGTGCAGGGGGTGGGTCATTATACTTATGATTTAGCCTCGTTACCCCTTGATTTCCTCTCTGCTGCAGCACATAAATTTCACGGCCCAAAGGGTATTGGATTTTCCTTCGTTCGAAAAAATTCAGGATTACAACCCTTTATTTATGGAGGTTCCCAAGAACGTGGCTTACGTGCAGGAACAGAATCCATTCACAATATCGTAGGAATGCATTCGGCACTTCAGATTGCATATGAAACCCTGGCCAAAGAGCGAAGCTATATTGTAGGACTCAAGTCGTATTTTATCGAGCAAATTAAAATGATTTTTCCCAAGGTACAGTTTAATGGGTATTCAGATTCTATTGAAAAAGCCACCTATACTTTAGTAAACGTATCGTTACCCATTTCAAAAGAGAAAGCTCAATTGTTGGATTTTCATCTCGATTTAAAAGGGATTGCTTGCTCAAAAGGAAGTGCCTGCCAGTCGGGTAGTACTTCGGGGTCACATGTATTACATCACATTCAAAAAGGAGAGATTTCTGAGTGGCCTTCCTTGCGTTTTTCTTTTTCAGTATTTAACACTTCAAAAGAAATAGATTACCTCATACAAGTATTAAAGGAATTTTTGGATTAAGACTGAGTTTTGGGTTTTCGGTAAAACGTCATTTCCAATCTTTGTTTATTCCCTACGCGATCCTCTGCTTCTAATGTTAGTTGATGCTCTGCTTGATTAAATTCTAAATCACTAAAATCATAAATTAAACTCTGATTTTTAGGTTCGTATTCAAGTCGAATCCAGCGTCCATTAATTTCACCTCGATAGTTTTTAATTCCTGTCAAATCATCAGCTATTTTAAATTTCAAAAAACTGTAATTGGTAAGCCATTGCCCAGATTTAAAATTAACTGCTTTAAGGGTAGGGGCAAGCGAGTCTTTGCTAAGGGTAAACTTACCTAAGCTAGACGATTTAGCAGTCCATTCCTTTTCCCCTTTTTTAGTGGACATAAATAATGGTTTGCCATTGGCGCTCAAACGGGCAATAAAAGACTGGGCTTTTGATAAACTATCAAGATCTTCTATTTTAAAACGTACTTCAAAAGGTTTTTGGAGAGGGTAACGGTCTTCATCAACATGTAATACATTTCCCTTTTCAGCAATGTTAAGTGCGACAGGTTCAAAAAAGCAATCTTTTGGAAAATAGACAGCAGCTTGCTCAAAATCGAAAAAGTGGTCAATTGTAGGGTTGTATGAACTCTTAAGGGGCGCAATTGAATCAAACAGGGCTTTACCACCTTCTATATAGCTTTCGATATAGCGTTTATTGCCGTTGAAATCTTCAACAGTAACTAAAAGTTGGTAAGAATTTCCCGTCGTAATTTCCATTTCTCCGTTTTCTGTGTCACCCAAAAAGCTTAGCTTTTGACTGGGGTGTTTTACAAAACGTTGAATCCGAATCTTATCCTTTTTTAAGGTGGAATAATCTACTAGTAAATCAATGTACTTGGAATCGTTAAACGACATTTGATCCATTCGAGAATCAAAGTAAACTTTACCATTTAAACGAATAGTAGCCTTATAAATGCCATTTTTATTGTAGGATAAATTTTGGCGATCAAATAAACGAAGGCCTACATTAATTTTTCCTAATGCAGAAAGGGTAGGGGTGCTATACACACTATCATTCAAAGGCGTTAGTCGAAATTCTTTTTTACGACTTTGTTGGGTGGTGTTTTCATAGAGGTAAAAATCTTGAATTTGAGGTCGCTGTGTATCTTCTATTTCAAAAGGATACTGCATTGCATTAATGGGGGTTTGGTCTCTTGTGTTTCGAACTTCAAAGTGGAGATGAGGACCAAATGAGCCTCCCGTATTTCCAGAAAAACCAATTTCCTCACCAAGGGAAATGGGGAGTTCGTCTTTTTTAGGAAAAAGCCGAAGGGTATAACTTTCTTTTTCGTATTGATTTTCTTTTACATACGCTTCAATGCGCGGTGAAAATTTTTTTAAATGAGCATAAACCGTTGTTGTTCCATCTAAATGGTCAATATAGAGGGCTTTTCCATATCCACTTGTACTCACATTGATGCGACTAATCCAGCCGTCTTGTACACTGTTAACAGGCAAGCCTTGTCTTCCCTGAGTACGAATGTCAAGCCCTGCGTGAAAATGAGTATTACGCAACTCACCAAAGGTTCCTGACAATTGAATTGGAATAGTTAATGGGGGTACCCAGTTGATTTGTTCTTGGCTATGAATGGGTGAAAGCGCAAGCAATAAAAGGAAATAAACAAAGAATTTCAAAGTTGAGTTCTTGGGTTGAAAGGTTTCACATGCAAGATATAAAACACATTTCAATTAAGCTTTAAAAATTAAAGTCTAGAACTAGGGTGTTAAAGTTTTTAAAAACAACAAGGGGAATAATGATTTCTAAAAAGAATCTCTACCTTTGTTAGAGAGTAGAGTATTAGCGCCACACCTATTATGAACGATCAAAATAAAGGGATTGTTTTACTGGAAGAAAACATCATCCAACTGCTCAATAAACTGAAAGACAATCATCTTCAATTGAGAAGACTTGGTGATTTAAATTCAGATTTAGAAGCCCAAAAAAGAGCAATGGAAGAGGAGCTAGAAACATTGAAGAAGGAAAATCAATCATTAAAAATGGCCAATAATTTACTCGGCAGTACAGAAGGTAAAACCGTGACTAAGAACAAAATAAATCGTTTAATCAAAGAGGTTGATTATTGTATTCATCAACTTACAGAGCTAAAGGGAGATGAGTGATTTACTTAAAATAAAATTGACAATTGCCAATAGAGTATATCCTTTGTCAGTAGCTCCAGAGCAAGAAGCTTCATTACGGGCTTCCGCTAAAAAAATTGAAGCTACAATTTTACAACTTGAAAAGAACTATGCCGTTCGTGATAAACAAGATGTTCTTGCCATGTGTGCCCTTCAATACGCAGCTCAACTTGAACTGACCAAAAACAATGAGCATTCTCATTCTTCAGACACTGAAGAAAAGATAAAACAGCTTATTGATATGATAGAAGTTCACAGGGCCGCTTATTAAGTTCATTACGTCAATACAACACTGCCTGTATTAGTATTTTTTTGGTAAACTCAACGAGCTTTTAATTAAAAGGGGTGAGTTTCTTTTGTAAAAGCATGCTGCCTTGAGCAGATCCTTGATCAAAGGTGTAGCCCCAAACTTGTTTTACAGGAGTTTACACAAAACTTCAACTAGTGCAGGCTTTTTTTAAAAAATGGGAACAATGGAACCAAGCATACTAAGTATAATCGGAATTGGAGCTGCTGCTGTAGGCTTTACAATAGGCCTCCTTATTCGCAATACTAAAAATAAAGCCATACTCGAAACGGCTGAAAGTCAAGCCAAAGAAATAATTCGAAAAGCAGAAATGGAATCTGAATCTTTGCGAAAAGAAAAAGAGCTACAAGCCAAAGAGCGTTTTATTGAATTAAAATCAAATCACGAAAGGGAAGTACATCAACGAGAGCAAAAAGTTAATGAAATGGCTTCTCAGGTAAAGCAAAAAGAAACTTTTGTTCAGAATGAAATTAAGTCTAACGCAGAATTAAAACGAAAATTAGAACAAAAACAATCCCTTTTAGATCAGCGTATAGAAAAAATAGAATCTAAAGAGATTCAGTTGGATGAAAAATTAAAAATTCAAATCCAAAAGTTAGAAACCCTATCCAATCTTTCAGCCGAGGAAGCCAAAAACGAGTTGATGGAAGGAATAAAGCAACAAGCCAAATCGGAAGCAATGGCATATATTCAGCACAGTGTGGAAGAGGCCAAATTGACTGCCCAACAAGAGGCTCAAAAAATAATCATCAATACCATTCAACGGATTGGAACCGAGGAAGCCATAGACAACTGTGTTTCAATTTTTAATTTGGATTCTGACGATGTGAAAGGACGAATTATTGGTAGAGAGGGGCGAAACATTAGGGTGTTAGAAGCTGAAACAGGAGTTGAAATAATAGTGGATGACACTCCAGAAGCCATAATATTATCTTGTTTTGATCCTGTACGGAGAGAGATTGCCCGTTTATCGCTTCATCGATTGGTGAGTGATGGTAGAATCCATCCAGCCCGAATTGAAGAGGTGGTAAATAAAACTCGAAAACAAATTGAAAACGAAATTATTGAAGTTGGAAAACGCACTGTGATTGATTTAGGGATTCACGGGTTGCATCCAGAATTGGTAAAAGTGGTGGGTCGAATGAAATACCGTTCTTCATACGGTCAAAACCTCTTACAACACTCGCGGGAAGTAGCCAAACTTTGTGGCGTAATGGCTTCAGAATTGGGTTTAAATCCTAAACTGGCTAAACGCGCCGGATTGTTACACGACATTGGAAAAGTGCCTGAAGAAGAAGTAGAAACCCCTCATGCTCTTTTGGGCATGGAATGGGCTGAAAAATTTGGAGAAAAACCAGACGTTTGTAATGCCATCGGAGCACATCATGATGAAATTGAAATGACCTCATTGCTTTCACCTATTGTGCAAGTTTGTGATGCCATTTCAGGTGCTCGACCGGGTGCGAGAAGACAAGTGCTGGACAGTTATGTTCAACGCTTAAAAGACCTTGAAAAAATAGCCTATGATTTTAACGGTGTTAATAAAGCCTATGCCATTCAGGCGGGTAGAGAGCTTCGGGTATTTGTAGAAAGTGAACACGTTTCTGACGATTTAGCTGCGCAACTGTCATTTGAAATTTCACAAAAAATACAGACAGACATGACCTATCCCGGGCAGGTTAAGGTGACCGTTATTCGAGAAACCCGAGCTGTAAATGTTGCCAAATAATTTACAATTGAATTAAAAAGGCAAAGAATATACCGGCTACACTCCCACCCACTAGTGGCCCCAAAACAGGTATCCAGCTGTAGGCCCAATCCGCATTTTTATTTTTACGGGGAAGCAATTGGTATACCATACGTGGACCAAGATCGCGCGCTGGATTAATTGCATATCCCGTTGTTCCCCCTAAAGCTAAACCAATCAACCATACTAAAATTCCTACGGGTAACGCATCTAATGCACCTAGGCCAAAATTTTGTACTTCACTTCCCGGAAGTTCAATAGAAGGACCAACAATAAATAGGGCTCCAAAAACCAGCATAAAGGTTCCGATGGCTTCACTGAAAAAGTTATTTTTTAAATTTCGAATGGCGGGTCCGGTACAAAATGTACTTCGCACACTTGCCTCATCTTCGGTTGCACGATAGTGATCAATATAAGTGAGGTAAGCCAACCAACTTCCTAACATCGCCCCAAAAAGTTGTGCAGCACAGTACCCAGGAACTGAAGCCCAACTGAATTTACCGGCAAAAGCTAAACCAAAAGTGACTGCAGGATTAAGATGTGCACCACTTGATTGAGCTGTAATATACACGGCTACAAATACGGCAAACCCCCATGCACTGGTAATTAATACCCAAGGAGATTGTCCTGAGGCAATCGTGTTTTTTAAATTCACATTGGCAACAATACCTGATCCAAAAAGCAATAGGATGGCTGTACCAATAAATTCAGCTAAATAGGGTGAAGAGATCATATTTGATAATTTTTTAGTAAAGATGAAAATAAATTTAATTCCTTTTTAATCCAAGATGCATCGGCGTTAAGTTCATCTGCCATAATAGAGGCTACTTTTGGAGCAATTTTTTCAGTTTCATAGGCGTCAAGAAACAAGCATCGTGTTCTTCGCGCCAAAACATCTTCTAGATGAATAGCCATTTCTTCTCGAACTGCCCAACGAATTTGATTTTCTGTAATATGTACTTTAGAAGAAAGCGATTGCTTTGCAGTTTTGGGATTACTATTAATTAGTTTTTGAATTTCGGTTCCATAACAATGCAAAGGATTACTCCAATCTGAATTGTAATCAAATCCGAAGATGGGTAAAGTATCGGTTTCACATTTTCGTTCAGAAAGCCCCCCTACTAATTGGATGGTGTTTACAGCATCTTCTGCAATTTTTCGATACGTGGTCCATTTTCCTCCTAAAACACTTACCAATCCGCTAGTACTTACCGTTATTTTGTGATGACGCGAGACTTCTTTTGTACTTTCTTTATTGTCAGAAGAAGCAGCTAACGGTCGAAGACCCGCAAAAACACTTTTCACATCCTTTCGGGTGGGTTTTTTTGTCATGTAAGCCCCTGAATTATCTAGAATAAATTGAATCTCTTCTTCTAAAGGAATGGGTTCGTCAAAGGCCTCCTCTATAGGGGTATCTGTAGTACCAACCACAACATATTGTTTCCAAGGAACGGCAAATAAAACCCTACCGTCTGTGGTATGGGGAACCATAATAGCATGAGGTCCATTGAGGAATTTTTTTTCAATTACAAGATGTACTCCTTGTGATGGGCGAATCATGTTTGGGGTATCGGGTTGATCCATTTGGATGATCTTATCAGAAAAGACCCCAGTTGAATTTACGATTACTTTAGCTTTAATGGTTTTTTCTAGTCCTTCTAATCGGTCTTTCAGATGAACACCGGTAATTAAATCGTCTTTTTTTTCTAAACCGGTAACTTCACAATAATTAAGTAAAGTAGCCCCTTGTTGATGTGCTGTAAGGGCTAAGCTAATCGCCATTCGCGCATCATCAAATTGACCGTCGTGGTAAATTACACCTCCTCGCAATCCTTCTTTATTTACATTGGGGATAAGTTTCAGCGTTTCCTCTCGATCAAGAATGGTAGAAGGCCCCAGACCTAATTTCCCGGCCATAATATCATATACTTTTAATCCCAAACCGTAAAAGGGACTATTCCACCAATCATAAGAGGGGATAACAAAGCTTAAATCTTGAACGAGGTGAGGTGCATTTTTTCGCATAATTCCTCGTTCGCGTAGGGCTTCAATCACTAATGAAATATCTCCATTTTGCAAGTAGCGAACACCTCCGTGTACTAATTTGGTACTTCGAGATGAAGTGCCTTTCGCGAAATCGTATTTTTCAAGAAGAAGGGTTTTGTAACCTCTATTCGCAGCATCTACTGCAATTCCTAATCCGGAAGCGCCTCCACCAATAACAACAACATCCCATTCGGCTTGTGTATCAAGTTGTTTTAGCTGTTCCGTTCGTTTCATTAGGAAGTGACGTTACAAACCTTTTTGATTCGATCTTCCCATAAATCAATTATCTGCTGAGTGCTGGAAGAGTTCTGGGGTTTAAATTCTGCATCTTTTTTCCAAATGTCTTTTAAAGCCGCTAAAGAAGGCCAATACCCTACGGCTAAACCTGCAAAAAAAGCGGCTCCTAAGGCGGTAGTTTCAGTGGTTTGAGGTCGAATAACAGTTGCATTAAGAAGGTTGGCCTGTATTTGCATTAACAGGTTATTTGTGCTTCCCCCTCCATCAACTTTAAGGGTTGTAAAAGTTGCGTGGGCATCTTTTTGCATTTCAACAACAATTTCTCGTGTACGCATAGCAATGGCTTCCAGTGCGGCTCGCGCAATGTGTCCCTTTTGTGTTCCTCGAGTAATTCCTAAAATAGTTCCCGTAGCATGAGGATCCCAATGGGGCGCCCCCAAACCTGCAAGGGCAGGAATAAAGGTAATCCCTCCATTGTTTTCCACAGTTTGCGCTAAGGCTTCAATTTCCGATGCAGAAGAGATTATTCCCATTTGATCACGTAACCATTGTACTACGGCTCCTGCAATAAACACGCTACCTTCCAAAGCATAGGCTACTTTTCCATCCAATTGGTAACCAATGGTGGTAAGCATTCTATTGGTGGATTGAACGGGTGTTGATCCTGTATTCATTATACAAAAGCAACCGGTTCCATAGGTATTCTTAACCTCCCCAAGTTGAACACACATCTGCCCAAATAATGCGGCTTGTTGATCTCCTGCGATTCCCGCAATGGGAATGCTAAAACCAAAAAGGGAGGCTTCAGTAGTTCCCACAATTTCAGAGCAGGAAGCGGTTTTTGGCAATAGGGAAGACGGTACATTTAGTATCGAAAGTAGCTCATCGTCCCAAGTGAGGGTGTGAATATTGAAAAGTAAGGTCCGACTGGCGTTGGTAACGTCTGTAACATGAATTGCACCGCCCGTTAAATTCCAAATTAACCAAGAGTCGATGGTACCAAAGGCTAAATTGCCTGCCTCTGCTTCTTTGCGAAGTGCAGGATCTTGATCTAAGATCCATTTTATTTTGGTGCCTGAAAAATAAGCATCGAGAAGTAATCCTGTTTTTTCATAAAAGGAAGGACTTTTTCCCTCTTTTTCAAGTGCTGAACAAATATCGGCAGTTCTACGGTCTTGCCATACGATGGCACGATGTACAGGTTTCCCTGTTTTACGATTCCATAACACGGTAGTTTCACGTTGATTGGTAATGCCCATTCCCTTTATTTGTTGGGGTTGAATACCGGCAGATTCAATGGCTTCTCGAATCGCTTTTAGTTGGGTTGTCCAAATTTCTTCTGCGTCATGTTCTACCCAACTTTCTTTAGGGAAATGCTGTGTAAATTCATGTTGAGCCATACCCATAGTTTCTCCTTTTTGATTGAAAACTAAGGCACGAGAACTTGTTGTTCCTGCATCAATTGCCAAAATATATTCTTCCATAAAAACTAGACTTTTAAGTTAACTTAGGATAATAGGTTGCCTTCGTTATCCCATTGTGCCAAATCATTCCGTTTGCTTTGGTCTACAAATTTTGGCATCCAATCATCATCATAAGACAAACCGTGATCCGCTAGAACATCGTCAGGCACACCGTCCCACACATTGGGCTGATTTCCTTCGTATCCCAATTCTTTTATACCAACTTCTGAGGTAAAATAACCCGTTAGCACCAGGTTGCGTAAGAGTGAAAAAAACTGTACTTCTTGTTTTTGTTCTTTGGCCTCTGGATCTGGATAGGCAATTTGATCTAATGTGCTGAGTTGTTGCTCTTCGGTGCAATTCACGAATGCATTTCCAAAGTGACGATTGCAGTGATTTTCCAGCCACATTAGTCCTCCGCGTAAAGGAGTTTGTAGACTGGGGAAGTCTTTTGACATGAATTCAATAAATTCTGTTACCCCAGCTTGTTCAACGGTCCCTTTTTCATTCGGGGGTAAAATAAGATTAGCTAAACGACGAATCGTATTTTTTTCTGAAGCATCAAGAAATTCAGCGTTGAGTAATTTTTGATCGTATGCGGCTTCTGCTGGAGTTCTTCCGTATTGATAGGACCATACTCTGTCAGCAAGTACCTCTTCGGAGACGTTTACACAACTTTCTAAGGCAAGTCCACCTGCCATGCTACCTAAAAATAGGGATCTTATACTGTCTCTTCTGTTCATGGTTATATGTTTTGTTTTTTGAGTTCTTGAATAATAAATTCTGAGGTTCTCCAAGACAAAGCCAAAATGGTCCAAGTTGGATTTTTATCTGCTTGAGAAACAAAGGGTCCGGCATCTACAATGAAAACATTATCTGCATCGTGCAATTGTTCAAATTCATTGACTACTGATTTTGTCGGATCGCTTCCCATTCGGGTAGTACCTACTTCATGTATGATTCGTCCTGGATTCAGTAATCCGTAATCACGATCCGCCCCGGGTTTTGAGCCCAAAACGGTTCCTCCCATATTATGAATAATTTCTTCAAAGGTATCATGCATATGACGGGCTTGTTTGCGTTCATGGTCAGACCATTTGTAATGAAAGCGAAGTACAGGAATTCCATATTCATCTACCGTAGTAGGGTCAATTTCGCAATAGTTACTTTCCATAGCAATGGATTCTCCTCTTCCTGACATGCCCATGACTGAGCCATAAAATTTCTTAACATCTTCCCGAAGGCCGTTTCCATACCCTCCAATTTTAAGCCCAAGGTATTTATTTAAATCATTTGGATTGAATCCTGTGCCATAACTAGGCATACCCATTCCACCCCAAACCTCGATGTGATACCCTCTTGGGAAATCTAATTTTTTATTGTCGAGCCACCATGGAGAATACAAGTGCATTCCGCCAACACCGTCTTCATTGTATCGTTTTCTGTTCATTAGCTCAGGCACAAAAGCCATCCGATCCGACCCCGTAGAATCGTGTAAATATTTCCCTACCATTCCACTGCTATTTCCTAAACCATTGGGATGGGCAGTACTTTTAGAATTTAATAAAATACGGGCGGAACTACAGGCAGAAGCAGCCAAAATAACCACTTTACCAGAAACTCGGTATTCTTTTCGGTCTTCTTTATTGATATACAAGACTCCTGTGGCTTTACCTTCCTCATTTACTGTCACTTCACGCACCATACTGTTGACATATAAATCCACTTGCCCACCTGATTTTTGAGCGGGAAAAATTAAGCATGACCCTGCTGAAAAATCACCATAAACGGAACAAGAACGGCTACACTGATTACAATAAAAACAAATACCCCGTTCGTTGTTGATGCGTTTGGTGAGGATCGAAAGTCGTGAGGGTATCACTTTAACCCCTGCTTTTTCGGCTCCTTTTTTGTAATACAATTCGTGTAATCTTGGTTTTGGTGCAGGCAAGAAATACCCATCAGGCTCATTGTAAAGCCCTTCTTTACTCCCAAAAACGCCTACAAGTTGGTCAACCTTATCGTAATACGGTTTGATGTCTTCATAGGAGATGGGCCAGTTATCACCAAGACCATCACGGTCTTTCCCTTTAAAGTCCCGAGGTCCAAAGCGCAGGGATATGCGACCCCAGTGATTTGTTCTTCCCCCTAACATACGAGAGCGAAACCAATCAAATTGAGAATCCCCGATTTGGGTGTAGGGTTCTCCATTAATTTCCCATCCACCATAAGCCATGTCAAATTCACCAAAGGCACGGGTTGTTCCGGCTCCTCTTCTAGGCGATTGATAAGGCCATTTAAGTTGAGTTTGCTGTTCGGGGTTGGCAGGGTCAAAAAAGGGCCCGGCTTCAATCACGGCCACTTTTAATCCTGCATCAGCTAATACTTTAGTTGCCATTCCTCCGCCAGCTCCTGAGCCAACGATAACAACGTCATATTTTTTTTCATTCTCAATGATTTGCATAGTGTTTACATTTAGAAGACTGATTCAACAGCATGGGTTGTGGTCTTGTTTTCTTTATTTATTGTGTAGGTAAAACCGGAATGAATGCTATAAGCACCTATTTGGCCTTTTGTGTCAACTGCAATAAAACAAACTTGAAAATCGGGTTTTTTTGGATGTTTTGCAAGTATTCGGTTTATGGCTTCTTCGCATGAAGCTTGAGGTGTTTTTCCTTGACGCATGAGTTCAACTATAAAGAAGCTCCCTACGGTTTTAATCACTTCTTCACCTAATCCAGTAGCCACAGCAGCTCCTACCTCATTATCTACAAAAAGACCAGAGCCAATAACGGGTGAGTCACCAACACGTCCTTTCATTTTGTAGGCCAAACCGCTTGTTGTACAAACTCCTGAAAGGTTTCCTAGTTGGTCACTACATAACATTCCGATGGTGTCGTGATTTTCTACATTAATTTGGGGTGAATAGTTTGATTTTTCAATCCAAGCTTCCCATGCTTTTTTACTTTCCGGAGTTAATAAGTTTTCGGGTAGGTATCCTTCGGAAAGGGCAAACTGTCTTGCTCCTTCTCCTGCAAGTATTACATGAGGTGTTTTCAACATTACCTCTTTTGCGAGAGAAGCCACATGTGTAATCTGTTCAACCGCCATCACAGCACCACAATTCCCTAAATGGTCCATAACGCAAGCATCAAGTGTAACAGTGCCTTCACGATCAGGAGCGCCTCCTTTTCCTACTGTAGTATTTTTTAAATTGGATTCTTCAAAGGACACTCCTTCAATAGCAGCATCAAGTGCATTATGTCCTTTTTCTAAGGCTGTTCCCGCTAGGTTTACAGCTTCAGGGACATTCCAAGTAGCAATAGCATAAGGGGTAACTAAAGGTTTGTTTTTTGAATTTGTGGTTTTGGGTTCTGCCCAAACTTTTGGAGCCACAAGAAGTGTTGATAAACCTAAACCGCTTTTGTCTAAAAAGGAGCGTCTTTTCATTCGGCTAAAGCTAGGTTCAGATTCATAGTGTGTAATTTATAACTATTTTACTTTTTAAAAAATTACTTAAGGCAAGATGTTACTAATTTTAGGTTAAATTTAGATTCTTTAAACAATTAAATTACGAATGATTGTAGAAGTATGTGTAAGTTCAATAGCCTCTCTGGAAAAGGCAAAAGCAGCAGGGGCAGATCGGGTAGAATTGTGTGCGGCATTGTCAATAGGAGGGATTACCCCATCTTTTGGTTTGTTACAACAGGCAGTAAATTCTGCACTTTTGCCCGTACATTGTCTCATTCGTCCTCGTGAAGGTCATTTCACTTACACTGAAAAAGAAGCTAACCTCATTGAGGAAGAGATTAAACGAGCAAAGGATAGTGGTTGTAAGGGGATAGTGATTGGTGCCTTAACTTCCGATTTCACATTGGATCAAACGCGACTTGAACGCTGGGTCCAGCTTGCTTCTCCCTTACACTTAACCTTTCATCGGGCTTTTGATGTTGTAGCAGATCCTGAACAAGCCCTGGAAACTTTGATTGCATTAGGATTTGATACTGTTCTTACGGCAGGTCAAATGGAAAAGGCAGAACAGGGAATTCAAAATTTAACCCGACTTCATGATCGGTATGGTAAACAAATTACGCTAATGCCGGGTAGTGGGATAACCACAAAAAATTGTTCACTTTTTAAAGAGAAAGGATTTAGAGCCCTCCATTTATCAGGAAATCAACCCCTATCGTCTATTCCTATTCCTAAAGGAGTAAATCCATCCCTGTCGTTTTTACATCAAGAATTGAACGAAAGCCATTTGGACACCCTACGCGATGTTGTCGCAAAAGTAAAGGCTTAACGAAACAACAAAAGAACGCCACCTAATGCCGTAAAAAGCAAAATGAGTTTACGGTAACTGTCGTTTTTTATTCTTTTGACCAATACAACACCAATAACCAAACCAACTAAAACAAAGGGTACGAGTTGAATACTGTATAATATTGAGCGTTCATTTAGGGTTTCCCAACTGAAAATATGAAGAGGGACTTTAAATAAATTTGTAAAGAAAAAAAGCCAAGCTGCGGTTCCAATGAAGTCGTTTTTTTGAAATCGCATGGCAAGAAAATAAATATTTGAAAAGGCACCAGCCAAATTTCCTACCATGGTAGATACCCCAGCCAAAACACCCATTGAGGCTGCAAATGAAACATGAGTCGGTACAGCATTGTCTTTTTTGGTATCCCAATAATACATCATAACAACACTAAACAGAATAATGGCTGCCATTCCATAAGTGAATAGGTTGTCTGGGATTGATTTCCCGCCAAAAGCCCCAATCAAGACCCCCAAGATCATCCAAGGAATTAATGTTACGATTGACTTCCAGTTGACGTGCCTTTTGTAATAGGTTATTGCAAACAAATCACCAACAATAAGTAAAGGCATTAAAATACCGGTAGAACTTTTGGCCCCATAGACTAGGGCAAAGCCGGTCACAATTAAGGCGTCAATACCCTTAATACCCGCTTTAGTCATTCCCAATAATAATGCACTGAAAGCGGCAATTGTAAATTCGAAAACGGTGAGTTCGATCAAAGGGTATTCACTAAATATTCATCGAATATACGCTTTATTTTTTCTCAGATTCGGTTTGCCTTGAACAAAGCCCTACCTTTGAGAAAGGTAATATTAAGGGTATTGAAAACTTCTTTCTACAGGGCAGTTCAGTATATGTTGTTGAGTACGCTCTCTTTCGCATTTATGAATGCTTTAGTAAAGTATCTGGTAGAATATTCGGCCTTTCAATTGGTTTTCTTTAGATCGATCGGGTCGTTATTAATCACCTATTCTTTTTTGAAAGCTAAGAAAATTTCACCCTTCGGAAATCAAAAAAAATTATTGTTGATTCGCGCAATTACAGGAGCCACATCGATGCTTTTGTTTTTTTGGAGCGTTCACTACATAACCATTGGCAGTGCCGTAACACTTAGGTATATATCCCCCATTTTTGCCGCTCTATTAGCAGTAATCTGGTTGGGAGAAAAAGTAAAACCTATTCAGTGGATGTTTTTTATTCTTTCCTTTTATGGGGTTTATTTAATCAAAAACTTTGATCCTTCAGATTCCGTTTTGGGAATTGTTTTAGTATTGATAGCGGCTTTTTTTTCAGCTATTGTTTACATTTTAATTTCAAAAATTGGAAAGCGAGACCACCCGGTGGTAGTGGTGCATTATTTTATGGCAATAGCTACATTACTTGGGGGGGTAGGAAGTTTGTTTTATTGGACTACCCCAACGGGTGAAGATTTTATGTTGTTAAGCAGTATGGGCTTTTTCGGATATTTTGGTCAGTTGTTTATGACCAAAGCCTTCCAAAACGGTGAAGCTCATATGGTGGCCCCCTTCAAATACGTTGAGGTTGTCTTTACCTTGCTTTTTGGTGTTTTTGTTTTATTTGAAGAGTATAGTGCATACCACTTGATGGGAACCGCATTTGTCATTTTAGGACTCCTGCTCAATGTGCTTTACAAAACACAATTTCAAAAAAAAGCGAAAGCAGGCTAAATTAAAAACCCCTTAGTTAGACCACTCCTCAATGGATTTTGTATTGAGACGGACATAATCTTTATTCCCTGCTTTTTCAGCAAGTTCTAAGGAGGTTTTAGCGGCTTCTACCGCTGCGTCTAATTCATTAAGACCAGCTAGAATGAGCGCTTGCTGACGGTACATCCAATATTTACCAGGATCTTGTTCAACGGCTTTGGCAATCCATTGTTTGGCAGTATTTAAATCGCGATTTGTTTCTCGGTAATAAACGGCTGCTGCATAATAATCTCCGGGTTTGGGACTTCCACTAATCGTTTTTTCGATTGATGCCATGGTTTTGGCGTCGGTAGGTACTTTAAAAGGGATGTCAATTTGAGTCGTCTCCCATTTTAGTTGAAGCGTTGCGCCTTCGTTGTGTAAAGTTTCTAAAGCAATAGAAAAAGTTTCAACGGGAGTGTCCAGTTCGCGTATCGGTACTTCAATTGTTGCGGCAATCGCTTTTGGGTCCCATTTTTCAGGTAATCCTGGATTGTCTGTTCGATTATAAAAAAATACTTCCCACATGCTAATTCCCGGACGAGAATAAAGGGCATAGGTGCCTGCCGCAATTTCTTGTTTTCCGATGGTAATCGCATCACTGAAAGACAATGTTGTATTTCGGTTAGCCCCTGTACGCCAGATTTCACCATAAGGGACAAGATCTCCCATGACGGTTCGACCACGCATTGAAGGACGAGAATATTCAATACTTACTTGAGTCAACCCTACAGTTTGCTCAATTTTGACAAGTGGGCTGGGTTGAGGCGCCACAATTTGTGCGTTGGTTAGTCCTATGGACAATAAGAAAAGGACAATACTTTTTTTCATTTTTTGGGTTTTTGTGATAGAAGTCAAATATACATGTTTTTGCCTATTCAATTAGTGGCTAAAGCCCATGTTTTCTATTGTTCATAAAATAATGTTTAATAAATAGTGAAAATAATTAAACATTTTGTAGATTTACTCAAAAATTGCTATGAAATTGTTTCGATTGGAAACGGTTCAAAACCTCCCCATATCCATCGCTTCGGCATGGGATTTTTTTTCAGACCCAAAAAATTTAAAAGAGATTACTCCACCCTATATGGGCTTTGATATTCTAAGTGGCGGAAATGAAACAATGTATCCAGGACAAATAATTCAATATAAAGTAACTCCAATTGCAAAGATTCCAATGCGTTGGGTTACCGAAATCACCCACGTAGAGGAGGGGAAATACTTTGTTGATGAGCAACGATTTGGACCTTACGCACTATGGCATCACAAGCATTTTTTTTCACCCATCAAAAATGGAGTACAAATGCGAGATTGCATAGATTATAAACTGCCCTTGGGGTGGTTAGGACAATGGGCTCAGCCTCTAGTAGTACGTCCTCGTCTAGAAGAAATTTTTAATTATAGAAAACAAGTGTTAACAGAACGATTCGGAGCTTATGAACATGCCTAAAAACAAAACAATTATAATCGTTGGGGGGAGTTCAGGTATTGGATTGTCTTTATCACATTTATTGTCTTCAACAAATTCCGTTTTTGTAGCGAGCAGAACTTCGACATCTTTAGATTCCTTACCCATAACCCATATTCCATTTGACGCTACCATTGAAGAATTAAACACAGCATCTCTTCCTGAGTGTATCGATGGATTTGTGTATTGTCCCGGGAGCATCAACTTGCGCCCTTTTAGGGGTTTATCAACGGAAACCTTTGAAGAGGATTTCAATATCAATGTAATGGGAGCTGTAAAATCGTTGAAGGCAATACAGGAGCGTTTACAGGCCAGTTCGCAAGCATCGGTTGTGTTTTACAGTACCGTAGCTGTACAAACGGGAATGCCTTTTCACAGTTCTGTAGCGGCTTCTAAAGGCGCTATTGAAGGAATGACACGTGCCCTAGCTGCTGAATTTGCTCCAAAAATTAGAGTGAATGCTATTGCTCCTTCAATACTGAATACGCCCTTGGCAGAAAAGTTTCTAAACAACGAAACTAAACTGGAAAAGGCAGGGGACCGCCACCCATTAAAACGTGTTGGAAATCCTGAAGAGGTAGCTCAGCTGACGGCTTTTTTATTGTCGGATGCCAGTAGTTGGATTACGGGGAGTGTAATTAAAGTAGACGGAGGAATAGGAGATTTGAAAGTGTAATTATGGATAATGTGGTCGTTTTTTGGTTCCGCAGAGATTTACGAGTAGAAGACAATCACGGATTTTACAAAGCGTTAAGCGGAACACAAAAAGTAATTCCCATTTTTATTTACGACACTACCATACTAAATAAACTAGAAAAAACAGACGCGCGTCTGGATTATATAGAAATAGCTTTGGGGAGACTTGATATCGCTATGCAGAGGAACCGATGTACTGTGGGAAGATATCATGGATCCCCTGAGGCTATTTTTAAAAAATTAATTGCGGATTGGCCTATTGAAAAAGTAATTTGTAATGCCGATTATGAGCCCAATGCTCGAGCCCGTGATCAAAAAATTGAGGCATTGCTAACCTCTAACGGCATTGCTTTTGAACAGTATAAAGACCAAGTTCTTTTTGAAAAATCAGAGGTTGTAAAAGACGACGGAACGCCTTACAAAGTTTTTACACCTTATTCCAGAAAATGGAAAGCTTTATTGGGAACACACCCTCTTACTCACTATCCCTCTGAAACCCATTTAAATCAACTTTGTACAGTTTCTCTACCAAAAGTAGAGTTAAGTGAAATAGGGTTTTCCAAAAGTACCTTACTACAACCACAGGTTATTTTAAATGATGAGGTAATCGATTTGTATGAAGCCACACGAAACTTTCCGGCATTAGATAAAACCTCTCGAATAGGAACAGCGCTTCGGTTTGGAACGGTTAGTGTCAGAAAACTGGTCAAAAGTGCCGCCTCTAGGCCCAACCACACTTTTTTAAACGAACTGATATGGCGGGAGTTTTTTATGCAGATTTTATGGCATTTTCCGCATACAACCGAAAAGAGTTTTAAACCCCAATACGATCGGATTCAGTGGCGTAACAATCCTGATGAATTTGAAGCCTGGTGTCAAGGTAAAACAGGCTATCCTCTGGTTGATGCCGGTATGCGCCAGCTGAATACAACGGGTTTTATGCACAATCGCATTCGTATGTTAGTGGGTAGTTTTTTATGCAAACACCTTTTAATAGATTGGCGTTGGGGAGAAGCCTATTTTGCTTTAAAACTATTTGATTTTGAGTTGTCTAGTAATGTAGGGAATTGGCAATGGGTAGCGGGTTGTGGAGTAGATGCGGCCCCATACTTTCGAATTTTCAATCCCTCAGAACAAATAAAAAAATTCGATAAAAATCACGATTATATTCAAAAGTGGGTGCCCGAGTACCAAGAGCTGACCTATCCGAAACCCATAGTAGAACATAAATTTGCCAGAAACCGCTGTTTGCAAGTGTACAAGGAAGCAGTGGCCGCAGTATGAAATCTGTAAAAAAAGAACACCTTCCTCAAAAACTTTGTCTTGTGTGTCAGCGTCCTTTTGCATGGCGAAAAAAATGGGAAAGGGACTGGGAAAATGTAAAATATTGCAGTAAAAAATGCGCAACACAGAAAAAATAGGAATAGTTTGGTTTCGAAATGATCTTCGAGTAACAGACCATCAAGCACTATTTGCGGCAACAGCAACCTGTTCGCAAGTGGTGGCTTTTTATTGTATAGATGATACTCTGTTTGCTCCTACACCCTTGGGGTTTAAAAAAACAAAGGAATTTAGAGTGCAGTTTTTAGTAGAAACCCTACGCCAATTACAGCAGGATTTAGATCAACTAAATATTACCCTAATCATTGAAACGGGAACTCCGATTACTAGACTTTCTCATTGGATTACAACACTTTCTTGCACCGATTTATTTTTTCAAAAAGAATGGACTCCTGAAGAGGCTGAAGTGGAAAACCAATTGGGTTTAAAGTTTAAACCTAATGTTAAATTTCATTCTTATTATGATCAATTTTTAGTGCCTCCCGATGACCTTCCCTTTTCGGTAGAAGCCTTACCTAAAGTATTTACTGAATTTCGTAAAGCCATTGAAAAATTTACTGTTGTTCGTCCTTGTCAGCCATTCTCTAATCCAAAACCGAAAGAAAATAGGCTCGACCGTTCTTTTTCCGTTCCCAGTCTTGAGGCCCTGGGATTCCCCCTTTTCACTCAACATTCTCAATCGGCTTTCCCTTTTAAAGGCGGCTCAAAGGCTGCTTTAGAAAGGATGCATTCCTATTTCTGGGAAACCCGTAAGGTATCCTATTATAAAAAAACTAGAAATGGATTAATTGGTAAAGACTACAGTTCTAAATTTTCTCCTTGGTTGGCTAATGGATCCCTTTCTGCTCGTCAACTCTACTGGGATTTAAAACGTTACGAGACAGAAGTTGAAAAAAATGAATCCACCTATTGGCTTGTTTTTGAATTGTATTGGCGTGATTTTTTTAAATATGTTTCTCTTAAACATGGGAATTCAATTTTCAAATTAGAAGGAATTTTAGGTAAGAAGTATGAATGGAAAACAGATGTAAATGAATTTCAACGGTGGTGTATGGGCCAAACTTCAGAACCTTTTGTGAACGCTTCTATGATAGAATTGAACAAAACCGGATGGATGAGTAATCGCGGACGACAAAATACAGCATCCTATTTGGCGCGAAACATGAAAATCGATTGGCGCATGGGAGCGGCTTATTTTGAGTCGTTGTTACTGGATTATGATGTTCATAGTAATTATGGAAATTGGATGTATGTTGCAGGTGTTGGGAATGATCCGCGTGATCGGGTTTTTAATGTTCGCCTTCAGGCAGAACGCTATGATCCACATGGAAAATTTCAACGCATGTGGAATCAAAATCAACTGTTTGAATGAAGTTACGGTTACTTTTAGGAGATCAGTTGAATGTAAACCACCCTTGGTTTTCAACCGTTTCGCATGATGTTCTTTATGTGATTATGGAACTTCGTCAAGAAACGGATTATGTAGTTCATCATATACAGAAAGTTGTCGCTTTTTTTGGCGCCATGCGGCACTTTGCTGAGCACCTTACAGAAAAAGGCCACGAAGTGCTCTACTTGCGTTTAGACGATCCAAAAAACAGTCTGTCGCTTACTCAAAATCTTGAAAAAATAATTTCATCCTACAACATCAATTCGTTTGAATACCAAGCTCCTGATGAATACCGCTTAGACGATCAGTTAAAAAGCTTTTGTGATCAATTGTCAATTTCGAGTGCAACGGTAGATACTTTTCATTTTTTAACCACGCGTGACACGTTAGGTGATTTTTACAAGGGTAAAAAGCAACTTATTATGGAGTATTTCTATCGTCAAATGCGCCGTAAATATTCACTTTTGATGGAAGGAGAGAATCCAGAGGGGGGGCAGTGGAATTTTGATAAAAACAATAGAAATCGATGGAAAGGTGATCCACCGATTCCTCCACATTATTCTCCCAAAGTTAAGCAAGAGGAGCTGATTCAAATCAAAGCACTTCTCGATCAAGAAGGCGTAAAAACCTTCGGTTATTTTGAGGCGTCCCATTTTGCTTATCCTTTAGATAGAGCTGAAGCACTCCGTCAGTTGGATTATTTTTGCACTCATTTATTACCTCATTTTGGCGATTACCAAGATGCTTTTCACACAGATGAAGTGTACCTCTTTCACGCGCGCATTTCATTTGCACTAAATGTAAAAATGATAAGTCCGTTAGAAGTAGTTACGACGGCTATAGAACACTATCGAAAAGAAAAAGAGAGGATAAGTCTCTCACAGGTAGAGGGTTTTGTAAGGCAAATTATCGGTTGGCGGGAATACATTCGAGGTATTTATTGGAAAGAAATGCCCAATTATGAAAAGCTAAATGTTTTAGAGAATCGGTTTTCTTTACCTGATTTTTATTGGACAGCAAAAACCAAAATGAATTGCATGCACCACAGTATAAAAAACTCATTAGAGAATGCTTATGCACATCATATTCAACGGTTAATGATTATTGGAAATTTTTCCCTTCTGGCCCAGCTCCATCCCGATGAAGTTGATCAATGGTATTTGGGGGTTTATGCCGATGCAATTCAATGGGTGCAGTTGCCCAACACCCGAGGAATGAGTCAATGGGCAGACGGTGGTATAGTGGCTACAAAACCCTATGTTTCTGCAGCGGCTTACATCAGTAAAATGGGAAATTATTGCTCGGGTTGTTCTTATGATAAATCCAAACGTATTGGAGCTGATGCCTGCCCTTTTAATAGTTTGTATTGGAATTTTTTAGACGATAAAAAAGCCCATTTTAAAACCAATAATCGGATGGCCATGATGTTGCGGTTACTTGAAAAAATTCCAGCTCAAGAGTTGGTGGCTATTAAGAAACGTGCCTATGAGATTATTGAACATCCCGATGCTTTTTAAAAGGATAGTATGAAAAAAAAGAAAATTCAATTTACTGACGAACAACTGGATCGAATTATTGAAATGGCTTGGGAAGATCGAACTCCCTTCGAAGCCATTTTCGCACAATTTGGTTGTAAAGAGCAAGAGGTAATCAACCTCATGCGAAGAGAAATGAAACCTTCCAGTTTTAAAATGTGGAGAGAACGCGTTCAAGGGCGTTCCACCAAGCATCAAAAATTACGCCCTGAAGAGGTGGAAAGATTTAAGTGTTCCCGACAACGTTCAATTTCTATGAATAAAAAATAACAGTTTTTTTTTGTACTTTATAAATAAAAATGGGAGAAAATAAAACCCAACCCACGGGAACACCTACTAACCTATTTTTAGAGGGTATTTTGGATAAACAAAAAAGAGAAGACAGTCAACTTCTTTATGATTTATTCAAGAAACACACAGCTTGTGACGGCATTATGTGGGGCTCTTCGATTATTGGTTTTGGTCAGTATCACTACAAGTACAAATCCGGTAGAGAAGGCGATTGGTTTGTGGCGGGCTTTTCACCGCGTAAGAATGCGATTACACTTTATCTTATGTGTGAACTCTCTCCTTTACAAGCAGAAATAGCCCAATTGGGAAAAGTAAAAACGGGAAAGGGTTGTATTTACATCAAAAGGCTTTCTGATGTATCCTTACAAGTATTGGAACAACTAATTGCGAAAAGTGTTAAAATAACACTTGAAGGCAATAAACTGGAATAATTGTTTAGAGGGTAACCCGCTTTATTTTAGCACCAATGGTGCGTAAGCGTTCGTCTATGGCTTCATAACCACGATCAATTTGCTCAATATTGTGAATGGTACTCTCTCCTTGTGCGGAAAGAGCCGCAATTAATAGCGAAACTCCCGCTCGAATATCAGGTGAGGTTAAGGTGGCTCCTTTTAGGGAAGATTGAAAATCGTGTCCGATTACGGTGGCTCGGTGTGGATCACATAAAATGATTTTAGCTCCCATATCGATCAGTTTATCAACAAAAAACAACCGGCTTTCAAACATTTTTTGGTGGATTAAAACACTCCCACGCGCTTGGGTAGCCACAACCAATACGATACTCAATAAATCAGGAGTAAAGCCCGGCCATGGAGCATCAGCTATGGTTAAAATGGAACCATCAATAAAATTTTGTATTTCATACCCTTGGGTATGCGGCGGGATGTACATATCATCTCCCTTTTTTTCAATTGTAATCCCTAATTTTCGGAATACAGTCGGCATTTGTCCTAAGTATTCCCATCTTACGTTTTTGATGGTCAACTCACTTTGCGTCATGGCGGCCAGTCCTACCCAGCTTCCAATTTCAATCATATCGGGAAGTAAGGTGTGTTCTGTTCCTTTTAAGGATTGGACCCCTTCAATGGTAAGTAGATTAGACCCTATTCCTGAAATTTTTGCCCCCATGCGGTTCAGCATATTGCAAAGTTGCTGTAAATAGGGTTCACAGGCAGCGTTGTAAAGGGTGGTAGTTCCTTTAGCCATTACTGCGGCCATCACTAAATTGGCTGTGCCTGTTACTGAGGCTTCATCAAGTAATAAAGAGGTCCCCTTTAGTTGTGGAGCTTCTACACTGTAAAAGGCATCTTCTTGATTGTAATAAAATTGTGCCCCTAACTGAATAAAACCATCAAAATGAGTATCGAGTCTTCGTCGTCCAATTTTATCACCACCGGGTCTTGGAATACTTCCTTTACCGTATCGAGCAAGAAGTGGTCCGACAAGCATAATTGATCCTCGTAAACTTTTGCCCTCTTTTTTATAGGCGTCTGAACGGAGATACGAAAGATCTACAGCATCTGCCTGAAATGAATAGCTGCCCTCAGAAAGAGCAGTTACTTTGACGCCTAGATTTCGAAGGAGTTGAATTAGTTTGTTAACATCAACAATGTCGGGAATATTATGAAGGGTAACGGGTTCGGCAGTTAATAAAACAGCGCATAAAATTTGAAGGGCTTCATTTTTTGCTCCTTGAGGCGTAATAGACCCTTTTAATGTATGTCCACCTTCAATAACAAATGACTCCATACGCTAGTACCGTTTGCGATTATTGCGTTTTCTTTGTTTGGTATTGCTACTGGGGCCATTTCCGTTTTTCGTTTTGATCTTCATCAATTCAACAGAGTCACCAAGGGGAAGTTGTTGGGCTGAAACCTTAAGCTTTCCATTAGAAAGCTCGTCTAAATGGGCTAAAATGACAACATCTTCAACGGTATCTTTATTCCAACTTAAAAAGCATTTTTTCATATGATTGGCAATGGTAAAAACCAATACATCTTTAAGTTCTCCCTCTTCCCAGTTAACGGCCACATCAATCATATGTTTGATATTGTTTCCATAAAACCGGTATTTCGGATGGTTTTGAGGATAGGCTAATTTTTCGGGTTTTGTTTCCAGAACTTCTTTTTGTGGTTTTTCAAAAGGACTATCAACATCAAAATCAAAACCTGACATGATGAATAATTGATCCCAAAGCTTGTGTTGAAAATCCGGAACATCTCGTAAATGAGGATTCAAATTACCCATTACCCCAATAATTGCTTTAGCCAACTTATTTCGCTCTTCAGCATCAGTTTTTTCTTTGGCTTGTTCGATCATTAACTGAATATGTCTCCCATATTCAGGGATGATTAAAGGCTTGCGCTTTGTATTGTATTGCAAGGATTCCATAAAAATTAAATTAAATGTTGGGTGGGTTATTCTGAGTTGCAAATTAGTAAAAACATCTTAGAATTAAGTGTCAAAGTACTTACAAAACGATAACCCCTTTAAGAAGGCTTACTTTTTTATAAATAGAAATGACCTCCTCGGGATCCTTCATCGTTATCCGTACACTCAGACTCACAAAGGCATTTTTCGATGATTTTTTTTCACTTAAAACCGCATTATTATCTTCAAATAAGGATTTTAGGTGGGTTAGGTTAGAAGAGTTTGTTTTTACAATGAATTTAAAAAGATACAGACCTGGCCAAGATTGTGATTGCTGAAGTTTTTCTTGTAAACTCGAAAAAAAATCTTCTTGAGAAGGGGATGGAATTGACAAAGCCTTTTCTTTTGTGTAAAGATATGGTTTTTATCTTTGGTAAAAAATGAACATGTCCTTAAAGCGAATTGTTATTAGTGGTAGTCCCGGAGGTGGAAAAACGAGCATTGTTCGTGAATTGGCACTCAGAGGATATCCCATTTTTGAAGAATATTCCCGGATTTTAATTCAACAAGGGCAGGCTAAAGGCAAACTCAATGCATTTTTAGCCGATCCACTTCTTTTTAGTGATGGATTGTTTGAAGGTAGAAAGGCACAATATTATCACACTGTAGAGCCTATACCGGTCACCACTACACCTGTTGCTTTTTACGATCGAGGAATTCATGACATTTATGCCTATCTAAAAGCAATTGGGCGGCATACTCCTGATTGGAAAACTAAAGTAGCTCTTTTTCAATATGACCTTGTTTTTTTGGTTGAGCCTTGGGAAGAAATATACCAACAAGACGAGCAACGTTTGGAAACCTTTGAACAAGCTCAAGGCTACTTTCCTTATATTGAATCGGCCTATAAATCAAATCATAAAGTAGTGGTAGTGCCTAAAGATTCTATAGCATCAAGGGTTTCTTTTATTGAGTCTTATATACAAACCTTTTTTGTATGATTGAGTTACTTAAGAAATACTGGGGCTACACGGCTTTTAAACCTTTACAGCAGGCTATTATTGAAAGTGTTTTAGAAGGGAATGACACCCTAGCGCTTTTGCCTACAGGAGGTGGAAAGTCACTATGCTATCAACTGCCTGCCTTAATGATGGAGGGCAGTGTTTTGGTCGTCTCACCCTTAATTGCCCTTATGGAAGATCAAGTACAGCAACTAAGTCGTCGAGGGATCAAGGCCATGTATTTTAAATCGGATACCCCAAACCAAACCGTACATCAGCAGATAGACAATTGCATCCATGGAAACTATAAGGTGGTATATACATCACCCGAGCGATTGGCCCAACCTGCGTTTAAACACCACCTAAGTCAAGCTCATTTTTCCTTACTTGCTATTGATGAATCCCATTGTATTTCTTCTTGGGGACATGATTTTAGACCGACCTATAGAAAATTAAACGAATTGCGTGATGTATTTCCTTCTGTTCCTCTATTGGCATTAACCGCAACTGCCACTCCCGAAGTGGTGAAGGATATTATTGAAAATTTAGAAATGAAATCGCCCCGTTGTTTTCAAGGGAGTTTTGACCGACCAAATATTGCCTACCAACGTTGGATTACTGAAGACAAAAAAACGGCTACAACTAAACTATTGAAACAATACAACCAATCGAGTATTGTGTATTGTCCCACTCGAAAAATGACCGAAAATTGGGCCTTATTTTTACAGCAACAAGGACTAAAGGCTGATTTTTTTCACGGGGGCATTACGCAACAAGAAAAAAAGGAAAAGTTAAAAGAATGGCAAGCTGAAAAGGTAGTTCATATGGTGGCTACAACCGCTTTTGGTATGGGAATAGACAAGGCCAATGTTCGAACAATTGTTCATATTGACCTTCCTGAATGTATAGAAGCGTATTATCAAGAAACCGGTAGAGCCGGAAGAGATGGACAAGCTGCTCAAGCGATATTGCTTTTTCATCCTCCTGAGGCAAATGATCGATTGGCAAAACATCAAAAACAAATCCCTACAACTGCTGAAGTAGAAAAAATGTATAAAGCAATGTACAACTACTTTCACATTGCTAGAGGGGAGGGACTTGGAGAAACCGTTCCTTTAGAACTCAGTCGTTTTGCATCTCGTTATTCACTTTCAAAGACTAGAGCACATCACCTACTCACTCTTTTTGAAAAAGCAGGGGTTATTGCATTACAGTATGGAATAGATCAACAAAAAGGGATTCAAATGAAATGCACAGTTGACCAAGCCAAAGCTTATTTACAACAGCACACTTCAGATTCAGCAATTCTATTAGAAGCCTTGATGCGGCATTATCCTCACTTGTTTTTGGAATCAATGTCAATTCAATTAACTAAAATAGCGTCTAGATTGCAATGGTCTTCACCTCGATTTCATTCGGGACTTTCCGAATTGGAAAAAAGCAATCTAATACAGGTTCAAAATACCGCACCTTTATCGATTACTTTTTTGCAAGCCAGAAATGATCAACAAAATAGCGTAGCCTGTTACCAGAATATAATTCAAGTTGAAAACCGTAAGGAAAAACAATTAAAAGCAATGCTTTCCTTTGCGTCAACTAGTAAAGGCTGTAAGCGTAATCAATTATTGGCCTATTTTGGAGAATCAGCCGACAAAAGTTGTGGGCAGTGTTTTGCAGATGCTTGTCGCCCTAAGGCAGCACAAGAAAACAATCTAAATGAAAAGGTAGTTTCTTTGCTACAAAGAGCGCCTCATTCCATTCAAGAACTCAAACAAAAATTGTACTTTGAACCCGAAGCGTTACGTCCGATTTTACACAAATTATTACAAGATCAAATGATTTTTGAGACCGATAATCACCAATATGTATGGAACCATGAATAACACTAAATCCCTTCCTCGGATTGTCTTTTTTGGTACTCCAGAGTTTGCACGTTATTGTTTGGCTTATTTAGTAGAGAAAGGATTTGAAATAGCCGCGGTTGTTACCGCTCCTGATCGGAAAGCGGGGAGAGGAAAAAAAATGACTTCATCGCCTGTTAAAACCTACAGTATAGAAAAAGGAATACCTGTTTTACAGCCTGAAAATTTAAAAGACAATCGGTTTGTTTCCGATTTAAAAACTTTAGCCCCTGATCTTCAAGTGGTTGTAGCTTTTCGAATGTTGCCAAAGTTAGTATGGGAAATCCCCGTTTTAGGAACTCTAAATCTTCATGCCTCCTTATTGCCCAATTACCGGGGAGCGGCTCCGATCAATTGGGCTATTATAGAGGGAGAAAAAGAAACGGGAGTCACAACTTTTTTAATTAATGAACAAATTGACACTGGGGCCCTTTTACTCCAAGAGCGCATACCCCTATTGGAAACCTATAATGCACAGGGGTTACACGATGCTTTATTGCAAATTGGAGCTCCCTTATTAGCAAAAACCTTAATTAACCTATCAGAGGGTTCCCTCATTCCAAAGCCCCAACATCCCCAAGGAAATGAAAAGAAGGCACCCAAACTCACTCCTGAAAACACAAAACTTGACCTTAATCAGCCCTTGAATCAAATGGTATCAAAAATACGAGGCTTGGATCCTAATCCTGGTGCTTGGCTAAGCTTTAAAGAAGGAGAAGAAACCGTTCGGATGAAAGTATTTCAGGCTGAGGCAGTATATGAAAAGAATACATCTCCTCTACATCATCTTATCGTAAAAGAAGACGCCCTTCTCATTGTAGTTCGTGATGGGTACCTAAAATGCCTCGAAATTCAATTGCCCAACAAGAGAAGAATGCCCGCGAAAGACCTATTAAATGGGTATACTTTCCCTAAAAATTGTCTAATTTTTTGAAAATCACCCATTCCTTATCAACAAAACCTTCGATTTATCAACAAAACTGCGTATTTCAAGCGGTTTTTAGCGACTCATATAAAAATCCCTATAAATTTGTTTGTATAACCATTTAATATTAAAACATTATGAACAAGACAGAATTAATCGACGCAATGGCTGCTAGCGCAGGCATTTCTAAAGCAGCAGCAAAAAAAGCACTTGAATCTTTCCTAGGAAGTGTAAGTGGAACTTTGAAAAAAGGAGGACGTGTTTCTCTAGTAGGATTTGGATCATGGTCTGTATCTAAAAGAAGCGCTCGTGAAGGTCGTAACCCTCAAACTGGTGCAACTATTAAAATAGCCGCTAAGAATGTTGTTAAGTTTAAAGCCGGTGCTGAATTATCTGGTGCTGTAAACTAAACAAGTGCAAAACTTTTTAAAAAGCTCCCTTGTGGAGCTTTTTTTTTATCTTAGAGTGTAATGAAATCATCAAAATTTCTTGTTGCTTCTCCCGCAATATTTGGAGATCACCATTTCCAACGTTCGGTTATTTTACTAACTGAAGAAAAGGACTCTGGAACAGTTGGTTTTATTATCAATAAAAAGATGGAATATGCTTTAGATGAGCTAATGGAGGGAATTGATACGCCTTTTCCTCTATTTTACGGCGGACCAGTAGAACCCGACAATCTTTTTTATATTCATCGTGCTGCCGATCGAATTCCCAACAGTATTCCCCTTGACGACACTTGGTTTTGGTGTGGTGACTTTAAAGCCGTACAACAATTGGTAAATTCAAAGGAGTTAACACAAACCGACATTCGCTTTTTTTTGGGCTATAGCGGTTGGTCAGCCGGGCAACTTGAAGACGAGCTTGAATCCAATTCTTGGTTAGTGTTTAAAAAGAAGTTAGCTTTTGATTGGATGATCACACCGCCTAAGTCGCTTTGGAAAAAGTTGATTCAATCCATTGGGGGAAATTACATACTTTGGGCCAATGCTCCCGAAAATCCCATTCACAATTAATCTAACGTCTCTAGAAAGTGTTGAAACAAGGCCGTTGATAGTGAACTAGGGTAGTTTGTTTTTCGGTAGTGAGTTATAGGCAAAACCCCAAAGTCTAGAGAAAGCAAAAATACTTCTTCCGTTTGTTGTAATTCAAAAGGGGTGAGTTGAACTTCATTTAATTCATACTCCTTTTGTTTTCGAATCCATTCATTAAATACAGTTCTAAAAACAAGGTCTTGACAACCGGATTCTAATGGACTCGTACGCAACACCTTATTTTGTATCAAATACAGAGTGCCCGAAAGCCCTTCTACTATACTTTTTTGATCGTTAATCAAGATACAATCGGCCAACCCATTTTCAGCGGCGTACCGTTTTGCCATAAGAAAAAGATTTTCATTAGTACATGACATATTTGATCTGGAGTCGGCATAAATTACCCCTTCTTTGTATACGTCTACTTCAAAGTTTTTAGCAGGTTGACTTCCAAAATCAGACGCCTCCTCAACACTGATCAAAAAACTAATCGGGTGGGTCGCAACGCATTGAAATCGGACAACTCCATTTAAAAGAGGGCTTGGCTGTGCTACTACTAAATTTTGTATTTCTTGCTCTAAAAAAGAAGGGGTAAACGACATTGGAATTTCAAAACGGTGACGTCGTAATGCAGCCAAAATTCTGAAGTAATGATTTTCCCAAAAGAGAAGTTTTCCTCGATAGAGCCTAATTTTTTCTGTAATTGAAAAGGAGGTGTGCAATACAGTAAGCACCTTTTCAGGTGCTCCACTAAGCGAATGAATAAGAACTCCGTTACAGTTTAGCATCAAATTAACTAGCGCCTAAAACTTGCTTAAGGTCGGCAATGGTATTGTTCCACAACATTTTGGATTCTTCAATTTCGTCCTCTTCTGCAAAATCGGAAACCACCAAAGAAACATCTTTTGTGATTTCATCGACTTGGATATGGAATTCAAAAAAATACTCTTTGTCGTCTTCTTCTCCATATTGCCATTGAAAACGAACCCTTTCGTTCGGTTTTTTCTGAATAAGTAGGGCTTCTTCTTCAGAATCATCCCAAATGAAAGTAAACAGTTCTCCTCGAGAATTGACATTATCAGCGAACCATTCAGAAAGACCCGAAGGGGTTGAAAGGTACTGATAGAGCAACTGCGGTGAAGCATGAAAAACGTACTCTAAAGAAAAACTTTGTTTTTTGGCCATTGTGTTTTAAATCAGCGAACAATATATTGAAAAAACACAAAGTGCCCCATTTATTTTAAAATATTTTCAAGAAGGTTCGACAAACGATGATTATGTTTTTTATATTTGCGCACTTAAATAGGGCGAGGTAGCTCAGCCGGTTAGAGCGTCGGATTCATAACCCGGAGGTCGGGAGTTCGAGTCTCCCCCTCGCTACAAAATTCAATCCATTGATTTACAGAAAGAAAAAACTTAAGTCAATGGTTTTTTTATGCCCTTATTTTTTTTGTAGCGGTTTTAAAAGAAGGGCAAACATTACTGTCAAAACCACACCAATAACATTTAGCCAAAGAAAACTCACCAGTTGTAAGGCATAGCAAATCATAACCAATGCTTCTGAAAGTAGTGCAGCCCAAAACACAGCTTTGCCGTTAATCGATTTTATAAAAATGGCTACGATAAAAATCCCCAGTATGGTGCCGTAAAAAAGAGAACCTATGATATTAACGAGTTGAATTAGGTTTTCAAATAAATTACCTACACTCGCAAAAAGAATAGCCACAATACCCCAAAGAAGGGTAAAGGCTTTTGAAGCATAGACGGATTGTTTTTCGGATTTCTTATTCACGTTGGGTAAATAAAGATCAATAGTAGTGGTAGCCGCCAAGGCATTGAGTTCGGAGGCTGTTGAGCTCATGGCCGCTGAAAAGATAACAGCGAGTAAAAGACCAATTAATCCTGTGGGTAGGTAACCTAAAATAAAGGAAATAAAAACATAGTCTTTGTCATTTGTTTCTTGTTCTGGAGCTGCGGTTTGTATTAAAACTTTTGCTTCTTCACGTTGGGATTTTTCCAACTGGGTCAATTCCGATAACTTTTGAGATATTTCTGGGCTTTGATTTCCATTTAAAAGAAGCGCTTGAATTTCGGATTGAGTAAATCGATTTTCATTTTCAAGGGTTTTAAAAGTGGCCGATAGGTCAGAATTATAAACTGCCGAAAGCGCTTTGGGATTGAAATTTAGCGGTGCCGATTCAAATTGATAAAACACAAATACCATTACCCCCACCAACAGGATAAAAAATTGCATAGGCACTTTTAATATGCCATTCATGATTAGCCCCATTTGACTTTCTCGTAGAGATTTTCCAGACAAATAGCGTTGCACTTGAGATTGATCTGTACCGAAATAGGAAAGGGCTAAAAACAAACCTCCTGTGATCCCACTCCAAAAGGTATATCGATTGTTTAGGTCGACAGTAAAATCGATGACATTTAATTTTCCTGATTGTCCTGCAATAGCTAAGGCTTCACTAAAACCAATTCCTTCAGGAAAACGATGTATTATAAATCCAAAGGCAATAAACATTCCCAAAAAGATGATAAACATCTGTTGTTTTTGAGTAACATTGACTGCTTTAGTTCCCCCCACCATGGTATAGGTAATGACTAGCGTACCGACCAAAACAATGAGAACTTTTAAATCCCATCCTAGAACCACACTCAAAATAATAGCTGGGGCATAAATGGTAATTCCAGCGGCCAAACCGCGTTGAATCAGAAAGAGTAAGGCAGTTAAAATTCGAACGTCACGATTAAATCGCTTCTCAAGAAATTCGTATGCAGTATAAACGTTCAGCTTGTGATAAACAGGAATAAAAAAAAGACAAATGATAAGCATTGCGAAGGGCAGCCCAAAATAAAACTGAACAAATCCCATGCCGTCATGATAGGCTTGTCCGGGGGTCGATAAAAAGGTTATGGCACTGGCTTGTGTCGCCATTACAGATAGGCCTACTGTCCACCAACGCGCTTGGTTGCCTCCTTTCAAATAATCTTTAATGGTGCTGTGAGAATTGTTTTTCCAAACACCATAGCCTACTATAAAAGCAAGGGTAGTTCCTAATATGATCCAATCTAGAATTTCCATCAATTAAAATAGGTCATAAACCAATAGCCAATCAACCAATACAAAATATTGATACCAATCAGAAGGATATAGGTGGTGGATTTCATTGACCGTAGGAGATTAAATTAGCGAAAAGACGAAAGGCACCGGGAACACCTGCGGGTAATTCTCTAAAAAAGCTCAATCCCGTAAAAATAAATTTTCCTTTACCATAGTCAGCAACCAACAAGCTTCCTTGCTTTGCTGTTTCGCCTGTATCTTGCATGGAAAGTAGGGGTTTAAATGCAGAATCCCAAGTATTGGCAAAGTACAAACCACGTTCTTGCACCCAGCCTTCAAAGTCAAGGGCTGTAATTTTATTAGGTGAGGTAAGAAGAGGATGGTTAGGCTCTAAAAAAGTGACTTTTGCCTTTTCATCTGTTACCCGGTCACTGGAAAAGCTTATGGGGTAAGGCGCTGCAATTCGACTGTCAAAACCACGGCTTGTATTGTACTGGACAATAAGTGTACCTCCTTGCTTGACAAAGTCCCAAAGGATTTGATTTTTAAAAGAAAGATCCCGATACACGTTAAAAGCACGAATACCCATTATTACTGTAGGGAAGTTTATCAGGGTTTCTAAGCGTAAATCTTCGACCTCTATTTCGGTAACTTGTAAACCAATAGTTCGTAAACTTTCAGCAACTTTATCACCAGCCCCTTTCACATAAGCGATTTGTTTCACAGCTGTATTGATGTCTATTTTCGCCACTTTAGTTTCGTTTGGAGAAAGAGCATATTGTTTTGCAATATGAGGATATTCAATCTCTTGGAGTTGATAGGTAAAAGGTTCTCCGTTACTTTCTACTAAAGAAGACATCGTTATGGAATGATTTCCGGGAGGGGGAGTAACCTCGAAAGTATATTCAGCGGTTTCACCTGCACGACGAATTTGAACTTGGTGTTCTGAAGGGGTAACCTTCCATTGGGATGGAGCAACAAGCCGAACTGTACCTTGCGCATTCGCACCATGCGCCTGAACAATGGCTTTCACCTTTTTGGGTTGCTCACTAGCAAAGATGAGTACAGCTTCGGAAAGTTGGGTAGTGAGCTTAGGAAGCAGTTGAAAATTTTCAACAATTTCGCCATCTACTCGATCTGTTGTCCGATAGGTTAGGGGTATCGAAATGGGAATGAGGGAATTGTCGATGTTTACTACAAAAGTAGCTTGAATTGGATTTGGAGTTTCCGGTAGACCGATAAGGGTTTTTTCTTTAACTGCATAATTGCCAAGTGTTCCTTTTTCTAAAAGCCAATACGGAGAGGTTACTTTAGTAGGTAATTTAATTTTAGACGAATATTCCCAAACCTCATTGGGCATTAAGGGGCGTTGGATTTGAAGCTCGATTTCCCCTTTAAGAGATTCAAGTTGAATTGATACCGGGCTTGGATTTACTGCTTTAAATGAAACCTCTATTTCTGATTGACCGACGCCTACTGGGACAGTAGTGTTGAATTGAAAACGGAGACCTAAAACACCTTGAATCAAATCAATCACTTCATTCTTTTTAATCAACCGCCAATAGTCGTCTTCTAAAGTTTCAATTTTATGGTAAAGAGTAAGTAGTTGAGGAAGTATGTCATGGGGTGCAGTTAGTGAAAATTCAGCCAACATTTGATTAATCAGTACTTCAATCTCAGCACCTCCTTTTACCCGTTTCCAAGTCGTATCAATTCCAGAAAAGGGATCGTTTTGTGATGTGGGTTCCCCATTAATCAATTCGAGATATTCAACTTGACTTCCCAGTTCGGGGGCACTTCCAAATCCCTGTGATTTATGTTGGCTTCTACTCATTGCTGCGACTTCCGCATTTGTTCGTCCCAAAAGGGGATCTATTGGATTACTTTCAATAGCAATCCGGTTGGATTTGTCTGCTTGTTCAAAACGTTCTCTACTTCCATAGGCCCACCAAGAGGTATTGTAAAATTGACGTTTGGGTTGCCAAAGTTTTACTTCATTTAATTGTTCTGGAAAAGCATTAGGATCCTGTGCTAAATGAAACGCTTGTTCACTCAGTAGGGCAGAACTGGTATGGTGACCGTGAGTAGTCCCCGGGGTTCTGTGGTCAAAACGATGGATGATAATATCGGGTTGAAATGCCCTGATACGGTAAACGATTTGAGCTAGAATTTCATTTTTATTCCAAAATGCCAACGTCTCCTCGGGATGTTTTGAATACCCAAAATCATTGGCTGTAGTAAAAAATTGTTCTCCTCCATCAATTGCCCTTGCCTCTAAAAGTTCTTGTGTACGTAGAAGCCCTAATCCTTCCCGCAATTCGGTGCCTATTAAATTTTGCCCCCCATCTCCTCGCGTCATTGACAAATAGGCTGTTCTGTAATTGTAGTGATTCGCAAATAATGAAATTAATCGTGTATTTTCATCGTCGGGATGCGCTGCTACATACAAAACCCGTCCCAGCGTATTTACTTTCTGGAGTTTTTTGTAAAGTGATGCTCCATTTTGAGCATGCAACGAAGTAAGAAAGAGGATTGAGAAGAAAAAATAAATTTTTTTCATGCTGTAATTAATTTAAACCTAATGAATCGCGAAGGGACTCATCACCGATTTTATTTTTTTGCCAATAGGGAATTTTGAGCGTTTTAATGCGTTTTGCTGAAGTGCGGTCTTCAGGTTGATTTAAGTTTACTTCTTCCCACTGTTCAATTAAATAGGGAGGGGTAGCGTTAAATGTAATACGAATTTCACGGGCTAAAGCGGGATAGGCAATTACCAGTGTTTTTTGTGCGCTTGTGGTTAGGAATTTGATTTCTGCCTTGTAGGGTTGAATGGGTTCATGCTGTAATCGTAAATATTCAAAAGAAGGAATAAGGGTAACACTACCTTGGGGGATTTTATCGGGTTGGGTTCGGATCCAATGCCATAATTCATCTTCGGTTAAGGTATCCTCAAAACGTAGCTGTTGATCTGCTTCTCCCTCAAAATAAGAATGACTTTTAAGGGTCAGGCTATTTTTTTTATTGAGTTGCATAAAGGCTTGGCCGCACCATTCTTGTACAGAGGTGGTTATTTTAACTAATGGGTTAGTATCTCCCAATTTGGTAAACGAGCTGTTCATTATCGAATAGGGGTAAATGCCCGTAATAAAATTTTTTGTGCGGTTTAATTTTAAAACTACTTCACTTTTGTCTGATTTCTCATTTGCCTTTACTTGTTCTTCTTTTAAAAAATCTTCCGTAACAAAAATAAGTACTGCGGAACCTTCTCTAGGCGCTCCATAACGGGATTGGGTAAGCTGGAAACTTGATATTTCAGCAGTGCCATCAAACCAATAGGATTTAAACCCCTCATCTAAAGCAAAGGTACTTGAGGTAGTTCCAGGAAAACTATTTTCACAACCCACCCCCCCTAACGCTATAAGGAATAGGCTTATGTAAATTGTTTTTTTTAGTTGTTGTAATGGTATTTTCATGGTGTTTTTTAAATTGTTTCACCCTTTGTTTACAATATTTTGAATTTTTGTCAGCACTTGAGCTACGGGTAATCCCACAATATTAGTAAAACTACCCGATATAGAAAGAATTGCTTGTTCTCCAAAAGAATCTTGTATGCCATAAGCTCCGGCTTTGTCCATCGGAGATCCACTTGTTACATAGCGATGAATTTCTGTATCCGTTAGTTTTCTAAAGGTGACTTCTGAGGTTTCTGCTATCCACTCAAATCCATTTACGGTTAAAAAACCGACTGCAGTTGTTACTTGATGGGTTGCATTTGAGAGGGCCTTTAACATGCTTACGGCTTCTTTTTCCGAACTGGGTTTTCCCAAATAGCGGTTTTGATGCCAAACAATAGTATCTGCCGTAATAACGAGTTGTTGAGGTTGTATTATTGACCTAAAGGGCATCGCTTTTTGGTGTATTATGTGCACTGCGATTTCAGCACCCTTAGCTTCTTTAGGGTAGTTTTCTTCGACGGGAATTACTTGTACTTTATGGGGTATGCCCAGCTCATTAAAATACGCTTGTCTTCTGGGTGAGGCTGATGCAAGTATGATTTGATAACCGTTTGTATTCATATTTAATCTTTACCCGCACCAATATCTAATCGCCATTTTCCCTGCACACGTAATACTTGTTCTATTATATCCCTGACACAACCCTCACCTCCTTTTTTATGAGAAATATAATCCGCTTTTTCTCTAACATCTGCCACAGCATCTGCAGGACAACATCCAATGCCCACTTCCTCCATAACGGGAAGGTCAGGAATGTCATCACCCATATATAAAATTTCTTCAGGATGTAAGTTATAGTTGTCTAAAAGGTCATTATAAGCATCCCTTTTATGATGGGCAGCCATGTAAATATCAAAAATCCCCAATTCGGTAAATCGCGCTTTAACCCCCTCGTTTCGTCCCCCCGTAATAATCGCAATTTTATACCCTTGAACTAATGCACATTTCATTGCATAGCCGTCTTTTGTGTCAAAGGAACGCAACAATTCGCCTTCGTTGGTTATTAAAATTTTACCATCGGTAAGAACTCCATCGACATCAAAAATGAAGGTTTTAATTTTAGGGAGTAGACTCTTATAGTTTTTTGTTTCCATTAGTTTTTTTGATCGCTGTAGTCAATGTTGAATAAATCTTTTTTAATTCCGTGTTTTGAATCCAATCCAGGTGTTTAGAAATTGTGTTTTCATCTTTTCTTATTGCGGGTCCTGTTTGTGCATTATTTGGGGTAAGGGTTTGTATTTTTTGTGCAGTCTCAAGGATAAGGGGTTTTAAAAGATCGAAAGATAAATCATGTGAGTGACATAATTGTTCTGCCTGAACGTAAAGATGATTGGTGAAGTTATTTACCAAAACCGCTGCTAAATGAAGGGTAAAACGCTTAGCAGAGTCCATCTCAACAGGTCTTGCTTTTAGATGCTGAGCCAGGGTTTCTAGGGTATGTAAATCTTCTTTTTTTCTAGTTTCAATACAAACAGGTAAGTCTGTGAATGAAACAGATCGAGTACTTGAAAAACTTTGTAAAGGATAAAATACTCCGCTGTTATTTTGGATTATAACGTCCATTGAAGATGCTCCTGAGGTGTGTACTACAAAGGCTTTTTCAGAAATTCGTTGCGCTACTGAGGCTATAGCATGATCAGGAACTGCCATTATACAGAGTATACCATCAGGAATATCATTCAAATTTGAAGTTATTGGAACGCCTTCTTCTGTTGTGCTCTTTAGAGCCTTGTTTTGATGCCAAAGCACCAATTCAATTTCCGGATGGATAACGAATTCACGATATAAATGGATTCCCAAATTTCCGGCTCCAACTAATGCAATTTTCATAGACTATCCAAAATTACAAAATCCCTAGAGGAGCAGAGAAAAAAATAGTTCAAATGTTAAATCAAACGCATATTGGCACTTTAAATGCAGATATAATGTATCTTTAATAGGCCAAATCTTATCTTCATGAAATTCTATTCTAAACCACAACACTACTACCTCAGTAAATTCTATTTGATTTTACTTGCATCTATACTTGTATTATCATGTACTGGTTCATTTGTGGCTTATTACGTGACTCAAAACAAAATGAACCTTTTAAAATTCATTATTCTGTTTTTGAGTGTATTAGGAGCCATGATTTACCTTGCCGCAATTTTAAGTCAAGCCCCAAGAAAAACAACATTTACTCTTTTTGTATTTGGTTTTATTTTGGAAATCCTTCTTTTGATTTGGGTTATGATATTTTAACAACTACTTTCTTTTATAAGCTGTATATTTGCAGCTTAAAAACGTTGCTGATTTTTGATGAAAGATTTTTTGAATAAAGTACTTTTTTCCACACGACTTACTGCCCTTCTTTTTGTTTCCTTCTCCACTGCAATGGCCTTTGGAACATTTATAGAAAGTTGGTACTCTACCGATACCGCAAAAATTTGGATCTACAATGCTTGGTGGTTTGAATTGTTAATGGTGCTCATGGCGGTTAATTTTGCGGGTAATATTTTTAAATATCGTTTACTCCAAAAAGACAAATGGGCCGTTTTGCTTTTGCACCTTTCATTTATTTTAATCCTTTTGGGTGCCTTTGTGACCCGATATATTGGATTTGAAGGGGTAATGCCGATTCGTGAAGGCGATGCAACACAATTTTTTCTTTCAGAAAAAACCTATCTCACCGTTTTTGTAGATGGTGAAATTGACGGGACACCAAGAAGAAAAAAATTAGAAGATGCGGTTTTGTTATCGGAACATGTTAACAATAATTTTCAATGGAAAAATGATTTTAACGGCCAAGAATTTACCCTTTCTTATGTTGATTTTATCGAAGGGGCTACAGAAGGACTGGTATTGGATGAAAATGGAGAACGGTATTTAAAAATTGTAGAAGCTGGAGACGGAAATCGTCACGATCATTATTTGAAAGAAGGGGATATTGCGAATATTCACAACATACTTTTTACCTTAAATCGGCCGCAAGAGGGAGCCATTAACATTCGTTTTGAAGAAGGAATGTATACTATAGAATCCCCATTCTCAGGGCAATTTATGCGAATGGCAGATCAATTTCAAGGCAACTTAACAGCCGATGAAATTTCACCCTTAGAATTGCGATCACTTTATTCTTTACCCAATTTCCAATTCGTAATTCCAGAACCGGCTTTACGTGGTCGTTTTGATATCGTAAAAGCAGATCCTCAATCGGGTGTACAACAAAATGCGCTACTGCTTGAGGTTTCGAGTATGGGAGAAGCTTCAAAAGTCACTCTTTTGGGAGGTAAAGGCTTTACTGCTGATCCAAAGAAAATTTCCGTCGGGGGGTTAGATTTCTATCTTCAGTACGGGTCACTGCCCTTAGAATTGCCTTTTTCAATTCGATTAAACGATTTTATTGCTGAAAAATACCCCGGTACCGAAAAAAGTTATGCTTCTTTTATGAGTAAAATAACGGTTGAAGAATCCCCCCCCTTTGATTATGATATCTACATGAATCACATCTTAGATCATAAAGGATATCGATTTTTTCAAGCTTCATTTGATCCGGATGAGAAGGGTACCATTTTGTCGGTAAATCACGATTGGTGGGGCACATGGATTACTTACATTGGCTATTTTTTATTGTACCTCAGTATGATTGGTATTTTCTTTATTGGTAAAACGCGTTTTAAAGAATTAGCAAAAACCTTAGATAAAATTCAAAAGCAAAAAAAGAAATTAGCCCTTATGCTTTTGCTGATAAGCACAACTTTTGCTCAGGGTCAACTTATTGAACAACCCCACCGTAATACAATCGATTTTGACTCCATTATTCAAGCCGATGCCTTTAGTAAAGAACATGCTGAAATGTTCGGATCTTTGATTATTCAAGATGCTGGAGGGCGAATGAAACCGGCAAATACATTTTCCTCTGAATTATTACGTAAAGTAAGTAAAAGCGACACCTATAACGGCCTGAATGCAGATCAAGTATTACTATCTATTCTCAATAGCCCGGTGGTATGGTATAATGTACCCATTATTTATCTTAAGCGAGGTAATGATAGTCTGCGAAATCTTATTAGCGTTCCTAAAACGGCCAAATATGCGGCATTGCTCTCCTTTTTTGATCAGGAAGGGAATTACAAATTAGCATCCCCTTTAGAAGAGGCCTATCGGGCTGCTGTGCCCAATCAGTTTCAAAAAGATTTTATCGAATTGGACCGCAGAGTCAATTTATTGTATTCGGCACTTGAGGGTAAAATTATGCGCATTTTTCCAGTTCCTAACGATGAGAACAATAGGTGGGTGTCTTATCCAGAATTAACTGAAAATCGTTTTCAAGGGCAAGATTCTTTGTATGTTCACAACATATTGCCGTTGTATTTTCAATCGTTGCGTTTGGCAAAACAGGACGGCAATTACGCACAAGCAGAAAATCTTCTTGAGAGTGTCCACGGGTTTCAGAAGAAATTCGGAAGCTCAGTCATGCCTAGCAAAGAAAAAGTTAAGGCAGAAATACGCTACAATAAATACGATATTTTTAAGCGGCTTTACAGTGGTTATATTTATGTGGGAACCCTTTTCTTTTTGATCTTAATATTTCAAATATTTTACAATACCAAAGGCATCAGAGCACTTGTAATCGGCTTTAGGGGAATGCTACTCTTCTTATTTGTACTCCACACTCTAGGGTTAATTGCACGTTGGTACATCTCTGATCACGCTCCATGGAGTGATGCGTATGAATCTATGATTTATGTGGCTTGGGCAACTCAATTTTTTGGTTTGGTGTTTGGAAGAAAATCGGACCTAACAATGGCGTCAACTGCATTTGTTGCCGGAATGATTTTAATGATTGCCCACTGGAATTGGATGGATCCTGCTATTGCCAATTTAGTTCCGGTATTAGATAGTTATTGGTTGATGATACACGTCGCTGTAATTGTTGGAAGTTATGGCCCTTTTGCCTTAGGAATGATTATTGGAGCCGTTGCTTTGTTGTTAATGATTCTCTCTTCAGAGGCAAATAAAAAACGAATTCAACTCCAGATTAAGGAATTGACCGTAATAAATGAATTGGCTTTAACAGTTGGACTAATCATGCTCACCATTGGAAATTTTCTGGGGGGTATGTGGGCCAATGAAAGTTGGGGTCGTTATTGGGGATGGGATCCGAAAGAAACATGGGCTCTAATCAGCATAATGGTATATGCTTTTGTAATTCATATGCGATTAATTCCCGGTTTGCGAAGCCCTTGGCTGTTTAATCTAATGAGTATACTTGCTTTTGCGAGTATCTTAATGACATACTTTGGCGTTAATTTTTACCTTGTCGGATTGCATTCCTATGCCAGTGGCGATAAAATTATTACCCCAAGCTTTGTGTATTATGCCCTTGTTATTGTGGCGGTTCTAGGTACAATATCTTATTTTAGAGCAAAGCGGTTGTACCGTTAATTTCGGTACACTTTTTGAATATGAGTAATTAATTAAGAATTCTACTTTGAAAAGAAATGCCCTTTATTTACTTATACTCCTCTTTAGTTTAGGTTGCGAAAAGAATACAGAACCCCCTGCTGAAGACTCTTTGTCCAAAAATGAAAAGAAATGGGAAGCGTTTGATTTTGAAAATTATTCCTTTACCCTTCAAATTACTTGTTTTTGTATTGTCGACTATACGCTCCCAAAAACAATTGTGGTGAGAGACAATGCCGTGGTGAGTGTTGGTGGTAGACCTTTTGCCGAATTAAATGACGTTAGTTATCGCACTATCGATGAATTTTTTGACTACATACGCGAACGTCAAAAAGAAAACCCAGTGGTAGAAACCCTTGATTTTGATGAAACCTATGGCTATCCTTCTTACATTTATTTTGATATAAGTGAAATGATTGCTGACGAAGAAATTGGCTATACATTAAGTGATTTCAACCCGGAATAGTTTAGTGAATTATCATTTTTTGTAGGACACTTCTCCATTTATTGCTTTTTCAAAAGCCCTCTTTTTTACGCAGTAATTAAAATTAGAGTAAAATTTCACCTTTTTTTCTAAGGCAACTTTATAAATTGAGCCCTTAAAACAAATCAGATGAGAAGTAAATGGTTATTGTACTCCATTGGAGGAATGTTGTTGTTGGGTCTAGGATTATCCCTTCTCGGGGAGGCCATTATTTATAAGTCTAACAATGACTTTAATTGGTTTTATTGGGGTACGGGTGCATTAGCCACTTTTAATGCAGGCATTGGGCTAATAGGTGAAGCCATTGTTCTAAAAGTGAAATTGGGAATTTAATTTAGTGGTGAAATTCAGCGATAAATGCATCAATGTCCAGCCCCTGTTCAATTAGCCTAAATGCTTTTTCGATAATGGTTTCGGATTGTGAAGTAGAAAATCCTAGACCTACCACTAACCGTCGCATTAACTGACGTTCTGCATCTTCAGCAATATGATCTGCAAACACCATTCTAGAAAGGTCATACAAACGCTCTAAGCGCTGTTGTTCTGTAGAAGGAGGATTTATAGGATAGGCGTCTAAATTGTTTTTTATCGTCTTTACCTCCTCCTCTTCAATTTCTAAATTAATAGCCAATCGGTTGATGAAGGCCTCTTCTTCGGCACTGATAATGCCATCGGATGAAGCTACACGAACAATTGCAGCAAAATGATCACGATTACGTTGTTTAAATCCGGAAGAATAGAGGTCGGCAATTGACATAAATATTATGTTTGTTCAAAGATAAAAAAACGGATTTGGCTGGGGTTGAATTTTGATTGTATTTTTACCGGAATACCCATGATGAATACACTTTTAAAAATTATTAAAAATCGATCTGACATTGGGGCAGGAACCCGAGGCTCAGATTTAGGTATTGATGCGCTTGAAATTGCAGCAATTAATGCAGACAGTGATTTTTTTAACCGACACCCCTTTGTTGATGTTGAAACCCATAATGAAACGATTTACAATAAAGTACAAAACTCAACAGCTAAACGAATCCATTTTGTTGCCGCACAATGTGAACGATTAAAAAAATCAATTGTATCTACGATGCAATCGGATTTTTTTCCCCTTGTGCTCTCTGGAGATCATTCTTCTGCACTTGGCACCATGGCGGGTATCAAATCTTTGGCACCCTCAAAACAATTAGGGGTTATTTGGATTGATGCCCATGCCGATATTCATTCCCCATATAGTACCCCTTCGGGAAACATTCATGGAATGCCCTTAGCGGCTGCTTTAGCACAAGATCATCTCGACTTAAAAATTAATGATGTAAGTAAGGAAACCCTATCCGATTGGGAGCAAATGAAACAAATGGGCGGGGTATGCCCTATGCTTCGGCCAGAACATTTGGTTTATTTTGGGGTTCGGGATACAGAACCTCAAGAAGAAGCGATTTTAGAACGATTGGAAATAAAAAATTACAAAGTTCATGAGGTACGGCACCGAGGAATCGATTTGTGTGTTCAAGAGGCCCTAACGCGGCTTGCTGATGTTGATCTTATTTACCTGGCTTTTGACGTTGATGCATTGGATTGCGATTTAATTTCAAAAGGAACCGGGACGCCAGTATCCAAAGGCTTTGATTCTTTGGAAGTAATCAAACTACTTCAAGGCTTTTTGGCAAACCAAAAAGTTGTGGCCTTAGAACTTTGTGAAATTAACCCGCTTCTTGACGAAAAAGGAAACCGAATGGCCGAATGTGCATTCGAAATAGTAAATTCCTTATTTTCATCCCCTTAACATTACTTCATTGCGGTAAGGGTATAGAGGTAATTAAAATGATTTTTTAATTCTTGATTCGCTGAACTACGTCTTTTTTTTGCCAAAAGATGAATCTCTTTCTTTAGTCCCATCAATTGCGATTGTACCCTTGGATTTAGTTTTTCATCTGTCACCAACTCATCAATTCTTCTTGCAAAATGAATTTGAAGCGCTTGTTGAGAATCGTCGGGAGTTTTCCCTTTTTCGAAAAGGGTACTTTTTAATAATGACAAAAGCTCGTCAGGATGAAGTCCTTCTCCTTTTAAGGTAGCGTGGGTAGATAACATAATATTCAGGTTGTTTCTACTCAATATTCTTTCTAATGCACTGCGCTGTAAATTTTGCAGTAAAGGAAGACCGCCTTCATTTTTAAAATTAGAAAGTAAATCAGGAGTTAACAACCAGTCTTGGGTAGTCCATAAATGCTGTTCTAAAAAGTGAAGGGCTCTGCGTTGTTCGGCAGCTGAAACATTTTGATAGGGAATATTTGACTGTCCTTTATTCATAAGGGTTTCGTGCACTCCACCCACTAATCGAATGACGTGGTACAGGTACCTTCTATACACCCCAATCATTTCGTTGTACAATTCCTCTAGGTCTGCATAAGACTGTCCTTCAGGAGTAGTCCACTCGTCAAGGTGTGTAGCCACCACTCTTAAATTTTTTAGTCCGTAGGCACTAGCTTCTACCGGATCATCACCAATATTTTCGGTTTGTGTATCCGGATCTAAACCGTTATAACCAAACATATAAAGGGGATTCATGCTTTTTTCATCAACCATTTTTTTCAAGGAAACTTTTTCAGTTTCCGAAGTTTCTTTAGGAAAATAACGATAGCCCCATTCTATGGCATAATCATCATAAGGCCCCAATTGGCGTACAAAACGTATGTTCTCATCTCCAGGTTGGGCAATGTAATTATAGCGTGCATAATCCATAATAGTGGTAGCAATACCCATTTTCTGTGTAAAATTACCTGACCGTAAAGAATCGACAGGATAGGCTGAACTCGCTTTCATATTGTGTGGTAATCCAAGGGCATGTCCTATTTCATGGGAAATTACTCGCCGCATCATTTCTCCAATTTCCTCATCAGGAGTATTCAATGTTCTTGCTTTTGGATTTGCTGCTCCTGTTTCTAAAAGATACCGGTTGCGGTAGGAACGCAAATGATTGTGATACCAAATGATATCACTTTCAATTATTTCCCCTGTTCTGGGGTCCGAAACACTGGGTCCTGTTGCATTTCTTGTAGTGGAAGCCACATAACGTACAGTGGAATAGCGAACATCTTCGGGGCTAAATTCAGGATCTTCATCTGCAGTGGGAGGATCTTTCGCAAGGATAGCGTTTTTGAATCCTGCTTTTTCAAAAACACTTGCCCAATCTTCAATACCCTGTTTAAAATAGGGTCTCCATTTTAAAGGAGTAGCCGGGTCTAAATAGTAAACAATAGGTTTTATAGGCTCCACCAATTCCCCTCGAGCATAAGCCGCTTCATCTTTAGGCTCCAATCTCCATCGACGAATAATTTCAATTTCATCGGATTTTAATGCCTCAGAGCTGTAGTCGTATTTTTTAAACGTAAACCACCCCACTCGAGGATCTGCATAGCGCACTTGCATGGGTTTTTCGGGAAGAGCAATCAAAGAATGGTTAATTTGAAAACTCATACTCTTAGCTGTATTGCTTCTCGGGGCATCGTTTACACTAAAAGTAAGGGTGTGTCGTATTTCAGTATTTCGAGGGTAAGAATGGGCGTGATCTATAAAGCTACGTTTGGAATCTACCCCACCAATTCCGTATTCTTTTTTAATGCTTTTTTGAATGATATTAAATCCTGGGGAATCGTTTTGGAAATAGGAACTGACATCAATTAAATACCGATCTTGATCGCTATTTTTAATTGGAAATGCAGCTAAAATGGGTGGAAAATTGTTTTGTGCTACACTCAACGCAATAGGATCATTTTCATTTGCAAAATTCACGTCACTTTGCTGCGTGATTAAAAGTTGATTTTCTTTCTTTTGAAAATGAATCATTTGCTGTGCCGTTTTTGACCCTGCATTAATATAAGCTTGATAATTTGAGGGAAGTTGAACAAATCGAGTTACCATCAACAAGTCTTTTCCTAAAAGTGAATCCGGTATTTCAAACCACAGTTCATTCTCTTCCGAATAGGTAGTAATCATACCTACTTCTTGGGTTTTATCTTTAACTAATGAATCTAAAGGTTTTAATTTGTCTTTTCCGCCTTTGCTGGGTTGTGCGAAGGCGATACTTATTGATAAAAGGGCAACTAAAATTGTTTTGAGAGATCCCATACTGTTGTGTTTTTAGAAATGCAATATCTAAAAAATATAAACCACTTCCCTTAAGGGTGTTAAAATAAAATGTATTTTGGTATGTATAAATCAAAAATTATGAGAATTTTTTATCTATCAATTTTGTTGACAGTATTTCTATTTTCCCCAAATGTACTGGAAGCACAAAGAAAAAAGAAAGTAGAGCCTACTGCAGCTAAAGAAGTTGATTTAAGCGCGTTCACCTTGCGGAATGTAGGTCCAGCGTTTTTATCAGGTCGAATTGCAGATATCGCTATTCATCCTCATGATGAAAATAAATGGTATGTAGCTGTAGGTTCAGGCGGTGTATGGAAAACGGATAACGCCGGAACTACATGGAATCCGTTGTTTGATAGCCAACCTTCTTATTCTACAGGCTGTGTTGCACTAGCTCCCTCACAACCAGAAACGGTTTGGGTAGGTACTGGAGAAAATGTTGGTGGCCGCCATGTTGGTTACGGCGATGGAATCTATAAAAGTGAAGACGGAGGCCAAACGTGGAAAAATATGGGATTAAAAAATTCAGAACATATTTCTGAAATCATTATACATCCTGACAATCCTAATGTGGTTTGGGTAGCTGTTCAAGGCCCTCTTTGGAACAAGGGAGACGAAAGAGGTCTTTACAAAACAACGGACGGAGGAATCTCTTGGAAAAAAGTTTTGGGGAATGACCAATGGACTGGAGTGACGGATATTATGATCGATCCGAGGAATCCTCAGGTGCTCTATGCGGCAACTTGGGATCGACACCGAACGGTAGCTGCGCTAATGGGAGGTGGACCCGGTTCAGGGATTCATCGTTCACTGGACGGTGGCGAAACTTGGACTAAACTAACACAAGGTCTTCCTAAATCAAATATGGGTAAAATTGGAATTACAATTTCACCTCAACAGCCGGATGTACTTTATGCCGCTATTGAATTAGAACGAACTACAGGGGCTGTTTATCGCTCAGAAGATCAGGGCGCCTCGTGGAAAAAAATGTCAAATACCGTTTCCGGAGGAACTGGGCCGCATTATTATCAAGAGTTGTATGCTAGTCCCCATAAATTTGATCGAATTTATTTGATGAATGTACGTGTACTGACTTCTGACGATGGAGGAAAAACGTTTGTTCAATTAAAAGAAAATGACAAACATTCAGACAATCACGCCATTGCATTTAAACAAAGTGACCCTGATTATTTGATGATCGGTACAGACGCTGGGATTTACGAAAGTTTTGACTTAGCGGAAACTTGGCGTTATTTTAAAAATTTACCCCTAACTCAGTTTTATAAAGTAGCTGTAAATAATGCGGAACCTTTTTATCATATGTTCGGAGGAACTCAAGATAATGGTTCAGCAGGAGGCCCTTCAGCAACAGACGAAAGCGAAGGAATTTCAAACAAGCATTGGTACAAAACCTTATTTGCAGATGGACACCAATCCGCTACAGATCCAGTGTACAATGATATTATTTATGCAGAAACACAACAAGGAGGACTTTATCGTGTAGATTTAACTACAGGCGAACAAATTTCAGTTCAACCGCAAGCCAGAGCCGGAGAGCCTCATGAGCGATTTAATTGGGACGCTCCCATATTGGTAAGTCCTCATGATCCTGCTCGATTGTATTTTGCCTCCTACCGGGTGTGGAAATCAGAAAATAGAGGAGACGATTGGACACCAATTTCAGGAGACTTAACCCGAAATGAAGAGCGAATTACCCTACCCATCATGGGCCGCCAACAGGGTTGGGATAACGCTTGGGATGTTGGGGCAATGTCCAATTACAACACGATTACTTCCTTAGCAGAATCCCCTGTTCAAGAGGGCTTGTTGTATGCAGGTACTGATGATGGCTTTATTCAAGTGACGGATAATGGAGGTTCTACTTGGACCAAAATACCCGTTACCCGCCTGGGTGTTCCTGAACGTAGTTTTATTAATGATATCAAAGCAGACTTATTTGATGCCAATACAGTATATGTTTCCTTAGACAATCACAAAGAAGGTGATTTTAACCCGTATCTATTTAAAAGTACCGATCGTGGGGCTACTTGGGTATCTCTAAGTTCAACGCTACCCAAACGCACTTTGGTATGGCGATTGGTTCAAGATCACATTAAAAAAGAATTGTTATTCTTAGCCACTGAATTTGGCGTATATGTATCTCTAAATGCAGGTGATTCTTGGCAAAAACTACCGGGAACGCCCACGATATCCTTTCGCGATTTAACCATTCAAAAAAGAGAAAATGATTTAGTTGCGGCTTCGTTTGGAAGAGGTTTCTTTGTTTTAGATGACTATAGCGCATTGCGTTCGTTTACATCGGATCATTTGAATAAAAAAGGAACGTTATTTACTCCTCGTCCGGCCAAATGGTTTGTGCCAAGAAGTAATGTAGGGAATACAGGTGCCGATTATTATTTTGCTAAAAACCCAGAATATGGAGCTGTTTTCACCTATCATTTAACGGGGGACTTTTCTACGCAAAAACAAGTCCGAGAAAAACAAGAAACAGAACTTAACAAGGCAGGTAAAAACGTACCCTTTGCCGGTTGGGATACCTTAGATGCTGAATTGATAGAACAGCCTGCTCGAGTGGTGTTGAGTATCCAAGATGCTGAGGGGAATATCATAAATAAGGTTACCCAGAAAGCATCAAAGGGAAGCCATCGGATTGCTTGGAAATTGGATCATTTTAATCCTTTTGCCATCTCTTCAGCTGGGAATTCTCGCAGATATGGAGGAGGAACACTTGTTGTTCCGGGAACATACTCCGCTTCTTTATATTTAGAGCATGAGGGTAATGTAGAACTTTTAGATGGTCCCGTTTCTTTTGAGGTAAATCCTATTCGAAAAGGCGTACTGCAAGGGGCTTCGTACAGTGCGTTTTCGGAATTCCGAATTGCGTTAACCGCTTTGTTGAAAGACCTCAATGCAATACAAGACAAGTTAACTACCTCTAAGAATAAACACAAAATGCTCTTAACGGCTTTAGACCGAACTTCTATAGCACCAGGGGTTGTTGAAAAGCAATTGGAGGAAGTTGAGCATACCCTGGCTCAATTAGAGCAGGAACTTTCCGGAAGTCCTTCAAAAGGGGCGATTGGAGAGCGAAATCCAGCGACATTACAAAGTTATTTGTATAATGCCTTTAATGGAATGGGCAATACGTATGGGCCTACAGGAGTACACAAACAAAGTTTATCTATCGCACAAAAAATGTTGAATGAAATTAAGGGAAGAATTACTCAGTTGAGTAATGAAACAATTCCTGCAATTGAGTCAACACTTCAAGCTGCGGGGGCACCCTACATGAATGGACAAGGCAGATAATTGATTGCTGCTTAAATTAAAAAAGCTGCTTGGTACAAGCAGCTTTTTTTTATGAATTAATTTGAGGTAAAATGGGCGATAGCTCAAAACATTCCAATTTAAAAAAGGGTGTGGCTGATAATAAATGGTCAAATAGATCTGCCGATATGTGTTCGTAGTTTTTCCATTCCTTATCCTTGCTAAAAACATAAACTTCTAAGGGAATGCCTTGAGCAGTAGGAGCCAATTGTCTACACATAACGGTCATGTCGGTGTTTACCATTGGATGTTCCATTAAATAGGCTTCAGTGTAGTGCCGAAATAGTCCTAAGTTGGTAAAATTTCGCCCGTTAATCAAAAGATTTTTATTTACTTTTTTTTCTTGGTTTGACGTTTCAATTTCAGCTTTTCGTTGAGCAATAAAAGGCGCAACACGTTCAATTTTTTCCAATTCGCTTATTTCTTCTGGAGATAAAAACCGAATGCTGCTGATTTTAATTAAAATTGAACGTTTTATACGTCTGCCTGCTGATTCACTCATTCCCCTCCAGTTGATAAACGGATCAGAAATCAATTTATAGGTAGGGATAGAGGTTATGGTTTTGTCAAAGTTTTGAACTTGAACCGTAGAAAGACTGATGGAAATTACATCACCATCGGCATGATTATTGGGCATACTAATCCAGTCTCCAATTCGAACGGTATCGTTTACGGATATTTGTACACTGGCTACAAAGCCCAGAATGGTGTCTTTGAAGACAAAAAGTAAGACTGCTGAAAGGGCTCCAAGAGTTGTTAAAAAGGTTCCAATATCTCGTCCTGTTAATACAGATAATATTAGAATTCCTCCGACAAACCAAAGAAAGATCATGATAACTTGCATGTAGCTATCTAGTGGTTTGTCTTTTAGTGAAGGTACTGTTTTAAGAAAATGACTAATGCTTTTCAATACGGCGCGAATAATGGCAATTACCACTACAATAGTCAATGCCTCAAAAATATTTTCAGCCAGGGAAGCAAGTTTTTCACTAAACTCCAAAAATAAGGGAGGAATAAGTACATAAAACAAGTAGATCACAGGCAAGTAGGAAAGCATTTTAGGTACACGATACTTCAAAAGTAGATCATCAAAGGTGTTTTTTGTTTTTTTTGAAACGCGTCGAAAAACCCCAATAATGACACGTCGAGAAATCCAAAAAACGATACTTCCGAAAATGAGTGTAAAAAGTAAAAGGAGAAGAATTGAAACGTATTCAGCCCAAGGTGAGGTGATTCCCTTTTCGATTAAAAAACTACCCAGTCTACTTTTGATGTCAAATGCATTCATATTTTTTTTGCAAAAATAGAGTATTATTCCCTTTAAGGCTAATTCTTAGCCTAGGGCTTTTTCTGCACATTGTTCAATGGCTTTAATAAGCGCTATAAAATCAGAACGTTGGGTTAAGGGATTTAGTAAAACAACCCGTAAATACCGTTTGCCTTTGACTTCACACGAGGTGATATAAAAGGGGCTTGAATTGATGATTTCATAGCGCAGCGCTAGCTGTTCTTGATTGGTTAAAACCTCAGGTTTGTATTGAAAACACAATATATTTGAAGCAGGAGGGTAGGGGCAATAAAAATCAGGATGATTTTGCAATAGGGTGTACAGCTCTTTAGCCTGAGTAAAACTATGAGCAATAAAATCACGAATGGCTTGCTCTCCTTCTAGGGCAAAACTCCAATACAACTTAGTTCCTAAAGCTGATTTTGTACACTCAATCGTAAAGGGCATACTGTCAATACCCACAACTTGACTATCGTGAAATACATAACTTCCTTTTTGATGGAAACAATTCCATTGGTGGTGTTGATTTCGAAATAAAACCGCAGTGCAAAGTGCAGGCACTCTAAGCATCTTATGGGCATCCCAAATTAACGAATCGGCTCTTTCAATACCTTTTACTTTATGCCGTTCTGACGGAACTAAAATGGCTGAAGCACCGTGGGCTCCGTCTACATGAAACCATAAATGGTGTTGTTCACAAAAATCAGCCAGCTTATCTAACGGATCAAACAAACCTGTTGAGGTTGCACAAGCATTACCTACTACCGCCATTACCCGCTTTCCTTCACTTTTCACTTTTTGATATACACTTTCTAAAGCCTGAGTATCTATAATTTCATTTTCGTCTACAGGAACCGGAACAAATGAATTTTTACCCATTCCCATTATCGATAACGCCCTTAAAATTGAATAGTGGGCATTGTCTGGTCCCATAACAACAAGATCCTTCGGAGAGCCTTCGTTCCATGCTTCTGGGGCAATTTCAGCTCTTGCTGCAGAAAGAGCGGTTAGATTGGCTATAGAACCTCCATGGGTAAGAAATCCACTGCCATTATCAGTGTAACGTTTAAAATCATTATAATCAGTGCCTTTGAACCATCCAAACTGATCAAGCATCCAATGCACCATATAGCCTTCTAATGCAGCCCCTGCCGGTCCCATTTCATATAGTGAACTGGGATTGTTAATAGTACCATGAATCCAATCGGGTATTCCAGACAAAGAGTGTGGAACGGCCACCTGATGCCCCATATATCCCGGATGATGCAAGTGATTGGTATGCGATAAATAGGTTTTTACAAAATTAGATAGGGCTTCAACCGAACGAAACCCCTGTTCAAAAAGGACTTTTGTATTAAGGGCCTCATTTATTACTTCTGGAGGGTGCTGATTTAAAACATCTGTTTCTCTTTTCCCACTCGATTCAATGTATTGAACAAGTAGTTTACTAACAGCTTCTTGTGTTTTTTGAAGAGGAAGAGAGGGTGCTTTTGTTGTCATAGAATAACGTGTCGTATAGGTTTTTAACTTTTATTGGACTCCACTCTGTAGGTAAAGAATAAATTAGCCCAAATGACCTTTGATAGCGCATTAATGTAAGGCATTAAAAGGATTAATATTCCCGTAATAATCAAAAAGGGGGGCAATACATTTTTTGTTAAACCCAATAGATAGAGTAGGAGGAAAACAGCGATACTTAAACCCACACCTAATCCATATGAAACATACATCGACCCGTAAAAAAAACTGGGCTCAATTTTATAGTGTAACCTACAGTGTGAACAAGACTCGTTTACTTTATTAAAATGTTTTAATTGATAAGGATGGCCCTGTAAAAGCTTTCCTTTTCTACAGCGAGGACATTTTAAAAATAAAATGGATATCAGTTTTTTAATGGCTTACATTTTCACAAAAATAACCATTTAATCTATTTGTCAATACGCTTGGAATAGTAGAAAATTAAAGGCTGTATTATCTGTTTTTAGCTTGGGATAAAGCCTGGGTAGTCAAGTAATATTTGGTGATCATATTGTCTCGTTCCCATTGAGGGATCGATTGATTTTGATAATAGGAAATAAAATTTTTTGTTACCGCTGCAAAATGAGCTTCATGCCCCTCTCTTAACTTGTTGGGAATGTCAACTCGCCAACCGTTAGAAGTTGACGTAAGTTCAATACCTGGATAAGTAACTTTTAGGGAAGTAATAGCTTGTTGAAGAATCGATTCATCAATTTCTTTTTGAGGAAGGATATACAGTGTAGGCGTATACTTATGTTCTTCATCCTGCACTATGACAAGATGTGCATTTGTACCTCTCATTATAGAGTAATGGGTATCACTTCCACCATTAGGCGCTTCATAATTCCACAATACAGAAACTTTTGCATGGTGTCCTTTTACCGTAAAAGAGATGGCTCCATTGGCGTATATTGATAAAGTGTCATTGGCTAAAGAAGGTTGAAGATAATCAGGAATTTCAGCGCCCCCCGTCACTTTTTTAAATTTAGCAGTACTGAGCAATGTGGGCCAACGTTCCGCTTGGATTACTTCTATATCAGAGGTATAAATAGAAGTATTGGGGAAGCATTCCCAAAAAGTTAAGTCTACCAAATGGACACTCACATCGGCTATCCCTTCCCCTTGTTGTTGGGTGTCAAAAAACCAAGTGGGCCTTATTAGGGGTGCTCCAGATACATTTTTATAGTAATGGTGTACAGATTCTTTTGTAATTGCAGGTTCCTCAACAGAGCCTTGAATGAGATTACCGAAAACCGAAGGAATTTGGGATAGTTCCTTTTGCAATAGGGTTGTGATTTCAAAACGTTCCGTCATGATATCGTAAATCAAAAGTTGCTTTTCGTCAGCAAGTGCAAAAGCACGTTTGAGCGTAGTATAATTTTCAGCGTTAATGGCCATGGGTTTATCTGCATAAACATGATAGCCCTCTTCAATAGCAGTGAGGATATAGTCTGTCTTTTTTTGGTTGTTTCCCGATAACATGACGACATTGCCTTTTCCTTCTTTTTTCCACTGTTCAATAAAATCAGACCCTTTAAAAACTTTTGTATTCCATGAGGTAGGGTCATTTTCACGTGAATTGTATTGTTCAATTCTATTCAAATGAAATTCAATGTCGGATGTATCCGGACCGTAAACACTCACATTAGCATCTATTTCCGGATACATTGACTTTTGAATTAATGCGGCATGAAAATGGCCCGGATCCAAAGTGATTAATTTTATTTTGGAATCCGTTTCAACAGAAGAGGTACATCCAAAAAGGAGTAACAAAAAGCCTGCTAAGCAAAGAACGTTACGCATATTAATACTTAATGTTAAGTGTACCGTATGGAGCACGTTGTGAACGACTCAAATAGGCATTGGCTTCTGGATCATTTTTAAAGCGCTCAGTAAGCGGATCCCATTCTAATTTTCGAGGAAGTTTCATCGCAATATGACTAATCAAACATACCGAACAGGCTCGATGTCCAATTTCAACAGGAGAAATAGGTTCATTACCCGTTTGAATACAGTCAAGCCAGTTGCCGTGCTGTTCTTTACTATCGTACAAATGAATTTCATTTTCTCCAATTACCGAACGCAAAATGGCAGGATCACTAGCATCAAGAGATTTCACACCATTATTCTCTGGAATAGGGTCTGATGCCGTAGCTCGATAGGCCCCACGTGTTACAAAAATCCAACCTTCATCCCCTTCGTAGCGAACTCCATTAGGGAATCCTCCACTGGTGAGCATGGTTATTCCATTTTTGTATTCGGCTTTTACCATAAAGTCACCGTGTACATTCCAACTTCCTGATTTTGGAAATTCGGCAATGGCCTCAACACTAATCGGTCCTGTATATTCGGTGTCCATTCCCCAAGCTGCTGAATCAAAGTGGTGCTGTCCCCAACCGGTAATCATTCCTGCGCCAAACTGTTCTACACGAAGCCAACCTGGACGATCGTATCCTTCTTTAGGGTGCACAAGCATTTCAGAATATTCCATTTCAGGAGTAGAACCAAGCCAAGCATCAAAATTTAATTGATCGGGTATGGGTTCATTTACGGCAACTGGCCCACCGGGGTCTCCGGGTAAACCAATTTTTACCGTATGCAATTTTCCTATTCGTCCATTTCGAACCAGCTCAGCCGCGTCTTTAAATTGCTTTGAAGAACGTTGCTGTGTTCCTACTTGTAGAATTACTTTTTGTTGTTTTACAATATTACTTAACAATCGACCTTCTTCAATGGTTAATGAAGTAGGTTTCTGTAGGTAAATGTGTTTATTGGCTAAAGCCGCTTCAATAGCAGGTTGGGCATGCCAATGATCGGGAGTACTAATGATTACGGCATCAATATCTTTTCTGGAAAGCATTTCATGATAATCCTCAAACATTAAGGTATCTGCTTTTTGTCCTTTTTCACCATAATAATTGTCAACCAATATTTTGGCCTCGTGAAGTCGTTTTCGATCCAAATCACAAACGGCAATCATTTTGGCTACTTCGTGTTGCATAGTGCCGGGCATATCATGTCCTCTGGCTATACGTCCACAACCAATTTGACCCACTTGTATTTTATTACTTGGGGCATTTTTTCCAAATACACTAGAGGGTACAATGGAGGGAAAAGCCACAGCAGCTGCTGTTGAAACAACTGTTTTTTCCACAAATTTTCTTCGGCTTAACGTATTTTTCTTCATTTTTTTAGGATTTAAATTGATAGGTGAGAGGTTTTGCATATAGGTTCCATTCTTCGTTGGCATGAGCGGGCTCTATTTTCCCATCATAAACCACTAAACGGTAACGTAAGGTATATGTTTTTCCGGATTCCATAATCCAGTCTGTATTCTTTGTGGTGGCAAAATTGGCAAATAAATCTCCACGTCCGTATTGATTTTCTGGCCAAATTCTTAAGGGTTCAGGGTGATTGAAGTTTTGGGGATGTGACAACATTACTGCTCCGCCATAACCCTCATCCAAAGCACCATCTACAATACACCATCGCGCTGTGCTTCCATCTGCTGTGGTACGGGTGTTCCCTTCGGAACTCAAAACCCTACTGTTTTGGTTATCCCATTCTTCCGTGGTTCGCCATCCAAAACCACCATAGCGGTATTCGATGATTTTGAATTCACTTTCAGAAGCCGGAGTGTATTGAATTTCAAAATCTAAATAGTATTGGGAAGAATCCACTGGGGTAACTCTAATTTTTTGAACTTCATTTAACGCAATTTTATTTTTATTCTCTTTTAAAACGACATGTTCGTGGAGTACTTCAAACGTTGAAAAAACAGGGCCATTTGACTCAGATAAAAGAGAGGCAAAACGCACGGTTCCTTCTTCTTTGTATAAATTCCAAAAGTCAAGGGTATCTCCTTCAAAAAGGGTATGTGTCCAAGGGTTCCAAAGGCCATAATGATGGTAATGATCTTCGGGTTGGATTCGAGTTAAACGCTTGCCTTTGGGGGTGTTTAAAGGATGGATATAGCCGCTTCTTCGATAGGCTGGATTAACCCCTTCGGGAGCTTGGGTAACCTCCATTTGATATCCTAAAATTTTAGTATTGTTCATGTAAACGGCGTATTGACCGTTTTCCTTTTTAACTTCTTGTGATTCGGAGGTCATAGACTCGGCTTTTACTTCCCAACTAAAGGGACCTTTAAAATTTTCTGAGGTAACTTTCCAAAATACCCATTCTCCATTAATTTGATAAGGTAGCTCATTTCCCTTGTAGAGTAAACGATGACTGCTTTGATTCCCCCCTTCGGGAAGTTTGGCTTGGGCTATTGCTGCGTTTCCTTCTAGCATTTGATTGTCGATCAATTCAATTTGCTGTTGATTTTGACATGATGCTAGGGCAAGGCAAAAGAATAAGCTAGAGAAGGTCCAATTTAAATAGTGTCGCATAAAATTGTTTTATTGGTGGAACTCGATTGATAAATAGCATTGATTAAAGCTACTGATTTTCGGGCAGATTGCCCACATACTAGAGGTGCTTTCTTCTGCTGTATTGCAGAAATGAAATCATCGTAAATATTGCGGTGAAGCGTATTGTCTTCTAGTATAGCTGTGGCACTACTCTCATTTTCTTTTAAGGCAGTGGTGGTGATGAGGTTTTTATTTGGAGCATCACTAATTTTACCCGCTTCATAAATCAGGCGTCCTTTTTCTCCATAGAGTTCAATCTTTTCTGAAAAACCAGGATACAAACAGGTTCCTCCGCTGAGTGTGCCAAGTACTCCATTTTTAAATCGGAGTTGGGCCACAGCAGTATCTTCTCCTTCAATTTGATGTACTTGTGTAGCCACAGTTCCGGTAACAAATTCCACATCGCCTAGGAGATCGAGAACAAGATCAAGCGTGTGAATCCCTTGATTGATTAGAGCGGCCCCACCATCTCCTTTAAGCGTTCCCCGCCAAGGATTGGATTGGTAGTACTTTTCATCTCGATACCAGTGAATTTGAGCGCATAGTAGGAGAGGTTTGCCAATAATTCCATCGCGTAATGCTTTTTTCATTTTCAGGTATTCAGGATGCGTTCGGTTTTGAAAGGCTACTGCAAGAACAGTATTGTTTTGAGCAACGCAATCTAAAACAGCATCAATTTTATCAACTGTAATCTCAAGTGGTTTTTCACACAAAACGTGCTTTTTGGCAGAGCTGGCTTCACGAATTGCTTTTCCGTGTTTTCCACTTTCATTACAAACGCTTATGGCATCAACAGCAGTAGAAGAAAGGAGTTCAGTTAATGAGGGAAATACAGGCGAATTGAATTGTTTTTCAACCTCCTCAATTCGTTGCGGATCAGAACACACAACACCCATCAACTGGGCACCTTCAATTTGGGCTATACATTGGGCATGTACCTTAGCAATATTTCCATTTCCTACTAGACCAAATTTCATCATATCATTTATAAAGAAACGCCCCTTTTCCAAGGAATAAAATCAAATTGTTCTAATGCTGTGGCTTTGGTAATTACTTCGCCACTGGCAACTGCAATGATCAATTCAATTAATTCCGAGCCCAAAGCGTCCATATCCATTTTATTTGAGATTAAACGCCCAGCGTCAAAATCAATGATATCGGGCATACGTTGAGCAAGTTCTGTATTTGTTCCAACTTTAATCACAGGGCTTATAGGATTTCCAGTAGGAGTTCCCAGTCCAGTAGTAAAGAGAATCAGATTTGCGCCTGAACCTGCTAATGCAGTAGTACTTTCCACATCATTACCTGGGGTGCAAAGCAAAGCTACCCCCGGGTTTACGGCGTATTCGGTGTAATCTAATACAGATGTTATTGGCGCACTTCCTGATTTTTTAGCCGCACCGGCAGATTTCATAGCATCAGTAATCAGTCCGTCTTTAATGTTACCAGGCGAAGGGTTCATATCAAAACCCGAACCGACGGCATGAGCTTCGTTCTCATAGGTCTTCATCAAATGCAGAAATTTTTCTCCTAACGCTGAAGTTTCACAGCGGTTAACCAATTCTTGTTCTACACCAGATAATTCGGGAAATTCAGCTAAAAGGGCTTTCCCGCCTAAAGTTGCAATTATGTCAGACACATACCCTAAAGCCGGATTGGCAGTTATTCCTGAAAAGCCATCAGATCCGCCACATTCTAATCCTAATGTGAGTTTGCTTAGGGGAGCAGGCATTCGTTGAATTGCATTTGCTTTTTTGATTTCAACGACAGAGTCTTGTAGTATTTTTTTGAGAAAATTTTCCGTTGTTCCCTCGGTTTGTTGATCAAAAATCAACACTTTTTTACTTGAATCTTTTTGCAGGGTAGCCAACGCTTTTTCAAAGGTTTTGATTTCCAAATTTTGGCAACCTAAACTAAGTACCGTCGCTCCGGCAACATTAGGATTATTGACATAACCGGCTAAAAGGGCAGCGAGGGATTGGGCATCTTGACGTGTGCCCCCACAACCTCCTTGATGGGTTAAAAATCGTATTTTAATATTGTCAAATCCAGGAGGTGTTGGTTCTTGAGTTGCGATTTGATTTGCGCTACTCCCGGGGGAAATTAAATCGGCTAAAAGCGATTCCAAAGCCTCTTTTTTAGGAGGATGAAGCACCTTGTCAAAAAGAACTTTTAGGGTTTGTATATTTCGATTTTCACAAAATACTAAAGGAAAAAAAAGCCAAATGTTCTCTGTACCTACTTGTCCATCATTACGAGGATAACCTTTAAATGTTCGCGTATGCCATTTTTCTGTTTCAGGGGCTTTCCATTGCCAAGCAGCTGTTTTTCCAAGCACTTTTTCAGTTTTATGGCGCACATTTTCAAGTGAAATCAGTTCCCCTTTTGCAATGTCTTTTACCGCTTCGCCTACCACTACACCGTACATTGTTAACGTACCTCCTTTTGGAATAGCAAAAAGAGAGAATTTATGCTTTTGCGGAATTGTATTAACCAAAGTAATTGAAGCCTCTGATACGGTTACTGTAGTCCCTTTTCGAAGTGTTTCCAGAGCTACAGCGACACTGTCGTTACTGTTAATTTTTAATGACAAAGACATTAGTTTTCAATTGTTATGTTTGACTTTACAAAAGCTGTTAGGCCTTCTTTAACTCCCTTTTGTTGAAGTAAGGTAAGGGCCATTTCCAATTCAGTAATCAAGCTTTTATTTTGACTTAAATCTTCTCCCCATAAAGCAGTATTTTTCATAAGGGTATCCAGGGTAGCGTTTATTGAATTTAGTTCCCAACATTGTTGAATAAAGGAAATTACTTCTTGATCATCTTGAACAGGTAGGGTTTGCTCTTTCCAATATCCTTTGTAGAATTCAAGAAGACAAGCCATGGTAAATACTAAATTTTTTGGTGTTTCCTTTCTCTCCTCCTGATACGCTAAAAGGCTAGGAAGAACGCGAACTTTAAACTTAGAAATCGAGTTTAAGGCTATACTTGAAAGATAATGTTTGATAAAGGGATTTTTAAACCGATCAAAAACCGCATTGGCAAATGCAATCACCTCACTTTTATCCATTGGAAGCGTGGGTACAATTTCATCAAGCACCACTTTTTTTAAGACATGATCTGTAAAATCATCATTAAAAATTTCACTGACAGTTTCCAATCCATATAAAATCGAAAGGGGAACCATGGCGGTATGGGCACCATTTAAGATGCGTACCTTTCTTGTGCGATAAGGTTGCATGTCAGGTACAATCTTAACATCCAATTTCGTCAGATGAAAAGGCAATTTTTCTTTTAAACGATCATCTCCTTCTATCACCCATAAAAAAAAGGGCTCAGCAGTTACCATTGAGTGATCTGAATAGGGAAGCGCAGCAGCAAGTTTTTCAAAATCATCCTTGGGAAAGCCCGGTACAATTCGGTCTACTAAAGTATTGTAAAATTGGTTATGGGAGTTTATCCAATGGTTAAATCCAGCGTCTAAATTCCAATGTGCTGCGTATTTTAATATGCAGGCTTTTAACTGATCTGCATTGTGATTAATTAGTTCACAGGGTAAAATATCTAGTCCTGAAGATGCTGATCCATTAAATTGCTGATAGCGTTCCCATAAAAAACGGGTAAGTTTAGCCGGGAAGTTCTTTTGTGGACTGTCTTCAAAGGCATCAATGGGTTCGAAAACTATACCTGCTTCAGTAGTATTGGAGATTATAAATTCTAATGAAGGTAAGGTTGCCAAGGTTAAAAAGTCACTAAAATCCGTATAGGGGTTACAAGTTTTAACGATAGTATCAATAACAATAGTTTCCTTACTTTCTCTTTCATTCGCCCAACCATTAAGAAATAAGGTATAGGCACCCCCTTGTTCTTCTAGAGCTTCAACCCTTCCAACTTCAATAGGCTGAACAACAGCAATTCCAGCATTGAACTCGCTGGCTTGATTTAACTGATATATAGCATGACCTACAAAAGCACGTAAAAAATTACCTTCACCAAATTGGACAATTTTTATCGGATGATCCGCACGCTGATATAAGGGAACTTTATTCAAGACTGTTTTCTAACTATTTTTAATTGAAACCGAAAAGATTAGGTAGCCAAAGTGTTAATTGGGGAAAGAACGTAATTAGAATGAGCGCAACAACCATAGCAGCAAATAGGGGCAGTAGGGGTTTAATTACTTTCTCAATGGATGTTTTGGCAATTCCAATCCCAACGAATAGAACCGAGCCAACTGGCGGTGTGCACAGTCCAATACATAAATTGAGTACCATAATGATACCAAATTGAATGGGATCAATTCCCAATGATTTTACCACAGGCAAAAAGATAGGTGTAAAAATCAAAACCGCAGGAGTCATGTCCATAAAAATACCTACAAATAGAAGCAACAAATTGATAATCAACAGTATGATTATTTTATTGTCACTGATACTTAACAATAAGTCACTCAAATTTTGAGGTATATTTTCATAGGATAAAATCCAGGACATACTCATGGAAGCGGCAATTAGCAACATAACTATGGCACTGGTTTTTGAAGACTCTAGTAATATTTTAGGGAGGTCTTTTAGTTGTATTTCTTTGTAAATCATACCCAGAAGAAACGTATAGAGTACAGCAATAGCAGAGGCCTCTGTGGCAGTAAAAAAACCAGCTACAATACCGCCAATCACAATAAATAAGAGGAGTAGGCTTGGAAATGCAATAATAAATGTTCTAATAATTTCTTTAAAAGAACTGGTTCCTGCGGTTTTATATCCTTTTCTTTTGGCCCAGATCGCCGCAACGATCATAAGAAAAAGTCCGGTTAGTATGCCCGGAATATATCCAGCAAGAAAAAGAGCAGCAATAGATACTCCACCACTGGCTAGTGAATACACTATCAATACGTTACTGGGAGGTATAACTAATCCAATTGTTGCTGAAGTTATATTAACGGCAGCACCGTATTCTTTTGAATACCCTTCTTTTTCCATTTCTGGACCTAAAATGGTGCCCATTGCAGAGGCTGAAGCCATTGCTGAACCTGCAATTGCTCCCATGAGCATGGCCGCAATAATATTGATTAGTGCTAATCCCCCCGGGAAGGCACCTACGAGAGTTTTAGCAAATCCAATCAAACGATCGGCAATTCCTCCATGGGTCATCAACTGCCCCGACAATATGAAGAATGGGATTGCCAATAACGCAAAACTATCCAGTCCTGTACCCATCCGTTGGGCGATTGTGGTTACTGCGGGAAGCCCAGGAATTGAGGTGATAATGGTGAGTAATGACGATAACGCAATACTCCAGGCTACGGGAGTTCCGATGGAAATGAAAAAAATGAAACTCAATAAAAGAACAATGACGGGTAATAATTCCATAATTACGGCTTAGGTTGCGTGAGTTTATAAAAAACGATTAAGATCCCGCTAATGGGAATAATGGCATAGACAAAGGCAAGGGGTATTTGTAAGGCGGGGGAGTATTGTCCTAATTTGAAGGTGATATAAACTAATCGCCCCCCTCCAACAACCATTCCGAATAAGGCAAAACAAAAGATGCTGAGCTTTGTAATTTTTTTCATCAGGTGGCTTATCTTTTTTGGTGCTTTTTGGACCAATAAATCTATGGCAACATGTTCATTTCTCCCGGCTACATAGGCTGCTCCTAAAATTCCCAGCCAGATCATTAAATATCGCGCCAGCTCATCGGTAAAAGAACTTGGTGAATCTGTAAAAAATCGGGTAAATACTTGCCAGAGTACGTTGAGTACCATAACCCCCAATATTAATACGAGTAGTCTTCCTACCCATACATCTATTTGTGATCTAAGGTTTTGCATTTCGAATTTCATTAATTAAACGGGCAATAGCAGGATCTTCGCTATAGTTTTTGTACATTTCTTGAGTCGCTTCTTGAAATGGTTTTTTATCGGGATAACTGACCTCAACTCCAGCTTCTTTTACAGCGTTTAAAGATTCATTTTCTGAGGCAATCCAAAGTGCCCTTTGATCGGGTACGGATTTTTTTACTGCAGCTTCAAGCCATTCTTGTTCTTGGGGTGATAAACGATTCCAAAAATGAGTACTCACTAAAATCACATCGGGAATCATAGTATGTTCATCGATGATATAATATTTACATACTTCGTAGTGTCTGGATAAGTAAAAACTCGGTGGATTATTTTCTGCTCCATCAACCACTCCTTGCTGAAGTGCGGTGTACAATTCTCCCCATGAGATTGGGGTAGGTGAGCCGCCTAATTGTTTTACCATATCAATCGCAGAAACACTTTCTTGAACTCTTATTTTAAGCCCTTCTAAATCTTCAGGCATGCTTACCGGTCGTTCACGAGTGTAAAAACTTCGACTGCCTGAGTCATAATAACCAAGTCCTTTGAGCCAATACTCTGTTCCCTCTTCCAATAGTTCTTCTCCAATAGGTCCGTCTAAAACAGAAAATAGATGGGCTTTGTCATCAAATAGAAAAGGAAGTCCAAAAATGCGAAGGTTTGGCGCAAAGTTTTCCAAAACGGCACTGGATACTTTGGTCATATCTAAACTACCGATTTGCAGAAGCTCTAAACACTCCCGTTCACTACCTAATTGTTGGTTAGGATATATTTGTAATTTCATTTTACCTCCTGAAAATTCTTCTAAATAGGTATTGGCTTTAAGCATGGCCTGATGCACACTGTGGGTAACATCTAATCCGTGTCCTAACCGAACTACTTTTTGAGTGGAAGTGGAACCGCAACCAAAAGTTATTAGCACAAGAAAAAGAATTGCGAAGGACTTGAAACTATTCATAATTCAGCTTTTATTGATTGAATGGTTTGTAAAGTTGTGGACACCGTTTTTTTGAGTCCATCAAAATCTTTATTTGCCAACACTTCATTTGAAATTAATTGTGAGCCCATACCGACACAAACCACTCCTGATTTAAACCAAGCCGAGAGGTTTTGTGGATCTGTACTTACTCCCCCCGTGGGCATGATACTCGTCCAGGGTTGCGGGCCTTTAATGGCTTTGACAAATTCAGGGCCGTAAATGTTTCCGGGAAAAAGCTTGATAATTTCAGCGCCCATCTCTTCCGCTTTTGCAATTTCAGTTAGTGTTCCACAGCCGGGTGACCATAAAACTTTACGTCGATTACACACCACAGCGATATCTTCTCTAAATACGGGGGTAACCACAAAATTGGCTCCAATCTGCATATAATAACTGGCAGAGGCAGCATCAGTAACGGAACCGACACCAAGTATCATTCCCGGAAGGTGTTCTGATGAAAAGTGAATTAATTCTTCAAAAACCTCATGAGCAAAATCCCCTCGATGTGTAAATTCGAGTAAGCGCGCTCCACCCTCAAAACAAGCATGAAGTACTTTTTTTGCCAAATCAATGTCTTTGTGGTAAAATAAAGGCACCATACTACTGCGGTGCATTTCACTGATTACTTGATGTCGTGTATACTGTGCCATACTATATTGATTATCGTGCTACTCTTCCAGAGGCATCACCTCCCATTAATTTTTCAACTTCATCCACTGTCACTAGGTTGGCATCTCCTTTAATGGTGTGTTTTAAACAAGAAGCGGCAACGGCAAAATTGAGCGCGTGTTGGTCGTCATCAGGATAGGTAAGTAATCCATAAATTAAACCTCCCATAAAAGAATCTCCTCCGCCCACTCGATCAACAATATGGGTGATTTGGTATTGCGGACTCTCATAAAGTTGTTTTCCGTCAAAAAGGACACCGGCCCATGAATTATGCGAAGCTGAAATGGAGCCTCTTAAGGTGGTAATTACCTTTTTTGCTTTTGGAAATTTTTGCATCATTTGTTCGCATACGGATTGAAACGCCGCTGCGGTAATTTGATCACCATGGCGAGACACGTCTAAACCTTGAGGTTTTATGCTAAAATGCATTTCTGCATCTTCTTCATTGCCTAAAATGACATCACAATATGAGGTTAATTCGGTCATAATGGCTTCACGATTACCGCCGTATTTCCATAATTTTGCGCGATAATTTAAATCGGTAGAAATGGTAATTCCCATTTCGCTTGCAATTTTAACGGCTTCTAAACAGGCATCTGCAGCCCCTTGCGAAATTGCAGGTGTTATTCCAGTCCAATGGAACCATTGGGCTTCTTTAAAGACCTCTTTCCAGGGAACCATTCCGGGTTGTATTTCTGCCATAGCCGAATGGGCTCGGTCATAGATCACCTTACTTCCTCTACTCACGGCTCCTGTTTCTAAAAAATAAATTCCTAAACGATCCCCTCCTCGAAGAATATGTTGTGTATTAACCCCTTGTTTTCGCATTTCCATTAAGGCACATTCACCGATGTCATTTTTAGGTAATCGTGTTACAAAGTTTACAGGAACACCATAATTAGCCAAAGAAACGGCAACGTTAGATTCCCCACCACCGTAAACAACATCAAAAGAGTGGGCTTGCGAAAAACGCAAAAATTCTGGAGGGGCCAAGCGGAGCATTATTTCACCAAATGTGACTACATGTTTCATAAATAAAATGAATTATAATTTAAAGGGAAAATAGTTTTTTGCATTATAATAACAAATATCGGATATGATTTTTCCCATCCAAGGGAGATCATGAGGTAAATGTCCTTTGACAATATCATTTCCTATCAGGTTACAAATCAATCTTCTGAAATATTCATGTCTAGGGTAAGATAAAAAACTTCTTGAATCGGTTAACATTCCTACAAAACTACTTAAGATACCCATATTAGAAAGTGTATTGATTTGTTCTGTCATCCCGTCAAGTTGATCTAAAAACCACCAACCTGATCCCCATTGCACTTTTCCTTTTACTGAACCATCGTTAAAGTTACCAATCATGGTGGCCATAACCGCATTATCTGCTGGATTAAGGTTATAAAGAATAGTTTTTGTTAATTGATCGGTGCTGTCAAGGGTGTTCAAATATTGGGATAAACTTGCAGTAATGGGATAGGTTCCAATAGAATCCCAACCTGTGTCCGGACCTAATGTAGAGAGCATGCGCGTGTTGTTATTCCGCATAGCTCCCAAATGGAATTGTTGTACCCAACCCTTTTTGTGATAGGATTGACCAAGTGTTAGCAATAGTGCGGTTTGAAATTTTTCAGCGTCTTCAGGGGTAATCGCTCCACCAGACCTTCGAGTTTTAAAAATCTTAGACACTTCTGCTGCAGACGCAGGAGTGTAAGGCAGGTAGTTTAATCCATGATCTGATAATCGGCATCCCTTACTGTGAAAAAAATCGATTCGATTGCCTAATGCCTCTAGTAAGTCATCATATGTTTGAATTTCCATTGCACTTACCTCAGCAAGCTGATCGATGTAATCATTATAGGTTTCGTTCTCAATTAGAATGGCTTTGTCTGGCCGAAAAGCAGTACTTACATAAATGGAAAAGGGGTGCGCTAACATGTGGTCATGAAAAGGTAAATCATCGGTAGGGTCTTCTGTAGTACACACTATTTCAACTTTCATTTGTGTTAATAAAGATCGCGTACTGAATTCGGGAGTTTTTATTAACGAGGTGGTTTCCTCGTATATTCTTTTAGCATTGCTGCCTGATAATAGCTCATATTCATTAAAATAGCGCGCTAATTCTAGATGTGACCAATGATATAGAGGATTCCGAATCATCAAAGGAGTATGTTCAGCAAATTTTTCAAATTTTTCAAAATCACTGGCATCCCCTGTAATGTAATGTTCTGCTACCCCTAGGGTTCGAAGCGCCCTCCATTTGTAGTGGTCACCTGCAAGCCATAAATCTGTTATTGAATCAAACTGTTTATCGGTTGCTATAGCTTCAGGGGAGAGATGACAATGGTAATCTATAATAGGTAAAGACTCAGCATACTCATGATATAACTCCTCAGCGACTCTACTTTCTAATAGAAACGCTTCATGAATAAATTTACGCATAGGTTTTTGTTTAACGAATTAAAAAAATATAGCTTAAAAACGAATTACATTAAATCAACAAAAAATTAACATTTTATTTGGTTATTTAAATAAATACTATAATTTTAAGGCTGATAACATATAATTAATATTCGTTAACGTTAACGAATGTAATAAAAATAATCAACCAAAAAGTGAACAAATGAAAAAAAATTTTCAAAGATTTCTTCACCTCTGTGCTTTCCTAATCGTAGGATTTTCTTATGGTCAGGGTACAGTAAGCGGTAATGTTACCGACGGTGAAACAGGCACTCCCTTACCCGGAGTGAACGTAATTGTACAAGGAACCAATAATGGTGTTTCGACTGATTTTGATGGTAATTATCAAATTAATGTTCAAAATGGCCAAGTACTTGTCTTTTCTTTTCTAGGTTTTGAATCTCAATCGATTTCCGTAAATGGGGATCAATTGAATGTAGCCCTACAACCCTCAACAAATTATCTTGATGAAATTGTTGTCACGGGTTATGGAACTCAAAGCCGAAGAGAAGTTACCGCCTCTATTTCAACTGTTAATGCAGAAAGCATCGAAAAAATTGCTACTGCCAGTGGAGTAGATGCAATTAAAGGACAGGTTTCGGGTGTGGATATTACTTCAGGAGGTGGACGTCCAGGACAGAACCCAGTAGTTCGTGTTCGGGGTAGACGTTCTATTTCAGCAAGTAATGATCCACTGTATGTAATTGATGGAATTCCTCAGACTAGTAGTGCTGGAGATGGTGCAATTTTTGATATCAATCCACAGGATATTAAATCTATGGAGATTTTAAAAGATGCGGCAGCTACAGCAATTTATGGTTCTCGTGGTGCTAATGGGGTAATCTTAATTACCACAAAAAGAGGCCGCACTGGTGAAACTCAAATTAATTATTCTGGGTATTATGGGGTAACTTCGGTAACCAACATCCCTGACATGATGAATGGAGAAGAATTTACTAATGCTCGACGCGAAGCATTTCGTCAAGACGCAAACAATCGATTCTCATATGCGGGTAATATTCAGAGTGACGAAATCACTTTTGTCGGAGACCCTATTCAGTTAGAAGCTATCCGAACTGGTCGTTCCTTTGATTTTTTAGATGCCGTTTTAAAACAAGGATTCCAAAACAGTCATCAGGTATCGGCCAATGGAGGTTCTGAAAATACACAATATAATGTTTCAGTTGGGTATTTTAAAGAAGACGGTATCATTGACTTAATGGACTATGAACGAATTACCGGTCGTGTTAATCTAGACCATCGTATTAACGATACATTTAAATTTGGAATTTCTATGCTGTTAAGTGATGCCACTAACAATTGGGGCTCTTCAGCTGTAATGGGAGAGGCATTAGGAAACATTCCACTAGCAAAACCTTATGATGACCAAGGAAACTTAAATTTCTTTGCATTTAATGACGGTATTCGAACTAACCCTCTTAGTGAATTAGTGCCTGGGGCATTTGTTGATGAGCGAGTTTCAACGCGTTTCTTTGCTCCTGTTTATTTACAAATTAATTTAACAAACGATTTACAATTCACATCTACATTTGGTCCAGATATGAGGTTTAGAAGAAGAGGTGAATTCCGAGACAAATTTACCAATGATAACCGTGGTGGACCAGCAGACGCTGAAGTAGAGAACAGAAAAGAATTTGGATTTACGCTTGAAAACCTATTGACCTATAATAAAGAGGTTGGTCCTGGTAACTTAAAAGTAACACTTTTACAGTCGGTTCAAGAATACCGATCTGAATTTGCAAAGGCAGAAGTTCAAAACTTACCTTACTCATCGCAATTGTTTTACAATATTGGTACCGCTGAGGTTAAGGGTAACCTTTCTTCTGGTCTTCAAGAGTGGCAATTACAATCCTATATGGGACGTTTAAATTATGAAATTGATGGTAAGTATCTATTCCAAGCTTCACTTCGTGCAGATGGATCTTCACGTTTGGCAGAAGGTAATCAGTGGGCTTATTTCCCAGGATTATCAGCAGGTTGGAGAATTATGGAAGATATTGCGCCAAACAATTCTACCTTTGATGATTTAAAATTAAGAGTTTCTTACGGAGAGGTAGGAAACACAGCTATTGATCCTTATCAAACTCAAGGAGCACTTGGACGAACAGTTTATGCTTGGAATGAAACTCCAGCCTTTGGATACCGTTTAAATGAAATTCCAAATCCAGAATTAGGATGGGAAATTTCAAAAACTTTAGATTTTGGATTGGATTACAGTATTTTAGACGGAAGAATAACAGGGGCTGTTGATTATTACATCACCAATACTACTGATCTTCTTTTAGCTAGAAACTTACCTTATACTTCAGGGTATACCAGTGTATTTCAAAATGTTGGAGCTACAAAAACAAATGGACTAGAATTTAGTTTAGATGCAGCAGTGGTTGAAACAGATAAATTTAGCTGGGATATAAACTTTAACATTTCAGGATACAATGAAAAAATTGTTGAGTTAGCCCTAAAAGACGAAAATGGAAATCCAATTGATGATACGGGGAACAACTGGTTTATTGGACAACCTATTCGTGTATTTTACGACTATACCAAAATTGGAATTTGGCAATTAAATGAAGCAGCTCAAGCTGCTCAAGTACAAGGTACTGACCCCGGTCAAATTAAATTAGCTGATATTGATGGTGATGGTAAAATCACACCTGCCGACCGAAGTATAATCGGAACTGATGTGCCTGATTTCTTTGGAGGAATAACCAATACACTTACCTATGGTAATTTTGACTTGAGTGCCTTCTTATATTTTCGTCAGGGACACATGATACAAAGTGATTTTCATGTTGGAAATGCAAACGGACAGCTACGTTACAATCATTTAGATGTAGATTATTGGACACCAACTAATCCCACCAATGATTATCCAAGACCTAACTTTACTCAAGAGCGGCCTGAAAATGGTTCAACACTTACTTACTTTGATGGTAGTTATGTTAAATTAAGAAACGTAACTTTAGGGTATAACTTTGATAGTAATATTGCTTCTAAAATGGGAATGTCTAGTTTAAGAGCCTATGTACAAGGACAAAACTTGTGGTTTAGTTCCGATTATGAGACTTTTGATCCAGAAATTGGAGAAGCTAATTTGAGTGGTGGAACAACGCCAAGTTCAAAGTTAGTTGCCTTTGGAATTAAAGCTGGATTTTAATAATTTTAAAATAAAAAAAATGAAAAAATATAGTATTAAAAAGGTTTTAATTGCTGTTGGGATAATCTCAATATTTTCTTGCCAAGATTATCTTGCAGAAAATAACATTGCGAATGTTTCAGCCTCTTCTTATTACACAACCGCTGCTGGATTAGAAGATGCAGTTAAAGCAACATATGGTATCATAAAAGAATTTTATGGTACTGAATTAGGTTTTTCAATGACTGTTTTCGGAACAGACACCTATACTAATGGAGCTGATGGAAGCCATAAATATTTGAATTGGTATAATAACCAACACAATTCTGCTGCAGCATATTTTCGTGACACTTGGAGAATATTCTATCGTTCAATTAATCAAGCAAATGCGGTTATAAATAGAGCAGAAGCTATTGATGATATGGATGCTAATTTAAAAAACACACGATTGGCTGAAGTGAAGTTTCTTCGTGCATTAAGCTATTTTAATTTAGTTCGTCATTATGGAGATGTTCATCTTTCTCTTGAAGAAACAGAAGGTGTTGAAACTACAGCAAACCGAACAAGTAAAACAGAAATTTATAATGCGATTATTAGTGATTTAAATGAGGCAATATCTGCTTTACCTGATTCACAAACAGATTATGGACGTGTTACTAAGCCTGCAGCTCAATTTTTATTAGCTAAAGTTCATTTAACTAATGGAAATGCTCAAGGCGCAGTAGATAATATGACTGCAGTTATTAATAATCCTCGTTTTTCATTATTGGAAGAATGGAGCGATTTATGGGATATTAATAATGAAGAAAACTCAGAAGTAGTATTTTCTATTATTAATTCTAAACAACAAGTGGATGAAGGTCTAGATGGCTACGGACACAGAGGCCACTTATATTTCTTGATGGAATATGACAAGAAGCCTGGAATGACAAGAGATACTGAAAACGGACGTCCATGGAAACGTTTTCGACCTACTAATTATTTATTAAGTTTATGGGATAGAACAAAAGACGCACGTTACGACAAGGGTTACAAACATGTTTGGTATGCAAATAATCCTGTGGCTGGACAAAAAGTTGGTGATACCGCGCTGTATATTCCAGGACCTGGAGTCGATAAAAATGGGGTTGACCAAGATGCTAAGTGGAATGATGCGGCAAAAAGTTCTGTGATATATCAAGTCTATACTACAGATCAGTACAACCAAATTACATTCCCTTCGATGAATAAGTGGATTGATAATACCCGACCCAACCGTCAGCACACACAAGGTCAGCGTGACTTTATTCTCATGCGATTAGCAGATGCTTATTTAATTCGTGCGGAAGCAAACCATAAATTAGGAAATAATGCTGCCGCAGCTGCAGATATCAATATAATCCGTAAGCGTGCTGCTTGGGATGGTAAAGAGGCTGAAATGGAAATAACTGCAGCTGATATAAATATTGATTTTATTTTAGATGAACGTGCAAGAGAACTTGTTGGTGAAGGACACCGTTGGTTTGATTTAGTGCGTACTGGAAAATTAATTGATCGAGTTAAAGCACATAACCTTGATGCTACTGGAAATATTCAAGCGCATCATGTTTTGAGACCCATTCCTTTAGATCAAATTGATAGAACAGAAGGGGGTTATCCTCAAAACTCAGGATATACTCAATAGTAGTTTTAGTTTTATATTTAGAAAAAAAAAGACCGCTTCGGCGGTCTTTTTTTATTTCATTTCAAAATCATATTATTTATAGATTTTCTTTAATGAAAATTTCAACTGGAATGGTTAAATGTAACGAACTATCTTCATCTTCTGTGAGTAATTTAAACAACCCCTTGGCTGCATTATACCCTTGGTTTTCAGGTTGTTGATTTAATAGAAAATGGATTTTATCTTCTTTTAAAAGATCGAGATTTAACTTATTAAGATCATACCCCACCAAGGTCACCGTTTTAGCCTGATCATTTGAAATTAAAGGAGGCAGTAGATAAGCTCGTGAATTGGTAACAAAAATACCAAGAGACGTATTCTTTTTTAAAAGATCTTGGAGTTTTAAATTAAAGGCATTAAGATTTTTTGCGTTTGTGCTTAAAGTAACAATTTGTGGTAGGTATGATACATTTTGATTTACAAAGAAAGACCTAAACCCTTCTTCTCTTTTTTTCATGTTATCTTGAACCTCAGTGTTTTTATTGTTTAAATTAACAATAAGATAGTTTCCCTTTTCCCCAATTATACTGTGTAGAATACGAGCAGCAACTTTACCGCTTTTCTGTGAATCTTGATAAATAGAATAATGTTCTTCAGTAAATTCTTGATGCGTATCTATAAAGACTACAGGCATTTTTATTTTTTTTGCTTCAATAAGCAAATTTTTACTTTCTGAATAGAAATAGGGTACGGTTATTACGGAATTAAAATCGGAATGAAGAATTGTTTGAATTTGATTTTCAAATGATTGGGCTTCAGACATTTTGAAAGTAAGTAAAGTATAATTTACCCCAAAATCAATAAATTCTTTTACAGCAGACTCAATGCCTTTTAAAGGCAAATACCAATAGTGTTCTTTTAGTAAAGATTCTATGGGTAATAGGACTGCAATTTTTATTTGATTGTTTTGAGCTAATTTTAGTCGACTCGCGGCATTATTTTTTTTATACCCAGTTTTTTTGATAACATCAAGTATCAAAAGGGCTGTTTTTTTCGAAACCCCCGAACGATTGTGCAATACACGATCCACTGTACCAATAGAAACACCAGCCAGTTCAGCAATTTCTTTAATGCCAACGGATTTACTCATTTTTATATTTCAAAATAGGTTACTATTTTGAACAATCAAATTGGGTTTATTTTTACTTAAAGTGGTTTTAGATATATATTTTTAAACTTTATATCCATAGTCCTGCCCGGATGCAATTGCAATCCTACAGGACCATCTAGATTCGCATTTTCTAAGGTATAGTTTAATACGGATATACCATTTAACCATACTTCATAAACGTTTTTTACAGCTTTAATTTCCATAGAATTCCAATCGTTGGGTACGAGGACGTTCGGATAATCTTTGAGTGCTTCTACGGGATACCCTTGACTGGGAACGTAAGGTGAACCAGTCATATCTCGCTTTAATGAGCCCGAAATACCAATTTGTATTTGAGGGTTTTGAGGATTTTCTCCTCGGATAAAGACTCCAGAATCTACAACTCCTTCGCCCATTTTAAATTCTAAGCGCATTGTAAAATCTGAAAAGGATGCTGAACTCCATAAGGTAGATCCTGTTTCATCGGGATCACTAATGGCTTCTAATTCTCCATCAGGGGTTACAGACCACCAAATATTATTTTCAGGAACGTCCCAATTTGTAAAATCGACACCTGTAAAAAAAAGATGCTTTTTTGAAAAACGTTCTTGGCTGAATCCCATTGCAACCGCAAATAGGAATACGTAAACTAGTGTTTTTTTCATTCTATCTGTTTTAAAACTGTTCAAAGGGAGCGATTAATGTGGCATCCATATTTTGATCGCTAACCACTATTCGGTATTTAAAAGTGAGTGATTCTCCTGAAGATAGGGAGGCATTGAGTATTTCAGCGCCTTCCGAAAACACTTCTTGACCTAAAGGATTCGCAGCGAAGAGTCCGTAGCCTCTGGCATGCCAATACGTAGGGTATCCTAAATTATCGGGGTGATCTAAAATAGTAATGGCAACTGCTTGATCTTCAACCACACCATTAAGTGCAACCCATGGGGCTCTTGTGCCCCAAACGGCCTCACCTGTCAAACCATTCGCACTTAAATAAGAACCCGTTACTCCATCGTTATTTAAGACTTTTACTTCACTTGGAATACCATTGGCATCTGTAAAGAGCTCTGGCTTATCACTAGGGTGCTCTAAAGCACGTGTTACGCGTACGGCAACAAAACCTTCTTTGTTGTCTTTTAACGAAACCTCAGTTTTTGCAAGTAGGGTAGTGGTTCGATCAATAATTCGATTTGCTGCTTGAACAGAAAATTCAAATACTGTGTTTTCTTCAAGTAACACTTCTCCTGATGGCGCTTTCCATTCGGTTTTGACTGTAAGTGATTTTTGATCTTCACCTATAATATACGCACTGTGAAAAACGGTTCCGTACCCTGCTTTTTTATCCATGGGGATAGCATCAGAATGATTCCAAAAATCCAAACCATTCACATCGCCATAGTTTAACCAATGTCCAACATGATGGGGATGATCTACCCGTTCACCAGCCTTTGGTGAAACGGGAAACCCTCGGGTTAGTGATTTGCCACTAGCGGTAATTAAAGGGTAAAGCACTGGTTTGTAATAAGCATCTGTGTAGAGGTAACTTGTAAATAGGGATCCCTCAACAAGTACATCTACTTTTTGATTTCCATCATCGGGCACAATTTTAATTATAGCTTCTGACATTGTGTTTTCTGAATTGCTTTCTTTTTTAGAAGGTTGATTTTGACAACTTATGAGAAGGGCAAATAAGAAAAAGAGTCCACTAATTTTTTTCATAATTATATCAAAATTTAATATTGAAATACTTTTCCTCCTGCAAGAACTTCTTGATTTTGCTCATCGAAAGTAGCTTTAAGGCCTGTGCGTAAAGCGGCAGTGGTCATTATATTCGCAATAGAATGATTGTAACCTGCTTCAATTGGTCCATTTGTTTTGGCTCGACTTCTTACACATTCCATCCAATTTAGCATATGCATGGATGTCATATTATCTGCACCTGTATCGGCTGAAGTGACTACTTTAACTTCGCTATCACTTAAATCATAGTCAGTCAAAAGATTAGCATCTAATCCCATTCTTCGTGCTTGTCCTGCGGATAATCCTCCGTTTGAGGTTACTTTGTTCGTGTCGAGATTTAACTCGCCTCCATTGGAATAATATATTTCCTTTGTACCCCCTGCTGAATTTGTAAAACGAGAAGAATAAACCACTTGGAATCCTTTTTCTAAATTGTCTGTGGGTCCGTAATCAAATACTGAAGTCATCGTATCGAAGTTTTTTCTACCGTCTTTCCAAAGGTAGATTCCTCCATTAGCAGCAACACTTCTTGGGTGATTTAATCCTGAAAACCAATGTACAGTATCAATTTGATGTGACATCCATTGCCCGGGTATTCCAGAAGAGTAGGGCCAAAAAAGTCGGTACTCTAGGTATTTTCTAGGATCCCACGACTCGTATGGTCGATTCATTAAATAACGTTTCCAATCCGTATCAGATTCTTTAATTTCTTTTGTCAGTTGAGGAAGTCTCCAACGCCCGGGTTGGTTTACATTCCACGACATTTCTACCATTACAATATCACCAAATTGACCAGATTTGACAAACTTATTGGCAGCATGATAATTGGCTCCACTGCGTCGCTGTGATCCAATTTGAAAAACAATTCCTGACTCCTCAACTGCTTTACGGCCTATTCTTGCGTCTTCCATAGTTTCAGCAAAGGGCTTTTCAACATAAGCGTCTTTTTTAGCATTGGCTGCTTGTACAGTATGCAGCGCATGTTGAAAGTCTGCAGTAGAAATAATTACAGCATCAATTTTATTGTCTTCATACATTTCTTCATTGTTACGCCAAGTAGTAACTTTATTCCCTGTTTTATCGTTGATGTATGCTGCCCCTTCATCTCGACGTCGGTTCCAAATATCGGATACCCCAACGATTTCAAAATTCATTTTCTTTTGATGTCCTGTAAAGGCAGGAATAAGCGCTCCTTTTGCGCGATTTGAAAATCCAACGATTCCAACACGTACCCTATCATTTGCACCGAGTACTTTTCGATAGCTTTTTGCTGACAAACCCGTGGCAACGCCAAAGGTTAACCCACCTGTTACTAGGGAGGTTTTTTTAATAAAATTTCTTCTTGTTTTGTCCATTTTCTAAATAATTACTATGTTTAAAATTCTCTAATTTTTATATTTTTAAAGGAAACATTATCCCCATGATCTTGAAGTAAAATAAGTCCTGCGGGTTGGCGTCCAAATTGCTCCCATTTTTCATATTTACTTTTTTCTACTAAGGCTTTAAAGGTTTGGCTGAAGCGGTCAAATGAGACTACCTTCACATGGTTTAGCCAATGTTCAACGGTTCCGTTTTTGACAACGATACGCGCATTATTCCAAACGCCGATTCCTTTAAAATTTTTACCTCTACCACCTGTGGTAAGATTTTCTGCACGAATTAAGTCATACAATGATCCTACTGTACGATTTCCGTTTTTACCCATTTTTGCATCGGGATGTTTGCGGTCATCTAAAATTTGAAATTCAAGTCCAATGGCAGAACCGGTTCCTTTGTTAAGTTCAGTATCAACAAAATACTTGATCCCTGAATTTGCGCCTTCTGTCATTTTAAAATCAACACTCAATTCAAAATTTGAAAATTCTTGTTCGGTAACGATATCGCCTCCATTGGTAGATTCACCCCCACCAGAAGCCATCACACTTAATACTCCATCTTGAATTTCCCATCCATTTTTTGGAAACTCAGCTGATTTTGCACCTCTCCACCCTTGGGAAGACTTACCGTCCCAAAGCAAACGCCACCCTTTTCGAATTTCATTTTGGGTGAGTGTATTTTCTAAATTGCTTATTTCGGGAGCATAATCATAACTTGGGTTGCGATAGGTCTCAAGTTCTTCGGTTAAAATTTTAATATTTTTCCAACGTACTTTTTTTCCTTCATCTTCTGCATTTCCAATAGCATGCACTTGAAACGCAATAAATCCTTCTGCTGTGGTTGGATCCACAAGGTTTGCACACTGAATCCCATTAATATATGTTCTTATGGTTGACCCAATAGCTTCTATTCGATAGTAATTCCATTGTCCCGTCACAAAAGCTTCTTGCCCAGTGGGATTGATCGTTAGGGGATATAACCACCCGTTTCTAGCTTCGTCATAAATGCCCCCTGCCCATTTTCTTGAACTGGTTTCTATTTCGCATTGATAGCCGTGAACTCGTCCTTTCAAATATTCGGGAATACTATTACTTCTAAACTGAACTCCAGAATTGAGCCCATTGTCTACCAATACTTCAAATTCTAAAATAAAATCTGTGAATCGTTCTTTGGTGGCTAAAAAACTATTGGGAGTTTTTAATTTTGAGATTCCCACCATAGCTCCCTCTTCAATAAGGTAAGTGGCATTTCCGTTAAGTTGTTCAAATTGATCAAAATTCTTTCCATCAAAAAGAATTTTCCACGGAGCATCTTGTGCAATGGTGGATAAACTTACCATTAGAAGGACAAGCGAACTCCAAAGTTTGTGTTTTGTTTTCAAGGTGTTTTTAATTATTAATTAGTGTAAATTCGTGAACGTTAACGAATATAGTTAATTCTTTATTCAATTCAAATACTCTGCAATTGAATATTATTTGATTTTCAGGAATAAAATCACAGGGTGTTTAGCGGTCTCTTATTCTTTTTCAAGAGAGAATACTTCAGATAAGGGAAAAGTAAGGGGAGAGTCATCGGGATTTGTTTCCATTACATCGGCCATGAATTTCCACCATTTTTTCATCACAGGATCTTTTGAAATTTCAGCCAAAGTATTACTGTTTACAAGGGATTGAAAGGCAAATAGCTTTCCGTTTTCTTCATCAAGATAAATGTAATAGGAATCAATTCCATGTTGAAAAAGAAGGGATTTTAATTCAGGCCAAAGGGCATCATGCCTTTTTTTATACTCAGCTTCACATCCTTTTTTTAGTTGCATTACAAAAGCGTTTCGAATCATCGTTTTAAAAATTATGTAAAAAACATTTCCAAATTATAGCGTATAAATATGTCAATTGCCTTTTCTTTTCCATAAAAATATATAATTTAGTTAACGTTAACGGAAATTTTACATTAGTCCTAATTTTATGATTCAAATCAATGAAAACCTTTCTGCGGAAAGTCTATCGCAACCCCTTTTACATTTTTGGAAATTGTCTGGCGAAAAAATCAATACCATCGCCTCTACATTTGACCCTAAACAAGGCGCTCCCGTATTTACCGTAGAGGGAAACTATTCAACAAGAGGGTGGACCGAATGGACACACGGATTTCAATTTGGCTCAGCACTGCTTCAATTTGACGCTACAAATGATTTGGATTTTTTGGACTTAGGGAGAAAACAAACCGTTGATTATATGGCACCCCATGTTAGTCATGATGGTGTTCATGATCACGGATTCAATAATTTAAGTACTTACGGGAATTTGTTACGCCTTGCCAACGAAGGAAAAATTCCAGCATCAGATTGGGAATCTCATTTTTATACGTTAGCCTTAAAAATTTCAGGAGCAGTTCAGTCTTCACGTTGGACCACAATTCCTGAAGGGGGGTATATCTATTCTTTTAACGGTCCTCATTCTTTATTTGTAGATACCATTCGGTCTTGTAGAATATTAGTAGTCAGTCACCTTTTAGGGCATCGTTATCATTCAGAAGGCGATGCTAAAATTTCACTTTTAGATCGTGCATTGCATCACATAAAAAGTACAGCAAAGTACAGTGTATACTATGGTGAAGGACGTGATCGTTACGATCTTTGGGGAAGGACAGCACATGAGAGTATTTTTAATGTGAATGATGGTCAATTCCGTTGTCCTAATTCACAACAAGGCTATACAGGGTTTAGTACATGGACACGGGGTCTGGCATGGGCCATGTTGGGTTTTTCAGAAGAGCTTGAAGTGCTCAATGAGCTTCCTTCAGCAGCTTTTTCTTCTGTTTTAGAAAAAGAACAAATGATAGCGTTAATGTTAAAGGCGGCTCAAGCCACTTGTGATTTTTACATTACCCACACCCCTAGCTGTGGCATACCCTATTGGGATACTGGAGCACCGAATTTATACCAACTGGGTAATTACCTCGATCACCCTGCGGATCCCTATAATGATTGGGAACCCGTTGACAGTTCTGCAGCTGCCATTGGAGCCCAAGGTTTACTTCGTTTAGGTCATTTTTTAAAAGAACGTAATCCAATAGAGGCAAAACGGTATTGGCAAGCGGGCTTAACGGTTTTAAATACATTGTTGTCAGCTCCGTACCTCAGTGAAGATAAACAACATCAGGGAATACTATTACACAGTATTTACCATCAACCAAACGGATGGGATCACGTTCCTAAAGGTCAAAAAATTGCCTGTAATGAATCTTCTATGTGGGGCGATTACCACATGCGTGAATTGGCTTTGTACGTTCAAAAAATTATAAACAAAGAACCCTATTATCGTTTTGATAATTGTATTCTTAAAAAAGAGGAATAATGGCTCAGCCTTTAAACGATTTTTCTCGATTGTGTGTCCATACCCAAACTACTAAACCCTGGGATATTGATCAATGCATATCAGAATATTCAAAAGCAGGAATTTACAGCATATCGATATGGAGACATCTGCTTGAAAATAAAGACCTTAAAGCCGTTAAAGCAAAATTAGAGCAAAACAATATGGAAGTTATTTCTTTGGTTAGAGGGGGGTTTTTCCCCAACATTTCCAAAGAGAAAAGAGAACAAGCTCTTCAAGACAACATTACAGCCCTTTACGAAGCTCAAGCTATTGGAGCTCCCTTACTGGTTTTGGTTTGTGGTGCGGATCCTAATCAATCTTTAGAAAAGAATAGAGAACAAATTACCACAGCAATCAACGCACTTTTGCCGCTAGCTGAACAAACTGCAGTAAAAATGGCAATTGAACCACTTCACCCGATGTATGCCGGTGATAAATCTGCAGTAACTACATTAGAGGAAGCCAACACCCTAGCTGAAATTATTAATTCCCCTTGGGTTGGTGTTGCCGTTGATGTTTACCATCTATGGTGGGATCAACATTTAGAACAGCAAATTAAACGGTGTGGAAAAAACAACCATCTTTTTGCATTTCATGTATGTGATTGGTTGGTACCTACTAGGGATATGTTAACCGATAGAGGCTTAATGGGAGAGGGTTGTATAGAGTTAAAAAAAATTCGCTCTTGGGTTGAAAACGCAGGGTTTTTGGGTAAAATTGAAGTTGAAGTATTTTCAGAGCGACTTTGGAATACCGACCAAAAGATGTATTTAGAACAAATTAAAAAGGCCTATTTATCAGCAACATAAATTTTTAGAAATTAATTGAAATAAAAGTAAATGAAAGTACATACTATAGGAATTATAATGAATGGGGTTACCGGAAGAATGGGAACCAATCAACATTTAATCCGGTCCATTGATGCGATTATCAAACAAGGTGGTGTTCAAGTTAAAGATTCAGAACGCATCATGCCCGATGTGATTTTGGTGGGTCGAAATGAAATAAAATTAAAAGCTTTGGTAGAACGCACATCGATTTCTAAATGGACAACCGATTTAGAAAGTGTACTTAAAGACGCTTCATATTCTATTTATTTTGATGCCCAAACCACCGGACGCAGAGCCGATGCGGTTGAAAAAGCTGTTGCCGCAGGAAAACACATTTACTGTGAAAAACCGATAGCCACCTCAACCCAACAAGCCCTTGATTTATTTGCTTTATGTCAAAAAAAGGGAGTAAAAAATGGAGTCGTCCAAGACAAACTATGGCTTCCCGGACTTTTAAAATTAAAACGTCTTATTGAAAATGATTTTTTTGGAAAAATACTTTCCGTAAGAGGCGATTTTGGATATTGGGTATTTGAAGGACACTCTGTTCCGGCTCAACGCCCCAGCTGGAATTACCGAAAAGAAGATGACGGGGGAATAATTGTAGACATGCTTTGTCATTGGCGGTATGTTTTAGATCATTTATTTGGGAATGTAAAAGGCGTTTTTTGTTTAGGAGCAACCCATATTCCCGAACGTATTGATGAACAAGGAACCCCTTATGATTGTACTGCCGATGATGCCGCCTACGCTATTTTTGAGCTTGAAGGCGGTGTAATTGCACAATTTAACTCTTCGTGGACAACACGTGTTCGTCGCGATGATTTGTTAACTCTCCATGTGGATGGGACAAAAGGATCTGCTGTTGCTGGTCTTCGAGAATGTTGGACTCAATCCTATGGAAATACACCTAAGCCCGTGTGGAATCCGGACATTCCTAACCCCATAGATTTTCATTCGGGATGGTCTAAAATGCCCGAACAAGAAAACTTTGATAACGCCTTTAAGGTACAATGGGAACTTTTTTTAAAACATGTAGTTTTAAATACTCCTTTTCCCTGGACACTTCATGAGGGTGCAAAAGGGGTTCAATTAGCTGAAAAGGGAATTGAAAGCTGGGAGAAAAAAACATGGATAACGATACCCGAACTAAAAACAAAATAATGAAAGTAGCCGCAATCACCGGGGGAACTCGAGGAATAGGTTTAGGTATTGCAGAAGCTCTTGCACGTGAAGGGTTTCATCTGATATTAAATGGAATGCGCCCAGAACAAGAGGTGCGTGAAAAATTATCTACAGTATTCCCAAAATCAGTGAAATGGGCTTATTGCCAAGGCAATATTGCCGAGGCTTCTACACACAATAAATTGATGGAAACGGCAAAATCTACCTTTGGTTGTCTCCATATTTTGGTCAACAATGCCGGAATAGCGCCACCTACGCGTGATGATATTTTAGAAGCTACTGAAGATAATTTTGATTTGGTTTTAGAGACGAATCTTAAAGGACCCTATTTTTTGACACAAAAAATAGCCCGTTGGATGATTGAACAAAAAAAGGACCATCCTAAAGATTTTTTTTCAATTATAAACATATCGTCGGTTTCAGCCACGGTTGCCTCCACACAACGAGGCGAATATTGTATTTCTAAAGCGGGAATAGCTATGGCAACCAAATTGTGGGCGGCTCGTTTAGGAGAATTTGATATTCCCGTGTATGAGATTCAACCGGGGGTGATTAAAACGGATATGACCGCCGGGGTTCAGGCAAAATATGATGCTTTGTTTGACGCCGGCTTAACCGTGCAAAAGCGATGGGGTATGCCTAATGATATTGGTAAAGTAGCTGTTGCCCTGGCACTTCATTCCCTTCCGTATGCTACAGGACAAGTCATTCAGGTAGATGGGGGGTTAACACTTCAACGATTGTAAGATGATAAAAAATTGGTCAGAACGTAAATTGAAATCAACATGGCGTATCATTTATTGGAGCGCTATACTCTTAATCGCCGTTACCTTTTCGCCTATTGTATTAATTCAAGATAAGGTTGACCCCCATTGGCTTCAAATGCCTTTTCATTTATGGGTCAGCATTCTAAATACAATTGTACTGGTTGCTTTAACGGGTGTGGGAGGATACGTTTTTTACACATTAAAGTCGAAAACAGATAACGATCATAATTTATAAAGCTATGGTTCAAGCGCTCATTGGAATTGGAATAGTATATATTGGGATACTCATCATGCTATCTCTTCGCAGTAGACGGGAAATCAAAAGTTCTACAGACTTTATGTTGGGTGGGGCTAAGATAGGTTTGATACTTGGCTTTATGACCTTCGCGGCTACATTGTTCAGTACATTTACCCTAATGGGGATGCCCGATTTTTCAAGAACACACGGCGTTGGTGCTTGGCTTTTTCTTGCATTTTCGGATGCGGTAATGGTCTTTTTTATCCTTTGGTTTGGTTTTTATTTACGAAAACGAATAGGGCAACAATCCTTTCGCGGCATGTCATCTTTATTGCAAGATTGTTTTCAAAATAAAGGGGTTGGGTATTTGTATTTTACCGCAGCATTTTTATTCTTAATTCCCTATGTCGCCATTCAAATTCGGGGTGTAGCCATTTTTTTACTTGAGGCTTTCCCTGATTTTATTTCCGTTGGATTTTGGAGCGTACTCATTGTACTTATTATGCTTTTGTATTCGGAATTAGGAGGATTAAAAGCCATTATATATGCTGATTTTATGCAGGGTACTTTATTGCTAATAGTGGTTTGGCTTGTTGCATTTAATTGTTTAGATCAAGTAGGCGGGTGGGCCTCTCTTTTTGAAAAAATTAATGAATCTAATCGAACTTTACTTTCCCCTCCTGGACCAAAAGGTCTACTCACCCCTCAATTTTTAATAGCTTCTTGTATTGCCATAGCTATGATACCGGTAACGCAACCCCAACTTTCTACGCGTTTGGTGATTATGAAAAACTACAAGTCCCTTCTGCGAATGGCAGTAGCCGTCGGAACCTTTGCGATGCTCATTATTTTACCTACCATAATTATAGGCTTATACGGTGCATTGTATTATGCAGAAGAAAGTACTTCTGGTTTTCTAGGGACAGTATTGCTTCAAGAACAACACCCTATAGTTGCTGCCGTCACGATTATTGGGCTTTTTGCTGCAGCCATGTCAACCTCAGATTCACAATTATTTGCTATGGGAAATGAATTTAGGGGATTGCTGGGGGCATCAAAAGAAGATCAGTTGACCCCGGTCAGAGTCGCAATAATTGTATTTGCCATTGCTGCTCTTTTATTTTCTTTGGTTAGCTCTGATGAATTGGTTTTACTTGCTCGGTTGAGTTTCTCAGGAACAGGAATAATGGGTCCTATGATTATTTTGGGAATTTTATCGAAAAAACCCATGGGAAGTTTTATGATTTGGTTTTCTGCCCTTGCGCTTCTCATTTTTATCCTATCCCAATTGAATGTAGTGCCCCAAAACATCTATTCTTTTCGTGTAGATTTAGCCCTTATGATTCTTCTTTCGCTGGGCGCGTTTATCAATTACAGACTAAAAAAATGACCTGGAGTAAAACCGTATTATTATTTCTAGGTTTTGGTGGAGTCATATTGATTTCTCAATGTTCTTCTGATACATCTTCATCTCTTTGGCCTGAAATAGACAAAACAACAAAACCTTGGACGCGATGGTGGTGGTTAGGAAGTGCTGTTGAAAAGACTGAAATACGAAAGACTTTACTTGCCTTTCATGAAGCAGGACTTGGCGGTGTTGAAATTGCATGCATTTATGGTGTTCAAGGGATTGAAGAAAAATACATTGATTTTTTATCACCACAATGGATGGATCATTTGGCGTTTACACTTAAAATAGCCGATAGTTTATCCATGGGTGTTGATATGACTTTGGGAACAGGCTGGCCCTATGGAGGACCCCAAGTTGACTTAGAAAATGCCGCTACCAAACTTAGGATTAAAAGAATTCAATGGCCAAGATCAAAAGAGGTTAATTTGGATTTAAAAGAAACCATAACTGAAGAAAAAATTCCTCTTCAAATAGTAGCCGTAGTTTCCTTTTCAGAAAATGACGAGGTCACGGATTTAACGTCATCTTTACAGGGCACTATTTTACAAAGGGAACCCCAATTGGCACCACACGAACTTATTGTATTGTATGCCGACAAAACTTTGCAAAAGGTAAAACGAGCAGCACCGGGGGGAGCAGGGTGGACTCTTGATCATTACTCATCAAAGGCCTTAGCAAAGTATTTGGCTCCCTACACAAAGGCGTTTGACTCCCTTCCAACTCTACCCCGAGGTATTTTTAATGACAGTTATGAAGTATATGGTACCGATTTCACCCCTAAGTTTCTAACTGCATTTGAAAAGCGAAGAGGGTATGATTTGAAGCCCCATTTACAACACCTTCTTTTGGATATTGACGATCCAATTGGGAATCGAATTAAATCAGATTATAGAGAAACCCTAAGTGAAGTTTATGTTAATGACTTTCAAAACCCATGGAATGATTGGGCACATGAACGTTCTATACAAACCCGATTGCAAGCGCACGGGTCTCCAGGAAACTTAATTGATTTATATGCTTCTGCCGATATACCTGAATGTGAAACCTTCGGTTCAATGCCTTTTGATATTAAGGGGTTACGTCGTTTAGAAGAAAACATCCGACCCGGAGATGCAGATCCTGCTATGCTTCGTTTTTCCTCTTCTGCTGCTCATATTTCAGGTAAACCCTTGGTTTCTTCAGAATCATTTACCTGGTTAAGAGAACATTTCAAAACGGCACTATCACAGTGTAAGCCTGAGGTCGAAGATTTATTTTTAAACGGGGTCAATCACGTCTTTTTACACGGCTCTACATATAGTCCTGAATCAGCAGAATGGCCCGGGTGGAAATTTTATGCCTCAGTGAATTTTAACCCTACCAATACGATATGGGCGGATGTACCTGAATTATTCGGTTACATTTCAAAAGTGCAATCTTTTCTGCAAGCCGGTAAACCTGACAATGAAATTTTATTGTATTGGCCAATACATGATATATGGGGGAAGTTTCTAAATGGCCGATTGATGCAACAATTGGCCATTCACGATTTAGATACCTGGTTAAAGCATACTCCCTTTTATGATGCAATTCAAACCCTACTCAAAGAGGGGTATAGTTTTGACTATCTCTCTGATCAGTTTTTAGCAAAAGCCACATTTACAGACGGTCAAATACATTTGCCGGGAGGAGCTTATCGCGCCATACTGATTCCAAAGACGAAACATATGCCCCTTAAAACTTTACAAAAGTTAATTGAATTGAAAAATGAAGGAGCGAATATTATTTTTGAAGGAACTCCAGAAACGGTTCCTGGGTGGTATGAATTTGAATCCCAAACAAAAGAATTAGAGGTCCTACTCAATAATGCCAAAATCAATAAAATTTCCAGAGAAACGTGGACTGAGCATTTGTCAACAGTTGGAATTATTCCGGAAACTTTTTCTAAAGCTCAGCTAAAATTTATCCGAAGGACCTACGAAAAGGGCAATGTTTATTTTCTAGCAAATCATACAGGATCTGAAATTAAAGGTTGGTTTTCAGAGCGATCACAAAGTTCTTCTTTGGTTCTGTTAGATCCTTTAACAGAAACATACGGCCATCCTACAACCCGAATAAATAATGAGAAAAGAGAATTTTATCTCGATCTTAAATCAGGAGAATCTGTTTTGCTTTTGACAGAAAATAACACAAAGGTTGCCCCATGGAAATACTTTGTGTCGGATGAAACAGCACCTCAATCTCTTAACGGACCTTGGCAATTGGAGCCTGTACAAGGCGGACCTAAGTTACCTCCTAAAGTAACAGTAGATTCTCTTGGGTCATGGACATCTATAAATACACAATACGAAGCGTTTTCAGGAACGGTTTCGTACAAAACCACATTTTCAATTCCTGAAAAAAGTACTCCATTTTGGCGCTTGCAATTAGAAGATGTTCGTGAAAGTGCAGCGGTTTGGATTGACAATCATTACTACGGCACACTATGGTCTAATCCATTTGAATTAGATCTCATGGAATTGTCTCCAGGAAATCATACCTTAGAATTAAAAATTACCAATTTGGGGGCGAATCGTATTCGTGCTAAAGAAAAAAGAGGCGAAGTATGGACAATTTTTAATGAAATAAACATGGTAAATAAAGAGTATAAAAAATGGAACGCCAGCGGTTGGGAGATCACTCCTTCAGGTTTATTGAATCCACCAAAATTAATTCCTTTAACCCTATACAATCCCAAATGAAAAAAGGTATACTGTCTGTTTTTTTAATTCTCACGTTTATCTGGAGTAATGCCCAAGAAGTATTGCCCCTTTGGGATTCGATTCCTAACGCTATTGAAGACCCTACATTTGTAGAACAAACTACACTTGATGAAGCGGGTGAACCCTTACGCGTAAGTCAAATTTCGCTACCTACACTCACTGCTTTTATAGTTCCTAAAGAAAAAGCCACAGGTGCCGCAGTACTTATTTGTCCAGGTGGAGGGTATCGAATTTTAGCCATTACCAAAGAAGGCTATAAAATTGCACAATGGCTAAATAGTCTTGGTATATCTGCATTTGTATTAAAAAGTAGGTTGCCTGATGATCGAATCATGGAAAACAAAAGGATTGGTCCTTTGCAAGATGCTCAAGAAGGTCTGCGAACACTTCGAAGAAATGCAGATAAATGGAATATTGATCCTGAAAAAATTGGTGTACTTGGCTTTTCTGCCGGAGGGCATTTGGCTGCAAGTCTATCAACACTTTACGATCAAAAAGTATATACTCCAAAGGACGCTACAAGTGCACGTCCTGATTTTTCGATTCTTATTTATCCTGTGATTTCAATGCAACAGGAAATCACCCATATGGGTTCACGAAATAACCTTTTGGGAAGTAATCCTACCCAAAGTCAAATAGATTGGTATTCTACCGAAAAACAAGTAAATGAAAATACACCACCGGCCTTTTTGGTTCATTCTTTTGACGATAGTGCAGTGCCTATTGAAAACAGTTGGGAATATGCCAAGCAATTAAAGGCTAATAAAGTGCCAGTAGAAATGCATGCTTACCGATCGGGGGGACATGGTTATGGATTGGGTATAGGCGACACACATTTGAGTTGGAGTGAAGCCTGTACTCAATGGTTAGAAGTTATGGGTATGGCTAAGAAAAATTCTGATATTGTCCTTGCTGACCCGAATTTAACCCCAGAATTATGTCAAGGCGCTTACTGGACTCCCGATGAGGCAAAAGAACAAATGAAAGCGTTTGCGGGCCTTTGGACCAATCAACAGGAATGGGAAATAAGAGCACAACAAATAAAAAACCAGTTGTGGAAGGGCATGCAGTTATCTAAAATTCCCTCCTTTACAAAACCTCAAAATGTAATGATTACTGCGCCTGTAGTCCATAATGGGTATCAGGTTCAAAATATTAGCTTGGAAACATTCCCTGGATTTTATGTAACAGGAAATCTTTATTCTCCACTAAAAGGAGAATCCAAAATGCCCGCAATCTTAAGTCCTCACGGACATGGAAATGGAGGGCGTTTTTCAGCAGATGTACAAACCCGTTGTGCAATGCTTGCCAAAATGGGGGCAATCGTTTTTTCATATGATATGGTAGGCTATGGCGAAAGTACTGTACTTGATCATAAAATGCCCATTTCGTTAGTACTCCAAACGTGGAATAGCAAGAGTATAGTAGATTATTTAGTGCAACGAAAAGATGTTGATTCACAACGCATCGGGATCACGGGAGCTTCAGGAGGAGGCACTCAAAGCTTTATGCTCGCTGCTCTTGATGATCGAATAGCTGTAAGTGTTCCTGTGGTACAAGTATCGGCTCATTTCTTTGGTGGGTGTGTTTGTGAGAGCGGAATGCCCGTTCATAAACAAGGAGATTTTCAAACCAACAACGTCGAAATTGCAGCCGCTTTTGCGCCAAAGCCACAGCTTCTTATTTCTGATGGTGCAGATTGGACATCTAACACACCCGAAGTTGAATTTCCCTACCTTTCTAAAGTGTATTCACTTTACGGAAAAAAAGATTTTGTAAAAAACGTACATCTAGAAAATGAAAAGCACGATTATGGCGTCTCAAAACGAATTGCAGCCTATGATTTTTTGGCACATCATTTGAATTTAAAGAAACGTAAAGTTCAAAAAAAGGGGAAGTATAATGAAGCAGATATCCTTATATTGCCTACTGAAAAGCTTAATGTATATTCAACAATCGAACGTCCTAAAAATGAATTAATTGGTGATGATTCGATTTTAACTTTTTTATCCATTCAATAATGAAATACAGAAGATTTGGAAGAACGAATTGGCAAGTAAGTGAAATTGGCTACGGGATGTGGGGTATGGCCGGTTGGAAAGAATCAGACGATTTAGAATCAAATCATTCCCTAGATTTAGCAGTGGAACACGGTGTTAATTTCTTTGACACCGCATGGGGGTATGGTGAAGGACATAGTGAGCGCCTATTAGGGGCCTTAGTTAAGCGACATACTTCAACCAAACTCTATACCGCTAGTAAAATACCACCCAAAAATTTTTGTTGGCCTGCCCGACCTGAATATACATTCGAAGAATCCTATCCATCTGATCATATTCGTGAGTATACCGAAAAAACACTCTCAAACTTGGGATTTGAGCAAATCGATTTAATGCAATTCCATACTTGGGATGAGGGTTGGTCGAATAGAGAAGAATGGCAACGTACGGTAGAAGACCTAAAAAAAGAGGGCAAAATAGCTGCTATGGGAATAAGTCTTAATCGTTGGGAACCTGAAAATGGTATACAAGCCGTATCAACGGGCTGTATTGATGCTGTTCAGGTCATTTACAATATTTTTGATCAAGCCCCAGAAGATGTATTGTTCCCTTATTGTGAACAAAATGATATTGCTGTTATCGCAAGAGTGCCTTTTGACGAAGGTACCCTTACAGGAGCTATTACTCATAAAACTACTTTCCCTGAGGGTGATTGGCGAGGAACTTATTTTGTTCCAGAAAACCTTAAGGCCAGTGCTGATAGAGCAGATTTACTTAGACCCGTAGTGCCCTCAACTATGAGTATGGCAGAAATGGCATTGCGGTTTATTCTCGAAAATAAAACAGTGGGAACAATTATCCCGGGGATGCGAAAAGCCCGAAATGTACTCGCAAATGTAGCCTGTAGCGATGGTTCTCTGTTGCCAGCAGAGCTATATACCCAATTAAGAACACACCGATGGGATAGGACGCCTACCTCATGGTCACAATAAAAACGATACCAAGGTATCAAATAACCCAAAAGTGAATCAGTAAAAATGACAAACAGAAGAACATTTATTAAAAAAAGTGCCACGGTTATGGCCACTCCTTTACTCTTTTCAAAACCCGATGTATTTTCCATTTTATCCAATGGACACCTCAATCGCGTTCGAATAGGAGTAATTGGAACAGGAAGTAGGGGAAAAGGCTTAATGCAAATATTAAATGCCATTGATGGAGTAGAAATTGTTGCTTTGTGTGACACATTACCCTTTCGATTAAAAGAAGCTGGCAGTATAGCCCCAAAGGCAAAAACCTTCCAAAAGTATGCTGATTTACTATCCGATAAAAATGTGGATGCCGTTGTGATCAGTAGTCCTTTAAATACTCATGCTCAAATTGCCTCAGCAGCTGTTGATGCAGACAAACACATTTATTGTGAAAAAACAATGGTAAAAGGGGCTCAAGCCACTTTAGACCTGGTTAAAAAAGTGCAAAGCGAACATAAAAAAATATTTCAGACGGGACACCAATATCACAGTTCACGCCTGTATGTTCATGCTGTAGAAATAATTAACGAAGGGCAAATTGGAAAAGTTCATGCCATAAGAGCCCAATGGAATCGAAATGGTAATTGGAGACGACCCGTTCCTGACCCTAAGTTTGAACGTCAGATCAATTGGAGAATGTATCGGGAATATTCCTATGGATTACTTGCCGAATTAAGTTCACACCAAATTGATTTTGCCAATTGGCTTTTTAATTCGCATCCTGAAAAGGTTACAGGTTTTGGTGGTATCGATTATTGGAAAGACGGTAGAGAAACTTATGACAATACGCATGTTGTTTATGCTTATCCCAACGGGGTTAAAGCAACCTATACTTGCTTAACAGCTAACGCGAAAGACGATTACAAAATTTATGTAATGGGAGACAAAGGAACATTAGTTCTTGATTATGCCAATGCCTGGATATATCCTGAAGGCACTTATACAAAAGAATATGGTGAAGTTGACGGTGTGAGTGGGGCCACCACCAATTGGGAAGAAGGTAAAGGAATTCCGATTAATTATGCCCATACAGACCCTACTCGACAAGCCTTAGAAGATTTTAGGGACGCCATTTTGAAGAACCAAAAACCATTGTCAGACTTAGTAACGGGGGCCAAAACCGCATTTGCTATTGATATGGGAATTCGGGCAATGGACAGTGGGGAAGTGGTTCAATGGAGTGAAGACTTTACAATTTAAAAGGTTGAAGATGTTTTCACTAAAAGATAAAGTAATCATAATAACGGGTGCAACAGGTGCATTAGGAGGAGCAGTAGCCTTAAGCATGGCAAAGGCAGAAGCGAAAATAATTATCCTTGGTAGAAATGATGAGTTGTTAACTCAGAGTCTAACAGCGCTTAGAAAATATACAGAGGCTGAAGCTTTTCGAGTAGATGTTATGAATCGAAAAGCCCTTGAGGAGGTTCGTGAGAAAATCAAAAAGCATTTTGGACGTATAGACGTATTAATTAATGCCGTGGGGGGTAATTTGCCTGGAGCGGTAATCCCAGATGATCGTTCCCTATTTGATCTTTCTGAACCTGATTTTGACGAAGTAGTTGATTTAAATTTAAAAGGTACACTGCTTCCTTCTATTGTATTTGGTAAAGAAATGCAATTACAAGGAAAAGGGGCTATAGTTAATTATTCTTCAATGGCTGTTGACCGAATCATTACTCGAGTGGTGGGTTATTCCGCCGCCAAGGCCGCAATGGAAAATTTCACCAAATGGATGGCCGTTGAAATGGCTTTAAAATTTGGAGATGGAATACGTGTGAATGCCATTGCCCCTGGATTTTTTATTGGAAAACAAAACCGTGATTTACTATTGAATAAAGACGGTAGTTTAACAGAAAGAGGGGAAAAAATTATACGAAATACACCGATGAAACGATTTGGAGAAGCAGAAGAGCTTAGTGGTGCTTTACACTTTTTGTGTAGTGACAGCGCCAGTTTTGTAACAGGTATAGTGCTTCCTGTAGACGGTGGTTTTAGTGCGTATAGCGGAGTTTAATACAATATAATATATGAAAGAATCATTTCGATGGTACGGGCCTAAGGATGCAGTTCCTTTGAGTGCCATCCGGCAAGCAGGAGCTACAACAGTTGTTTCAGCATTGCATTACATTGAAAACGGAGCCGAATGGCCCGTTAATGACATCAAAAAATACCAAGAAGTAATTCGAAAAAGTGGATTGGAGTGGGGAGTTGTTGAGTCTGTTCCCATTCATGAAGACATTAAACAGCGTACAGGTAACTTTGAGGAGTATATTGAAAATTATAAAAAAACCATTGCGAATTTAGCTTCCTGTGGTATATACACCATCTGTTACAACTTCATGCCCGTTTTGGATTGGACCCGCACCCATTTATACAAACCCATGCCCGACGGTTCCACGGCTTTGGCTTATGAAATTGATGCAATGCGGGCGTTTGATCTTTTTGTAGTTCAACGGAAAAATGCCCGTTCAGATTATACTACAGCACAAATTGAAGCGGCTCAACAGTATTTTGAACAGATGGACGAAAAGGAAATTGCTGAACTTACTCAAAGTGTTATTGCGGGTTTACCTGGTGCAGAAGAAGGGTATACCATGGAACAGTTTAACAATCGAATTGCTGCTTATGGCACTTTATCAAAAGAAGATTTACAGCAGCATTTAATTCAATTTCTTGCTGCAATAATTCCCACCGCAGAGGCCAAGGGGGTACGCATGTGTATTCATCCTGATGATCCTCCACACAGCTTGTTTGGAATTCCTAGAGTGGTAAGTACCGCAGCCGATTTAGAGGCTTTATTTAGCGGGGTACCTTCACGGAATAATGGGTTGACCTTTTGTTCGGGGTCTTTTGGTGTTCGTGCCGATAACAACCTTGTACAAATGTTTTCGGATTATGCCGATCGCATTCATTTCCTTCATTTTAGAAGCACTCAAAGAGATGGTAATGGCAACTTTTTCGAAGCCAATCATTTGGAGGGTGATGTTGATATGTATGCCATGGTAAAAGCAGCTTTAACTGAGGAAAAACGAAGAAAAGCCGAAGGGCGCTCGGATTGGGAGATTCCCATGCGACCTGATCATGGACATCAGATGCTGGATGACCTCAATAAGGTTACCAATCCCGGCTATTCAGCAATAGGCAGGTTGAGAGGGTTGGCAGAAATTAGAGGGCTTGCACTAGCAATACAACGTACGTTTCTAACTTAACGCGCTTCATTAATTTCAATCCAATGGCCTTCCGGATCTTGGATTTTAACTTGTCGAATACCGTCTTTTCGAATGCGGACCACATTTTTTTTACCTTCATCTGTCCAATAGGTTACCTTGTTATTTTGTAGGTGGGTTACCACTTTTTCAATATCTGCTGTAGAAAAAGCCATATGATTCACAATTGTATTTGGAACACCATCATCACTGGTTATAAGGTGCAATTGCTTGCCCTCGTGATTTTGAAGCCACCGTTTTGGAGGTTGTTGACTCGCAGTCACTTCAATCTCTTCAAAACCTAGAATTTGGATATAAAAATCACCAGTTTCTTTTAATTTTTTTACAGGAAGTGCTTGATGGTTAAACGAAAGTTTAAACTCTTCTTGTTGGGCGCAAATAAAAAGAGGAAAGAAAAGTAAATAGTAAATGGGTTTCATGGTTGTACAGCGATTAATTATCCTTAAATTTAGTTTAAATTTTAAATCAACCGCATGTTTACAAAACCATTTTTATTCGCTTTTCTATTCCTTTGCTGTTTTACCTATGCTCAAAAGGATTTTTATGAATTAAGAACCTATAGTATTGAGTTTAATGCTTCTGAATCTGAACTACATACTTATTTATCTGAAGCACTACTACCTGCATTAAATCTGCAAGGAATTAAAAACATCGGTGTTTTTGAAGAATTGGGTGATCCTACACCTAAGAAAATCTATGTGCTAATTCCTTACCAAAGCATGGCTGAATACGAATTGGCATCTCAAAAACGTAACGCAGATGAAGTTTTTAAGGAGAAAAAGAAATCTTATGATGCGGTTGCCCATACCCGCCCCGCTTTCAGCAGATACACTACCTCATTATACACAGCATTTGATGGCTTGCCTCGTTTGGTTAAACCTAAAGAGGGGCACCAACTATTTGAACTGCGCACCTATGAAGGACACAACGAACACAGCGTTGAGCGCAAAGTAAAAATGTTTAATGTTGAAGAGTTTTCCATATTTGAAGATACGGGTTTACACTCTGTCTTTTTTGGTGAACAATTGGCAGGACCAAATATGCCTGCATTGACCTATTTGATATCCTTTGCTTCCATGCAAGATCGTGACGCAAACTGGGATAAATTTAGAGTCCATCCGGATTGGAAAAGAGCTTCTGCACTTCCTGAATATGCCAATTCAGTTTCCTCAATTAAGCGAACTTTTTTAACGCCTCTTTCTTATTCTCAATTGTAATTATTGGCTCAAGATATAGCGTAATCCCCCTTTTAAATGCTCTTGAAGTAGCGGGTTTTCATATCCTTCTTTGCTGTGTCCAAGTGCAGAATACCATTGGCGTCCGCCAAATTGTGTAGTATACCATGAGAGGGGGGCTTCTGTAGGTCGTGGCTGTGAATTGTTTTTTCCTTCAGCAACTGATGCTAAATTTGCTTTTAAGAGAACATTTACATTGGGATTCAGATGTTTAAAAAAATAACATTCATCGCTTATGGTGAAAGAAGTTCCTAAATTTTGGGTAGCAGGATGCTCAGCATTTACAACTTCAACCGTAAAGTCTTGAAAGGGGGGATGTCTTAAAAAAGAAGCCCCAATCAAATTCCAAAACCAAGGCCATTCCCGTTCAGATCCCGTTGCGGAATGCAGCCCTCCAAATCCTTTTCCACTTTCACAAAAGGCTTTAAATGCATTGCGTTGTTCCTCAGTATCAAAGGCTTCATTGTTGGTATTCGAAAAGAAGACGGCATCAAAAGTTTCCATTTCAGGAGACAAAAAGATTTCGGAACGATCAGAAACTATTGTTTTGACCCCTAATTCTTTGCATAATTGAACTAAGGAAGTTACACTTGCTTCAATATTTTCATGAACATAACCCTTGCCGTTTTTTGTGTAAATCAAAAGCGATTTACCTTCCACGTTCTGTGCTATACTCCACTGGCATACAAGTATCACGAGGGTCAATACTGCTTTTAGAATTCGCATAATTTTAAAATTAAAAGTGAAGTGTATCTGGAAGATATTTGGCCACCAAATCTTCATAGTAAGGCCTAAGGGCGTTGCTGTCGGGCGGAACAGGAGCTTTAGAATACAAATCGTAGGGATTGAATTTTTTCACCCATTGAAAATTTTCATGATCTTCTGCATTGAGTAAATGGTGATAAGCTCCTTCTCTATGTTGAGCATAGAAAGAATGGTAGCGGATCATATACAAGGCTGACTTGGGCAAATAGGGTTTTAAAATTTGATATAAATATTCGTCGTGACCCCAACTCATTTTCACTTGATCTAAACCGCAATTTTCCTTGTAAATTCCGAATTTGGTATTGTATAGTGGATTTGTTGAATCCGGGTTTAAACTAAAATATTCAGCATGTACGATTTGAGAAGAAAACTGACAACCCACGGGAAAAGTATCGCCAACTACTGCCCATTGGGGTTCTCCGAAGAGACATAAAACTTTACCTAAATCGTGTAAGAATCCGGTCAAAACAAACCAATCTTCATGACCGTCTGCTCGAATGGCTTCTGAGGTTTGTAAAAGATGTTGAAATTGATCCAATTCGATATCCGGATCACTGTCGTCAACTAAGGTGTTTAAAAAGTCTACCGCATCCCAAATCGACATTTTACGTTTGTTAAACTGCAAAAATTCTTTTTCTTTTTGGGTTACAAAGTCATAGGTTTGGTACTGATGATTTAATTTATAAAAAGCGCTTACCGTAGCGGCTCGATCGGAATCCTGATAATTGCGAAAGGCTTCTTTCTTTTTTGCTCCTTCTTCAGGATAGCGTTCCAATAAATCATCTTCCCAATGTTCTATGGATTTTAGGGGATTTTTTTCAACTTCTTTCATTATAATAAGATCACTATCAAAAGTATAAAAACTTTTAGTTCAAAGGTTTAAAATGGAAGGGAATTCCTTCTTTAAGGGTAACCGCATAAGGTCTATTTTTATAGAAAATAGATGTTGTTGTATTTTGAGGAGAAAGCAAAACTGCAGATTCAAGAGTTCCCTTCTTCCATTTCATGTCAACAGTAATGTTGCCTCTGGCTTTTAATCCTTTTACTTCACCGGTTTGCCATAGTGTAGGTAAGCCGGGGATTAATCGAATAATACCCTCTTCATAAGACTGAAGTAAGGCCTCAGCGATTCCCGCAGTATATCCAAAATTTCCATCAATTTGAAAAGGGGGGTGGGCATCAAATAAATTGGTATAAATCGATTTTTCAAAAAGGAGTTGAATGTGTTCTTGAACCATGTCACCCTCTTGCAGTCGTGCAGCACAATTAATTAACCAAGCTCTACTCCAGCCTGTGCCTGCCCCTCCATTTTCTAATCGATAGGCTAATGTTTTTTTTACCGCTTCAAACAATTCAGGGGTATGCATAGGGCTTATTTGGTTCCCTGGATGAAATCCGTAGAGGTGTGACATATGGCGATGTCCGGGTTCTAATTCATCATAATCTCTATCCCATTCTAAAATCCTTCCCTCTTTTCCCAGTATAAATCCAGGTCGCAATTGGTTTACTTGTTCATTAACACGATCCACCCAATACCCTTCTTTATTTAAAATTTGAGCGGCTTTTAGATAATTTTCAAAAACTTCTCTAATTATTTGTTGATCCATTGCTGAGCCTAGTGTACTGGCCACCGGCTTGCCTTCAGCATTGATGTAGCGATTTTCTGGAGAAGTAGATGGGGATGAGATGAGCTGATTAGTTCTTTCGTCCACAGTTAACCAATCACTATAAAATTGGGTAATTGCCTCTAGTGCAGGAAATCCTCTGGTTTTTAAAAAGGTAAGGTCTTGGGTAAACATAAAATGAGTCCAATAGTGCTGTGCCATCCAGCCACCAGCACCAAAAGAAGTTCCCCAGTAGGCAGTAGGGGCACGCAACCAAGTGGGTGCCCAAAGGTCTGTAGCGTGAGGTAAAAAAGAACCGCGACAGCCAAAATTCTTCATGGCCGTTTCCCTTCCATTTTCAATTAACCGATCTACATAATCAAAAAGAGGCATATTGAGTTCATCTAATTGGGTTAGGTTAGCGAGCCAATAGTTCATTTGAAGGTTGATATTTAAATGATAGTCTGCATTCCAAGGTGCATTTATGTGTTGGTTCCACAACCCTTGAAGGTTAGCAGGCAAGGTGCCCTCTCTTGAGGAGGCAATTAACAAATACCGCCCGTAATGAAAAAGTAGCTCTTGTAGTCCAATGTCTGTATTTCCATTCTTTACCCTCTTAATTCTTTCGTCTGTAGGAATTGAATTAGTGTCTGATTTCTTTTCAACTACGAGTTCCATTCTATTGAAAAGAGATTGGTGCTCCTTTTGATGCTGTTCACTCAATTGATCAAAGGTTAAATCGGTGAGTTTTTCGAGATCTTTTTGGTTTTGGTCCTCAAAATTTTCATAATAATACGATGAATTTGAAACGATTTTAAGCGTGATTTTACGAACGCCATTGAGTTGAAGCCCTTTTGCAGTTGCTGTTAGGCTGCCCCCCTCAACTTCGGGATGTAATAGGGTTTGAAACTTGACCCCCGAGGTAATTGGAGCGGGTTTTGAGTTAAATTGACCTTTACGTTGGGTAACTTCCCCTTGCATCGTAATTTGGTCTTTTGAGTTTACAAAAGTCTGTACCGTTTCTATACCTTCATCACTTGGTCTTGAAAGGGTTAACATCCCTTGAATTCCTTTCGGATGTTCACTTTCTAACTGAATCAATATGGCTTGATGGGGTTGGGACACAAAAACGGTTTGTTCAACAGTATATCCTTCTGTTTTATAGGTCGTTTTGGCAACAGCATTAGAAATATCTAAACTCCTTTTATAGTCTGTTATACTATCGTGTTCTAGCGTGATATAAAGATCCCCTAAAGTTTGATGAGACCGAACTACTGTTTTGTTTGAAAATTTTTCAACTAGTAGTGCGTCTACCCGTTCTGCTTCTCCTTTTATAAGTAGTGACCGAATTTCTTTAAGATCATCAGGAGTGCCTTGCGGATTTTCCCATCCCAAATCTTCTGGCCATAAGGAGTCATCATTAAGTTGAATACGCTCTGTTTTTGGATCGCCAAAAACCATAACTCCTAATCGTCCATTACCTAGGGGAAGGGCCTCTTCCCAATCGATAGCGGGTGTAGTGTACCATAACGTAAAATCGTTAGTTTGAGGAGGCTCTGTTTCGGATAAACACTGTTGAAATAGTAGCAGTATAAAAAATAGGGAGAAATAAATAGAAACGGTTTTCACAAGACAGTATTAATAGTTAAGTAAAGATTGAATGATTTAAATTTCATTAAATTTAAGGGAATTAAAATTGAAGTGTATGAAGTTTGAATCCATTTATATCAACCGTAGGCATTTTCTTCAAGGCAGTTTTGCTGCCTTAGTGGCGTCAACTTTTGGATTGTACGGATTTGATTTGATGAATCCTACCCGGCCTTATCGAGTGGGATTAATCGGTTGTGGTTGGTATGGAAAAAGTGATTTATTTCGTTTACTTCAGGTTACCCAAGTGGAAGTAATTTCAATTTGTGACGTTGACCAACACCAATTACAAGAAGCGGCACTATTAATTCAACAACGTCAAAACGCCACGAAGACACCAAAAATGTATACAGCGTATCAAAAAATGCTTGACGAAAACGAGCTGGATATTGTTATAATAGGCACTCCAGATCATTGGCATGCCCTTCAAGCTATTGCCGCAATGCAGGCAGGAGCTCATGTGTATTTACAAAAACCCATAAGTGTAGATGTGGTTGAGGGAGAGGCCGTTCTGGCTGCGGCTAAAAAGTACAACCGAATTGTCCAAGTGGGGTTACAAAGACGTAGCACCCCTCATTTAATGGAGGCTAAAGAACAAATAGTTGATGCAGGTTTATTGGGAACTATATCACATGTAGAACTTTGTTGTTATTATCATATGCGTAATTTAAGTACCCCAGCAGAACAACCCATTCCTGCTCATTTAGATTATGAATTATGGACCGGTCCAGCACCTCTTCGTCCGTATGATGGAATTCCTCATCGGGGTTGGTGGCGTGCCTTTATGGAATACGGTAATGGAATTATGGGCGACATGTGTGTTCATATGTTTGATGCCGCGCGATGGATGTTAGACCTGAAATGGCCTAATTCAATAGCGTCACAAGGGGGGATTTATGTACAAAAAGAGGCGAAATCGAATATTACAGATACTCAAACAGCCGTTTTTGCCTATGACAATTTGAATTGTGTTTGGCAGCATAGAACTTGGGGTACACCAGTAGATCCAAATTATCCATGGGCATTTAAAATTTACGGTGAAAAAGGAACGCTTGCCGGAAGTCCGATGCAATATGATTTTCTACCCCAGGGCAATGGAAAAGCAATAAATAAAAAATGTGTGTATGAACGCGAAAAATATCCTGAAGACTTGGCAGAAAAAGACATTGAACTGCATGCTGCTCCAGCAACACGTATTCATATGTTGGATTTTTTACTCGCCATTGAAGAAAAAAGAAACCCATCGGCATCACTTCTTGATGGCCATATTTCTTCTGCAAGCTGTATCATGGCAAACATTTCCATGGATTTAGGTCGCCCCTTAGAGTACAACCCAAAAGAAAGAATCATTACAGGAGATGCAGAGGCAACTCAGCGTTTAGAGCGCCCTTATCGCGCTCCATGGAGGCACCCCTATCCTGAAGATTTTAGTTAATTGATTTTAAAAAGCGCAAACTTTGCGGTACTTGTTCTAAAACACGAGAAGATTCGTCTTCTATAAACATATAGCGCACCCCTAACTCTCGTGCCTTTTTAACAATTCCTGCTATATCCACTTGACCGGTTCCTAGAACTACATTTGTTTCTACGTCTTCACTTCCCGTAGTATTACCCACAACCCCTTTTTGCATGTCTTTTAAATGTAACATGACCACAAAATCAGGGTATTTTTCAAGCAAAGCAAGGGGGTTTTCTCCTCCGTGTTGTACCCAAAAAACGTCCATTTCAAATGAGAAATTTTTAGCGTTTTGAGCCATATAATCAAAAAGGGTTCCGTACTCATACGGTCTAAATTCATAGCCATGGGCATGATAGGCTAGGGTAACGCCTTCTTTTTTTAGAATGTTCCCTGCCCGATTAAATACTGCTGTACTTGCTTTAATATCATCAATCGTAAAGCGATTTCCGTTATGAGGAATCCAGGCACACATTACAAAACGGGCTCCATAGCGTTTTGCTTTTTCAGCAACTGCTTTGGGATTGTTTTTTAATTCTTCATAATCGGCCCCGATGCTAATTGTTTCAAGATTGTATTTTGATAGTAAGTTTCTGAATTTAGTTTCATCCATGCCGTAGGTGCCACCCCCTTCTACCGTTGTAATACCCCAATCCGAAATTGTTTTTAAAGAGTTTTCAATATCGGTTCTAAAATAATCTCTTAAACTGTACAATTGAATTCCAAATTCTTGACTGTATGTAGGGAGAAAGAATAAAATTGTGAAAGCTAGGCTTAGAGTGAGATGAAGCTGTTTTTTCATTACATTAAAATTATTTATTAAACTAAATCGGTGTTTGCGTGTCTTATAAGAATATGTTTGTCTAAATTTAGCCCTTTTAAAATAAAAAGCAACTTGAAAAAATATTTTTTGGGAAGAGCCTATCTAGGATGGTTTCTTTTGACTCTTTTTTCGATACACTCTTGTATTGATCCCTTCCCCCCAGAATTTGAATACATTGAAGGTCTCTATGTCATTGACGGATTGGCCTCTACAGTAGAGGGAACAACTTACGTAACAGTGAGGAAAACCTTTTTGGAATACGATAAATACAAAGCCAGTTTTGTTACCGGATGTCAGGTTACTTTACGAAATACAGTAACAAATGAGGAAGTCTCTTTAGTAGAATTGGAAGAAAATTATTTACCTCCAGTAGACTTTAAAATTTTACCCGGCAGTTCCTGGAAAGTAGAGGTTTTAACTCCCGAGGGCAAACTTTATGTGTCTGATGCAGAAATAACCCCAGGTGCAGTTAGCATAAATCAAATAGAGGAAACATACAATTCTGAAATGACCTATGATGAAGGTGAAGATAAGTACATCCCTGGTCATGAAATTCGCATACGTTTTGATGATCCTCAAGAAGAAAAGAATTTTTATTATTACGAATACAGAGCTTACCAAAAAGCACAATATTGTAGAATATGCTACAATAATGTGTTGCGCGACGGTAGATGTGTCACCTTTACGCCCGTTCGATTTCGAACTCGTGAATATTACACCTATTCGTGTTCCACTCCTTGTTGGAATATAACTTACAATGAAGAAGTAACTGTATATGATGATGCCTTTTCAAATGGAAAAACAATAAATAATTTATTGGTAGGAAGGGTTCCCTTATATTCTAAACAAGATGTTTTAGTAGAAATTTTACAATTAAATATCACAGAAGAGGCCCATTCTTATTTTAGGACCTTAAAAGATATTGTAGATAATAACAGTGGATTTAATGCGCCTTTACCTTCAGCGCTGACCGGTAATTTTTTCAATAATGAAAATAACGAAGAACCTGTTTTAGGACGCTTTACTGTTGCTTCAGCAAGTTATAAGTCAATAAATATTAATAGAGAAAGAATTGCAGAAACGCCTGTTGATTATTTTAAAAGTCCACAGCCAGAAGAATACGGTGACCCATTGCCTCCTCCCTTAACCTATGAAGCTCCTTGTGTAGAAAATAGAAATCAAACCGCAATACCTCCAACCGAATGGATCATAAAATAAAATTCAAAAAATATAAAGGAATTATATTCTTTGTTTTTCTATCATTTCAGTGGGGAATTGCACAAGAATTTTCCCTTACCTATACAGTTCGTGATCAAGAAAGTAAAGAACCCATAGAAGGGGTAACGGTGATTATTGAAGAATGTCAATGTGGGGGTATAACGAATACGAGTGGATTGTTTTTTAAGCGATTAACTCCGGGTAATTATACCATAAACCTCACCTTTTTAGGGTTTAAATCTGTACAACAACAAATTTCTTTACAAGAAAACAAAGAAGTGTCTGTTGAAATGGAAGTTGAAGAAGAGCAATTATCAGAAATTGTTGTCCTTGCCAAAAACAACAATAAAAATGTGGAAAGTACACAGATGGGTGTCTTTGAGCTTAATGCAAGGGAATTGATAAAAATACCCACCGCTTTGGGCGAGTTCGATGTTCTTAGAAGTATGACCATGCTTTCCGGAGTAAGTAATACCGGGGATGTAAGCAATGGAATATCAATTCGTGGAGGATCTTTAGACCAAAACCTTTTGTTGTATGATGGTGCTCCTGTTTTTAACCCAACTCATTTGTTTGGTCTTTTTTCTGTGTTTACCCCCGATGTGATTTCAGGAGTCAATATCTATAGGGCCAATATCCCTGCAAAATACGGCGGACGAATGGCTTCTGTTGTTGATATTAAAGTGGAAAACCCCTATACGGATCAATTCCAATTGGAAGGCGGTATCGGTGTTTTATCCAGTCGACTAAAAATAGCTACTCCGCTTATAAAAGATAAGTTAATGTTTCTTGCAGGAGGAAGAATTGGTTTCACCGATTTTCTTTTCCCATTGCTTATCCCAAGATTAAAAAACACGCGTGCAAATTTCAATGATGCAACAATAAAACTCCTTTACATTCCCAATGCGAAAAATCAAATGACCTACACGCATTTTAGAACGCGTGATTTTTACCAACTCGATTTGATTTCATCTATTGAAAATATCATTGCTTCTGCTAATCAGTATGATTTCTCCACATCAAACCACACCTTTCGATGGTTACATAGTTTTGACGAGAGCAAGCATTTAGTGGGTACAGGAGTTTTTAGTGGCTATACCCCTAAAAGCCTATTTCCAGAAGTAGACAGCGATAATGTTATTGAATACCTTTCAACAATTAATTACGCAAGTATTGATGTTGAATTTAAAAACAAGGTCTCTGATCCTTTTGAGTACTATGTAGGTTTACAATGGAATCAATACAAAATCAATCCTGGAAGTTTAGACCCTGGAAACGGAAATTCAATTCTACCTACGTTGCTTCCCAATGAAAATAGTCAAGAGCGTTCCTTGTATGGTAATGCCACTTTTGATTTAATGGAAAACATTACACTTTCAGCGGGATTACGTCTCACACAGTTTGTATTAATGGGGCCTTACGACCAAGCGGTTTATTCCAATGAAGGCAAATTAGAAAACATTCAATCCTTTGGTGAGGGCGATCAAGTAGTACAGTATTTTAATCCAGAACCCCGAATTGGTTTAAATGTAAAGCTTAATGAATCCAGTTCTATTAAAGCAAGTTACGCAAGTATTTTTCAATACATTCAGAATATTTACAATACCACAACTCCTTTACCTACTTCTCGTTGGAAAATGTCAGATCAAAATATTTTGCCTCAATCCAATGATACCTATAGTTTAGGATGGTATAAAAATCAAGAGGCCCAAAATATCGAATTTTCTGCCGAAGCCTATTACCGATTGACCGAAAACAATTTGACCTATAAACCCGGCGCAGATTTTTTCCTTGCCGAATTTCTTGAAAACGAAGTCATTCAAGCTCAGGGGGAAGCCTATGGTTTTGAAATGAATTTAAGAAAAACATCGGGTAAAGTGAATGGGTTTTTAAATTACACCTGGTCTCGAAGTTTACTACAAACTCAAGAAGAGAATTTTAAAGATCGAATCAATAATAACGAAAAGTATTCCTCCGATTTTGATCGCCCCCATACTCTAAACGCAAGTATTAATTTTGAAGGCGATTCTTTCAATGCCTTTAGTTTTAATTTTACTGCGCAAACAGGTCGTCCTTACACCATTGCAAATGGGGTTATAGAGCAAGGAAACTTAAATATTCCCATTTACTTAAATCGTAATAACGCTCGATTGCCTTTATACCATCGGTTAGACTTTTCATGGAAAGTTGCCTACAGAAAAGATCCGAACAAACGATACAAAAGCGATTGGAATTTTACTATTTATAATTTATACGGAAGAAAAAACCCCTTCAATATTTATTATGCACAACGAAACGGTTCTGAGAATGGGGATGTGTTTGGAGGAAATCCGTTAGGCTCTTATGAGCTTTCAGTTCTCAAAGGAGCACTAGTTTCACTAACCTATAATTTTAAATTTCAATAGCGCTTACGATATTTTGGTATTTTTGATTTCATGAGTAATCAAAAAAGTACACCCAAAATAGTTTGTTTTGGTGAAGTGTTATGGGATATTTTTCCTGAAGGTAAAAAGTTGGGGGGAGCGCCGTTCAATGTTGCTTGTTCTCTTCATCAATTAGGGGCAGAAGTCTTTTTTATCAGCAGAATAGGAAATGATGAATTAGGGAATCAAATTCGTAAAGAAGTTTCGGAACAGGGATTACCAACTTCATTTGTGCAACAGGATGAAAATTACCCTACTGGGACAGTCGAAGTGAACTTAGATCAAAGCGGTTCAGCTACCTATCACATCACAGAAAATGTAGCATGGGATTATATTGAGGTTCGAGAAGACGAAATAACCCGTGTAAGACACTCTGACGCTTTTATTTTTGGAAGTCTTATAGAGCGGGCGGCTTCAGCAGAAGCTTTAGATACGTACCTGCGTTCTGCACATTTTATAGTTTTTGATGTCAATTTAAGGCCTCCTTATTATACTATAGATAAATTAAGGAAACGAATGAATGCCGCTCATTTTATCAAGTTTAATGAAGAGGAACTTCAAGAAATTGCCAGTGCTATGGGGTCGTTTTCCACTGAATTGAAAGATCAAATCAGATCCATTTCCGAACGTACCCATACTCAGCATATTTGTGTTACCCGAGGAGCAAATGGGGCGCTGTTTTATACTCAAGGCAAATGGGTTGATCATACTGGGTATGCAGTTAAAGTAAAAGATACCGTAGGGGCAGGAGATTCCTTTTTAGCAACATTGCTTTACGGATTACTGATGGGAACCGATCCAAAAGATGCACTAGATCGGGCTTGTGCTATGGGGGCTATAGTAGCCCAAAGTGAAGGCGCAAATCCTGTGATTTCTTCCGCAGAATTAATTACATTTATGAAAACACACATACAATTAAAATAGACCAAATGAAACTTCAATTAAACTTTCTAATCCTCCTTATCCTTTTTTGTGCCAGTTTTTCTCATATACGCGCCCAAGAGGCTGATGAAATAATCGGAAAATGGGACTTAACCGTTCAAATGGACTCTGTAGAATTGCCTTCTTGGTTAGAGGTTTACCTTTCGGGAAGCGAAACCTTAGTGGGCCATTTTGTTGAATACAACGGAAGCGCACGCCCCATTTCAGAAGTGCATTTTCACAATGGGGTTGTCGATTTTACAATACCTCCACAATGGAATGGAAAAAGTGATCTTCATTTTTCAGCACTACTCAAAGAGGGAAAACTTGAAGGTACCCTACTTGCTGACAAAGGAAAAGCGTACACTTTTGTTGGAGTTCCTGCACCAAAATTGCTTCGTGAAATGCCTAAGAAGTGGAGTAAACCCATTTCTCTTTTTAAAGGTACCTCACTTGAAGGTTGGAAACCACAATTTGAAAATATGCAAAATCAATGGGTCGCTGATAATGGCATCTTAAAAAGTCCGAAGTCGGGAGTTAACCTTCTTACCGAACAGGTATTTGATGATTTTAAATTGCATATAGAAGTGCGCGTGCCCAAGGGGAGTAACTCGGGAATTTACTTACGAGGTCGATATGAAGTTCAAGTAGAAGACAGCTACGGAAAAGACCCCAATAAGATTTTATTTGGAGGAATTTACGGGTTTTTAACTCCGAATGAAATGGCCGCTAAACCGGCAGGAGAATGGCAAGTCTTTGATATTACTTTGGTGGGTAGACGGGTCACAGTAGTAGCCAACGGGAAAAGCATTATAACAAATCAAATTATTCCGGGTATTACCGGAGGGGCATTAGACAGTAAGGAAGCCTTGCCCGGTCCTATATTACTTCAAGGGGATCATGGTCCTATTGAATACCGTTCAATTAGCATTCAAATTCCAGAAAACGATTCTTGATTATTCTCTTTTTTTAAACCCGTAAAGCAGTTGCCCAAAAAAGTGTTTAGGGATAGCTTCATCGCCAGGAAAACCGAGCGGTATGGTTCCGCTATTTTCCGGAACATGAGCAGTGTTAAAAAGATAATCCCAAAGACTTAAACTGATACCAAAGTTGATTCCGATTTTGTTTTGGGGTAGGGTATACGCATGGTGGTATAAATGCATCACGGGATTATTCAGTACGTATTTAAATGGCCCCCAGCTGAGCTTAATATTGGCATGGTTTAAATGTCCAATAGAAATGGCAATGAAATGAACTATAAAAGCCTGCTCAGGTTCAAACCCGCCGAGTAGCATTATGCCTATTGTTTTTAGAGGTTTATACAATATGTTTTCCATCCAATGGTAGCGCAAATGGGCTGCAAAGCCCATTTCTTTGACACTGTGATGAACTTGATGAAAACGCCATAAAAAGGGGATGCTATGGAGTAGAATATGGGTAAACCATTGCACAAAATCCAGAACAATGAAAAATAAGAGCAATTGAAGGGGAGCCGATAAATTTGAAAGGTTGACCAGTGCCATACTCTGCAGGGTTATTCCTAGATGCCCCATTCCCATTTCAAATGTGGAATATACACCACTGATGACGATTGAAAACACGAAAAAATTGAAAAACATGTAAACTATATCCAATCCAAAATCTTTTCTAAAAAGCGCCTGATTTTTACGCCATGGAAATTGTAATTCAAGAAACCAAACGAGTAATGAAATAACAATCAGTCCCCAAAAATAATTTGAATACCAGGGCACTTGGAATAAAATCGAGTCTAGGGTCCATTGTAATGTTCCAAAAAAACTCCCCAAAAAGGTGTCTATGTAATCCATTTTAGTATTTATAATGGGCCAAAAATACAAAAGTGAAAAAAGAATAATGTGATACAGGTTACAGACCCTATTTATTCTTATTCAGATTATAATTGGTTTTATAATAAGCAATAATGGGTGGAAACGGACCGTATTTGTGTTGTTCAGCTGAAAAGGGATCAGTCCAAGGACCGTAAGGCGTGGAAACGGGTTTCTTTTTTTTGTCCGGATAGTCAAATTCAGTATTCTTTTTTTGGGGACGTGAAAAACTATTGATATAACCCGCTACATGAAAAGCTTCCTCATCGGTGAGCTTTGGCGCATCCCATTTGGCCTGAAGATAGGGCATATTACTTTTGATAAATGCGGCAGCAGTTAAGACACGGTGCATTCCTGCTCCGTTATTATAACTATCCTCTCCCCAAAGCGGAGGATATTGGTATCCCATTTCTGAATCTAAGTAACGAATACCCTCACCGTCTGTTCCATGGCATATAGCACATTCCTTTTGGTAGATGGACTTGCCTTGCTCCAAATTCACCGCAAACCCAGGGATTTCAATTGTAGGATAGCCCTCAAAATCAATTTCATTAACCTTTGGAAAATCCGAACTTAACCAGGACATATAAGCTAAGATGGCTTCCATTTGTTCACTTTTTTCAGGTAATTTTTTACCGTTCATACTGCGCTCCATACAACCATTTATACGATCTTCTAAAGTTCCAATTTTATCAGCTCGGCCTCCGTATTGGGGGAAGCGTTTACGAATACCAATCCATGAGGCGCTTCCTGTTTGTGTACCTCCGTTTAAGTGACAATTAGTACATGATAAATTATTCCCAGAATATTGATCTAGTGAATTTTGAGCCATTGGCCCCATATATTTTGAGGATTCAGCTACTAATAAATACCCTTTCTTTATTTGAGTGGATACTTCTGGATTTTCAAGTATGAGAAGAGTAGGATCCCATTCAACTAGTTCATTCTTTTCTTCGAGGGGTTTGGTTTCTTTCGAATTATAGGTGAAGACTCCGACAAAAACAAGAAGCAACAGGCTTGTTAATGAAAAAATCAAATAAAGCAAACGGCGAATAAGTTTAGAAGCCAATTCCATATTAATCCAAATCTAGGGTTAAATTAATCAGAATTGCTGAACCTTTTGGTTTCTTAGGTTACAATTTATTACTTTACGGGCGGTTGTTTTAATTGATCAACGTTTTTGTACATTTAAACAGAATTTGAATTATTATGAAGCGTACACTCTTATTGTTTTCTCTCTTCCTCTTTACTAATGTTGGACTTACCTCATTTGCCTATGCTCAAGAATGGGAAACCCCAAGAATTAAGGGCTATGGAAAAGTAAAATACTTTTCAGAGGCGGCAGAGCAACCCAATCCGGAGGATACCTACCATTTGCTATTTGATATCACCTCTACAAAAGAAAAAGACGGAGTAAACCAACGCTTATGGGTGATGGCTCGAACTTTAAATATGTTGGCAGTTTCGGAAGTGCCTAATGAAAATATAAAGTTAGTAGGGGCTATTCATGGCGAAGCTACGTTTATCATCTTAACCAATGAAGCATATCAAAAGAAATACGGAACCTCAAATCCAAATATAGACCTCATAAATAAATTGATAGCTGCGGGAACTCAACTCTATGTTTGCTCACAAGCAACAGCATCAAGAGGAGTATCACCCGATATGGTTTTACCCTCCATTACTCCAGCATTATCAGCATTAAGTGTACTGTCAAATTACCAAAATAGAGGTTTTCAATTGATGCCTTAATGCTATATTTAACTTGCCACTCCTAAAAAGTTGTTTTTGATTAAATTATTAGAAACAAAAAAAGTGTTGAAAGAATGTGATTGTGTGTAGTGTTTTAACCTTATATTCCTGATAGAATAAACAACACTTAGGAGAGTAAATCAATTCTATATTATCAAAATAATTTTATTGGAAGGCTACAAAACACTAACCTTTCAATTGAAAAGCAATAAAAAAACCGTTCAAACTAAAGCGCTTTAAACGGTTTTTGTTGAATTGGTTTATGATTCTTTATTGCAAAATACAATAAAAAATTTATTTAATGTTTTTTTGAACAAAAAAAATAGCTTTTTTACAAATTCAACTTTTAAAAGGTAGTTTGTTTTTTGAGAATTGACCATTTAAATGGTTTCTTTTGATATTTCTTAAAATATAATGTTCTACTCTTTTGGGCTTAGCTGCTAACGCGGTAAATAGCGTATAAAGTGAGGATTAGACATAGTACTAATTCCTATTTTATTTAAAAAAAACATTTTGAATCTAAAAAAAAGAGCCACAAACAAGATGCTTGTGACTCTTAACCATAAACCAATTCAAAATGAATTAGTGATTAAATATACTATAGAATAATTAAACAAAATAGTTTTTGAAATTTAAATTTCAACAATTTGCTGATGAATTTCAGAATTTCTAATAGTGAATAATTTAAGCAAAAGTCATTTTATTAAAAGCTTACCCAATACTGAATTTAATGACAAAACATTACTCCTCAAGAAGATTAAGATTGATATCCTGAATTGGCAAAACCAATGACCTATAATGGGCTTAGCCCTTTGGGTGTTGTAAACGGGGTGATTGCATAGGAATTCACTTCTATTGGCAAAACACTACCCCTAAAGAAATACTAATTCAAGCTAAAAATTACTTTGTTTACAATCCGAAACCCATTACATTTAAAAAAACAAATACAATGAATTTAAACCTTCATTTTTAGTGGGCTCATTTTTTTCTCTCACAAAGGGGTATGGCTTATTGCTCTTTTTGTCCACTATGGCTTTTGGCCAGGACGTACCCAAAATGGTAGCCTCATTTACAAACGCTAATATAGTAATTGATGGGAGCCCCTCAGAAGAGGTTTGGAATACAGCGGAAGTGGCTACTACCCGTTGGCAACATTTTCCCACAGAATCAAAATCCATATCTCAACCCACTGAAGTTCGAATTCTTTATGATGAAAAAAATCTATACATACTCTGTAAAGCCTATTCGGTAACTGATCAGTATATCACTCCTTCTTTGCGACGTGATTTTAGTGGGGGTGCCTCTGATAAAATTAATTTTGTTATCGATACCTACAGTGACGGAATCAATGCCTATATGTTTGGCTCCAATCCTTTTGGTGTTAAAAGTGACTTACTTGTATCTAATGGGGGGATTGGTGAAGCTAGGGATGACATTAACCGAACATGGGACATTGATTATGATGTGGAAAGTAAAATTTATGAGGGTTATTTTATTATGGAAATGAAAATCCCTTTTGGATCTATTAATTTTCCTGAAGGTTCAACACAATGGCGTTTTAATTTTTTCCGTTTAGACACCCAAACCAATGAGCGTACTACTTGGACACGCATTCCTCAGGTGTATAAGGATTTTAACTTGGCTTTTATGGGGGTATTAGAATTTGATCGTCCTTTGGGAAAATCAAATGCACCACTTTCTATTATACCCTATGTTAATGGTATCGCAAGTCATGATTTTACAGGGTCGGGTAAAGATCAAAAGCTTAATCTAGGGGGCGATTTAAAAATTCCAATTAACAATGGTTTAAACCTTGATCTTACCCTTAATCCTGATTTTTCTCAAGTTGAGGTTGATGATGAAATTATAAACTTGACTCAGTTTGAAATCGTACTCCCTGAAAAACGTCAGTTTTTTCTTCAAAACAGTGATTTGTTTTCCAATTATGGTGCGGAACGAACAGTTACCCCATTTTTAACCAGAAGAATTGGAGTAGCCCGAGATTTAGAAGGAAACAATATTCAAAATCGCATTATTGCAGGGGTGCGTTTAAGTGGAAAAGCTTCAGAAAATATGCGTTTGGGATTTTTAAATATGGTCACAGATGAAGATCTAAAAAACCACATTCCTTTGACAAATAACACTGTTTTATCGATACAGCAAAGTGTTTTTGCCCGTTCGAATCTAAAGCTATTAGTGATTAACCGGCAGCGATTAAAAGACTATGACTTTAGTTCAGCAGAAGAAGAATACAATCGGATGTTGGGTCTAGAATACGACTTAAATTCAAAGGATAATGTTTGGAAAGGACGTTTTTTTGCTTACAAATCATTCACACCCTTGGAAAGTGAAAAAAGTATGTCTGGGGGCGCTCAATTCAGTCGAGAAACTCGAAATCAAAACATCAATTTAGAGTATGCATTTATCGGTGAAGATTTTAAAGCGGATTTGGGGCTATTGCGCCGAGTGGGCGTTATGAAGTTTTCTCCATTTTACAGTTACTTTTTCTATCCTAAAAAAGGCAATGTAAATACAATTGAGTTAAGGCAGAACGGTTGGTTTTGGGTAGATCCTAAAAAAGAAGAATCCCTTTTAGAACGCAGTTTGTTAACAACGGCTGAAATGACCTTTAAAAATCAAAGTAAACTCAGCTTTCGATTTTTCGATCGTAAAGAATATATCGCAAACCCTTTTGACCCCACTGGAATTCATCCAGAGACACCTTTAGAAGGAGATCAATTTTATTTTTCTCGTTCAGCTTCAATTCAATTTAGTTCTGATCGAAGAAAGAAACTTTCTTTCATTTCTAGTCAAAATTACGGTTCATTTTTTGATGGGATGAAATACTCTTTTGTAAACAATTTTAGTTACCGCGTTCAACCCCGCTTGGTGACTAGTTTAAAATTAAATTACGATCGAATTGATTTAGGAAATTCAATTCCCTTGACAAACTTATGGCTGTTTGGCCCCAAATTCGATTTTTCATTTTCTAAATCTGTCTTTTGGTCAACCAACATCCAATTGAGTTCTCAATCTGAAAACTTAGGATTTAATTCACGTTTTCAATGGCGCTTTAATTCATTGTCTGATCTGTATATTGTGTACAACGACAATTATTTTACTTATGATCGGTTAATGCCTAGATACCGCAGTTTGAATATTAAATTGACCTACTGGATTTTTAAATAGAGGTTAAGGGAGGCAATGCTACCTTTTTTTCAGTTTTAACCGCCTCATATAGTGCATCTATTATGATCATATCTTTTAAACCTTCTTTTCCATCAACAGGAACTATCGGACTTTCATTATGCAAAAGAATACCAGCCATAGCATCCATTTGAACCGTTTGATGGGTAACTACTGGAGCTGTTAAAGGGCCTAAATGTGATTTTCCTTGAATGGGACCGTATCCTGTAGAGGGTTTCATTTCAATATGTCCTTGCGTTCCATTTAAATAAAATCGATCTAAATCATTCATGCTATAGGTGGAAAGGCAAGACGCAATTGCACCACTAGGAAATCCCATCTGAAATTGTATGGTTTCATCAACGCCTTCTTTAAATTTAATGGGATCTGTTTTTGTTTCTTGAGCCGAAACCCAAATGGGTTCTTCACCCAGCATATAGCGCGCACCATTGACAGAATAAATTCCAATATCCATCATGGCCCCACCACCAGCTAAAGCTTTGTTTAAACGCCATTGATTGGGATCACCAATACGAAAACCAGAAAGACCCTGAAAAAATAGGGGAGTGCCCAGTTGCCCCGAAGTTCGCAATTGGATGGCCTCAAGTGTTTTAGGTTCAAAATGCATTCTGTATCCAATAAGTAATTGAACTCCAGCAGCTTCGCAGGCATCAACCATTTGACGCGCTTCCTTGGCGTTAACTGCCATCGGTTTTTCACAAATTACATGTTTTCCTGCGCGAGCGACTTTGAGGGTTTGTTCACAATGAAGCCCGTTGGGCGTAATGATGTAGACCGCATCAATATCCTTGTTGGATTCAATTTCTGAATAATTTTCATAGGAATAGCAATTCTTTTCAGGAAGGTCATACCGGTTTTTCCATTCTTCTATTTTTGAGGGTGTACCACTAATTACGCCTACTAGCTTTGCTCGTGTGCAGGTTTCCATAGCTTTGGCCACTCGGTTAGCATAACTTCCCAATCCCATTAATGCCACTTTTAATACACCGCTCTGCGTGTGTAGGGTAGTGTTTTCAAAGTAGGGTAGGGTATGTGATAAAAAGGGTAAGCTAGCCGCAGTTACCGATGTTTTTTGAATAAAAGTTCTTCGCGTAATCATGTCTGTTTTGAATTTGTTGTATTGTAAATGTAAAGATAAATTGAGTGTACAGATACAAATAGGCATTGATAAAGGTTATTCCCATTCCCTTTTGAAACAAGAAAACCGTTATGTACTTTTAAAAAAAAAGACAATACAATTATGCCACAAACTAGGTTTGAAGGGATGTTAAAAATTCAGGTTGCTGATTCTCCTTCACAACTGGGAGCCCTAGCTGCAAATTATGTAGCAACGTTACTAAAAACAATACTACTATCAAAAGGAGAGGCACGTATAATTTTAGCTACAGGAACCTCTCAATTTGATTTTTTAAAGCAATTACAAAAGCAAGGTATTGAATGGGATAAAATTACGGTATTTCATTTGGATGAATATGTGGGCTTATCATCTGAACATCCGGCAAGTTTTCGTAATTACTTAAAAACCCGAATATTAGATGCTGTTAGCCCAAAGAAAGTATATTTATTGAAAGCCGATTCCTCTTCAATAGATCAAGAAATAGAAGCCTATTCAGCCCTTTTAAATGAAAAACCAATCGATATTGCTTGTGTGGGAATTGGAGAAAATGGGCATTTGGCATTTAATGACCCAGGAGTGGCTGATTTTAATGACCCTAAAACAGTGAAAAGAGTGGTTTTGGATAACGAATGCCGACAGCAACAATTCAACGAAGGATGGTTTCCCTCTTTAGAAACTGTTCCTAAAGAAGCACTAACTCTTACTATTCCCGCTATTATGAGCGCCAACTTTATTAGTTGTGTAGTACCCGAATTGAGAAAAGCAAAAGCGGTTTACAAAGCATTGAAAGAAGAAATTACGGATCAAAATCCGGCTTCCATTTTAAGAAATCATCAAAACACAGTTATTTTTTTAGACCAAGAGTCAGCTTCTTTTTTAAAATAAAAATGCCCACCGAAGTGGGCACTTTTGTAACCATAAACCAATTCAAATATATTTGAATATAATATAAATGTCAGAAATAAATTATTATAATTTGTAACTTATGTTACATAAGAAGATGTGAATCATTAAAAAAGCAAAGTATTAAAAAACGAAACAGCTTAAGAAGAAAGGGTATCTTTTATTGAATTTTTATACTCTGTAACGGTCTTCTCAATGATTTGTGATGCGGATTTCCCTTTTGTTGCTTTGATCCATTCAACAGTAAGAGGATGATGCTCAAAATCTAGGTGTTTTAAGGACCACATGGACAATTCATAAACTAATGGATATAAATCCATTCCTTTTTCGGTTAAAAAATAGTTTTTAACTTTTCTATCGGTTTTTGACACCTTATGATAAATAATCTCAAAGTACTCAAGTTTATTTAACCTACTTTTTAAAATATTAGTTGATATTTTTTCAGGGGAATTTAAAAAATCAGTAAAACTAGTTCGACCTATAAATATATCTCTAATAATAATCAAAGACCATTTATCCCCTAAAACATCTAATGATGTTGCTATGGGACATCCGGATCTATTTTCTAATATCTTTAATTTTTCTATTTTCATTTTTATAAAGTGGCACAAAATTAAAATTTTATGCCACCTAAAATAAATTTTTAGCTAAATTTTCTATTGGGTTTAATTTAATAAGGCCCCATTATAATAGTCAACTGAGCGCATTACTTTGCCTTCATCATTTAGTGTTAAATCGTTATGAAGGTAGACCTTAATTTCTTCTTTCGATATTTTATTTTTTAATATAATTACCCACCATGAAATTAAAGAAATACCGTCGCCATTATATTGCATCAAGTCTGGATAACCGGATTCATTTACGGAAACAACCTCAAAGGCATCATACAAATTTTGCATTGTTTTTTTATGTTCTTCAATACTCATTGATTCTCCAAAAGGGAGATTAATATCGAAAAGCCGAGCATTGGGTAAATAATCGTCATACATTCTGTCAATATTGCCTTGTTCAAAATGGGCCATCATTTTTCTAACAACGCCAATGTAGGGATGGTCTCTATAGATTTTACCGTTTTCAACAGTTTTAAAGGAATTGTTGTATTTTTCTATATGGGCCTGGTTGAAGCTTTCAATGATGCGATGAATTTTATTTCCTTCTTTGTTCAAAAGTATTGACCGATCATAAGGTGTTTTAATTTTGAATCCATTCTCTTTATCGTAACCACTTAAAATATCGTAGGTGTAAATCCAAACCACATCTCCCTTAAACTCAAAAGCATCGGGGTAAGCACTACCTCGAGATTCAATAGAAAAATCATCAAGCTTATTATTCCAATACGACACATTGTTCAAGAGTTGATTTACATTACCTCCATTATTACTATAAAAGTTAGTGGATAGGCCATTGTAGTATCTGAAATCTTCAGTTACTAATGTTTTTAATTTTTCAACATCTCCAGACGTAAACGCCTTATCAAATTCTTTAACAAGTTCTATACCGGGATGTTCAACATAAATGGTTCCGTTCTTTTTGGTTTGTGCAATAGTAAATAGAGGGGCAAATAAAAGCAGTAAAATATAGTTTTTCATTGTAAATAGAATTAATGTTTAGAAAAATAGGGAGATTAGCGAGATGTAATTTCCACTTTATTGTTTAAAATGAGATACATCCCAACTAAGGGCAATACCGCGAGCAGTATATGGAAATACTGGGCAACGTTTGGTACATCTGTAACTCTTACAATATAAACGCCAAAGACATTTATTAATGCCAAACAAACATAGATTTTAATAGCTGCTGATTTGGCCAATTTACTCCCGTCATAAGGAATTTTATTAGGCAAAGTCAACGAACTTTGAATCATCCACAAAAATGCAGTAGCTAAATGAATGGATTGTTGGTTTTGAGCAAAAAAACCCAATTCAGAAAAAACAACAACAAGGCCGAAAATAAAATAACCTAAGTTAAAAAAAATCCTATTTTTCTTAAAAACACCATATAAGGTTAAAAGACAACATATTGAGGCGACAATAATCTGTGGTAACATAATGAAATGATTTATGGTTATTCTTTAAATATAAGGAATTTATATAAAAACGCAGCAATTATCTTTTTGATAGATAACAAAACGTGTGTACCGTGTAGAGCGTTATTTTTTTGAAGAAAAATCGCTTTGTGAGGAGGGGAGAACGTTAAAATTAATTTTTTTACCTAACCAAATAGCAAGAACAGTAATGGGTAGGGGTGAGGGAATAAGTTTAAACGCGATAAGGAATAAGATTTTTATTAGATCTACCGATTGGGCTTTCAAGAATTTTTTTTGCAATTCGGTTACCGGCTTTCCCAAAAGCAGCAGTTGAAGAATACCAATAGCCTCAAGAGTCTCTTTCTTTTCTCTTTTACTCGCAGTTTGAAACTGATTCCAATTTTCAGCGAGGTATATTTTCACTTTACTTAGCCAATGGTAAAATTTTAATTTAGTCTCTTGAGCTACGTTTGAGTTCGATTGATTAAGTTGTTCTTCCATTGACAAAGAAAACCTATAAGTAGATTACAAAGAAAATTATTTTAAAGGAGAAAAAAGTGGAGTCGGCGGGATTCGAACCCGCGTCCAAACAAGCCATTTAATAGCTTTCTACAAGTTTAGATTTCGTTTGATTTTCGAATATAGACTGACCGAAATCTGCCCATCAATACCTTAGCATCTTTATTGAAAAACACATACGACGCAGATGTGTTTCGATGTTGACATTTATGGTGCCTCAATACAAACCGCCGTCAACAAGGGCTGTTTAGAGACATCCAGCTTCTCGGCCTAGCCGAGACTTGGCATTAACTTACTATAATTCAGTTATTATGCAGCTAGAGCGTAGTTATTCTCGCCATTTAAAGCTTTGAAAAATGAGATTTACGAGCTGTAATTCAGCGCTCGACTTGCTTACCATTTCATGGGTCCTGCTGTCAAAACCAGTCGACCCCAATATTTTCAATGAACTTCTCGCCAAATTTACAAAGATCAAGCCAAATTGATTATGAAATGACCTTATTTAAATTTTTGTGTATGGCCTTAGTAAGGTAAAGTAACTAAGTAGAGGATAAGTTTATAAATGAATTACTTCATCATAAGCGGCAGCAACAGCTTCCATAACGGCTTCACTCATGGTGGGATGAGGATGAACCGTTTTTAATACTTCATGACCAGTAGTTTCTAACTTCCGCCCTAAAACCGCTTCCGCAATCATATCGGTAACGCCGGCACCAATCATATGACAGCCGAGCCATTCACCGTATTTTGCATCAAAAATAACCTTTACAAAACCGTCTGAATTACCACTAGCTTGCGCTTTTCCAGAGGCCGAAAAAGGAAATTTACCCACTTTAATATCATACCCTTTTTCTTTGGCTTGTGCTTCTGTTAGCCCCACCGAGGCTACTTCAGGGGAACAATAGGTACAACCGGGAATGTTTCCATAATCTAGGGGTTCAACATGCAGCCCTGCAATTTTTTCAACACATAGTATCCCTTCGGCAGAAGCAACATGGGCTAGGGCTTGACCGGGAGTTACATCTCCAATGGCGTAATAGCCAGGAAGGTTAGTTTGGTAAAAGTCATTGACCAAAATTTTATCTCGGTCCACCACAATGCCCACTTCTTCAAGGCCAATGTTTTCAATATTGGTTTTAATTCCAACAGCAGAAAGAACAATGTCTGCAGTTAGGGTTTCTTCTCCTTTAGCTGTTTTAACAGTTGCCTTTACTCCTTTTCCTTTGGTGTCTACAGAAGTAACTTCAGCATTGGTCATTATGTTTATACCACTTTTCTTAAAAGAACGTTCCAACTGTTTGGAGATTTCTTCATCTTCAACGGGAACAATTCGATCTAAATACTCTACAATAGTAACTTCTGTTCCCATAGCGTTATAGAAATAGGCGAATTCAATTCCGATGGCGCCCGATCCGACAACAATTAATTTTTTAGGCTGACTGGGCAAGGTCATTGCCTCTCGGTATCCAATGACTTTTTTACCATCTTGAGGTAAATTAGGGAGCTCTCTTGAGCGTGCACCCGTCGCTATGATGATATGTTGCCCTTGGTATTCTACTGTTTTGTCATTTTGAGTAACCTGAACTTTTTTACCGGGCATAATTTTACCGAAACCTTCAAGAACATCAATTTTATTTTTTTTCATTAAAAATTGAACCCCTTTACTCATGCTTCCAGCCACATCTCTACTGCGGTTAACCACAGCGTTAAAATCTTTATCATAGGCTTTTACGGTTAATCCATAGGCGTCAGCATGTTTTAAATAGTCAAATACTTGAGCTGATTTAAGCAGTGCTTTTGTGGGTATACACCCCCAATTTAGGCATACGCCACCCAAACTTTCTTTTTCTACAATAGCGGTTTTAAAACCAAGTTGTGCGGCACGTATAGCTGTTACGTAACCTCCAGGGCCACTTCCTAAAATGATAATGTCGTATGCACTCATGAAATAAAGATTAAATTCGGCACAAAACTACAAAACTGTTGGCAAATTTGGCCTATTTAGCACGGGGTTTGAAAGCGATACTAGCAGAATTGACACAATAGCGCTTACCCGTTGGCGTGGGTCCGTCTTGAAAAAGATGACCTTGGTGGCCTCCGCATTGTGCACATACAATTTCAATTCTGTCCATTCCATGACTCGTATCGGAAAGGTATTCTAGGGCACCTGCTACGGCTTCATCATAGCTAGGCCATCCGCAGTGGCTTTCAAATTTATGAGTAGATTCAAACAGATTAGCGCCACATCCTTTACAGGCATAACTACCCGTTTCAAAGTGAGCGTTGTATTCTCCTGTAAAAGGGTATTCTGTTCCTTTTTCCCTGAGAATATGAAAGGAAGCGTCATTTAATTCCGCTCTCCATTCTTTTTCAGTTTTTTCTATAGGGTAGCGTTTGTTATTCTTCATCTGAAGAAACAAATTGTAAGGCGGCAGAATTAATACAATGTCGATTTCCGGTTGTCTTTCGTGGCCCATCATTAAACACATGGCCTAAGTGACCGCCACATGTACTGCATTTTACCTCTGTTCGGGCATATCCAATTTTATAGTCTACATCGTATTCAATATTGGGATCAATGCCACGGTCAAAAGAAGGCCAACCCGATCCGGAATCGTATTTGTATTTGGATTCATAAAGGGGTGTTTGACATCCGGCACAAAGGTAGGTTCCCTTTTCTTTGTTGTAATTTAAAGGACCGGAAAAAGCACGTTCTGTTCCCGCTTGGCGCAGAACATAATATGCCATCTCAGGAAGTTGTGCTTTCCATTCTTCGTCGGTTTTGGTTACAGGGTAGCTTTTCTCATTTTCTTTTGAGTTTTGAGAATTCCCCTTACAAGAAATAAAAAGCGTAACTAGGGTAATAAGCGCTAACTTTTTCATTTTTTATTTCAAAAATAATAAAGATTTCCACTTCAGGAGCGCAATCCACTTTTTTCCCAAAAGATTAACAGAAAGGACTCAACGTTAAATTTGTACATTGAAAAGAATTTAAAATACATAGCATGACCCCAAAATCGATAATACCCATTTTTTTTCTCCTTTTGTGCTTTTCCTGTAAAACAAATTACCTCACAGGAAAAAAAACGTTTAATGCGTTTTCCAATAAGCAATTGTTTCCCATGGCCTTGCAGCAATATTCAACTTTTTTAGCTGAGAATGAAGTCCTTTCCGGAACCCCAGAACAAATTCAAATTCAAAAAATAGGTCAGGATATTGCAATGGCTGCCCAAAAATATTTTGAGTTTAAAGGCCATCCGAATTATTTAGACGAATATACATGGGAATACAATTTGGTAAAAAACAAGCAACGAAATGCTTGGTGCATGCCGGGGGGAAAAATTTTTTTTTACACTGGAATTCTTCCTGTAGCACAAAACGAAAACGGAATTGCAGCCATAATGGGCCATGAAGTAGCACATGCTTTAGCGGATCATGGTGGGCAAAGAATGTCACTAAGCCTAGCCCAACAGGGATTGAGTTTGGTTGCCCTTAAAGCCACGCAAAACCAATCTGAAGCCAAACGGAAAGCCATTTTAACAGCATACGGCATCGGTTCTACCTTAGGCAGAATACTTCCCTTTAGTAGAAAACACGAATCGGAGGCCGATAAAATTGGATTGGAATTGATGGCCATTGCGGGCTATGATGTTGCTGTGGCTCCTTTGTTATGGGAACGAATGAAAAGTGCTTCAAATGGAAAAACACCCCCTGAAATATTGAGTACACACCCCTCAAACGAGAGAAGAATTGAAAATCTTAAAAAATGGGGAACAGAAGCCCTAGAAGTTGCACGCAAAATCAATTCTCAATAAAGAAGGCAAAGCCCGATGAATTTTCCTACATTGGAGTACTAAATTTAATTCATGATTTCAGGGGCTGCACTTCCAGAAAAAGGAAGTAAAAAACTAATCAATGCATGGGTTTTTTACGATTGGGCAAATTCAGTATACCCACTTGTTATTTCTTCTGCTGTATTTCCTATTTATTACGGGACACTCTTTGCTGAAAACAACACCATTCAATTTTTTGACTATCAAGTGAAGAATACCGCTATGATTAGCTTTGTGACTGCAGCCGCTTTTATTGTAGTTGCAATTATGTCTCCACTACTATCGGGTATTGCGGATTATATAGGAAACAAAAAACGCTTCATGAAATTTTTTGTGTATATGGGAGCGGTTTGCTGTGTGGGGCTGTATGGGTTTCAATTGGATACAATATACCTAGGGTTATGTATTTATTTTTTGGCCCTTATTGGGTATTGGTCAAGTCTTGTGTTTTACAATTCATATTTGCCAGACATTGCCTTTTCTGAACAACAAGACCGCGTGAGTGCACGGGGTTTTTCTATGGGTTATGTGGGCAGTGTACTGCTGCTTTTATTTAATCTTGCTATGGTTATGCAACCCGATTGGTTCGGGATAACAGGAACTGAAGGAGAGGCCGCCATGAAGGCCATGCGCTATTCTTTTGTAACTGTAGGTGTTTGGTGGGTTGTTTTTAGTCAATATTCATTTTACTTTTTGCCTAAAGGGAATCGCGAGGTTACTGTAACCAAAGATGTTATTTGGAATGGCTACCGTGAATTGAGATCCGTTTGGATTCAATTGGAAAAAAACATAAGCTTAAAACGTTTTTTAATTGCCTTTTTTATGTACAGTATGGCTCTTCAAACTGTACTTCTAGTAGCCGCTTATTTTGGAGAACAGGAAATAGTGTGGGGAAGTGCCTCCGAAAAAACAATAGGTCTAATTGTCAGTATACTCTTAATTCAAATAGTAGGAATTCTCGGGGCGACATTAACCGCAAGTGCTTCTGAACGATTTGGGAATTTAAAAGTATTAATCGTCATCAACGCCATTTGGGCATTGTTATGTTTTATTGCTTACTATATATATACGCCGATTCAATTCTACACTGTAGCCGCTTCGGTGGGTATGGTTATGGGAGCTATTCAAGCCCTTTCACGTTCTACCTATTCCAAATTATTGCCTAAAACCCAAGACACGACATCCTTTTTTAGTTTTTATGACGTTGCAGAAAAAATTGCCATCATCATTGGGATGTCGTTGTTTGGGGTCATCGATCAGATTACAGGTAGCATGCGAAATTCCATACTAATTTTCACCCTGTTTTTTATTTTAGGAGGTCTGTTGCTTTTTCGAGTGCCTAAGATGAAAAAAACTTAATTCCGAATTTCAATATCTCCAGAACCTGTCACATTTGTTTTTTGACGTTCAGGACTTCCTAAACACAACAAATCTCCTGATCCTGTGATATTGGCTTCGAGGCTATTGCTTGAATACATATGAATGTCTCCCGATCCAGTTATACTGGCTTTACCGTCTTTTGTGTTTACACGTTCGGCACTAATTTTTCCAGATCCTGTTACGTTAAATTCGACCTGGTTTGCCGTTCCACTTAAGACTAAATGTCCTGATCCGGTTACCTTACTTTTAAGGGTTTGGGTATCCAATTTTAGCTGGATTGTTCCTGATCCTGAAATGACATTTTCAAAATGACTGCCTTGTAAAGTCATATCGGATTGAATAGATCCGGAACCACTTAAATTGGCCTTTGAAATGTGTTCTACAGGAACTTTAATTGAAACCTTCTTTGAATTCCAGCTATTTAACCAGGAACGCTCTTTTTGCTTGATAATTAAAGTATTGTTTTTAACGTAGGTCTCGATTAGATCAAGGTCTTTTTCTGCTCCTTGAAGTTCGAGTTTTCCTTCATTTCCGCTAACTAAGGTTACTTCGTAATGACCGGCTACGCGTATGCCGTCATAGGCACCCACATTACGGGTTGTAGTTTGGGCATAAAGGAAGAATTGAAAAGTAAAAAGGAGGAGTGTTAAGTTGATTTTTTTCATGATATTAAGGATTAGGGTTAAGTTTTAAATTACCAAATTCAGTGGTAACGGTTAATTTGGCGATTGGATATTCACCAACGGTTCCATTAAAGTATTTACGCATTGATTCAACGCGCTGAATTTTTGGTTCTAGGTTTAGGGTTTCTTTTAACGAAGCGTATTCTAAATCAAGGGCATAGTCAAAAGACCATTTAGGGTCAATGCCCAATTGAATCCCCGTGTATTCTGCATTGATCATTACTCGTTCTGTAGAGGGCATAATATGCGTTACTTTTATTGAGCCAAATTCATGCGTTAAGTCTATTTCACGATAGAGGTCGCCAATTCGGAGAGTAAGAAAATCACCTTCTCCTTCAATTTCATTGACTTGATGAACAGTTAATTTTCCATAATCATTTTTAAAACGCAAGTTTTGAATGGTAGAAAAGGTGGCGTTAGTATAGTCTGCCTGAAGTTCAATGTTTTCTGCTTCTGCAATTTCAATTCCGGAATAATCAGCATAAATATGCCCTCCTTTAATGAAATCAATGGTAGAATTGGTGGTATAATCAAAATGCAATTCATTTTGGTCTGAATGTAAATCGCCGAGCACTAATTTTCCATAATCACAGGAAATGTTGACTGGTGCATTTGTAGAATTGATCACAATTGCACCGTAGTCGTTTTTTATAGTTAAGGGACTGTTTTTTGGAACTTTAACTTCGTAATCAATTTGATAGGTTAGGTTATTGCTGTTAAACCAGCTAATGCCCCAACCTTCATTAATTCGAGTATGGGCCACAACCTTACTTTTATTAAGTTCAAAATCAATATCGATTTCATTGAGTTTTGACTCAATTTTATTTTGATTTTTTCCTTTTACTGTTACCAGAATATCTAGCACAACTCGATTTTCATCCCAGCTTACTACGGTAACATTACCAAATTGATTTCTTATTTCAACCTCTGCATTCGAATTCACCTCTATTTCTTCGTGAAATTCTTTGGTATTCTGCGGGTAGGCATATCCTACGAATAGCAGAAAAATAAATAGACTAATAAAATTATAAACTTTCATAAGTATTGTTTTTAAGCTGTGTTAAATCTTGATTTAAAGCATTCAAAAGTTCCCTTTGAAGATTGAGATTTTGAAGTAAAGCAGGAATAAATTGCGGTTGATTTGGTTTTTTTTGCCATTGAGAATATAAGGATTGGTAATCTTTTTGTAATCGAATTAACCTTGTTTTTCCTGTTGTAATTATTTCATTTGTATTGGGGCTGTCTAGGCTTTCAAAAAGTGTAAATTCTGTATCAATATTTTGCATTAACTGAAATTCTGCTTTTTGAAACTTTTGAATGCTCTCTTGTGCGGGTAAACCTGAATTTAGTATCCAGGTAGTACTTAACCCCAAAAGAATTAGCAATGAAGCCGCTATTCCATATTCAAATCGTCTTTTACGTTGACCACGTCTAAGCTTAGCCTCAAATAACGCTTCATGGTTAGGAGGTAGTGGTGGGGTTTCTTGTTGTTCTGCCCATTTCTTCAGTAAGTTTTCCCAGTCTTTATGCATGTTGTAACTTATTTTTTAATTGTTGTTTGGCCCTTGAAAGAGTGGTTCGGCATTGACTGTAGCTCCACCCCGTGATTTCACTAATTTCTTTATGATCGTAACCTTCCACATAAAAAAGTTGAAGTATTAACCGGTAGCGTTCATTAATTTCCTTCATAGCGCGATCCAATAGGTCTTTTTGAATGTGTTGGGTTTCCATTGGTGTCTCTTCATCTTCACTTTCTATTGAATATTTAATGCTGTCCTCAATGGATTCTTCTCTTAACCAACGTTTGTTGTGGTGGTATACTTTAATGCTTTTACGGGTCACTATTTTTCGCAACCACCCTTCAAAGCTACCCTCCCCTTGAAATTGATCGATCTTTTTAAATGCAGTAATGAAGCTTTCTTGTAGTGCATCTAAAGCATCGTCTTCATTTTTAACAATGCTGAAGGCTACTGTGTATAAAGGGGCATGATATCTTCTATAGAGCTCCATTTGTGCTTTTTGGTCCTTTTTTTTACAAGCAAGGAGTAAAAAATCGATATGTTGTTTTTGATAGTTCAATTGCTTGTTACTTCTTTATAGAGGCCAAAGTATTTAAAATGTTACACATTTGGATTGCGGAATGGCACAACTATTGTTTTTAAATAAATCAGATGTTGTGTTTATGCTCTCTTTTGACGAATCCCTAGAAGCCAGAGGTATATAATGACAGAATGACCTAAAAAAAAAGATATGGCGCGATCCATTTTTAATAGCATTGACAACTTGTCATTGCAAGATATTGAAGCAGAAGCGGATTTAATTCCCCTGTTGACTACTGAAGATGAAGAGGCTCTAGAAAACGAAGCACTTCCTGAAACTGTTCCTATTTTACCCCTCCGGAATACGGTTTTATTTCCCGGGGTAGTTATTCCTATTACCGCGGGAAGAGATAAATCCATTCAACTCATTAAAGAGGCCAACGCTACCGATAAAATTATTGGTGTTGTGGCTCAACAAAATGAACAGGTGGAAAACCCGGGTCCGGATGACATTTTCCCTTTGGGAACAGTAGCCCAAATATTACGAGTTTTAAAAATGCCTGACGGCAACACTACAATAATCATTCAAGGGAAAAAACGATTTGAAATCGAAGAAATCCTAACAGAAAAACCGTATTTAAAAGCAAAAATTAAATCAGTTAAAGAGCTATTGCCTACCAAAAAAGACAAAGAATTTAATGCCACTATTGATTCTGTAAAAGACCTTGCCCTGCAGATTATTCAAGAAAACCCAAACATACCTTCTGAAGCCGCCTTTGCTATAAAAAACATTCAGAGTCCTTCTTTTCTTGTCAATTTTGTTGCCTCAAACATGAATGTTAACTTAACTGAAAAGCAACAAATACTTACAGAACCCAGTTTACATCAACGGGCCTTGAAATGTTTGCGTCACATGAACGAAGAATATCAAAAACTAGTTTTGAAAAATGATATTCAGTCACGTGTACGTTCAGAAATGGACACCCAACAGCGCGAATATTTTCTTCACCAGCAAATGAAAACAATCCAAGAAGAATTGGGAGGCGTTTCCTATGAAGAAGAAGTTGACGAAATGCGTGAGCGTGCGAAGGTAAAAAAGTGGGATGATGAGGTAGCAAAGCATTTTGACAAAGAGTTAATGAAACTTCAGCGAATGAATCCACAGGTGGCTGAATATTCGGTGCAGCGAAATTATTTAGACTTATTCTTGGATTTGCCATGGGATGTGTTTTCTGAAGACCAATTTGATTTGAAGCGTGCCCAAAAAATATTGGATCGCGATCACTTTGGATTGGATGATGTTAAAAAGCGTGTTATTGAATACCTAGCGGTTTTGAAATTACGCAAGGATATGAAATCACCTATTTTGTGTTTGTATGGCCCTCCAGGAGTAGGTAAAACCTCATTAGGGAAATCCATTGCTGAATCTTTAGGGCGCTCGTACGTAAGAATATCTCTTGGCGGAATGCGTGACGAAGCTGAAATCAGAGGCCACCGTAAAACCTACATAGGAGCATTACCCGGCAGGATTATACAAAGCTTAAAAAAGGCAGGAACTTCCAACCCCGTTTTTGTTTTAGACGAAATTGATAAACTCTCTAATGGTGCTCAGGGTGATCCTGCTTCTGCACTCTTAGAAGTATTGGATCCTGAGCAAAATGGTGCATTTTACGATAATTTTCTTGAAATGGGATATGACCTTTCCAAAGTGTTGTTTATCGCCACAGCAAATAATTTAGGGGCACTTCAACCCGCTCTTCGTGACCGAATGGAAATTATAAATGTGAGCGGCTATACCTTGGAAGAAAAAACGGCTATTGCACAGAAATTTTTATTACCAAAACAATTGATTGAACACGGTCTAGAAAAGAAAGACTTGAAATTAAAAAAACCTGTTTTGGTGAAAATAGTAGAACAATATACTCGTGAGTCAGGGGTTCGTGGACTTGAAAAGCAAGTTGCTAAAGCAGTTCGATATGCTGCCAAGTCCGTGGCAATGGAAGAAAAATACAAAAAAACTCCTGAGGTTACTGATATAACTACCCTATTAGGGCCGCCTTTAGTTCACAGAGACGAATATGAAAACAACCATGTGGCAGGGGTTGTCACCGGTTTGGCTTGGACTTCCGTGGGGGGTGAAATTTTATTTATTGAAGCTGCAATCTCACCCGGAAAAGGGATGTTGAATATTACCGGTAATTTGGGAAAAATAATGCGTGAATCGGCCACCATAGCTTTAGAGTATATTAAGGCAAATGCAGATCGGTTTGGTTTGAGTGAATTTACATTTGATTCGTATAATATTCACATTCATGTTCCTGAAGGGGCTACGCCAAAAGACGGGCCAAGTGCTGGAATTACCATGTTAACTTCATTAGTTTCACTATTTACCCAATGCAGAGTGAAAAAAAGTATAGCAATGACAGGCGAAATTACCCTTAGAGGAAAAGTACTTCCTGTAGGAGGAATTAAAGAGAAGATCTTGGCAGCTAAAAGAGCAAAAATTAAAGAGATAATTTTATGTGCTAGCAATAAAAAAGATATTGAAGAAATCAACCCTTCCTACCTTAAGGGATTAACCTTTCATTACGTTCGAGAAATGAGCGAAGTCATTGAAATTGCTGTAACTTCGCAAAAAGCAGTACACGCTAAAAAATTATAAGGAAACGTAGTTGTTGATTTCAAAGGCTAAAATAAATATTGCAATAGATGGAGCCGCTGCCACAGGAAAAAGCACCTTGGCCAAACGACTCGCAAAAGAATTACACTATTTGTATGTGGATTCTGGCGCCATGTATCGTGCAGTTACTTATTTCGCACTACAACAACATATTTCTGAGTCAATCCAACAGGATCAACTGATTAAGGCGTTAGCCGATTTAAAAATCGAATTCAAGTCCACTTCTGAGGGCCAAGCCCTATTTTTAAATGGCGAGGATGTTTCAAATGCAATACGGCAACCTGAAATAAATGCACATGTGAGCACTATTGCTGCTGTTGCGGAAGTCCGTCGATTTTTAGTTTTACAACAGCAACAAATTGCAGCAAATAAAGGAGTGGTCATGGACGGAAGAGACATTGGTACTGTGGTTCTCCCCACGGCAGAGTGTAAATTCTTTTTGACAGCTTCTTCAAAAATTAGAGCACAACGCCGATTTGAAGAACAACAAAAGGTAGGCATAACCGAATCTTTTGATTCTGTTCACCAAAATGTTCTTCATCGTGATGCGCTTGATGCAAATAGAGCCGTTTCTCCACTTAAAAAGGCGGATGACGCCATTGAAATTGAAGTATCAGCGTTAACGCTTGATGAGGTTTTCGAAAAAATGAGAGAAAGCCTTATCCCCTTTGGTCTGTAAGGCTATAAAAATTTCATTTAGAATTTGTTAATCAAGTAATTAAGTCTATATTTGCACGCTTTTAATTGATAGGAAAATCCAAAAGCACCGATAACTTTTTTTAAACAACTTCTGCTTTCGCAATGAAGATTTTCCCGAAAACAGAATACAAAACCCTCGGAAATGGCTAAAAAACCAACCGAAAAGGCCGCTGAAGAAAAAGAAGCGCCTAAAAAAGCTGCGGCAAAAAAAACAACTACAAAACCCGCCGCTAAAAAGACAGCTACAAAAACCGCTGCTAAAAAAACTACTACAAAAACTGCTGAAAAAAAAGCCCCTGCTAAAGCGGCTGCTAAAACAACAACAAAGGCTAAAACCACTAAAAAAGAGGTTGTAGAAGAAGTTGCTGTGGCACCTGAAGCAGAAGTTCAAGCAGTTCCTGTAGCAGAAATTACAGAAGACGTTGCTGAAGTAACTGAAAAAGTAGCAGACAGTACGCACGAAGAATTTCTTGCCAACTTTAATTGGGAAAATTACGAAGAAGGAATTGACGTAATTGAAGGAGAGGAATTAAAGAAATTCGAAAAATTAGTAGAAGAAAATTTTGTTGATACCGCTGATGAAGATGTTGTCGTAGGAAAAGTTGTCTACATGACTGAACGTGAAGCAATTATTGATATCAATGCAAAAAGTGAAGGTGTAATCTCACTTAATGAATTCCGTTACAATCCCGACCTTAAAATAGGAGACACTGTAGAAGTGGTTGTAGATACCCGAGAAGACCGTACAGGTCAATTGGTACTATCACACCGTAAAGCTAGAACTATTAAAGCATGGGACCGTGTAAACAATGCACATGATAATGCTGAAATCGTAACCGGATTTGTAAAATGCCGAACAAAAGGTGGAATGATTGTTGACGTGTTTGGAATTGAGGCTTTCTTGCCAGGTTCACAAATTGACGTTAAACCCATTCGCGATTACGACCAATATGTAGACAAAACGATGGAATTTAAGGTAGTGAAAATCAATCACGAGTTTAAAAACGTGGTGGTTTCTCATAAAGCCTTGATTGAAGCGGATATTGAAGAACAAAAGAAAGAAATTATAGGCCAACTAGAAAAAGGACAAGTATTAGAAGGAACAGTAAAAAACATTACTTCGTATGGTGTCTTTATTGATTTAGGTGGTGTTGACGGTTTGATTCACATTACCGATTTATCCTGGAGTCGAATTAACCATCCAAGCGAAATTTTGGAATTGGATCAAAAGCTCAACGTTGTAATTTTAGATTTTGATGATAATAAATCTCGAATCCAATTAGGATTAAAGCAATTAAGTGGACATCCTTGGGACAACTTAGCAGAAGATCTTAAAGAAGGAGACAAAGTAAAAGGAAAAGTAGTTGTTATTGCAGACTACGGTGCCTTTGTTGAGATTGAAGAAGGTGTGGAAGGACTTGTACACGTATCTGAAATGTCATGGTCAACCCACTTACGATCAGCTCAAGATTTTGTAAATGTTGGCGACGAAGTTGAAGCTGTTGTTTTAACACTTGATCGTGAATCACGAAAAATGTCACTAGGGATCAAACAAATCACTCCTGACCCATGGACCGATATTACAGCTAAATACCCTGTGGGCTCTAAGCACAAAGGGATTGTTCGCAACTTTACCAACTTTGGGGTGTTTATTGAACTTGAGGAAGGTATTGATGGGTTAGTTTATATTTCTGATTTGTCGTGGACCAAAAAAGTAAAACATCCTTCAGAAGTACTCACTCTAAGTGATGAAATTGAAGTGATTGTTATGGAATTGGATGTTGAAGGACGTAAATTAAGTTTAGGTCACAAACAAACTAAAGACAATCCTTGGGATAAGTATGAAAAAGAATTTGGAGTAGATTCTTCACATACTACTACCATTTCTGAGATTGTTGACAAAGGGGCTACTCTTCATTTTAATGAGGATATTGTCGCTTTTGTTCCAGCACGACACTTAGAAAAAGAAGACGGTTCTAAACTTGTAAAGGGCGAAGAGGCCACATTTAAAATCATTGAATTTAATAAAGAATTCAAACGGGTTGTAGCCTCGCACACAGCAATGTTTAAAGAACAAGAAGCAAAAATCGTTAAGAATGCCGCTAAAAAAATTGCCGCATCAAATTCTGAAAAAGTAACTTTAGGAGACCTTGACGCTTTAGCAAATTTAAAAGAGCAAATGGAAAATGAAGAGTAATATGCTTCTTCCTTTGTTATATAAATTTAAAACCCTCCATCAGGAGGGTTTTTTTTATACTCAAGAAACCTATATTTTTGTGAAATAGATTTATATGAATCCTAAAATTCTTCTTGACGACAAAAAAATTGAGATCATTCTCCACCGGCTTTGTTGTCAATTGGTAGAACGACATGGCGACTTCTCAAATACAGTTTTGGTGGGTTTACAACCCCGTGGTACGCTCCTTCTTGATCGTCTTAAATTGATGTTATCCGGTATGAAGGTGATGAATTTAAAAACAGGGAAGCTTGACACCACCTTTTTTCGGGATGATTTTAGAAGAAAAGAAGAGCCTTTAAACGCGCGTTCTACAGAAATGAATGTTGCTGTAGAGGGAAGGGATGTAATCCTAATTGACGATGTGCTTTTTACGGGTAGAAGTATTCGATCCGCGTTAACAGCAATCGATACCTACGGAAGACCCAAATCTATAGAGCTCTTAGTGTTGATTGACCGAAGATTTAGTCGTCATTTGCCCATACAACCCGATTACCTCGGAGCGCAAATCGATGCACTTCAGGGCGATAAAGTACGAGTGGTATGGGATGAGGACCCTATTAAAAATATTGTTTATTTAGAAAAGCAAAATGCATGAAAACACTCAGTGTTGATCACCTTCTTGGCATCAAATACCTAACCGCTGAGGATATTCATTTGATTTTTGAAACTGCAACTCACTTTAAAGAAGTCATAAATCGACCGATTAAAAAAGTCCCCAGTTTACGAGACATTACTATTGCCAATCTCTTTTTTGAAAACAGTACACGTACCAAACTTTCCTTCGAACTTGCCGAAAAGCGGTTAAGCGCTGATGTGATTAATTTTTCAGCTGGACAATCTTCAGTTCAAAAGGGAGAAACCCTGGTTGATACTGTAAATAATATTTTGGCTATGAAAGTGGATATGATAGTGATGCGTCACCCTTACCCTGGGGCTGCTCACTTTTTATCACAACAGGTTAATGCCAGTATTATTAATGCAGGCGATGGGACGCATGAACATCCCACACAGGCTCTTTTAGATGCTTTTTCACTACAAGAAAAATTAGGAGATTTAGAAGGCAAACGTATTGCAATCATTGGAGACATACTGCATTCTCGAGTTGCCTTGTCCAATATATATGCTTTGAAAATGCTTGGAGCTGAGGTCCGTTTATGTGCGCCAAAATCGCTGCTTCCTAAACATATAGAATCTTTAGGGGTAAGCGTTTCTACCGACTTAATGTCCACCCTAAATTGGTGCGATGCAGCCAATATGCTTCGAGTTCAAAATGAACGTATGGAACTCAACTATTTTCCTTCCACACGTGAATACAGTCAGTATTATGGGTTGACACTTGAACGGTTACAACAACTTCGAAAAGAAATTATAATTCTTCATCCGGGACCCATTAACCGGGGTGTGGAAATTACTAGCGCTGTTGCCGATTCTTCTCAGGCTATCATTTTAGATCAAGTAGAAAATGGGGTAGCCATCCGAATGGCGGTAATTTACCTATTGGCTTCAAAATTAATTATACCTGTTGCATGAGTTTACCTTATAAAATGATTGGCAACGGAAGTGCTCATTTAGAAGTAGGTTCAGAGAACTTTTCTCTAGACCTATTGTTCTTTCAATTAGAAAAAGAAGATTTTCCAGACCTCTTAATTGACGATCCCCACAATAGGCTACAAATAAAAGAGATAGCAGCTATTATTGCCTTTCAAGAAAGCCACCACCGGTGTACGGTTTTGGTAAAAGCGATAGCAACAGAACACAACTTCCCTTCTGAGGTAGTTGTTGTACCCACGGTAGTGGAAGCGGTGGATTACCTATCCTTTGAGCAAATGCAGCGCGATTTAGGCCTTTAATATGATGAAACTTACCATATTAGGCTGCCATTCCGCTACTCCTAGAGAGAATAAACACACAACTTCACAGCTACTCGAAATAAAAGGGCATCTTTTTTTGATTGACTGTGGCGAAGGAACTCAAATTCAACTGAGGAAGGCTAAAATCAAGTTTGCAAGAATTCAGCATATCTTCATTTCCCACCTTCATGGAGATCATTTTTATGGGCTAATTGGATTAATCAGTACATTTCGTTTGTTGGGAAGAACTGCACCCCTTCACATTTATGGACCCAAAGGAATTCAGGAAATCATTCAGCTACAATTAAAATTAGCCAAGTCTTGGACAGATTACCCATTACACTTTCACGAATTGACCCGTTCCGATAGCCAATGTATTTTTGATGAGGATGATATTCAGGTGGAAACCATTCCCTTAGATCACCGTGTTTATACGAATGGATTTTTATTTACCTATAAAAATAGTTTACGCAAAATCAACACCGATGCGTGTTCAAAACACGACCTCAAACCGTATCATTATAATCAACTTCAACAAGGTCAGCCTATTACCCTTGAGAATGGAGAGCGTATTGAAAATGAAGAATTGACATTTTCTTCTGAAGCTGCCAAACGTTACGCTTTTTGTAGCGATACGGCATATTCTGAATCAATAATTTCTCAAATAGAAGGCGCTGATTTATTGTATCACGAAGCAACTTTTTTACAACAGCACGAAGGTTTAGCCAAAAGCACAAAACACAGCACAGCACAACAAGCTGCTGAAATTGCCAAAAGTGCCGGAGTAAAACAATTGGTATTGGGCCATTTTTCAAGTCGCTACACCACTAAAGAAGGGTTTCTTTCAGAAGCTATCCCCATTTTTCAATCGGTTGAATTGGCTGAAGATTTCAAAACTTTTTCCATATAAACGAAATGGATTGTACCTTGCATAGATTATGAGTACAGAAGATTTAGGGCATTTACGAAAAACATATCAAAAAGGGAATTTAGCACCCAGTGCTATTCATAATGATCCCCTATCCTTCTATAAAAAGTGGTTTGAGGAGGCAGTAAATCACCCTGACATTGAAGAGGCTAATGCAATGACCTTAACTACTTTAGGAATCGATGATTTTCCTAGAGGCAGAGTGGTTTTATTAAAAGCGGTTACTGAAAAGGGTTTTGTCTTTTATACCAATTATAAAAGCGATAAGGGGCAAGCTATTGCCCATCACAATAAAGTAGGGCTAAGCTTTTTTTGGCCTGCACTTGAACGTCAGGTCCACATTAAAGGCGAAGCATCGAAAATTCCATCTGAACAATCTGACGCCTATTTTGCTTCACGCCCAAAGGGAAGTCAATTGGGTGCAATGGTTTCAGATCAAAGTACAGTCATCAGTGATCGTACTATTTTGGAAACAAAGTTAGAATCCCTGGAATTGGAATATGAAACAAAACCCATTCAACGTCCCGAATTTTGGGGCGGTTATGAAGTGGTAGCCTCTTCAATTGAATTTTGGCAAGGGAGACCCAATCGATTACACGATAGAGTTCGTTGTCAATGGATAGCCGGATTTTGGAATATAGAACGATTAGCTCCCTGATATGAAAACCCTTGTCTTTTTACGTCATGCTAAATCGTCATGGGAACTCAATGTTGACGATCGGAACCGGCCCTTATCTGAAAACGGAATGGATCGAATCAAAAAAATAGCCAAACGCAGTAGTTCGGTATTTGAAAATGCAGATCAGTTCTTTACCAGTCCTGCCAATAGGGCTTTTCATACGGTTTCTATTTTAATGCACAAATTAAAAATACCGTTTACTAAACTCCAGGTTAGCGAAACCTTATATACCTTTGACAGCACCGTAGTATTGGATTTTATCCATACCCTTTCAGACGAATTGGATTCTGTAGTTTTAGTTGGGCATAATCCAGCATTTACTTACGCTGCTGGCTCGCTAACGACAAGCTATTTGGAGCATTTACCTACAGCAGCTTGGGTAAAAATTGAGTTTGAACAAAACCTTTGGAAAAAGATTAAAGAAGGAAAAGCCACTTTTGGTTTTCCAAAAGATATTTTAAAGTAAAATGGGGACACAAGAACGCTTTATTAATCGTGAATTAAGTTGGTTGGATTTTAATGCCCGTGTATTACAGGAAGCATCAGACACAAAAGTTCCGCTACTTGAACGGCTTCGTTTTATAGGTATTTTTTCAAATAATTTGGACGAATTTTTTCAAGTTCGTTATGCTACCGTCCAGCGTATTGTTCAATCTCAAAAATCAGGTAAACGCGTTTTTGGAGGGCAAGATGCTTCTGAACTTCTGAAATTGATAACCAAAAAGGTTATTGATCAACAAAAAGAAAGTGCACAAATACTAGAGAAAATTGAAAAGGAATTAAAAAAGGAAAACATTCACTTTGTCAATGAACATGAAGTTTTAGATGAACATAAGGCCTTTTTGAAGGACTATTTTATCCAAAAGGTGAGTCCAGCGCTCATGACATTGATTATTACAGAAGATGAAAAGCAAGATTTTTCTGATAATCAGGCCTTCCTTGTGGCTAAGCTAACTTTTGAAAGCGCTAAAAACACACCCAGTCAATTTGCCCTAATTGAATTGCCAAAAATTTTAGACCGCTTTGTTGAGCTGCCCCCAATTGGATCCAAACAATACGTAATGTTTCTTGATGACATTATTCGCTATCATTTTCATCTTATTTTCAATTTCTTTGAATACGATGAAATCGAATCTCATATGATTAAAGTGACCCGCGATGCAGAGTTGGATATGGAAGGGGATTTATCGAAGAGTTACATCAACAAAATTGTTGAAAGTGTTCGCGACCGGCTATTAGCAGAACCGGTACGTTTAGTTTATGATAAAACCGTTGCAAAAGATACTCTGGCCCTCGTAAAGAAAATCTTTAAGTTGGATTCTACTGACAGCCTTATTCCGGGGGGGCGTTACCATCACCGAAGAGATTTTATGAATTTCCCTTCCCTACAGCGTAAAGACCTTTTATACAAAAAAATTGAACCGCTATCCATTCCAGGCTTATCATTAGAGCGAAGTATTTTTAGGGCTTTAGAGGAAAAAGACTTTTTAATAAACACTCCATTTCACAGTTTTTCCTATATCATCAAATTTTTACGTGAAGCCGCTTTAGACCCAGGGGTAACCACCATTAAAATTACCATATACAGATTGTCACAACTTTCTAATGTGGCAAGTTCACTTATAAACGCGGCTAAAAATGGAAAAAAGGTGTTGGTTCAAATTGAGTTACAGGCTCGTTTTGATGAAACCAACAACATAACCTATGCTGAAAAAATGCAAGCTGCCGGTGTGGAATTAATTTTTGGAATTCCAGGGCTTAAAGTTCATTCCAAAATTTGTGTAGTAGAGAAAATTAACAAGGGGAAGAAAAAAAGATACGGTTTTATTAGTACGGGAAATTTTAATGAGGATACCGCTAAAGTCTATACCGATTATACGTTAATGACTTCCGATTCCAGAATTTTAAAAGAAGTGAATAAAGTATTCAATTTCTTACAGGTGCACTACAAACTTAAGAAATACAAACACCTTATTGTATCGCCCCACTATACACACAATGTATTATTTAAATTGATCAACACTGAAATTGAAAATAAAAAAGCAGGATTGCCCAGTGGAATTCGTTTAAAATTAAACGCCATTACCAATTTTCAGATGATTGATAAGTTGTATGAGGCCAGTTGTGCAGGTGTCCCCATACAAATGATCGTAAGAGGTATTTGTTGTTTAATTCCAGGGGTTAAAGGCCAAAGTGAAAACATTGAAGTTCGAAGTATTGTAGATCGGTATTTGGAACATAATCGAGTATATAGCTTTGAAAATGGAGGGAAACCTAAAGTATACATTTCCTCAGCTGACTTTATGACGCGAAACATAGAAAATAGGTTGGAAGTAGCCGTACCCATTTACGATCTTACATTAATTAATGAAATAAATGAGGTATTTGACATTGCTTGGAACGACAATGTCAAATCCAGAAATGTTAACGGAGTACACCACAATCAATTCATTCGAAATAAAAAACCTTCTATTCGATCGCAATGGGAAATAGTTGAGTACTATAAAAGGAAAAGTAACCCATGAAGCTTCGCAAATTTGCTGCAATAGACATTGGTTCAAATGCTATTCGAATGCTGGTGGCTAATGTTGTTGTCTATAAGGGAGAAACGGTTTTTTTAAAAAACGCATTGGTACGTGTGCCCATTCGCTTAGGTGAAGATGCCTTTACCAACGGGATAATTTCGGAGCGAAATATCAACCGAATAGGTAATTCGATGAAAGCGTTCAATCACCTTATGGATGTTCATGGAGTAGAAGATTATTTAGCCTATGCCACCTCTGCACTACGCGAGGCAAAAAACGGGAAGGATGTGGTTGAAAAAGCAAAGGAAAAGAGCGGCATTCACATTGAAATTATTGATGGAAAGCGTGAAGCCAAAATCATTTCCAACACCAATGTATTTGATCTTGTTGACCGTGAGAAAACCTTTTTATATGTCGATGTTGGAGGAGGAAGTACGGAGTTTACGATCTTAAAAAACGGAAAACGGAAATACTCTCGTTCATTTAAAATAGGAACCGTACGGTTACTTAACAATGGTGTGTCTGAAACTACTTGGAACAATGCTGAACAATGGGTTAAAGCCCACACCCAAGAGTTCTCTAAAGTTTACTTATTGGGTACCGGAGGAAACATCAATAAACTTCATAAAATGGCCAACATAAAATTAGATCGGCCATTAACCTATTTTGCGCTCAAAGCGATGTATGATAAACTAAGTCAAATGAGTTATGAAGAACGGATTGTTCGATTAGGGTTAAACCCTGACCGCTCCGATGTGATTTTACCAGCAGCAAGGTTATTTTTAAAAACCTTGGTATGGAGTGGGGCAAAAGTAATTTACGTTCCTAAGGTGGGGCTTTCCGATGGTATGATCAGAGAATTATATAAAATGAAGGAATCAAAATCCTAACCGTGAATTGTGCTGGATTAATAAAGTGATTTTATATTTAACCTATTCTCTTTATATAATTAACTTATTAATAGTAAATCAATTTAATGAAAAATATAGCTTTGATTTTAGCACTTACTTTGGTCATTTATTCTTGCCAACAGAATAACACAGAAGAAAGCAGCTCTTCAACTGGGATTATGTGGTTTAACGATAATCCAGATCATCGAGAAATTATTATTGAAGGCATTCGGCATTTTGAAAATATTGAATTTGAAAAAGCCTTTGTTTATTTTGAAAAAGCAGTCCGTCTAGATTCTACCTTATTTGCACCTCATGTTATGTTGGCTAGCTTATCTAGACCCAATTCTGTACAACAAGAGTATCATTATGAAAAAGCCAAAGAATTGGTAATGGACAAAAATGAAAATTCCAAGCGATTTGTGTCTTTATTAGATTTTAAAAATGATAACGGAAAACGAAGCATGATGGGAAGAGGTGAAAAAATGAAAATTTGGGAGGCTATGATTAAAGATGCTCCAAATGGTCCATTTATTCAATTTTATCATGCGTGGTCTAGAGCAACAATAGAAGAGCGTATTGAAGCTATGGAAAATTTATTAGAATTGAGATTAAATAGTGGAAGTACAGATAATGGTCATATTCTTAACGTTTTAGGCTACAGTTATATGCAGTCCGATAGTCTTGAAAAAGCAAAAACAATGTTTGAAGAGTATATCAGTCTATATCCTAATGGATATAATCCATATGATTCTATGGGCGAATCTTATATTTAACATTCCTACTAAAAATATTTTTGAATGTATTACCAATGGGGTTAAAACCTAAATTTGTTCGGCAGATGGGATTGTTCACGGTCATTGCCACGGGAGTATCTTCCATGGTAGGTGCCTCCATCAATGTTGTTCCTTTTATGATTCATAGGAGCGTACCCAACCTTGGACCCAACGTACTTTGGGCTTTTGCTTTTGCAGCTGTTCCCGCCTTATTTGCAGGACTTGCCTATGCGATTCTCTCTTCGGCAATGCCCCGAGCAGGAGGGAGTTACCTCTACGCGAGTAGGGGACTGAATCCCTATCTAGGCTTTGTGGCTAGTTTTTCTCAATGGTTTGGACTGTCTATTGTTATTGGAGTGATTGCTTATATCTCCATTCCCTTTTTAAGAGATATTGCTTACAGTTATGAGCAATATCAAGTTGCCTCCTTATTGGAAGTTTCTTGGATCCGGGTGGGGTTAGCTTTGAGTTTTATTTGGAGTTTTGTTTATCTCAATATCCGAGGAATCAAATCCTATGCAAATTTGTTACTCCCCATGGTAGTTTTGATTTTTTGTTTGGGGAGTATTGTCATCTTTTCCCGTTTTTTTTATGATGTGTCAGATTTTCTTTCGGCACTAGAACAGCAGCAAGGGAGGATTTTTAGTATTCCACCCGTACCTGATTTTGAATGGTCTGCATTTCTTTCTGCAGCAGCAGTTTTATTTTCGAGTTTTATCGGATTTGATGCCATTGCCCAAACGGGCAGTGAGGCTTTAAATCCGAGAAGAAATTTACCCTTGGCAATTTTAATTGCAATTCTAGGGGTGGGAATGTTTTACTTTCTTTTTACTGCTTCAGTGTACAGCATCATTCCTTGGAGTTTTGTAGCAGAACAAGCTCAAATAAAAGACATTACTGCGCCGGGATTATTGAGTTATGTGTTGCCTAATGGAATCGATACCCTGATTATTTTGGGGGCAACCCTTGCATTGATTAACGACCTACCAGCCATGCTCCTTTCGGTTTCTCGATTAATGTTTGCCTGGGCAAAAGACGGAATTATGCCAAAGCAACTCACTGCTATAGACCCAAAAAAACACACGCCCATTGTGGCTTTAGTTGCTGCTGGAATACTTTCCAGTATTGGGGTATTGGGTTCCAATTTTGCAGGTGACTTTTTCTTGGGAATTGACATTATGGTGACCTCCATGCTAGTCAACTTTTTACTTATGTCTATTACATTACTGACAATTAAAAAACACAATTTGGAATTGTATTTGAATATCGAAGTCCTGAAAAACAGACCCATACAACTTTTTATTGGCTGGGGAGGGGTCGTGTTCCTCAGTAGCTTTTTAGTGATTCATTTGTATAAAGATTTAACCAATCCAGTAGCGGCTTGGTATTTTCATTCCACCTATGTTTGGCTAATTGTGATGGGAATGGCTACCCTCGTTTTTATTTACCAGTGGAATAAAATGAAAATTAAGGATGTGGGGTATAGAAATAAATTTAAAAAATTACCTATCGAATAATTATGAAAAAATGTATCGCTATTTCTGAGACGCTTACCGTTCCGAGACTTGTCATCGGGTTATGGCAAATTGCTGATATCGAGCGAAAAAATCAACAATTAGATCTGAACCAAACTGCGACTTATATGGATTCTTATGTCCATGCTGGATTTACCACTTTCGATATGGCAGACCATTATGGTTCCAGTGAAATCATTGCAGGGATTTGTAAAAACAAACATCCTCAAAAAAATTCAATCCGCCTGTTTACCAAATGGGTTCCAAAACCCGGTCCTATTGACAAAGCCATGGTTCGTGAGGCTATAGAACGTGCCCTGAAACGGATGGATCAAGAATGTTTGGATATGATTCAATTTCACGCATGGCTTTACTCAGACCCCAGTTGGCTAGACGCCTTATTCTATTTAAAGGAACTGAAGGAGGAAGGGCTTGTAAATGCTATAGGAGTGACCAATTTTGACGCTCATCATTTGCGCATTGCTTGTGCAAGCGGTATTCCTGTAGTGAGTAACCAAATTTCGCATTCACTTGTTGACCGTCGTGCACTGGGTCCAATGCAAGAAGTCTGCGACCAATATGGGGTGTATCTATTGACTTACGGAACCTTACTTGGAGGGTTTTTGTCCGACCGCTGGTTAGGGATTGAAGCACCTGAAAGGGAGAAATTACAAACGTGGTCTCAAATGAAATACATGCGTTTTATTGAGGCTGCAGGAGGGTGGAATTTATTTCAAACTCTTTTGGAAACTTTGAATACTCTAGCGCAAAAGCACCAAACATCTATTGCCAACTTAGCGAGTCGATATGTCTTGGAAAATAAAAATGTAGCCTCTGTTATTATCGGAGCTCGATTGGGAGAAAGAGCACATATTGAAGACCACAAAGAAGTATTGAACATTTACCTTGAGAAAAGCGATGTCGAGGCGATTGAACAGGTCATTTCCAAATTAAATCCCATACCAGGGAATTGTGGAGATGAGTATCGGACTCCGCCTTTTCTTACCGCTTCAGGAGATTTAAGTCACCATTTAGAAACGATTCCAGAGGCTTTTGAAGCCGTACAAATTTCAGAGACGAGAGCACAGGTATACAGCAGTACGGTTTGGGAGTCCTTTGCGGGCTATAGTCGTGCGGTAAAAAAGGGAAATCGGATTGTTGTTTCCGGAACTACCGCCACCTATGGAGATAAAATTATTGGAGGGGAAGATGCCGCTGCCCAAACGCATTTTGTTATTGATAAAATCGAAGCCGCCATTCGTTCTTTGGGAGGAAGTTTGACAGATGTGATTCGCACTCGAGTTTTTGTGGATGATATCGAAGACTGGGAGGCTGTGGCGAGAGCACACGGCGTTCGCTTTAAAAACATTGATCCAGCAAATACCCTAGTACAAGCAAAACTAGTAGGGGAAGGTTATAAAGTAGAAATCGAAGCGGAAGCCGTTTTGGATTAATTTTTCAACTTCCTTGGACGCTTGTACCTAGATTTCGCATTAATTCAGCTTCATAATCCAATAAGGCTTGCCATTTTTTATCCACTTTTCTTTAGATTCACCTAATCTTCGCGCAAAGGATAAAAACAAAGTATAATGATTTGCTTTACTGATCATTAATTTCTTGTAAAAAGAGCGCAATTTTGCGTCTTCTAACGATTCGGAAAGAATTCGAAACCGTTCGCAACTTCGAGCCTCTATCAATCCTGCAATTAGTAATTTATGGACAATATAGTCTTTCCGCGACCCCCCCTTAGGAAAAAAACGACGCAATTGAATCACGTATTCATCCTTACGTTCAATTCCCAATTGATACCCACGCTCTATAATAAGATCATGAACCATTTTAAAGTGACTCATCTCTTCCTGCGCCAGTTCACTCATGGCACGTACAAGTTCTGGAAATTCAGGAAAGTTGATAATCAAAGAAATAGCCGTACTCGCTGCTTTTTGCTCACAATAGGCATGGTAGGTTAGTATTTCTTCTAAATTCATTTGGGCAACATTGGCCCAGCGGGGGTCAGTGGGTAATTTTAAACCAAGCATAAGAATTCTAAAAATCTAGATCAAAAGTGGAGCGTAAGGTTTCTAAGTGCGGATTCATTTTTACCAAATGCTCATATTTTTCCCTTGGGGTGATGGCCGTTTCGGTTTGAACACTGTCACTCAGTTCCAAATCAATTTTTACCTTATAATTATTTAAATTTTTATGTAAATAGGGCAAAAAATATTCCAACTCTCGAGTCATTTCGCCCTTATTCATCTCATTCGCAATGCGGAAGTTAACCCTATCTTCCTTGCCTAGTTCAGGAACTTGAATTGTAAAAATAGAAGCAAGATTATTTTTACCTTCTTTTTTTAAATCGTTTGCATAAAGCAACCAAAATTTTTCAAGGGTCTTTTGATCAAACGGGGTAGCGGGTAAATATTCAGCATGCAGGGGTTTTGCCTCTACTTTTTTAATCGTCTTTTTAAAGGCTATGCTGGAAAGGGATAATCCCGATATGGGTTCGTTGGGGTCAAATTCCTTTTTGGGGGTTTCAACTGGTTTGGGTGCTTCAACAACAGGAATTTCCTCCTTTTGTTCCTCAATCGGGGGGGGAGAAACGATCGTTTCCTCATTGTTTTGCTCTTCCTGAGAAACGGTAGTTTTGACGGCTAGGGGTGGGGCTATGGGTTTGTCTTTAAAGTAAGACGCTGGAATCAGGAATCCTTTTTTTTTTCTCCATTAAAATGGAGTGAGGCGAGCTGCATTAGGGTAAGTTCAACGTGAACCCTTCTGTTTCTTGCATTTTTATAGTGGATTTCACAGGTATTTATGATTTCAATAGCATCTAAAAGATAGGCTGTTGACAAATAATCGGTATCCTGTTGGTAGGCTGTTTTAATAGCATCTCCAACCTCTAATAGGGCTAAGGTTTTCGGATCTTTAGCCAGCATAAGGTTTCGGTAATAATCACCAAGGCCTTTTATAAATTCAGCGGGATCAATTCCTCTTTTAAGTAAAGAATCATACGAAATCAACAACGATGGAATATCGTGAGAAGCTATTTGTTTTCCTAAATCAGAATACGTTTGTTGATCGAGTAGGTTTAGGTTATCAGCTACTGAGGCTGACGTAAGTTTTCCTTGGGTAAAGCTTACCATGCGATCAAAAATAGACAAGGCATCACGCAGTGCGCCCTCCGCTTTTTGCGCAATTAAATAAAGGGCATTTTCTTCAAAGGCTAACCCCCGGTCTTGGGCGATACTAGCCAAATGTTTTTGTATGTCATTAACCGAAATGCGCTTAAAATCATATACCTGACAACGTGACAATACGGTAGGTATAATTTTGTTTTTTTCAGTAGTTGCCAAAATAAAAATCACGTGCTTTGGGGGTTCTTCAAGTGTTTTTAAAAAGGCATTAAATGCCGCATTTGAGAGCATGTGCGCCTCATCAATGATGTATATTTTGTGTGTTCCCACCTGAGGGGGAATCCGCACTTGCTCATTGATTTTGCGGATGTCTTCAACGGAGTTGTTTGAGGCGGCATCTAACTCAAAAATATTAAACGAAAAATCGGCAGTACTCGTTTCGTCGCCCCCATTAATTTGGTGGGCTAAAATTCGAGCGCATGAGGTTTTGCCTACACCTCGGGGCCCACAAAAAAGAAGGGCTTGGGCCAATTGGTTTGTCGATAAGCTGTTTTTGAGGGTATGGGTAATGCTTTCTTGACCCACCACAGCATCAAAGCTTTTTGGGCGGTATTTTAAAGCGGATACTACAAACGATTCCATACCCTACAAAGATAAAAATCCACAGAAAGTAATATAGGCTAAGTGCTACATATTCCGTGATAATTATCAACAAATGGCTAACTTTGACCCGCAGGCCATCTTATCGCTGTTTCTTTCGGGAAATAGAGGAAAGTCCGGACACCATAGAGCAGCATAGCGGGTAACACCCGTCCTTTGAAAAAAGCGGACCAGTGCAACAGAAAGCAAGTACAGTTCGGCTGTAGTGAAATCAGGTAAACTCTATGCGGTGTAACGCCAAATAGGTCTACAATTAAGAACGGCTCGTTCAATGTAGATGGGTAGGCGGCTAGAATGTAAGAGTAATTTTACATCCAGATAAATGATAAGACTCGACAGAATCCGGCTTATCGGCCTGCTTTTTTTAATAACGTTTTTCCATTTCGTCTTTTTAGGGTGACGTTAGTATATGCAATGCGCCATTTACTTATTGCAAATTCAATGTTGACTACCTATTTTCGGGTCTATTGTTCCAAATAGCTAAATACTGACCGGTGCCCATTTTACGCGCAGACTGTTTTGCCTTTAGCGCAAGTTCACCTTCAAAAAGTTGGTCAATAGTTTCAAACCAAAGCCGCAACCAAACGCCAAAATGCTTGGACTCAACGGTGTAATTTTCAGTTTTATCAACATTGATGTGCTTTTTAGTGGGGTTTCCTTTAAACTTTGCTACTCCAAATAAATTCGTTTCCCAAAAGTCAGTCAGCTTGTCAAGATGCTCTGGCCACTGATTCTCAAGGATATTCTTATTAAAAATAGGCCCTAGCAAGTCATCTTTTCGAACTTTTGAATAAAATGCATTTACTAGTTTAACGACATCATTTCGGTTGTTTATTGTTTTCATGGGTTCTTTGGTTGTATTTAGGGCTATTGCTATTGGGGCTCGTGTTGAAATGGTCTCGACTATGAGAAAGTACAATGTTTAGCATTTTCCTAAATTCCTACCAATCTTAAAATCCAAAAGATTTTTCTTAAGACGAAAAGAACAATCAATTATTTATATGCGTTTTAAAAATTTGTCTATTTTTCATCATCGTATAATTCTATCGTATATAAAAGTTGTTTTTCGAAGCGATAGATATCATCTATTGATTCTATTCTCTCTCGTGTTTCATTTTTTTCCTGGTTAAAAAGACTTATATATTTAACACCCCCGTTTAAATGAAGTCTACAAATTGGTTTTTATATTATTATTATCTAATAAAATTCCAAAATATGATTGTGTATCTCTATGCACAATTCTCTCTTTAATAATTTTTCTTCGGAGTATTGCAACAACAATTTGAAAGCCTTCTATTTCCTCTTGGGTTGTTTCGATTTTATTTTTTGGTTCTTCCTCAATCAATTCTTCCTCTTGTTGTTTTTCCTTCTCTTTGTTCAATGCAGAATTTAGCCTATCGTTGACTCTCTCACTAATAATTTGGTTGAATGCTTTGTTTACAATTTCAGAAAATTCCTCCATAACTTTTGAAGTTAATCTTCCACTGTATGATCTGTAGGCAAACAACTTTACAAAGTCTTGTGAGGGTTTGTCGAGTTCTTGATCAATTAATGATTTTATTTCACGAGTGTATTTTAAATTACTTGCATTGTCAATTATTGAAGAAATATCGAATTTTGATTTATGAAACTTTTCAATTTCTTTTACTGTACTCTCCTCTTTTACTTTGTAAAAAAAGAAAAAATACTGTTTCCATAGGCCCGTTTAAAATCAAAGCCCTCTAGGGCATCCAATTCTACTTTTTCAAAGTGCTCAACAATCAAAAGCCCT
>Ga0255758_10000017_pt1 | contig 160538 bp, 154 predicted proteins | sample 011ome_24_FD_179958 | JGI IMG/M metagenome (GOLD analysis project Ga0255758, IMG submission 179958) | Coastal salt marsh microbial communities from the Groves Creek Marsh, Skidaway Island, Georgia - 011513CT metaG (version 2) | ecosystem: Environmental > Aquatic > Marine > Intertidal zone >... | reverse complement strand
ATCAGCTTCTGGTAGATATGCCCCCGGGGGTGGGCGGTACAAGTTCAGAACCTTCAGCCCATAATCGTGTTCGACGATTCGTTCAGAATATCCCGGTAGCATCTCCAATCGGTCCACCACACGCGAAGAACGATGTTCCTGCCGGATGTATGAAGAGGGAGTGATGTTGAGTGTTGATCCGCGTCGCTGAGACTGAGGGAAAGCCTCGAGATATATGTCGTTGAACATTTTCTCAGTTCGACGCTTTGATGGATCGTCCATCAGGACGAACATCTCCAGGCTACTTACCCAGCACCACTGAAGAATCTGATTAGCAAGATCAATCCGCTGAGAGGAGAGGTGAATAACTTTTCGGGTGCCTGATGGATCAATAGCTGAGAGTTTTGCAGTCATGATCGGGCAACTCGTGTGTGTGTGAGGCAGTTGGATGATGGAACGTAGATTTGTGAATTAGCTCCTGAGCTAGACACAATGCAGCTTCAACGGTCATAGATGAGGGGTGGCGAACAAGAATTTCTCTCGCCATGGCGCGGATGAAACCAGCCTCCTGCAAACGTTCTTGGTGTAGTTTGTCTTGGTGCCGGGTCATGCTGATACCCCTACCAGTGCGATACTAAAGCTGCTGGGAATGCGTTTCCGCACATAAGCGACAATGCTGGGATAGCTCAGTTTGATCTGCGGTGATCGTGTAGCAGGGACAAGCAGACCTTTTCTGATCAGCGTGTAGACGAAGGTATCTTTCGTTTCGAGCAGTCGTGCTGCTTCAGGAACGGTAAGAAGATCATAATTTGTAAATGCCATAGAAAATCACTCCATGAAAATGGCTGTTTAGGTAAAATTGGTATGCTGGGGACTATTCCAGCGATTTAGTCATATACCGGCTAAATGAGCCGACCTTCTCACAGAGAAGTGAGGTATAAAGATATTCTGAAAAAGAATTTCTTTATTTATTACAGTATATTAACACAGTTATTAGAAACATACAAGGAAAATTTTATGGGACTGTCCCACTTTTCTGGAGATGTTCTGAATGATGAGGAAGCCTAGTAGATTTGGTCCGTCATTCTTAAGGTATATTTCTATATAATACGATAATGGGGCTATTTTTTCGGTCGGGTGAACCTAACAAGGCCTGAAAATCAGGAAAATTGCGTTAAGCGTTAAAAAATGAACAGAATATGAGTTTTATCATCAAAAATGATTAAAAAACCTATATAATTCTGCCTCTTCCTGCTTATTTTGGGTTTCTGCATGTCGAATTAATTCTAGCGACGCTTTCCATAGCGCTATGTGTGCTTCTACGTGCTGCGCTGTCTGCAATAGCTTATTTGTAGACATGTGGCACAAATTGTGGCACAAAAAACATGGAAAAGGCGCAGAAAACCCGAAATATGATAGATTTTAACAAGTTTGGTGTCGAATCCTCTCGGGGTCGCCATTTCCGGCGACCGGGGCGCGGGCGGCAGTAGGCCGCCTTTTCAGGGGAGACATGCCGATGACCACCACATTCGCCTTCATCGGGTTCGGCGAGGCCGGGCAATATCTTTCCAAAGGCCTTCAGGGCGAGGGCGCGGTCGTTTCCGGCGCCTATGACATCCTGTTCGATGCGCCCGACGGCGGCGGGGCCAAGGGGGCGGCGGTGCGGGCCGCGCTCGCAGAACGGGGCATCCCCGCGATGGCGAATCCCGCCGAGGTCACGCCCGGCGCCGATATCGTGATCTCCGCGGTGACCGCGAAGCAGGTCGCGGCGGCGGGCGATGCGACCGGCCCGCACATGAAGCCCGGCCAGATTTTCCTCGACATCAATTCGGCGTCTCCGGCGGCGAAGCGCGCCGCGTCGGTATCCGTGGCCGCCGCCGGCGCCGATTACGTGGAGGCGGCCGTGATGTCCAACGTGCCGCCGCATGGCCACCGGGTGCCGATGTTTCTTGCCGGCGCGGCGGCCGACAAAGCCGCGGCGCTGATGAAACCGCTCGGCATGGATGTCGAGGTTGTCGGCACCGGCATCGGCCAGGCGTCATCGATCAAGATGATCCGCAGCGTGATGGTGAAGGGGCTTGAAGCGCTGCTGGTCGAATCGCTCACCGCCGCCCACCGGGCCGGCGTCGAAGACAAGGTGATCGAGAGCCTCGGCGAGAGCTTTCCCGGTCTCGACTGGCGCGGCAAGGCCGGATACCACCTCGGGCGGGTGGCGCTGCACGCCGCGCGCCGCGCCGACGAGATGGAAGAGGTCGCCGAAACCCTGCGCGATATCGGTATCCCGCCCACCATGGCGGAGGCCACGGCGAAGCAGCTTCGCATGTGCGCCGATATGGGGCTCCGCGAGATGTTCATCGACGACCTGCCGGAAGAGATCGCGCCCTTCGTCGCCGCGGTCAGCGCCGGGCATTCCAGCTAGACCCTAAAGATCCCTATCGCGAAGTCGGTCGGCGGAATAGGCACAGAGGTCCTGGGCATCGCCGAAACGGCGTGCCCCCACCCGGTCCAGCTCCGGCAACAGCCGCAGGAATATCCGCGCCGTCAGGTCGGCATCGGCGGCGGCATCGTGGCGGTCCCTTACCGGTTCGTCGAAATGACCGGCCAGCGCGTCGAGCGTGTGGTCGCGGCGGCTGTCGAACGCGCCGATTGAGAGCAGCATCGTGTCCAGCGCCGGGTTTTCGATCCGCGCGACGCGGCTCATGAAAGAAAGATCGACCGCGACATTGTGGCCGACCAGTACCGCATCGCCCGCATAATCGAGAAATTCGGCGAGGACCGTCTCGATCCCGGGGGCATCCGCCACCCTCTCGTCGGTGATGCCGTGAAAACGGCTTGCCGCCGCCGGGATTGCATGCCCCGGATTGACCAGCCGCGTGAAGGTCCCGTCTTTGACGATTTCCCCGCCGCTGATCCGGACGGCACCGATCTGCACGATGCGGTCGTGCATGCTGTCGGGGCCGGTCGTCTCGGTATCGACAACCACGTAATCCAGGGCCGCCAGCGGGAGCCGCGACATATCGCTATAGCGCGTCTCAAGCTTCAGGAGATCGAAGCGGGCGGCCTGCGGGCGCGATGAGGATCTGACCGCAGCGTCTCCGTCGGCCGCCGCGGGGAGCTGGCGCCACAGAACCCAGAAAACACAGGCAATGCCGAGCCAGGTCGGCGCCAGCGCGCGGAGCATTTCGTCCATCGGCTTCGCGAACTGCCATACCGCGCCTGCCGCGAGAACCATCGTGACGATGGCGGCAAGCACAAACAGCGTGGGCAGGCTGATCCGGCGTAGCATTCAGGGTCTCCCTGGGGTCGGTCGAACACGTGTCGTGTCGGCCGGTGCAGGCTTCACATCAGATAGGGTGGCGCAGCTTGTCGTAAAGCAGGCGGATCTTGCGGACGTAGTTTTGCGTTTCGCGATAGGGCGGAATCCCGCCGTATTTCTGAACGGCGCCTTCGCCCGCATTATAGGCGGCGACGGTCTTGGTGACGTCGCCCTTGAAGCGTTTCAGCAGCCAGCGCAGATACCGCATCCCGCCGTTGATGTTTTCGGCAGGGTTAAAGGGATCGCGCACCCCGAACCGTGTCGCGGTTGCCGGGATTAGTTGCATCAGCCCCTGCGCGTTCGCCGACGAGACGGCGTCGGCCTGATAGGCGGATTCGACCTGGATGACGGCGAGCGCCAGCTTGGGGTCGAGGCCGTATTGCGGCGCAAGCTTCGTGACCATGGTCCGGATTTCCGCCGGCGCATAGAGCTTCGCCTGCGCGGTCCGGCCCCAGCCATTGGGGCAGCGCGCCGAGCTCTGCTTGCCGCGCTGGCGGAAGATGCGGGCCATCGAGGCACCTTCCGGGTGGCCGAGGGCGGCTGCCCGCCTGAACCAGGCGGCGGCGCGGGCCTGATCCTGCTTGAACCCGAGCCCGCCCGCATACAGAAGCCCGATCGCATAGGCGGAATCGGCGTGACCGTCGGCATCGGCGCGGCAATACAGCAGCATCGCGATGCGGTAGTTCCGGGCGCGGCCGTCCGTCGGGTGATGGTGACGCAGCGCCATGCCGTAGGAGGCGTCCGCATCCACATAGGCCTGCGCCGGCGTCGCGGGTAGTCCCGTCGCCAGCATCAGGGCAACGGGCGCGGCAATCTGTACGAGGCGTTTCATGGGCGTTCAGCTATCGCGTTCTGCCATTGCCGCGGTGGATTTCGCCGTCTGGTGATACAGCAGTTCCCGTTCCTCGTCGGTCGGCGGCGCGCTGCGGCGGAGATCCTTGCCGAGATCGACGCCTTTCCGGACGGCGGGCCGTTCCTTGATCGCATTGCGCCAGCGCGACACGTTCGGGAAATCGTCAAGCGGCTGGCCGAGCGGTTTCGAAATCAGAATCCACGGCCAGCTTGCCATGTCGGCGATGGAATACGCGTTGCCTGCCAGCCATTCGCGGTCCGTCAGGCGGCGCTCCAGGACGCCGATACACCGGTTGTATTCGTTGGCGTATCGGGTTTTCGAATAATCGTGTTCGCCCTGCGCGTAGTTGACGAAATGGCTGATCTGGCCGGCCATCGGGCCCAGGTTGCCGACCTGCCAGAACAGCCATTCCAGCGTTTCCTTTTCGCTGACCGGATCGGTCGCCATGAACTTTCCGGCCTTGCGCGCAAGATGCAGCAGGATCGCGCCGGATTCGAATATCCGGACGGGCTTGCCGTCGTATTCCGCCGGCGGGTCGTGATCGACGATCGCAGGCATCCGGTTATTGGGGCTGATCGCCAGGAAGTCCGGCGCGAACTGTTCGCCTTTCGAGATATTCAGCGGGATCATGCGGTAATCGAGACCGCATTCCTCCAGCATGATGGATACCTTCCAGCCGTTCGGCGTCGGCCAGTAATAGAAATCGATCATTCCGCCGCATCCTTGTTTGTACCTGCAAGGGCGGCAATCTGATCCGCCGTGTAGCCGATCTCGCCCAGAACCTCCGCCGTGTGCTCGCCGAGCGCCGGGCCGCCGCGGCGGTGTTCCGTCGGCGTCGCCGAAAACCGGGCGGCGGGGCGCGCCTGGCGCACGCCGCCGGCAAGATGGTGGAGCGTCTCCACCACGATTTCGTTGGCGACGACCTGCGGGTGACCGATCGCCTCGGTGCGGGTCAGCACGGGCGCGCAGGGCACGTCTTCCGCTTCCAGCCGGGCGATCCATTCATCGGCCGGGCGTGTCCGCAGAACGTCCTGGGTCAGGGCCAGGCGGGCGTCGATATTCTCCTGGCGCAGCGCGGGGGTCGTGAAACGCGGATCGTCCAGAAGTTCCTGCATGTCGAATGCGCGGCTCAGCCCCGCCCATTCCTTGTTGCTCTGGACGGCGACGCTGATATGGCCGTCGACGGTTTCGTATATCAGGTCGATGAAACTCGCCGCGTTCTGCTGCGGGAAAGGTTTGTCGATAAAGGTCTGGCTGCCCATGTCGGAGCCCCACAGGAACGCGATGATCGCGTCCAGCATGGACAGGCGGATATGCTGGCCTTCGCCGGTGCGGGTGCGGGACAGCAGCGCCGCCGTGATGGCCTGGGCCGCGACGATGCCGGTCAGTTTGTCGGGCAGGATGGTGCGCACCAGCCGCGGGCGTTCGGCGTCCGATCCGGCCTGCACGGTCGCCAGACCGGACAGCGCCTGTATCAGCGGATCGTAGACCGGTTTGCCGGCATAGGGGCCGGTTTCGCCGAAACCGCTGATCGATACGTAGACGATGTCGGGGCAGGCGGCGCGGATATCCGCTTCGCCGATTCCCATGCGGTCGACCACGCCGGGACGGAAATTCTGGATAAACACATCCGCGCCTTCGCACAGCTTCAGCAGGGCCTGCCGGGCCTCCGCGTCCTTGAGATTCAGGGCGACGGAGCGCTTGTTGCGGTTGTTGTTGATGAAATTCGCCGAAAACCCGTTCTGCTTGTTGGCCGACGCGCGCGTGTGGTCGCCGCCGCCCGGGTTCTCGACCTTGATGACGTCTGCACCCTGGTCGGCGAGCAGCATGGTCGCCGAGGGGCCCGAGACCATCGACGTGACGTCGATGATGCGAAATCCGTGAAGAGGTCCTGTCATGCCTTCAATATACAGGGGATTATGCGGGCAGGTCTAATTGTCCGGTACGGCGGCGGATCGCGCGGGACAGGATGCCATAGCGCGGGGCGGCAATCATGGCGGCGGTCTGCAGCATGCCGGCGACCACCGCGATCATGCCCGCCGCACTCAGCGAATTCGCATCGCCCCATAGCTGCGGTCCGAACGCGGCGAGAACGTATCCGCCCACCCCGGCAATCACGGCGACCAGAACGCTCAGCCATAATTGTCGCGACAGGCTGTCGGTCAGCATCCGCGCCGTCGCGGCCGGGCAGATGAACATCGCGATGACCAGGATGGACCCCACGGCCTCGAACGCGGCGACGGCTGCAAGCGCGACGACGACGATCAGCGCCGTCGAAATCGTCCGGACCGGCAGGCCGAGACTGGCCGCGAGGCCGGGATCGAAGGTCGATACCTTCAGTTCCTTGTAAAATGCGGTAATCGCGGCCGCGATGGCGAAGGTCACGCCGGCAAGCGTGATGAGCTGGCGCGGCAGGTGCGACAGCGCCTCCCATGTCAGCGCGTCGTTCCAGCCGGTCACGCCGAGCCAGAGCGTCGATTCCAGGTTTCCGTACAGCGCGTGTTCGACATCGATATGGGCGTTCGATGCACCGGTCTGTTCCAGCAGGACGATGCCGATCGCAAACATGGTGGTGAAGACGACGCCCATGGCCGCGCCCGGTTCCAGCCGCCCCGCGCGCCGGATGATTTCGATCAGGCCGGCGGCGATAACGGCGGCGGCCACTGCCCCCAGCATGAGCGGCAGGCTGGCGATGGTCCCGGCGATCAGGAACCCCGCGACGATTCCGGGCAGGGCAACGTGGGAAATCGCATCGCCGATCAGCGCCTGACGCCGCAGCACCAGGAAATTCCCGAGCAGCCCGCAGCTCGTCGCGGACAGGACCGCCACGAGGATCGCCGGCAGGTCGATGGACAGGAAATCCGCCCCCGTCATCGGGCCCCGCTTTCGAGCGTGGCGATGATATCCGCCGACAGCACCTCTTCGATACGCGCCCCCGACAGCGGGTTGAACGCCAGCGCGGCATCGGGATGCCGGAGGCGATAGGTGTGCCAGAGGCGGTCCTGGCGGCGCATGTCCGCCGCGGCCCGTCTGCCGCTCTCGGTAATTCTCGCATCGCCGTCGATATAGCGGCGCAGGCGCATCACCCGGTAGGACAGCCCGTCCGGCGGCAGGTATCCGTCGGCCATCGCCAGCAGGCCGCGTATCGATGCCGCCCGCAGGCGCATCCTCAGACGCCGGACCGCCCACCCGATCACCCCGCGCCTGGGCGCAAACAGCAGGCTGAAAGCGAAGATGACGGCCGCGGCCAGCACGATCACCGCGCCGGCCGGCATGTCGGGCAGCAGCGCGGACAGGCTGCCGCCGATCCATCCCGCAAGGCCGCCGAACGCGCCGGACAACACGACCAGGCGGCCCAGCCTTTCTGTCCAGAATCGCGCGGCTGCCGGAGGAATGATGACCAGCGCGATAATCAGGACGAGGCCGACGGTCTTGAGCCCGATGGCGACGATCGCCAGCAACAGGCCGATCATCGCGAGGTCGAGCCGCGCGACCCGCCAGCCCAGAGCCGCCGCAAAATCTTCATCGAATGCGACCGCCCCGAATTCCTTCAGCAGCAGCAGCGCGATCAGGATCGCCAACAGCGATGCGCCGCCGATCAGCTGGGCTTCCCCGGCGGTCAGCGCCGCGGTGGAGCCGAGCAGGAAACTGTTCAGCCCCGCCTGACCCGCCGTCTCCAGGGTCTGGATATGGCTGAGCAGGACGATGCCAAGTCCGAAGAAAACGCTGAGGACCGTGCCGATGGCGGTATCTTCCGGCAGGCGGGTATGGTCGCGTATCCACTGGACGCACAGCACGCCAAGCACGCCCGTTGTCGCGGCGCCGGCCATCAGCAGCGCAAGATTCCGTCCCGTGCCCCCGAGTGCTATTCCGATCAGAAAGGCGATGGCGATCCCGGGCAGGGTGGCATGGCTGATCGCATCAGAAATCAGCGCGCGCTTGCGCAGGAAGGTAAAAACCCCGATGACGCCGCCGCCGATCCCCAGCGCCATGACGCCGGTGAGGACAATCGACGTGTTATATCCCCCCTGAAACGTCAGGACGGCATAGAGGTCTCCGGACATCGGGGTCAGGCGGTGCGGGCGATTGCCCGGATTTCGGTTTCGGCGAGCCGTCCGCCATAGGCGCGCTGCAGGACCTCTTCGGTCAGCACGTCGCGCACGGGGCCCTGGGCGATCGCCCGGACGTTCAGGATCAGCGCATGGTCGAAATAATCGGTGACCGTCTGCAGGTCGTGATGAACGCACAGGACCGTGGCACCCGCGTCGCGGACACCGCGCATCACATCGACGATGGCGCGTTCCGTCGCAACATCCACGCCGGCGAAGGGCTCGTCCATCAGGTAGAGATCGGCCTTCTGGGCGAGCGCACGGGCAAGGAAGACCCGTTGCTGCTGCCCGCCGGAAAGCTGGCCGATCTGGCGGCCCGCAAAATCGGCCATGCCGACCCGGTCGAGATAGTCGCGGGCGGCGTCCCGGTGACGGCGCCGCACCGGGCGGCACCAGCCGATTTCGCCGTACAGGCCCATCGCGACGACGTCTTCGGCCGAGGCCGGGAAATCCCAGTCGACGCTGGTGCGCTGGGGCACATACGCGATCCGCCGCCGCGCCTGGCGCAGCGTACTGCCGAATACGCGCACGTCGCCCGCAAGGGCGGGAACCAGTCCGAGGACAGCCCGGATCATTGTCGATTTACCCGCGCCGTTCGGCCCGATCACGGCAATCAGGCCCCGGTCGGGCGCGTCGTAGTCGAGGTCCCAGACCGCGGGCTTGTCGTCATAGGCCACCGAAAGGCCGCGGATCGAGAGCGGCGACGGCGCGGCAAAGTCGCGGGGCTGTCTGGCCTCGAAAGGTATCAGGCGGGGAGGGCTCATCGGTCAGTCTTTCCCCTGTGCGAGTTGTCCGCCAAGACCCACTGCCGGCGCCTCGCCGCCGAGGGCGCGGACGATCGTCGTGACATTGTGGTCGAACATGCCGAGATAGGTTCCGGTATATCCGCCGCCGGCGCCCATCGCGTCCGAAAACAGCGAGCCGCCGATACGGACCGTGTGACCGCGCATGGCGGCGCCTTCGACGAGGGCGCGGACATTGCGGGTCGAGACGGTCGTTTCGATGAAAACGGCGGAAATCCTGCGCTTGACCAGCGTGTCGACCAGCATTTCTATCTTGTGTATCCCGGCTTCGCTGTCCGTGCTGATCCCCTGAATGGCCAGGACGTCGATGCCATAGGCGCGCCCGAAATAGCCGAAGGCGTCATGGGCCGAAACCAGCGCCCGGGACGTCGGCGGAATGCTGGCGATCGCCGACCGGGCGCGGTCGTCCAGCGCGCGCAGTTTCCTGAAATAGGCGGCGGCGTTGGTCCGGTAGGTGGCGGCGTTTGCCGGGTCGTGGCGCATCAGGGCGTCGACCGCCGCGCGCAGCGCCTGTTCCCACAGGGTGGGGTCCATCCAGACATGGGGGTCATGGGTCTTGCCGTCACCGGGAAGCAGGTTTTTCGCCCGCAGGGTATCGGCAATGCCGACCACCGGTTTCCGTGCCGCGAACCGCGCCAGCATGTCGACCATCTGGGCTTCGAGATGGAGGCCGTTATAGAAGACGATATCGGCGCGATTGATCTTCGCGACATCCGATCTGGTCAGGCGGTAAAGATGCGGATCGACGCCGTTCCCCATCAGGGTGACGATGTCCGCCTTGCCGGCGGTAATCTCCGACAGCGGCTGGCCGATCTGCGCGATGGTGGCGACGACGTTCTTGCGGGCATGGGCGGGCAGGGCGGCCGTTGCCGCGAACAGGACCATTGCCGCGCACGCAATCGTCCATCTGATCCCGAAAGTTCCCGTCATCCGTCCCACCGGTAGCGCCGCAGTGTATCCCGCAGTCACCCGGACTCTATACCCGCGACCGAATTACGCAAGCGCTAATATTGTAAAACATGGCTATAAATATTAGCAGAAGCTAACTTTTGAGCGCACGAATGAGTCCTGTCCGGGCCTTTTCGTTCGGTTGCGAGTGGTCAGTCGGCGAGCACTGCCATGAAATCGCACTGGATCATGACCGGCGAATCGCCCTCCAGCGTGAATGCATGGCGGGCGGGGCGGTTTTCGGGGTCGGGAAACATTGCCGTCCACTCGGCGTTCAGCGCCGCCCGGTCGGACGGGTCTTTCAGCCAGACGCTCATCTTGATGATGTCGTCCGTCGTGCCGCCCGCCGCTTTGACGATTTCGCGGACGTGATCGAACATGATCGCGCATTGCGCCTCGATGGTGTCGGGGATGGTCTCGCTGCGCGTATCGCGGCCCATGATGACCCCGGTGGCCAGCAGATTGCCGATCACCGACGCGTTGGGGATGGGGTTCTTGTGGCTGAACCCGTCGATATGGATGCTCTTGCGTCGGCTCATGGGTGTCCTAATTCATGTATTTGATGCTGCAGCCATAGGCGCGGGTCTTTGCCACACTCACGGCACGACCTGCCTGGATATCCGCCAGCGCCATCCGGACATGATTCCGCGCCCCCCTGATCGAATCCGGATGCCAGTTCGAATTATTGTCAATCGCGCCATAATAGGCGAGCCGGCCGGCGCCGTCGATAATCGCCATGGTCGGGGTATGGCGGGCGGCATACAGCCGGCCGATTTTTCCGTCGGGGTCCAGCAGGACACCGCCGGGCGCGGCGTTGCGCTCGGCGTTCAGCGCTTCGGCCTGCCTGCCGTCGACATGCCCCTCAAGCCCCGGCGCCGACGAGATCACCTGCAGCCAGACAATGCCGTCTTTCGCCGCATCGCGCTGAATCGCCTGCATGTTGCCGCTGCTGTAATGCTTCCGCACATAGGGGCAGTCATGGTTGGTCCATTCGAGAACCACGGTCTTGCCTTTGAAATCGCCAAGCGCGACCGGTTTGCCGCGGCTGTCCGTGCCGCTGAACGCGGGGGCGGCCTTTCCGGTCTCCGGCGTCGCCGACGCGCTCTGCGGCAGGGCAATCATCAGGGCCGCGCCGGCGGCAAGGGATAACAGGGATCGGAAATTCATGGCGGCCTCCATCATGCGGCGTGTCCGGTAAAGATAGGTCAGACCGGTTTCACGTCAACGCGCCGCACATTCCGTTCAACGCTCTATCTGACGTATCCCGGATTGTCCTCGGCCAGGCGCGCGAGCACGTCCTCGCGCAACAGTTTCTGCGCCGCATGGCGGGTTTTACCGACCTCGTCATAGACGCCCGCCCGCAGATCCGCCGCGAATTTGCGGTTCAGCCGGTGCAGCGCCTGGTCATCCGTTTCGGTCCCGTCCGCGCCATACAGGGCTTGCAGCGCCGCCAGTTCTTCCGGCCACGCCGTCGCGCCGTTGCCAAGTTCCCGGCGCGCAATGCCCAGCGCCGATGCGATCAGCGCCACGTTGTAGCGCTGGCGGTTCGACAGATCGGTCGCGACCTCGCTGGATAGCGTGCGTTCGGCGGCTTCCAGAAGTTCGCGGGCGTCGGGCCGGTTCCTCATGACAGGGCTCCCGTCAGGTTCAGGCATTCGTATTCGATCTCTGCGATACGCCGCCCGATCAGGGCCAGTTCGAGACTGATCTCGCTGCCCGACCGGTGCCGCATCGCCTGTTGCAGGGCGATCACGGCCCAGCGCACATGCGCCATCGCTTCCCAGTACTGCACCAGAACGGGATCGATTGTGCGGCCGGAAGCCTGTTCGTAGGCCCGGTAGAAAACATCCCTTGGAGCAATCCCGCCGGCATCGAGTTGCGGCCCCGCGAAACGCCAGCAGCGTGCGCAGAACCACGCGATATCCTCGTGCGGATCGCCCCAGCCGGCGAATTCCCAGTCGAGAATCCCGGTGAGCGCGTCGTCATCGACCATGTAATTCCCGGTCCGGAAATCCCGGTGGCAGAGCACCGTTTCCCCCACCGGCGGCGCGTTGATCTCCAGCCAGCGCAGCGTCCATTCCAGGACCGGGTGCGGCTCCGGCATCTCGTCCAGATAGGCGCGGTAGGTTGCAATGGCGTCCGTCGCCGGGGTGTCGCGAATAGCGCCCAGGAAACCCAGCGTCGGATGCGGCGGCTGGATACCGTGAATACGCGCCAGTTCCCGGGCGAGCGTTTCCGCCAGGGCCGGCTGCGCGCCCGCGCGGGCAATCCGGTTGCCCAGCGCCGTGCCGGTAACGCGCTCCATCAGATAGAACGGCTTACCCGCGATGGCGGCGTCCCCGCAATGCCAGAACGGTCGCGGCACGCGCACGCCTGCAGCTTCCGCGGCTTTCAGAAGGGCGAATTGCTGGTCGAGCGGCCGGCTTTCGGAAATCGTCGCCATCGCTTCGGTCCGCAAAACCAGGTCGTGCCGGCCGTCGAAAGCGCCGCCATGAATGGTCACCGTCAGGGCGCGGTTTTCCTGAATGGCGCCGCCGGACAGCAAAGCGCCGTCTTCGATCGTGACGCTGTCGGCGCCGGCGGCATCGCGGATGAAAGGGGAAAGCGGCATGTCAGTCCCAGCTCCAGAAATCGGTACCCTCGCTCAGCAGGTGGCGCGACAGGACCATTTTGTGGGTCTCCGACGATCCGTCCACCAGACGCGCCTGACGGGCATAGCGGTACATCCATTCAAGCGGGGTGTCCTTCGAATAGCCGCGCGCGCCGCGCAGCTGGATGGCGGTGTCGATGGCCTTGTGCAGCGTCTCCGACACCATGACCTTCGCCATGGATACTTCCTTGCGCGCGAAATCCCCGGCGTCCAGCTTGACCGCCGCGCGCATGGTCAGCAGGCGGCCGATTTCGATCTGCATGGCCGCTTCGCCGAGCAGCCACTGAACGCCTTCGTGGTCGGCGAGCGTTTCGCCGAAGGCCTTGCGGTCGCGGACATAGTCGAAGGTTTCTTCCAGCGCGCGCCGCGCCATGCCGGTCCAGCGCATGCAATGGGTCAGCCGTGCGGTGCCGAGGCGGATCTGGGTCAGTTTCAGCCCGTCGCCGATTCCCATCAGGCGGTTCTCGTCGGGAATTTCCAGCCCGTCGAAGCTGAGCTCGCAATGGCCGCCATGTTCCTCCGGCCCCATGATCGGGATGCGGCGCAGGATTTCCCAGCCCGGCTGGTCGGCGTCGAACAGGAAGGCCGACAGGCCCTTGCGGGTATCGTCCGATGTCCGCGCGATCAGAATGAAATGCTGGGCTTCGCCGGCCCCGGTGATGAACCACTTCCGTCCGTTGACGACCCAGGCATCGCCCTTTTTCACGGCGGTGGTCATCATCGCCGATGGGTCCGACCCCGATCCCGGCGCCGGTTCGGTCATGGCGAAGGACGATCGTACCTTCCCGTCGATGATCGGCTGCAGCCAGCGTTCCTTCTGCGCCTCGGTCGCGACCTTGTTCAGGACCGTCATGTTGCCGTCATCGGGCGCGGCGCAGTTGAAACAGACCGGCCCGAAGATCGACCGGTTCATTTCCTCGTAGCACGGCGTGATCCCGGCGACGTTCAGCCCCTGACCGCCGCGGTCCTTCGGCATCTGCAGGGCCCACAGCCCCGCCTCCTTCACTTTGGCGCGCACGGAATCGAGGACGTCGGGGCGGATGTTTTCGTGTTCGTCGTAATTCGACCGGTCCGCTTCAAGCGGCATGATATGGGTCTCGACGAAGGCGCGAACGCGGACCCGGTAGTCTTCGATCTCGGGGGGAAGGGTAAAATCCATTCTGTACCTTACATGCCGCTCAGGCTCAGGCCACCGTCGACGGTGACGATCTCGCCGGTCATATAACGGCCTGCGGGGGATGTCAGCAACAGCAGCACGCCCTCGAGGTCGGCGATTTGTCCGAACCGGCGCTGGGGCACGCGTTTGACAATGCGCTCCCCCGCCGGTCCGTTCAGAAAATCCGTATTCAGGTCGGTCTCGATATAGCCGGGCGCCAGCGCGTTCACCGATATGCCGTGGCGGGCGAGTTCCAGCGCCGATGTCCGCGTCAGCTGGTTGATCCCGGCCTTTGATGCCGAATAGGCATGCACCTGTCCGGTGGGCGTCTGGCCGAGCATCGACGAGACGTTGACGATCCGGCCGCCACTTCCGGCCGCGATCATCCGTCTGGCTGCGGCCTGGGTGACGAGAAAGCATCCCGTGAGGTTGGTGTCGATCACCTGTCGCCATTCCTCGGGCGGTGTTTCCGTCAGCGCCCGGTTGGTGACCGTGCCCGCATTGTTGACCAGAACGGTGACAGTGCCGAACGCCCTTTCGGCGGCGTCCAGCGCGGCCTCTATGCTGTCCGGGTCAGTGACGTCGAGGGCCACTGCAAGGGCTGTATCTCCGATTTCCCGAGCGGCCTCGTCGCATTTATCGATTCGCCGCGCGCCGAGGACAACCTTCGCGCCCGCCGCCGCCAGGAACCCGGCAAAGCTGCGGCCGAGTCCGGATGACGCCCCGGTGACCAGGGCTATCTGCCCGGAAAGGGAAAAATCGGCCGTCATGCTGTGCTGATCCGGCGCATGCTATTCGCCCCTGAAAGACGGTTTCCGCTTGTTCACGAAGGCATCGATCCCTTCCCGTGCATCGGCGGTGCGGGTCAGATCGCTGATCGACCGGGTTTCCCGGTCCATCTGGGTCTCCAGCCCGCTGGTCCATGTATCCTGCAGCAACCGCTTTGTTGCGCCAAAGGCTTTCGTCGGACCTGCTGCGAAGGCTTTTGCCTGCGCCATGGCCTCGGCCTGCAGGTCTTCGTCCGGCACGACGCGGTCGACGATGCCCATCTGCTGTGCCTCTTCCGCGCTCAGCATCCGGTTTGTCAGCATCAGTTCGCGCGCCCGGCGCAGCCCGATCAGCCGGGGCAGGAACCATGTCGACGATCCGTCCGGCGACAGCCCCGCCGCCGTATAGGCAAGGGTAAATCGGGTTGAGCTGCCGGCAATCGCATAATCGCAGGTGGCGGCAAGGCTGAACCCCGCGCCCGCCGCCATGCCGTTGATCGCGCCGACGACCGGCGCGTCCATATGCGCCATGCGGGCAATCGCGGCGTGCAGCAACCCGGTGATTTCCTTCAGGGACGCGCCGAGCTTGTCGCCCTGGGCCTCGAAATATTTCAGATCGCCGCCGGCGGAAAACATCGACCCTTCGCCGGTCAGCACTACGGCGCGGATGTCGGCGCGCGCGTCACAGGCGATGGCGGCCTCGAACAGATCGCGCGACAGAGCGGGGTTAAAGGCATTGGCCGCTTCCGGGCGATTGAGCCCGATCCGGGCGATGCCGTCGGCAACGTCGAAGGTGAGCGTTTCGAAGGACGGGGTTTCGGCAGTGTTGATCGTCACATCCATCTCTTTCCTGCGATTGTCATGCGCCGCACCCGGCTATAGTTTTGGTTTAACCGCAAAAGAACGGACAATCAAAGGGAGGGCCGCATGCTTGGCCTCATGATGGACAAGCCGCTGCTGATTTCGTCGCTGCTCGATCATGCGGCGGCCTATCATGGCGGCACGGAAATCGTTTCGCGCACCGTCGAGGGACCGGTCCACCGCTATACCTATGCCGATGCCGCGCTGCGTTCCCGGAAACTGGCGAAGGCCCTGCAGGCCCTCGGTGTGGCGGAAGGCGACCGGGTCGCCACGCTCGCCTGGAACGGTTATCGCCATTACGAGCTGTATTACGGCGTATCCGGCATGGGCGCGATCTGCCACATGATCAATCCCCGCCTGTTCGCGGCCCAGATCGCCTATATCGTCAATCATGCCGAGGACATCCTGGTCTTCGTCGACCTGACATTCGTCTCGCTGCTCGAAGAAATCGCACCCGATGCGGGAACGGTGAAGGGCTTCGTCATCATGACCGACGAAGCCCATATGCCCGAAACGTCGCTGCCCAACGTCTATTGCTACGAGACGCTGCTCGACGTGCAGGACGGGGATTACGACTGGCCGCAGCTGGACGAACGGACGGCGTCGTCCATGTGCTACAGCTCGGGCACGACCGGAAACCCGAAGGGCGTGCTGTATTCCCACCGGTCCACCGTGCTGCATGCCTGGGCGGCGGTGACGCCGGACATGCTGGGTATCGCCGCGCGCGACACCGTTCTGCCGGCGGTACCGATGTTTCATGTGAACGCCTGGGGGCTGCCCTACGCCGCGACGATGACCGGCGCGAAGCTGGTGATGCCCGGTGCGTCGATGGACGGCGAAAGCCTGCACCGGCTGATCGACGGGGAAGGGGTGACGATGTCCGCCGGCGTGCCCACCGTCTGGCTCGGGTTGCTCGATTACCTCGAACGCAGCGGCAAGCGGCTGGACGGATTCGAACGCTGCGTGATCGGCGGCTCGGCCACCCCGCGGGCGATGATCGTCAGGCTGCAGGAGGACTACGGCGTCAACGTGCTCCATGCATGGGGAATGACCGAAATGTCGCCGCTCGGGACCGTGAACTGGCCGAAAAACGGCATGGAGGACGAGACCGATGCCGAGCGCCTCGACCGAGAGGTCAAACAGGGCCGCCCGTGCTACGGCGTCGATCTGAAAATCGTCAATGACGATAATGAACGCCTGCCCGAGGACGGGGAAGCCTTCGGCGAGCTCAAGGCCCGCGGGTTCTGGGTGTGCAGCGAATATTACCGGGGCGAAGGCCACAGCCACGACGCCGATGGCTGGTTCTCGACCGGCGACGTCGCGACCATCGATGCGGACGGTTACATGCATGTCACCGACCGGTCCAAGGACGTGATCAAATCGGGCGGCGAATGGATCAGTTCGATCGAGCTGGAAAACGTCGCCGTCGGCCATCCCGGCGTGTTCGAGGCCGCGGTGGTCGGGGTCGCCCATCCGAAATGGGACGAACGCCCGCTTCTGGTGGTTGTGCGCAACGAGGGCAGTTCGGTGACGCGCGACGAATTGCTCGCCTATTACGAGGGCAAGGTCGCAAAATGGTGGATTCCGGACGACGTCGCCTTTGTCGACGAACTGCCCCATACGGCGACCGGCAAGCTGCTGAAAATGGACCTGCGCGATAAATTCCGGGATTACGCTTTGCCGACGGCGTAGGCGCGCAGCCTGCCGCCGCCCGCTGTCACAAAACTATCACCGGCCTGTCATTGCGCCGTCAGGCCGTGTCGCGACTATACGCTTGCGAACGACATCGGGCAGATCCACCCTCCGGAAGTCTGAAAACCAGCCGGTCTGTGCAAAGCAGGCCCGCTCCTTCCGACCATTGGACATTCACCCCGTCTGGCCGGTGGCCGGAACTTCCGGGCGGGTCTGTCTCCGTCGTCCCGCAGTCACATTTGACCGGTGACCTCCCCGCCCGGGATACCGCCGGCAAAAGATGTGAGCCTCCCTGTGTCACTTGCCGGAATCCTCGTCGGATTCCGGCATTTTTTTATGCCTTCCCGGCGTCGACATCCGACAGGAAGTCGTCCAGCACCGTGTTGAACAGTTCCGGTTCCTCCAGGTTCAGGACGTGGCCGGTATTCGGCAGCACGAACAGCCGGGACCGCTCGATCAGGTCTTTCATGAACAGCCCGGGGGCGAGGCAGCGCTGGTCGTCGTCGCCGGTCACGATCATGGTCGGCACCGGAATGGCGCGGATTTCGGCTTCGAGGTCCCACAGGCCCGGACGCGATGCCTGCACGCCGCGTTGGGTCAGCGCCGAGCCGATATCGGGGTGTTCGGCAAGCCGCGCGACAAAGGCGGCCCAGCCGCGCGGGTCCTTGTCGCGGAAGGTCAGGCGGCCGGGTACCGTGACGTATTCTTCGGCGTAGTCCGCGGCACCCCGGGTCTCGAAATTGTCGGCGACGGCGAGGGACAGGTTGCGGAATTCCTCCCGCGTATCCGGCTCGGCGCCGTAACCGCAGCCGCAGACCGTCAATGACAGCGCACGGTCCGGATAGGCCATGCCGAAGTGGAGCGTCGCGAAACCGCCCATGGACAGCCCGACGATATGGGCTTTTTCAATGCCGAGGTGATCGAGGACGGCGAGCGCATCGGCGCGGGCGATGTCCTGGGAATAGCTTGCGATATCTTCGGGCACGTCGGACCCCGGATAGCCGCGCGCGGAATAGACGATGCAGCGCCGCCGCCGGCTGAAATGGCTGACCTGCGGGTCCCAGGCGCGCCAGTCGCCGGCGAATTCGTGGATGAACAGGATCGGCGGGCCGTCTCCCGCTTCCTCGTAATAGAGTTTGACGCCGTCTTTCGCGGTCGCATGGGGCATTGATGCATCCTCCCTGTTATTGAATTCAGTATGGCCATCTGCGCCGGGTCATGCCAGAGCGGTTGCGCGCCGCCCCAAGCGATGGATAATGGCGCGCAATGACACATGGCGCAGACAGATGACCAGAATCCTCGTGACCGGCGGCGCCGGCTATGTCGGCAGCCATGCCTGCAAGGCGCTTGCGGCGGCGGGGTACGAGCCCGTGGTGTTCGACAATCTCGTCGCCGGGCATGACTGGGCGGTAAAATGGGGCGCGCTGGAACAGGGAGACCTCCTCGACCGCGACCGGATCGCCGAGGTCGTTGCCGCCTATAAACCCGCCGGCGCGATCCATTTTGCGAGCTTCGCCTATGTGGGCGAATCCGTGACCAATCCCGGAAAATACTGGCGCAACAACGTGTCGGGCGCGATCAACCTGTGCGATGCGCTGGCGGCGGCGGACACCAAGGCCATCGTCTTTTCCAGCAGCTGCACCGTGTACGGAGAGACCGGAGCTGCGTTCATATCCGAGGCCGAGCCGGTTTCGCCCATCAATCCCTACGGCAACACCAAGCGCGCCATCGAAATCATGCTCGCGGATTACGAGGTTGCAACCGGCATGCGGAACACCGTGCTGCGGTATTTCAACGCCGCCGGGTGCGATGCCGACGGCGAGATCGGCGAGGATCACGATCCCGAAACGCATCTGATACCGCTCGCGATTGCGGCGGCGGCGGGGGACCGCGATGTCCTGAAGATATTCGGCACCGACTATCCCACGCCGGACGGCACCTGCATTCGCGATTACGTCCATGTCACCGATCTCGCGAATGCCCATGTGCGTGCGGTCCGCCGCATGCTCGAGGGCGGGGGGTCGGACGTGTTCAACCTCGGTGCCGGAAACGGCTGTTCGGTGCGCGACGTGATCGATACGGTCGGGCGCATCGTCGGCGCCCCGGTGACGGCGATGGAAGATGCCCGCCGGGCGGGCGACCCGGCGCGGCTCGTTGCCGATATCGCGCATGCGCAACAGGGTCTCGGCTGGCAGCCGGTGCATTCTTCGCTCGATAATATCGTCTCGACGGCATGGAACTGGTACCGCGCGCATCGTTCTGCGGGACGGGCGTAGCCCGATATGCCGGCATTCCGTTCGACCCTGGTTCTCGGCGGCGCGGCGTCGGGCAAAAGCGCCTATGCCGAGGATCTGGTGCTGCGCCTGCCGGGCCGCCCCGTCTATATCGCGACGGCACAGGCTTTCGACGGCGAGATGACCGACAAGATCGCAGTGCACCGGGCGCGCCGGGGAGAGAGCTGGACCACCGTCGAGGAGCCGCTCGATCTTGCCGGGGCCATCGCCCGCACGGATGCGCCGGACGCGACGCTGCTGGTCGATTGTCTGACGATGTGGCTGAACAACCTGATGGCGGCCGACCGCGATTCCGCGGCGGAGTCCGCGCAACTGGTCGATGTCATGGGCGGCCTGCAGGGGCGGATCGTTCTGGTGGCGAACGAGGTCGGCCTCGGGATCGTACCGGACAACGCGCTGGCGCGGGATTTCCGCAACCGGCACGGCATGCTGAACCAGGCGGTCGCCGCCGCCGCCGACCGGGTTGTGTTCGTTGCCGCCGGATTGCCGCTCGTCCTCAAAGGGGATGCGGATTGACCGGGGTGGAGCACGGCGGCGATCTGTCAAAGGCCTCGGCGCATTTCGGCGATCCGGCCGGCGGCTGGGTGGATCTCAGCACCGGGATCAATCCCCGGCCGTGGGCCGTCGATGCCGCCCTGCTGGACGGGCTCCACGCGCTTCCCGACAGCGCCCGGATGGACGCGCTGTTGCGGGCCGCCGCCAATGCATACGGCGTGGGTGATCCCGGCCGTGTGGCGGCGGCACCCGGGACCCAGGCGCTTATCCAGTGGCTTCCAAGATTATATCCGGCGGGCCGGACGGCGATCCTGTCGCCGACCTATGGCGAGCATGCGGCGGCCTGGCGCCTTGCCGGACATGACGTCGTCGAGGTCGGCGCGCTTCCGGCCGCCGCGGATTTCGACGCTGTCGTGCTGACGCGGCCCAACAACCCCGACGGACGCGCGCCCGGCCGCGCCGATGTCGCGGCGCTTGCCGGGGAGATGGCGGCCAAGGGCGGTGTGCTGGTGGTCGACGAGGCTTTTGCCGATCTCGATGCGGCGGCCTCCGTCGCCGCGCAGGCGGAACGCGGTCTGGTCGCCTTGCGCAGTTTCGGGAAGTTTTATGGTCTTCCGGGGCTTCGGCTGGGCTTCGCCGTTACCGATCCGACGACTGCCGCGTCCATCTCGGAGGCGCTCGGGCCGTGGCCGGTATCGTCCCTCGCGGCGGATATCGGCGCGGCGGCGCTGGCGGATGGTCCCTGGCAGGGTGAAACACGGACCTGGCTCGCGGAGAACGCCCGGCGACTCGACACCCTGCTGACGGCGGCGGGGTTCGATATCGTCGGCGGCACCGATCTGTACCGGCTGGCGTCGCGTAACGATGCCATGACGCTTTATGAAAAACTCGGGCGCGCCGGCATCTATGTGCGGATGTTTCCGGCGCAGCCTTCCTGGCTGCGCTTCGGACTGCCGGGCAGTGAAGAACACTGGACACGGCTGGAAAGGGCGATGCAGCCATGACCGCTGAGACAACGGAATGGTGGCTGGTCCGGCATGCGCCGACGGTCAATCCCGGCAAGACGGTCTACGGCTCGCTCGATCTCGATATCGAGGTGCCGCCCGCGGCGGCGTTCGAGGCGCTCTCGGCGGTTCTGCCGGCGGATCCCGTCTGGATGGTGTCGAACCTGTCGCGCACCCGAAGGACCCTGGACGGCATCCTGGCGGCGCGCGGCGTGACGCCGGAAGAGGTCCACATTGAACCTGCCTTTGCGGAACAGCATTTCGGCGACTGGGAAGGGCGGCCGAGCGCCGAGGTCTGGGCCGAGATTCGCGATACCGAAAAATCATGGCCCGCCGACATCCGCCCCCCCGGCGGGGAGACCTTTTCAGATGTGGCGAGGCGCGTCGGGGCGGCCGCGCATCGCTGGTCGGAGAAATTTGCCGGCCGGCAGGTCGTCGCCGTCCTCCATTCCGGCAGCATCCGCAGCTTCCTGTCCACGGCGATGGGCGGCGCGCCGGTGGAATCCCTGTCCTATGTCATCGATACCCTGTCGGTCACACGGTGCGATTATCTGGGGCCGGAAAGCTGGCGGATCGGTTTCGTCAACCGGCCTCCACGATGACGCCGGCGATGATCGCGAGGGCGAAAAGCTCCGCCACCTGCTGGGCCGCGCCGAGCACGTCTCCCGTATAACCCCCAAGGTTGCGCCGCGCGAACCAGGCGACAAGGGCGGCACCGATGGCCCCGGCGATCAGGCAGACCAACCAGCCGGCGGGGGCCGCGATTGCGGCGATTGCCGCGGCCAGCAGCAACGCGATGATCCAGTTTGCGGCATCCGGCGTGCCGGCCCGGGTGCCCAGTCCGTCGGCCTTGGCCGGCGATCCGAAAGCCATCAGCGCCGGCATCGTCGCGCGGCTCACCGCGGCCGAGGCGACCAGCGCGCCCAGCACGAGGGAGGGCCGGCCGATGGTGGCGATGGCGGCGGCGCGCCCGGCGACGGAGACGATCAGGGCGATCGCGCCATAGGCGCCGATACGGCTGTCCGACATGATTTCCAGCCGCTTTGCCCGATCGGCGCCGCCCCATATGCCGTCCGCGAGGTCGGACAGCCCGTCTTCATGCAGACCGCCCGAGGCAATGACCAGCGCGACGACGGCAAACAGGGCGGAAATGTAGACGGGCAGGCCTATGGCGGCGCCGACCGCGTAAACCAGTCCCGCGATCGTCGCGACCAGAACGCCGGCCACCGGAAACGCCCACATCCCGGCGGCCAGCTTGCGGGCGGCCGCGGCCGGCCAGGCCGGCGCGGGCAGCCGTGTGAGGAACACCACGCTCAGATAGACATCTTTCAGCAAGTTAAATTTGTCGTCTGATGGATCCGAAGCTGCCATTGGTTTTCCTAAATGCTATCTCTGTCGCCTGAACGGGAGAAAATCTTGCACTACGACGATATCGCAAAACTGTTCGAAAATCTGCCGTCAGTTGATCCTGATGCTCAAGATGCTGCATCTTCGCGGGAAGGCAACCTCACGAAACCCGCGGGGTCTCTCGGCAGGCTTGAAGACCTGTCCGCGTGGTGCGCCGCGTGGCAGGGGCGCCATCCCGCCACGCTCGACAATATCCGGATCATCGTCTTTGCCGGCAATCACGGCATCACCGCGCAGGGGGTGTCCGCTTTCCCGCCCGAGGTCACCGTCCAGATGGTGGCGAATTTCGCCGCCGGTGGCGCCGCGATCAACCAGCTGGCGGCGGTTCAGGGTGCGCGGCTCGACGTGATCCCTCTCGATCTCGATACGCCGACCGCCGATTTCACGAAGGCCCCGGCGATGACCGAGGCGGAATGCGCCGCCGCGTTCACGGCGGGGTACGAGGCTGTCGAAGACGCTCCCGACGTCCTGGTCGTCGGCGAGATGGGGATCGGCAATACGACAACGGCGGCGGCCCTCGCCTGCGCGCTGTTCGGCGGCGATCCGACCGACTGGACCGGGCCCGGGACCGGCGTCGATGCGGCCGGCGTTGCCCTGAAGGTGCGTGCGGTCGCCGCCGCGATGGAACTCCACGGGCCGGTCTTGGACGATCCCCTGCGGGCGTTGCGCTGCGTCGGCGGGCGCGAGCTCGCGGCGATGGCCGGTGCGGTGCTGGCGGCGCGGCACCAGCGCGTGCCCGTCATTCTCGACGGATTCGTGACGACGGCGGCCGTGTCGGTTCTGGAAAAGACGGTACCCGGCGCGCTCGATCATTGCGTTGCCGGCCATGTGTCGGGGGAGCCGGGGCACAGACGGCTGCTCGAGCGTCTGGGCAAGGAACCGCTGCTGGATATTGGGATGCGGCTGGGCGAAGCGTCGGGTGCTGCCGTGGCGCTCGGTATTCTGCGATGTGCCCTTGCCGCCCATAACGGGATGGCGACGTTCGCTGAAGCCGCCGTCAGCGGCGAGCTGGATCCCTAACCGTCAGATGACGCGAAGCGTTCCCAGAAGGTGCCGGACAGCCAGCCGATCGCACACCAGAATATCGCCGCTGTAACGAGGGACGCGGCAACGAAATGCGCCGCGAGTTCCGGCGGGACCTTTCCGCCGATGCTTGCCGGTTGCGGCGCGCCGATCAGGTGCGGCAATGCGATGGCGACGATGCCGCCGATCATCCAGGCCGCGCCTTTGCGAAACACCATTGCCCATATCCCGCCTGCCGTCGCCGCAACGCACAGGAACCACCAAGTCTGCCGGCTTACAAGGTCCGCTGACAGCGTTCCCGGCAATTCAGGCGGCAAGCCAAGGGCAGGCGCGAGACTGGCGATGCCGAATCCGGCAAGCCCCCAGAGGAGCCCCGCCTGCCCGTTGATCGGCCGTCCAGCCAATGAAAAGCATGCGGTCAGGATCAGCGCAAAGCCGATTCCGGTGATGATATTTGCGAGCGTTGTAAACAGTGTTCGTTCCAGACCGTCGCCCGGTCCCCAGGCTTCCCCGCCATCCGCAGTTTCCGCCGGGCCGTGCGCATGCGCCGGCGCGATCAGCGAGATGCCGCGATCCTGCAGACTGTGTTTGTGAGAATCGCCGCTGCCGGCATTTTCGAACTGCTCGGCGTGCAGAATGATCGGTGTGGTGGTGAATTCCTGGACGACGGAAATCCCCGCGCCGCCGAGCAGGCCGGCGACAAGGGCGGTGAAAAAAATCCGCCGGAACATTTCAGACTACCTGCTCAGTGGCAGGGGAAGGCGAAGGAATGCCGGCTGTCATGCGCCGCATTGTGGATCGTGTCCGAATGCGCAAAGCCGGTTCCGATCACGAGGAAGGCGCCAAACAGCAGAGCCAGCAACGCCGGCGCGACGGCGCTGGCGCGCGTATCGATTGATTTTTGAGAATATTGTGTGTTCTGGGTCATCTTCATTTCTCCCGTATACACAATTTATGCCCGCGCTGATGCGGCATGACAAGACCCATGCCGCATCAGAACGCTCCGGTCGGTCTAGAATTCGATCTTGTAGGCTGCGAGCGCGCCCAGCGTGCGTGTTTCCGTGCCGGCGTCTTCGGAGACTTTCCAGCCAATGTCGATGGAAAGGCCGAAATCGAACGCATAGCCGGCGGACAGCTGGAAATGGGAATCCGTATTGTCGGGCGTGGTCGGATTGTCGGTTTCCCGCTCGGTCCAGGAGGCCGCCAGGTTCCAGCCGTTCCAGTCCACCTGACCGCCAAGCGTCAGATACAGCCGGTCGGTGTCCGACGCGCCGCCCACACCGGTCCGGCGCACGACCTCAAGAAGGGGGGCGAAGGTCGCATTGCCGCCAAGATCGAAGCGCGTGAAGACGGCGGCTGCGACCGAGTTTTCATCCGTCGTATTCCCCACGCCCTTCGCCTGATGCATGAAGGACAGGTGATACCCGAGGTTGCCGAGGGACGGCATGTTGCCGCCGTTCACGGCGATCAGGAAGGATTCGAACGATTCCGTGTTGCTGACGCCGCCATCCTCTTTGCGGTTGTCGCCCCGGCCGCGCAGGGCCGATTCGCTGAAGAATGTCGTGTCGGCAAAGAACGTGGCGGCCGAAACGGTATGGTTGCCGTTCGCACCCGTGGCGACATGCCAGTCGCCGACGACGCCGATCCGCTCGGACGTTTCGTAATCCTCCGCCAGGCCCGTGCCGTAGACGCCGGGCGCCTTGTCCCAGGCGACACCGAATCCGGGGTTCAGTTTGCCTGCCCGGGCGCCGAAGCGGTCGCCGGAGAATTCGACATACAGGTCTTCCATATACAGTCCGATATCCTCGAAAGCGCGGTTCTCGAACTTGGCGGCGCTGCCGACCGGCTCCATCACCGCATGGGCGAAAACCGACCAGCGCGGCGAAAAGGCGAAGGTGACCGAGGGTTCCACCTTCGGCGACAGATTGTTGTTGAGGTTCGCCCGGTCGTCGGATTTGTAGTTCCAGTCGTTCTGGAGTTCGAAAGAAAGCTCTCCCGATACCGAGGGCGCGCCGTCTGCCGCGCCTGCAGCGTGGGGTGCGGAGGCCAGTAAAATCGCAGCGGAGAGGGCGGCGAAAGCGTTTTTATTCATTGTTGCGTTCCATGCATTGCAGTTGGGTAAGCGATCCGGCGGGATGCATCCGGGATCGGTTATGGCTGTTAATAACGTAATGTTATAACATTATATATGATGCTGTCTACTTTCGGAAATGCGGCCCGGGCAATTCGAACGCATGGCTCTTTCCAGTCTATTGCAGCCTTGAACAGCATTTGTCACCGGGATTCATCGCAGACGCAAGGAAGCCGTTACCAGGGGATCGCGCCTTGCCGCATGTGCACCGTTTGACTAACGTAGCCGTGCCGACGAACCGGGAACGGGGAGAGGTGTGGAATTTTCTCTTTCGCACCGAAGCCCCGGCTGCCCCCGCAACTGTATACGGTAAGCCTGTTCCGACATGGCCACGGCGGTAAGACCCGCGGGAAGGCCGGAACGCGGCGATGACCCGTGAGCCAGGAGACCGGACGGAGGCCGTATCGTCAGACCGCGGACCGGGGTGCGTTCCGCGAAAGGCACGGGACGATGCGTGTTTGAATATTCCGCGGAGGAGGCGGATAAAACATGGCTATCGCCCGAAAAATACCCGCGACCGTTGTCACCGGCTTTCTTGGCGCCGGCAAGACCACCATGATCCGCAACCTGATCCAGCAGGCCAACGGCAGGAAACTCGCCCTCGTCATCAACGAGTTCGGCGACCTCGCCGTGGACGGCGAATTGCTGAAAGGCTGCGGCAATCCCGACTGCACGGACGAAGACATCTTCGAGCTTGCCAATGGCTGCATCTGCTGCACGGTCGCGGACGATTTCCTGCCGACGATCGAGAAGATACTGGCCCTGCCTCAACCGCCCGACCACATCGTGATCGAAACCTCCGGCCTCGCCCTGCCCAAACCGCTGGTCCAGGCCTTCGGCTGGCCCGAGGTGCGCACCCGGGTGACGGTCGACGGCGTGATCGCGGTGCTCGACGGCCCCGCCGTCGCCGCCGGGCGCTTCGCCGACGACCCCGACCGGGTCGATGCGCTGCGTGCAGCCGACGACGAGCTCGATCACGAAAGCCCGCTGCATGAACTCTATGAAGACCAGCTCGCCTGCGCCGATCTTGTGCTGCTCAACAAGACCGACCTGATGGACGATGCGGCGATCGACACGGTGTCGGCCGAAATCGGCGGCCGGCTGCGCGCGGGCGTCCGCATGGTGAAGACCGCCAACGGTGTCATCGACACGGCAATCCTGCTCGGCATCGATGCGGCGGCGGAAGACGATCTCGACGCCCGCCCGTCGCACCACGACGCCGATGACGATCACGACCATGACGATTTCGAGAGCTTCGAGGTTGCCGTGCCGACGGGCGTGTCGCCCGAGGAGCTGATCGTCCGGCTGGAAACCGCGGTCGCCGATCACGATATCCTGCGGGTGAAGGGTTTCGTTCATGTGCCGGGCAAGGACATGCGCATGATCGTCCAGGGCGTCGGCGCCCGCATCCAGAGCCATTTCGACCGCCCCTGGGCGGCGGCGGAGCCGCGCGAGACGCGCCTCGTCGTCATCGGCCTGACCGGCCTCGATCGCGCCGCCATTACGTCCGCCCTGGTCTCGGGGCCCGCCCTGGCGGCGCTGGGCTGAAACAATGCACCTGCTCGCGGCGACGCCGGGCGTTGTCTCCGACGGATCGGAAGCGGTCGATCTCGGCCAGACGCCGGGCGACATCGTCTTCCTGTCGGCGGCCGATACCGAACTTGCCGCCCTCGCAGGGGCGCAGGCGCGCGCGGGCGACGACGCGCCGGGCCTTCGCCTCACCAACTTTCTGCAGCTGCGGCATCACATGTCGGTCGACCTCTATGTCGAGAAAATGGTGTCGAACGCGCGGCTGGTCATCCTGCGCCTGCTCGGGGGTGTCAGCTACTGGCCCTATGGCGTCGAACAGATCGCGGTTGCCTGCCGGCGGCGCGGCATCGGGTTCGCGGCGGTCCCCGGCGACGATCAGCCGGATTCGGACCTCACCCGGCAGTCGACCCTGAAGGCCAAAGACGTTCATCGCATCTGGCAGTATCTCGTCCATGGCGGGCCGGCCAATGCCGACAACCTGCTCGCCTTCGCCGCCAGCCTTCTGGGCGGCAGCAACGACTGGAGCGAACCCGCCCCGCTGATGACCGCGGGCCTCTACTGGCCGGGCATGGAGGCGCCGGACATGTCGGCGATCCGGGCGCACTGGCAGGCGGATGCGCCCGTCGCCGCCATCGCGTTCTACCGGGCGCTGGTGCAGTCCGGAAACCTGGAACCGGTCGATGCGCTGATCTCGGCCCTGCGCGCGCGCGGCCTGAACCCGCTGCCGGTCTATCTGCAAAGCCTGAAGGAATCCGTGTCGGTCGGGGTCGTCTCGGCGGCGTTTACCGAATGCCCGCCCGACGTCATCCTGAACGCCACCGGGTTTGCCGTTTCCACGCCGGGGGCCGAGCGCACCGAAACCCCGTTCGACGCGGCGGGCTGCCCGGTGCTGCAGACCGTATTCGCTGCGACCACCGAACATGTCTGGAGTGAGAGCACCACCGGGCTGATCGCCCGCGATATCGCCATGAATGTCGCCCTGCCGGAAGTGGACGGCCGCGTGCTGTCCCGCGCGGTGGCCTTCAAATCCGAAGCTCGGTTCGACGAGGCGACCCAGACGGCGGTGGTCAAGCACCTGCCGTCCGAAAACCGCATCGCGTTTGTCGCCGATCTCGCCGCCGCCTGGGCGAAGCTGCGTCATACACCGGTACCGGATCGCCGCATCGCGCTGGTCCTGGCGAACTATCCCAACCGGGACGGGCGCATCGGCAACGGCGTCGGTCTCGATACGCCCGCGGGGACGATGACCCTGCTCCGCGCCATGACGGATGCCGGCTATACGACCGGCGATTTGCCTGCCGACGGCAATGCGCTGGTGGACCGCCTGCTGGCGGGGCCGACCAATGCCGCCGTGAAACAGCGCACCGTCGAAGAGACGATTTCGCTCGCCGATTACCAGATCTTCCTGTCGGGACTTCCCGCGGTACTGCGCGGTGCGGTGACGGATAAATGGGGCGCGCCGGAGGCCGATCCGTTTTACCTCCCGGGCGAGGCCGATTGCGGCGCCTTCGCGATCCCGGCCTTCCGCTGCGGCAATATCGCGATCGGGCTGCAGCCGGCGCGCGGCTACAACATCGATCCCGAAAAAACCTATCACGACCCGGACCTCGTTCCGCCGCACGGCTACCTCGCGTTCTACGCCTGGCTGCGGCGGCAGTACCGCGCCGACGCGGTCATCCACATGGGCAAGCACGGCAATCTCGAATGGCTGCCGGGCAAGTCGCTGGCGCTGTCGGAGACCTGTTTTCCCGAGGCCGCCCTCGGGCCGGTGCCGCATATCTATCCGTTCATCGTCAACGATCCGGGCGAAGGCACGCAGGCGAAACGCCGCGCATCCGCGGTGATCATCGATCACCTGACCCCGCCGCTGGCCCGCGCCGAGACCTACGGCCCGCTCGCCGATCTGGAGCGGCTGGTCGACGAATATTACGAGGCCGCCGGGGTCGATCCGCGCCGGATCGACCTGCTGCGCGAGAAGATCGTGGACCTGACACGCGCGTCGGGGCTCGACCTCGATTGCGGGATCGATCCGGACGAGCCTGCCGACGAAGCGCTCGCCAAGCTCGACAACTACCTGTGCGAGCTGAAGGAAATGCAGATCCGCGACGGGCTCCATATTTTCGGCGAAAGCCCGGCGGGATCCTTGCGCGATGCCCTGCTGGTCGCCCTTGCCCGCCTGCCGCGCGGCGACGGGCAGGACGGCAACCGCTCGCTGATCCGTGCATTGAGCGCCGATCTTGGCTTTGACGGGTTCGATCCGCTGGACTGCGTGCTGGGCGATCCCTGGACCGGCCCGACGCCCCCGGCACTGCCCGGCGACGATCCGTGGCGGACCAAGGGCGACACGGTGGAACGGCTGGAAAACCTCGCCCTCGCCCTCGTCGCCGGCAATGCGTCGGCGGGCGACTGGCCGCAGACGCGCGCGGTGCTGCAACAGATATCGGAGCGCATCGCGCCCGCGGTCGAGGCCTGCGGGGATGCGGAAATCGCCGGCGCACTGACGGCCCTCAATGGCGATTTTGTTCAGCCCGGTCCGTCCGGCGCGCCGACCCGCGGGCGGCCCGAAGTGCTGCCGACCGGGCGCAATTTCTATTCGGTCGATACCCGCACCGTGCCGACGCCGACCGCATGGACGCTGGGCTGGAAATCGGCGACGCTGCTGGTCGAACGCCACGTGCAGGAACACGGCGAATGGCCGCGGCGCATGGCGCTGTCGGCCTGGGGCACGTCCAATATGCGCACCGGCGGCGACGATATCGCGCAAGGCCTGGCGCTGATGGGCGTGCAGCCGCAATGGGACCGGGGCTCCGGCCGGGTCACCGGGTTCGACGTGATGCCCCTGGACGTCCTCGACCGTCCGCGTGTGGATGTCACGTTGCGCCTGTCCGGCTTCTTCCGCGATGCGTTCCCGGCGCAGATCGACCTGTTCGATTCCGCCGTGCGCGCCGTCGCCGCGATGGACGAGCCCGCCGACCAGAACCCGCTCGCCGCCCGTGTCGCCGAAGATACCGCAGCGCTGGTCGCCGACGGGGTGGATGCGGACACCGCGCGCCGTCGCGCGGGGCACCGGGTGTTCGGCTCCAGGCCCGGCGCCTACGGGGCGGGCCTGCAGGCGCTGATCGACGAACGCGGCTGGGACACAGATGCCGATCTCGCGCGCGCCTATATCGCCTGGGGCGGTTACGCCTATGGCGACGGCGCCGACGGCAGGGCGGAACACCGTTTGTTCGAGCGCCGTCTCGGGACGGTGCAGGCGGTGGTCCACAACCAGGACAACCGCGAACACGACCTGCTGGATTCGGACGATTACTACCAGTTCGAAGGCGGGCTGACGGCGGCCGTCCGGCATCTGTCCGGCGACCAGCCGGCGGTCTGGCACAACGATCATTCGCGCCCGGAGACGCCAAAGATCCGCAGCCTCGAGGACGAGATCGGCCGGGTCGTGCGCGCCCGCGTGGTCAATCCGAAATGGATCGCCGGCGTCATGCGTCACGGCTACAAGGGCGCGTTCGAAATGGCGGCGACCGTCGACTACCTGTTCGCGTTTGCCGCCACGGCCCATTGCGTGAAGGATCATCATTTCGATCTGGTGTTCGACGCTTATCTGGATGACGACGACGTGCGCGGGTTTCTGGAAGACAACAACCCGGATGCGCTGCGCGACATGGCCGATCGCCTGCTCGAAGCGCAGGATCGCGGTCTGTGGCGGCCGCGCTCGAACAGTGCCGCGTCGCGCCTGATGGAATTGAAGGGAGCTGCCTGATGGTCAAGAAACCCACCACCGCCGAAGAACTCGCCCGCGCCAACGAGAAATCGAAAAAGCGCAAAGAATCCCGCGACAAAATGCTGGCCGACAAGACGGTCGAAAAGGGCCTGCTGATCGTCCATACGGGCAAGGGCAAGGGAAAATCCACCGCCGCCTTCGGGCTGGTTGCGCGGGCCATCGGCAACGGCATGAAAATCGGCGTCGTCCAGTACGTGAAGGGCAAGTGGGAAACCGGCGAGCGCCTCGTGCTCGATCATTTCCCGGACCAGGTGACCATCCGCACCATGGGCGAGGGCTTCACCTGGGAAACCCAGGACAAGGCGCGCGATATCGCGGCGGCGGAAGCCGCCTGGGCGGTCTCGAAGGAAATGATCGCCGACCCAAGTTACGATCTCGTCGTGCTGGACGAGCTCAACATCGTGCTGCGCTACGATTATCTGGATATCGACGACGTGCTGGAGACCTTCCGCAACAGGCGCGACATGCTGCATGTCGTCGTCACGGGGCGGAACGCCAAGCCCGAACTGATCGGGATCGCCGACCTGGTCACCGAGATGACCCAGATCAAGCATCCCTTCCGCGAACAGAACGTGCGCGCCCAGAAAGGGATCGAGTTCTAGGGATGCTGCCGGATCTCACATCATGATCCCCGCGCTGATGTTCCAGGGCACGGGCTCCGATGTCGGCAAATCGGTGCTGACGGCGGGGCTGTGCCGTGCCTATACGCGGCGCGGGCTGAAGGTGCGCCCGTTCAAGCCGCAGAACATGTCGAACAATGCCGCCGTCACCGCCGATGGCGGGGAGATCGGCCGGGCGCAGGCCCTGCAGGCGCGCGCCTGCGGGGTGGCGCTCCATACCGACATGAACCCGGTCCTCTTGAAGCCGCAATCGGAAACCGGCGCGCAGGTCATCGTGCAGGGCAAAATCGTCGGCAACGCGAAGGCGCGCGAATACCAGTCGATGAAACCGGGCCTGATGGCCAGCGTGCTGGAGAGTTTTCACCGCCTGTCGGCGGAGGCCGATCTCGTGCTGGTCGAAGGGGCGGGGAGTGCCGCGGAGGTCAATCTCCGTGCCGCCGACATCGCCAATATGGGCTTTGCCGAGGCGGCCAACGTGCCCGTCGTGCTGATCGGCGATATCGACCGGGGCGGGGTGATCGCGCAACTGGTCGGCACGTGGAACCTGCTGAGCGAGTCCGAGCGCGCGCTGACGCGCGGTTTCATCGTCAACAAGTTCCGCGGTGACGTCTCCCTGTTCGACAGCGGTCTTGCCGTGATCGCGGAGCGGACCCCGATGACATCCTTCGGCGTGGTCCCGTGGTTCGCCGGTGCCGGGCGGCTGCCGCGCGAGGACGCGTTCGATACGGGCGGGGATGCCGCGCAATCCGGGGATATCAAAATCGCTGTCCCGGTTCTGTCGCGCATCGCCAATTTCGACGATCTCGATCCGCTGCGCGCCGAACCCGATGTGTCGGTGGTCATGGTGCCCGCGGGCGAAGCGCTGCCGGGCGATGCCGATCTGGTCCTGCTGCCGGGCTCGAAGGCGACCCTCGCCGATCTCGCCTTTCTCCGCGCGCAGGGCTGGGACATCGATATCGCCGCCCATGTCCGGCGCGGCGGCGCGGTGCTCGGTATCTGCGGCGGCTACCAGATGCTCGGCAGGACGGTGGCGGACCCGCACGGCATCGAGGGACCGCCGGCGGAAGCGCCGGGTCTCGGCCTGCTGGATGTCGCGACCACGCTGACCGCGGCCAAGAAACTGGTCGAGGTGTCCGGCACGGAGTGCCGGACGGGGGCGCCGGTGTCAGGCTACGAGATGCATGTGGGTGTCACGTCCGGCCCCGATACGGCGCGGCCCCTGCTGGATCTCTCCACCGGCGCGGACGGGGCGATGACGCCGGACGGCAGGATATCGGGCTGTTACGTCCACGGCCTGTTTTCGTCGGATTCCTACCGCACCGCCTTCCTGCAGCAGCTGCGCCCGGCGGCGCGGGCGGCGATGGCCTACGAGGCCGGAATCGACGCGACGCTGGAGGCGCTGGCCGATCATCTCGAAGAACATCTCGATCTTGAGGCGATGATCGATGGATAACTTCGGGGCACTCCGGTCAGGCGAAGGCCATGCCGATCAGCAGCAGCGCCGCCAGCCCGGCGCCTGCCTTGCGGTACAGGCTGAGCGCGCGGTGAATATCCTCCGCCGTGGCATCGGCGCGCCCGCTTTCGTTCATCCACGCATCGTCGACGATGAAATCCCGGTACTGGCGCGGCCCGGCCAGGGCAAGACCCAGCGCGCCCGCCATCGCCGCTTCGGGCCAGCCGGCATTGACCGAGCGGTGCTTTTCCGCGTCGTCGATCACCGCCGACCACGCCGCGCCGCCGCGCGTGCCGATGCCGATGGCCGCCGTGATCACGATCAGCAGGCCGGCGATGCGCGCCGGCACGGCCATCACGGCATCGTCCAGCCGGGCGGCGAACTTGCCGAAATGCTCGTAAGTGCTGTCATGGTGCCCGATCATGCTGTCCAGCGTGTTGACCGCCTTGCAGAAAAACAGCCCCGGCAGGCCGAGGACCGCGAACCAGAGGACCGGCGCGACCACGCCGTCCGAGAAATTCTCCGCCGCCGATTCGATGGCCGCGCGCGACACGCCGTGTTCGTCCAGCGAGTCCGGATCGCGGCCGACGATGTGGGACACCGCGGCGCGCCCGTCGGCGAGCGACACCGCAAGGGCGCGCGCCACATCGCGCACATGGTTGAACAGGCTGCGATAGGCGATGAACACGCTGGCGATGGCCGCGCCCGCGATCCAGCCGTATTTCACCTGGGACAGCAGCCACTGGATGCCGTACCCGGCGGCGGCAGCCAGCGAGACCAGGAACAGCGTCGTCAGCGCGCCGCGCCAGAACCGCGCCCGGTCGGACCGTTGTTCGCGGTTCAGCTTTTTGTCGAAAAACGCAATCAGGCTGCCGAAGACGGCAACCGGGTGGGGGATACGGGCGTAAACCCCTGGCGGGTCGCCGAGGGCGACGTCGATGGCGAAGGCCAGCATCACCACCAGCAGGGGGTGGACGGCTGCAGCGTCCGCGGAGTACCACTGAAACATCATCCGGCGACAATCGCCCGTCACGCGTCGGGAATCAATTGCCGCCGGAAAAGGAGAGAAAATTGACCACAGGAATCATGGTTTGCGGCCATGGCAGCCGCGACGAAGGTGCGGTTGCCGAGTTCGAGAAACTGTCCATCGCGATCCGCGCACGGGCGGGCGATATCCCGGTCGAATACGGTTTTCTCGAATTCGCGACCCCGGTGATCAAGGACGGCCTTGCGAAGCTCGCCGACCAGGGCGTCACCGACGTGCTCGCCGTCCCGGGCATGCTGTTCGCGGCGGGCCACGCGAAGAACGACATCCCGTCCGTCCTCAACACCTGGGCGTCGGGACACAAAGGCGTCGATATCCGCTACGGGCGCGAACTTGCGATCGATCTGAAAATGCTGCGCGCTGCCGCCGACCGTATCGAGGAGGCGCTGGATGCCGCCGGCCGCGACGTGCCGATGGAAGAAACGCTGCTGGTCGTCGTCGGGCGCGGCGCGTCCGACCCGGATGCGAATTCCAATGTGGCGAAGGTCATGCGCATGTTGTGGGAAGGTCTCGGCTTCGGCTGGGGCGAAACCGCCTATTCCGGCGTAACGTTTCCGCTGGTCGAGCCCGGCCTCGAACACGCGGCGAAGCTCGGCTACAGGCGCATCGTCGTATTCCCCTATTTCCTGTTCACCGGCGTGCTGGTGCGGCGCATTTACGACTACACCGACCTGGTCGCGGCGCGGCACCCCGATATCGAATTCATCAAGGCGCCCTACCTGAACGACCATCCGATGGTGATCGAGACTTTCATGGAGCGCATCGACGAGATCCGCCGCGGCGAGAACAACATGAACTGCCAGCTCTGCAAGTATCGCGAACAGGTGCTCGGTTTCGAGGCCGAGGTCGGCCTCGCGCAGGAAAGCCATCATCACCATGTCGAAGGCATCGGCACGGGTCCGGCGAAGGCGCATGACCACGACCATTCCCACGATCATGGGCATGGCCACAGCCACGGCCATAGCCACGGGGACGGCCACGGACATGATCACGGGCACGACCACGCCCATCATCCCTATCCCCATGCGGATCATCCGCTCGGCCCGAAGACCCTGAGAAAAGAGATCGGCTGAATTTTCGATGGACTACGTGCGCGACCCCGATGAAATCTACCGCCAGTCCTTTGCGATCGTGCGGGCGGAGACCGATCTTTCCGGCGTCCCCGACGACATGGCCGATGTGGTCATCCGGCTGGTCCATGCCTGCGGCATGCCGGAAATCGTCGGCGATCTCCGCTGGTCGGACGGGGTGGCCGCCGCCGCCCGGACGGCCCTTGCCGCGGGCGCGCCGGTGATCTGCGACGCCCAGATGGTCGCCGACGGGGTGATCGCCGCCCGGCTGCCGGCGGGCAACCAGGTCGTCAGCATGATCCGCCTGCCGAACCTCGCCCGGCTGGCACAGGAACAGGGCACGACGCGGTCGGCCGCCCAGGTCGAATTGTGGAAGCCGTTCCTGCCGGGCAGCATCGTCGCCATCGGCAATGCGCCGACGGCCCTGTTCCGCCTGCTTGAAATCATCGCCGAGGATCCGACGCGCAAGCCGGCGGCCATTCTCGGCTTCCCGGTCGGTTTCGTCGGCGCCGCCGAATCGAAGGACGCCCTGCATGACGGGGCCGATAACGGGGTCCACGATGTGCCCTACGTGACCATCCTCGGCCGCCGTGGCGGCAGTGCCATGGCCGCGGCCGCCGTCAACGCGCTGGCCGGGCGCTACCAGGCATGACGGACCGCTGGCTCAGTGTCGTCGGGATCGGCGAGGACGGGCTGGAGGGTCTGAGCCCGCGCGCGCGGATGCTGGTTGACGGCGCGCAGACGCTGATCGGCGGCGGGCGTCATCTTGCCATGCTGCCCGAAGACGGGCGCGATCGTCTGACCTGGCCGAGCCCGCTGACCGACCTGATGCCGCAGATTGCCGAGCGCCGCGGCACGCCGGTCTGCGTCCTGGCGACGGGCGATCCGATGTTCTTCGGTATCGGCGTTACCCTCGCGAAGTATTTCGATGCCGATGAAATGGATGTGGTGCCGTCCCTGTCGGCGTTCTCGCTGGCCGCGTCCCGTCTGGGATGGCCGCTGGCCGATGTCGAACAGCTCACCCTGCACGGCCGTCCGGCATCGCTGGTCGTCCCCTTCATCCTGCCCGGCGCCCGGCTGATGATCCTGTCGGACGGCGCCGATACCCCGGCGCAGGTCGCGGACATCCTGTGCGAGCGCGGCTACGGCGACAGCAGGATTTACGTGCTCGAACACATGGGTGGTGCGCAGGAGCGCGGGCTGGAAGGCACGGCGGCCGATTGGCCGCACAGGAACATCGCGCCCTTCAACACCGTCGGCGTCGACTGCGTGGCCGGGCCGGATGCGATCGTCCTGCCGCGCATTCCCGGCCTGCCGGACGATGCCTATATCAGCGACGGCAATATGACCAAGCGCGAAGTCCGCGCGGCGACGCTGGCCGCGCTCGCCCCGATCCCGGGCCAGCATTTGTGGGATATCGGCGCCGGCTGCGGCGCGATTTCCATCGAATGGATGCGCACCCACCCCTCCTGCCGGGCGACCGCAATCGAAAACCGGGCCGACCGGATCGGGCTGATCGCGCGCAACGCCATCGCGCTCGGCGTGCCGCGGCTCGGCATGATCGAAGGGCAGGCGACCGACGTGCTGGCGGGTCTCGACGCGCCGGATGCGATTTTCATCGGCGGCGGCGCCTCCACCCCCGGCCTGATCGGGCTGTGCTGGGACGCGTTGCCGTCGCGCGGCCGGCTGGTCGCCAATGTGGTGACGCTGGAAGGGGAAATCGCGCTGTCCGAATTCCGCGCGGATCACGGTGGCGACCTGACGCGCATTGCGGTGTCCCGGGCCGAACCGGTCGGGCCGTTTACCGGCTGGAAACCGCTGATGGCCGTCACCCAGCTGATCGCGGTGAAACCCTGATGGCGGCTAAAATTTCCGGCACCCTGTACGGTGTGGGCATCGGGCCGGGCGATCCGGAGCTGATCACGCTGAAGGCGCTGCGCATTCTGCAGTCGGTGCCGGTACTGGCCTGGCCCGCCCCCGAGGAAGGACCGAGCCTCGCGCGCGAAATCGTCGCCGGACACCTGCCCGGCACCCAGCGCGAAATTCCCATCCGCATGCCGCTGCTGCCGGCGCGTTTCCCCGCCGCCGACGTCTATGACAGGGCGGCGGCCGAGATCGGCGCCGCGCTGGATGCGGGAGACGACGTCGCGGTCATCTGCGAGGGCGATCCGTTTTTCTACGGCTCCTTCATGTATCTCTACGGACGTCTGGCGGGCGATTACCCGGTGGAGGTCGTCCCCGGCGTCTCCTCGCTGACCGCCTGCGCCGCCGCACTCGGCGCGCCGCTTTCCGCGAAGAACGACGTGCTGACGGTCATCCCGGGGCCGCTCGATACCGGGACGATGAAACAGCGCCTGACCGATGCGGACGCGGCGGCGATCATCAAGGTCGGGCGGCATTTCGACCGGATCCGCAGCGTGATCGACGATCTCGGCCTCACCGCCCATGCCCGCTACATCGAACGCGCCACCATGGGCGAACAGCGTATCCTGCCGATCGACGATGTCGGCGACGGCAACGCGCCGTATTTTTCCATGATCCTTGTCCACAAGCGCGGCGAGGTCTGGAAATGACGGGCACGATGGCGCGGCCCGCGATCGTTGTTCTCGGCCCCGGCGGGCTCGACCTTGCGCACAGGATTCTGGGCGTCGTGCCGGAGGCGGAGGTCCACGGCCTTGCGCGCCGCGTGGACTCGGCGCAGGTCCTGTTCGACGATACCGGCGTCCATCTGCGCGCCCTGTTCGATGCCGGAAGGCCGATCATCGGTATCTGCGCCGCGGGGATCCTGATCCGCCTGCTGGCCGCCGCCCTGTCCGACAAGACGGCGGAGCCGCCGGTGATCGCGGTCGCCGAAGACGGCTCCGCCGTCGTGCCGCTGCTCGGCGGGCATCACGGCGCGAACGGTCTGGCGCAGGAAATCGCCGCGGCGCTGGGCGCGATCGCTGCCGTGACGACGGCGGGCGACGTGCGTTTCGGCGTCGCGCTCGACAGCTCGCCCGCCGGATGGACGCTTGCCAATCCCGACGACGTGAAATCCTTCGCCGCCGACCTGCTGGCAGGGGAGACCGTCGGCGCGCAGGCCGCGCTGCCGCCCTTTCTGGCAGGTTCCGATATTCCCCGCGATCTGGGCGGCACCCTCCGGATCAGCGCGACGCCGCATCGCGTCATCGGCGATGCCCGTCATCTCGTCTATCATCCAAGAAACGTTGCCGTCGGCGTCGGCTGCGAGCGGGGCACGGACCCGGCGGAACTGATCGCGCTGGTGCGTGCGGCGCTCGATGCGGGCGATATCGCGCCGGAATCGGTTGCCGGACTTTATTCGCTGGACCTCAAAGCGGATGAGCCTGCGGTCCATGCCGCCGCCGCCATGCTCGGTGTCAATGCGCGGTTTTTCGACGCCGCCACGCTGGAGGCGGAGACGCCGCGCCTGAAAAATCCGTCCGACGTCGTCTTCCGCGAAGTGGGCTGTCATGGCGTGTCGGAGGGCGCGGCCCTTGCCGCCGCCGGGGCGGATGCCGACCTCGCGGTGGAAAAACAGAAATCCGCCCGCGCGACCTGTGCCATCGCGGTCGCGCCCGGTCCCATCGCCGATGACCCCGGACAGGGCCGGGGCCGCCTGCTGATCGTCGGCACCGGTCCGGGCAGCGACGGCTGGATGACGGCGGAGGCCGAGGATGCCGTCGCGCAGGCAACCGATCTGGTCGGCTACACGCTGTATCTCGATATTCTGGCGGACCGGGCGGCGGGCAAGACCCGCCACGACTTTCCGCTGGGCGAAGAGACCGACCGGGTCCGCGCAGCCCTAGAACTGGCGGCGACCGGCAGGACGGTCGCGCTGGTTTCGTCCGGCGATCCCGGCATCTACGCCATGGCGACGCTTGCCTTCGAATTGCTGGAAACCGGCGGGCGGGCCGACTGGGGCAGGGTCGCCATTCAGGTCTGTCCCGGTATTTCGGCGCTGCAGGCGGCGGCGGCACGGTCCGGCGCGCCTTTGGGGCATGATTTCTGCACCATATCGCTGTCCGACCTGCTGACCCCGTGGGAGGCCATAGAACGCCGGCTGCACGCGGCCGCCGCCGGCGATTTCGTCGTCGCGTTCTACAATCCGGTATCGCGCCGCCGCACCTGGCAGCTCGGCAGGGCGCGGGAAATCCTGCTGACGGGCAGGCCGGAGACAACCCCTGTCGTGCTGGCCCGCAATCTGGGGCGCGACGGCGAACAGGTGCGCGTCGTCACGCTGGGCACGCTCGATCCCGCCGATGTCGACATGCTGACCGTGGTGCTGGTCGGCTCGTCCGAGAGCCGCACGGTCGCCCGCGGCGACGGGCGCCACTGGGTCTACACGCCGCGCGGCTATGCCGGCAAACAGGCCGGAACGCAAAACGACGACATGAAGGGGACGGGATGACAGTCTGGTTTATCGGCGCAGGCCCGGGGGATCCCGACCTGCTCACCATTCGCGGGCGCGACGTGATCGCGCGCTGTCCGGTCTGTCTCTATGCGGGCTCGCTGGTGCCGGAAGCCGTGGTCGCCCATGCGCCGGAAGGCGCCGTCGTCATCGACACCGCACCGATGACCCTCGACGAGATCATCGCCGAGATGGAAAAGGCCCATGCGGCGGGCCACGACGTCGCGCGGGTCCATTCTGGCGATCCGTCCCTGTATGGCGCCATCGGCGAACAGATTCGCCGGCTGGATGCGCTCGGGATCGCCTTCGAGATCGTGCCCGGCGTGCCCGCCTATGCCGCCGCCGCCGCCCTGCTGCGGCGCGAACTCACCCTGCCGGATGTCTCCCAGACCGTGATCCTGACACGCACCGCGATGAAGGCATCCGCCATGCCCAATGCCGAGGATCTCGACACGCTCGGCAAATCGGGTGCGACGCTGGCGATCCACCTGTCGGTACGAAACCTGAAACACGTGTGCGAGACGCTGATCCCCCATTACGGCGCGGATTGCCCGGTTGCCGTCGTCTACCGCGCAAGCTGGCCCGACCAGCAGGTGGTGGAAGGCACGCTGAGCGATATCCGCCAGAAGGTCGGCGCGGCGAAAATCACCCGCACCGCGCTTATCCTGGTCGGCCAGGTGCTGGCCCCGGAAGGGTTCACGGATTCGGCGCTGTATGACGCCGATCACGTGCATGTCCTGCGCCCGCGCCGCAAGGGTGGGGGAAAAATCTAGAGCTTCAGCCGGTCCAGCCAGGCGACCGCCGCCATCACGTCGGAGACGATCGGCGGCGGCGGCGGGGAGGGGCGGTCGATCATGATGACGGGAATACCGGCTGCCCGGGCGGCCGCGATTTTCGGATAGGTCGCTGCCCCGCCGGCGTTCCGGCTCACTAGCACATCGATATCGTGGTCCCGCAGCAGGGCGGATTCCTGGGCGGTCGTGAACGGGCCCCGTCCCGCGATGTAGACGGCGTCCGGATGACGGTCGGCATCGTCCGGCGGGTCGATGGAGCGAACAATCTGCCGGACGTTCTCCACCCCGGCAAACGCCGCGAGGTCCTGCCGGCCGACCGACAGGAACGCGCGCCTGCCCAGCTTCGGCACCAGCGCCGCCGCCGCCGCGATATCCGGCACACGGCGCCAGTCGTCCCCCGCCGTCCGTTCCCAGGCGGCGCGCAGAAGTTTCAGCCGCGGTATACCGGCGCGGTCGCAGGTCTGCACCGCCTGGGCGGTCATCCGGTCGGCGAAGGGATGGGTCGCGTCGATGACGGCGGCGATATCGTTCTCGCCGAGCCACGCGGCCAGCGCGTCGGCGCCGCCGAACCCGCCGCTGCGGACGGTCACGCCGTCCGGCAGGGACGGGTTCCGGGTGCGGCCTGCCAGCGAATAGACGATCGCGAACCGCGCCGCCGTCTCGGCCGTCAATGCTGTGGCTTCTCCCGTCCCGCCGAGGATCAGGATACGGGGACGCCTAGCCATCGGAGCGCCCGACGAGGTTGCCTGCGCGGTCATAGACGAACACATCGATTTCGATCGCCGCCCCGGCGACGGTATAGCGGGCGACGCCCTGCGCGCGCCGGGCAATCTCGGGGGCAAGGGCGATCCCCGCCGCGTCGGCGATGGACAGGGCTTCGGCCGCCGTGTTCGCGCCTTCGATTGCCGCGGTGGTTTCGACCGATGCCCCGAGATCATGGGCGACGTCTCCCATCCAGGTCAGGTCGACCTGGCTGCGTCCCGAATGAAGATCGAGATTCCCCTCGGCAAGCTTGCTGATCTTGGCGAACCCGCCGCCGATCACGACGCGGGGCACGGGATGGGCGCGCAGGTATTTCAGCATGCCGCCCGCGAAATCGCCCATGTCGATCATCGCATGGTCGGGCAGGCCCAGCAGTGCCTGGGTTTCTTCCTCGGATGTCTTGCCGGTACACCCGGCGATCAGCGGCAGCGAGGCCGCCCGGGCCACATCGATGCCGCGATGGATCGATTCGATCCACGCCGCGCAGGAATAGGGAACGACGATACCGGTCGTCCCCAGAATGGAAATCCCGCCGAGAATGCCGAGGCGCGGGTTCCAGGTTTTTTCCGCCAGCGCCGCGCCGTCCTCGACCGACACGGTCACCGTCACATCGCCGGAGGCACCATGGGCCGCGGCGGTCTCGGCGATGGCGTCGCGGATCATGCTGCGCGGCACCGGGTTGATCGCCGGTTCGCCGACCGGCAGCGGCAGGCCTTCGCGGGTCACCGTGCCGACGCCGTCCCCGGCGACGAAAACCACGCCGGCCCCCGCAGCGGCTTCCGCGATATCGACCCGGATCAGCGCGCCGTGGGTGACGTCCGGATCGTCCCCGGCATCCTTGATAATGGTGGCAAACGCCCCGTTTACGGTTTTTCCTTCGCGCGCCAGGGCAAAGGACGGGGTTTCGCCCTTGGGCAGGGTGATCTGCACCGGATCGGGGAAGGCGCCGGTCAGCAGCGCGGTATAGGCGGCCTTGGCCGCCGCCGTCGCGCAGGCGCCGGTGGTCCATCCGCGCCGTAATTCTCCCTCGGGCTTGCGTGCCATCCGACCGTTATATGTGGTAAATACTCTCCATGGAACGGCTCACATTCGATATGCCCGAACTGGAACCCGGATGGGTCTGGCTGGCGGGCGCAGGCCCCGGCGATCCCGGTCTGTTGACGCTGCATGCCCTGAACGGGCTGCGCCAGGCGGATGTGATCGTGCACGATGCGCTGGTCGATGAGCGCACGCTGACCCTGGCCGGTCCCGATTGCGAAATCGTCTATGCCGGCAAGCGCGGCGGCAAGCCGTCGCCGAAGCAGCATGATATCTCGGCCCGGCTGGTGAAGTTCGCGCGCGACGGCAGGCGGGTGCTGCGCCTCAAGGGCGGCGATCCGTTTGTTTTCGGGCGCGGCGGCGAGGAAGCGCTGGCGCTGGTCGCCGCCGGTATCCCGTTCCGGGTGATCCCCGGTATTTCCGCCGGCGTCGGCGGGCTCGCCCATGCGGGCATTCCGCTGACCCACCGCGAAACCAATTCCGCCGTCACCTTCGTGACCGGGCATGGCGCCTCCGGCGATATCCCGGACGGGCTCGACTGGCCGGCGCTCGCCGCCGGTTCCCCGGTTCTGGTGATCTACATGGCGATCAAGCATCTCGGCACTATCCGCGCCCGGCTGATGGCCGGCGGAAGGCGCGGCGACGAGCCCGTCGCGGTTGTCTCCCGCGCGACCCAGCCGGATGAGCGCGTTCTCGAGACGACCCTCGGCGCCTGCGTCGAGGATGTCGCCGCGCAGGCCATGGAGCCGCCGGCGATGGTCGTCATCGGCGAGGTCGTGCGCCTGCGCGCCGGGCTCGACTGGGCGGGCGCGCTCGGCGGCCGGATTCTCGACGCCGACCCCCTGGGCACGCGCCGCACGCGCGACGCCGGCTAACGCCATGCCCGGCGCTTCGGGCGCGGTGATCGCCGCGCCGTCTTCGGGCAGCGGCAAGACCACGCTCACCCTCGGCCTGCTGCGCCATTTCGCCCGCGGCAAGGTGGCGGTGTCGTCCTTCAAGGTCGGGCCGGATTACATCGATCCCGGATTCCATGCGGCGGCGAGCTTCCGGCCCTGCCTGAATATCGACAGCTGGGCGATGCGCCCCGACACCGTCTCCGCCCTGTTCGCCCGGGCGGCGGCGGGGGCGGATATCGTGATTGGCGAGGGGGTCATGGGCCTGTTCGACGGCGCGCAAACCGCCCCCGGAACGGATACCGCAACATCTTCAGGCTCCACGGCCGATACGGCGGCACTGCTCGGCCTGCCGGTGATCCTCGTGGTCGACGCGGGCGCGCAGGCGCAGAGCGCGGCGGCGACGGTGCACGGTTTTGCCACCTTCCGCGCCGACGTGACGGTGTCCGGCGTGATCTTCAACCGCGTCGGCAGCGACCGCCATGCCGGGATGCTGCGCGATGCGGCGGTGCCGCTCGGGATACCGGTGCTCGGCTGCATCCCCCGGTCTCCCGGCATTGCCGTGCCGGACCGTCATCTCGGCCTCGTCCAGGCGAGCGAGATGGCCGCGCTGGACGCGTTTCTCGATGCCGCCGCCGACCTGGTGGAGCGCCATCTCGATCTGGAGGCGTTGAAGTCCATACTGCGGGCCGGCGGCGGAGGGAACGCGCCGCCGTCAACGCTGTCATCGCCGATACCCCCGCCTGGCCAGCGTATCGCGGTTGCGTCGGACGATGCGTTCCGCTTCGCCTATCCCCATGTCCTGGACGGCTGGCGCGCGGCGGGCGCGGAGATCCTGCCGTTTTCGCCCCTGGCCGACGACGCGCCGGACCCGGCGGCCGACGCGGTCTACCTGCCCGGCGGATACCCGGAACTGCAGGCGGGAAAGCTCGCCGCCAATACGAGGTTCCTCAGCGGCCTGCGCGACGCCGCGGCCCGCGATGCCGTCCTCTACGGGGAATGCGGCGGGTACATGGTTCTGGGGGAAACGCTGACCGATGCCGACGGACAGGCGCACCGGATGGCCGGGTTGCTGCCGGTCGAGACCAGCTTCGCAAAGCGCAAGCTGCATCTCGGCTACCGCAACGCGGCGCTGTCGGCGGACACGCCGCTCGGCCCGGCGGGAAGCGTTTATGGCGCCCATGAATTCCACTATGCCGCCACCGTCCGCCTCGGCGATGCCCGGCCGCTCTTCGCGCTGTCCGACGCGGCGGGGAACGATCTCGGGCCGGCAGGGCTGCAGGCGGGCCGCGTGATGGGATCGTTCATCCATCTGATCGACCGGCGGTGAGGCCCATGACGCCCTCCGCCCGTTTGACTCGCGCGGTTTCGCTCCGCATAAGCACATCATGATCCAGATTATCATAGAGCGCTGGTCGCAGCGGGACGGCTCGGTCGACTGGCTGTGGTCCATCTGGCAGGACGGTCAGCGAAAGCAGATGGGTGGCGCCCATGACGACGCCGGTTCGGCCGAGATGGAGGCGCGCGCCGCCTGCCAGCAATATCTCGGCCGGCCGCCGGATGACGTAACGGTACTCTAGAGGGGAAACATCATGACCAAGGTCGTTCGCATCTATGCCTATGGCGGCACCGACGAGCTGAAAATCGAAGACGCCGAGATCGGCGCGCCCGGACCGGGCGAGGTGCTGCTCGACCAGAAAGGCATGGCGCTGCATTTCGCCGACACCATGCTGCGCGAAGGCAGGTATTTCCTGAAACCCGATCTCCCCGCCGTCATGGGGCTCGACGGGGCCGGGATCGTCGAGGCGGTGGGCGAAGGCGTGACCGCGTTCAAGCCGGGCGATGCGGCCTGCTACCTGTTCGCCCTCGGCGCCTATTCTGAAAAACGCATCATCGCGGCGGATTCGCTGATGCCGGTGCCGGCGGGCATCGAGCCGAAGAACATCGCCGGCACGTTCCTCCGCTGCATGACCGCCCAGTACCTGCTGCGCCAGTGCTACCGCGTGAAGGCGGGCGACACGGTGCTGATCCATACCGCGGCGGGCGGCATGGGCACGCTGCTCTGCCAGTGGGCAAAGGCGCTCGGCGCCACCGTGATCGGCACGGTCGGCAGCGACGACAAGTTCGCCATCGCGAAGGCCAGCGGCTGCGACCATGTGATCAATTCCCGCACGGAGGATATCGCCGCGCGGGTCGCCGAGATTACCGGCGGCGCCGGGGTGAACGTCGTTTTCGATGCCATCGGCAAGGACGTGTGGGAGGCCAATATCGCCGCCCTGCGCCCGACCGGGTACCTGATCAATTACGGCCATATGTCGGGCCTGATGGGGCCGATCGATCCGATGCAGCTCAACGCGAAGTCGCTGTTCTTCGCCAAGGTCTCGCTGCCGCATTTCATGTCCTCGCCGGAGGCCAAGCGCGCCATGGCGGCGGACGTGTTCGAGGCGATCGCGGACGGTATTCTCGATATTTCCATCAGCCGGGAATACGCGCTCGACGATATCGTCCAGGCGCAGGAAGATATGGTGGCACGCAGGACAACCGGATCGGTGATCATCGTTCCGTAATTCAATCCGGAAGAACCGATAATCAGGAGAAAACATGACTGCTGACTGGTCGATATGGGCATTCCGCTACGCGCGCTCCGACATGCCGCGGGATTTCTTCGGCGGCACGCTGGTGAATTCCAACAAGGGCCGTATCCGCAACCCGATGGTCTATTCGCTGATTCACGGCGGCGCGGCCGGAAACGAAAAGCCGGTCCTGATCGATACCGGGATGAAGGGCGACTGGTCGCCCAGCGGCAAGACGTACGAGAATGTCGAACACCCGGACACGATCCTCGCCAAGGTCGGATTCGCGCCCGAAGACATCGAGGACGTCATCCTCACCCACCTGCATTTCGACCATGCGGGTAACCTGGACCGTTTCCCCAACGCCACGTTCCACGTCCAGCGCGCCGAATACGAGGGCTGGAAGGAGGTCTACCAGCTGCCGGGCGAGCTTGGCCGGGACACGAAGATGTGGCCGCTGTCCTCGATGCAGAAAAAGGACCTGGACGCGGTGGACGAGCTGATCGCCGCCGGCCGGGTCAACCTGCTGGACGGCGATACCGAATTCGCGCCCGGCGTCTGGTGCCGGCTCGCTTTCGAATCCCACACCTTCGGCTGCCAGTGGGTCGAGGTGCAGACGCCGGACGGTCCCTATGTCGTCGCCGGGGACTGCGTGTACTGGTACGAGAATATCGAGAAAATGTGGCCGCCTGCCTATGTGCAGGGCAATACCTGGAACCTGATCAAGGTCTATCGCGCCATCCGGGCCGCGGTCGGCGACGACACAAACCGCGTTGTTCCCGGCCACGATCCCGAACTGTTCCTCCGCCACCCGGTTTTCGAGGTCGGCCATCATCCGGTCGCCGAAATCCATCTGGCGGCGGGACGGGAGTCGCAGATTGCTTAACTCGGTCTTCGCCACGGGCGGCATCGTGACCGCCCCCCATCACCTGGCGGCGAATGCCGGGCGGGACGTGCTGCGCGACGGCGGCAACGCGGTCGAGGCGATGATCGCCATGGCGGCGGCGATCCCGGTGGTCTACCCGCATATGAATGCCCTCGGCGGCGACAGTTTCTGGATCGTCAAACCCGCCGGTAAAGCGCCCATCGGCATCGATGCCTGCGGCGCGGTGGCGGCGAAAGCGACCGATGCGCTGTACCGGGACGCGGGTCATGACGCGATCCCCGCGCGCGGCCCGCTGGCGGCGAATACGGTCGCGGGCACCCTGTCCGGCTGGCAGGCGGCGCTCGACCTCGCGGCCTCCCTCGGCGGCGGCATGTCCCGCGAACGGCTGCTCGAAGCGGCCATCCACCATGCCGAAAAGGGGTTCCCGGCCACCGGAAACCAGTCGCGCACGACAGCGGCGAAACTGGCTGAATTAAAGGGCCTGCCGGGCTATGACGAGGCCTTCCTGCCGAACGGTATAGTGCCGCGGGAAGGCGATCTGTTCCGCCAGGAACGGCTTGGCGCCACCCTGCGCCGGCTGGCGGCGGGCGGGTTCGATTCGTTCTATACCGGGGCGCTGGCCCGCGATATTGCCGCCGATCTGGCGCGCGCCGGATCGCCGGTGTCGGCGGAAGACCTCGCGGCCCACAGGGCGCTGACCCTCAAACCGCTCTCGGTGCAGCTTTCGACCGGCACGGTCTGGAACATGCCGCCGCCGACACAGGGGTTGTCCTCGCTGATGATCCTCGGCCTGTTCGACCGCCTCGGCGTGAAGGACGCGGAAGGCTTCGCCCATATCCACGGGCTGGTGGAAGCCATCAAGCAGGCCTTCATCATCCGCAATGCCCATGTCCAGGACCCGGCGGCGATGGATGTCGATCCTGCCGGTTTCCTGACCGCGGACGATCTCGATGCCCGCGCCGCGCGGATCGATATGACAACGGCGCTGCCCTGGCCGGTGCCGGCGAAGGACGGCGATACCATCTGGATGGGGGCGATCGACGGGGCGGGGAATGCGGTGTCGTTCATCCAGAGCATCTACTGGGAATTCGGGTCCGGCATCGTCCTCGAAGACACCGGCATCCTGTGGCAGAACCGGGGCTCCAGCTTTTCGCTGCGCGACGGCGACGTAAACCGCCTCGCCCCCGGCCGCCGCCCGTTCCACACCCTGAATCCCGCCATGGCCGAATTGGCCGACGGCAAGATCCTGTCCTACGGCACCATGGGCGGCGAGGGCCAGCCGCAGACCCAGGCGATGGTCTATACCCGCCACGTGAATTTCGGCCAGTCGATCCAGCAGGCCATCACCGCGCCGCGCTTCCTGCTCGGGCGGACCTGGGGCGATACCGGCACCAACCTGAAACTCGAATCCCGGTTCGACCCGGCACTGGTCTCCGCCCTGACGGAGGCCGGTCACGATACCGAGGTGATCGACCCGTTCTCCGACCTGATGGGCCACGCGGGCGGCGTGTCCATGCGCCCGGACGGCGTGATGGAAGGCGGATCGGACCCGCGCGCCGACGGCAAGGCGGCAGGGGTTTAGCGGCAACCGGCCCTGATCTGGGAGCCTTCTGAAAGTTCACCGCCAAGGCACAAAGAACTCAAAGACACACCAAGATGTTTCGCCGCAACTTTGTGCGCTTGGTGTCCTTCGTGCCTTGGTGTTTTCTCGGTCAGAACAATGACCGTAAAGCCCGTCAGGCTCACGTCACTTAACCCAGTAATCGGACTCCGGGTCGCCCTTGATGGTCTCGGCCTCGGTCCATTCGCCGATGATGATGCCCTGTTTGGGCGCGCCGCCGGTGCGGTTGCGGACGGCCTGGTCCGACATCGTGATCCGGGTTGCGCGGGTCCGGAGCCAGTGGAACAGGCCTTCATGCAGCTCCGCCCGCAGGTCCGCATGTTCCGGCGCGGTACCGAGGTCGGTCAGCTCGTCCGGGTCGGTGTCGAGATCGAAAAGCTGGGACGGATAGCCTTCCCACAGCAGGTACTTCCAGCGCGCCGTGCGGATCATGAATCCGCGCGCATCCGCCGGTTCCTTTTCCGCATAGACGCGTGCCGGTTTGAACGAATAATCGATCTCGGCGAACACCGCATCGCGCAGGCTTCCGTCCTGCGCGCCGTGCAGTGTCGGCACAAGCGATTTGCCTTCAAGCACGTGTTCGAGGTCGTTCCAGCCGCCCAGCGTATCCAGGAAGGTCGGGATCATGTCGAGGGATTCGACCAGGGTTTCGTTCACCGTGCCGCGGGTGCCGTCGGCGGCAGAATCCGGATCGTAGATGATCATCGGCACGCGCACCGAGCATTCGTGCAGCATTTCCTTTTCGCCGAGCCAGTGATCGCCGAGATAATCGCCGTGGTCCGACGTGAACACGATCATGGTGTCGTCCATCCGCCCCGCCTCTTCCATCCAGGCGAACAGGCGGCCCATCTGGTCGTCGATCTGCTTGATCAGGCCCATATAGGCGGGCAGCACGTTGTCGCGCACATCGTCCATGGAAAAGTTCAGGCTTTCGGGGTGCTGCATATGGGCCGCGATCACCGGGTGCGGATGGGTGCGTTCGGCATCCGACCGCACCGGCGGGACGATCTGGTCGCGCCCATACATGTTGTGATAGGGCGCCGGCACGATATAGGGCCAGTGCGGCTTGATATAGGACAGGTGGAGCAGGAACGGTTTGTCGCCCTGTTCCCGCATGAAGTCGATCGCGCGGCCGGTCATATAGGGGGTTTCGGAATCCTCTTCGCGGACGCGGGCGGGCAGGTGGTTATTGCCGAGATACCAGCCCGACAGGATTTCCCCGTTCGGCCCCTCGGCGGCGTTTGCCCAGTCGTGCCACGGGTTGTCGCCGTCATAGCCCTTCGATTTCAGGTACCGGTTATAGGCGTAGTTCGGATCGACCAGCTTGTCGGGCCACAGCCCGTCATCGCGCTCGACCGGCTCCAGCCCGCATTCGGATGTGAGCACGCCGAGCTCGGACATCCTGTCGACGCCGAGCCGCGCCATGCCTTCGGCGTCCGCCTCCATATGGGTCTTGCCCACCAGCGCGCAGCGCAATCCGTGGGGGCGGATGAAATCGCCGATATTGCGCTGGCCGACCGACAGCGGCACGCCGTTCCAGGTGGCGCCGTGGCTATGGACATAGCGCCCGGTCAGATAGGACATGCGCGACGGCCCGCAGAGCGGGGACTGCACAAAGGCGCGGGTAAAATTCACGCCCTTCGCGGCAAGCCCGTCGATATGCGGCGTTTCCAGGTGCGGATGCCCGTTGCAGGACAGGTAATCCCACCGCAGCTGGTCGCACATGATGAAGAGAATGTTTTTCGTTCTGCCCATGCCGGGGTCTCTCCCTGTTTATGCGTTCATTCTAGCATCGGCGGGGAAAACCGGCCAACGGCGGGACCGGGAGAGGTTACAGCGTCCGCAGAAACGCCACCAGGTCGGCCTTTTCCGCGTCCGACAGCTTCAGCGGGCGCAGCAGTTTTTCGCCGTCCTGGTGCAGCCGGTCTTCGGGGATATCGGAATAGTGGTCCACGACGTCGGCCAGGGTCGCCTTGCTGCCGTCATGCATATAGGGCGCGGTCCGGGCGACATTGCGCAGGCTCGGCACCCGGAATTCTCCCCAGTTTTTCGGGGTCAGGCGGACATAGCGGGTAAACCCGGCCGTGGCGCGCAGGCCGTCGTCGTTATAGGGGCCGAGCAGGTTGAACCGGCTTTCGCGCAGGATCTGTATCCCGCCGTAACGGCCCTTGTCGACGCGGCCCGGTTCGGGAAAGTGGGGCAGGCCGATATCGTGGAACTCGCCATTGGTGAAGTTGGGCCCGAAATGACAGAGATCGCAGCGCCCCTTGCCGACGAACAGTTTCAGCCCGCGTTTCGCCGCGTCGGGATAGGCGGCCATCCCTTTCGCATCGTCTGCCGCCAGCGCGTCGCGGAACCGGTCGAAGGACGACCTGCCCGAAACAATAGTCTCCTGAAAGGCCGCGAGCGCCTTGGCGAGATTGACGAGGACCGTTTCCGCGTCGTGCATCGCGGGCGGCGCATCGAAGACCTGCCGGTATCCGCGGGCCAGCGCGGGCGTATCGTTGATGCGGGTTTTCAGGACCGCCGGCGTCATCGCCATTTCGCGCGCATCCAGGATCGGCGTGATGCTGTGCGCCCAGAGACTGTCCGACTTGCCGTCCCAGCCGAACCAGCGATTGAGGCGCATGTTGAACAATGGCGGCGTGTTGCGGTCGACCTGCGCGATACCGAAGCCGCGCGGATTGCCGTCGGTAAAGCCGAGCGCTTCCTGATGACAGGTCGCACAGCTCCGCTGCCGGTCGGTGGACAGCTCGACGCTCTCGAACAGCATCCCGCCATAGGCGATGGCGGCGGGCTTGCCCGACAGGCGGTTGCTGGGATCGGGCGCCGTCTCTACCGGCCAGGGGCCGTGGGACAGGATCAGCGCGATCTCGTCCTCGTCGAACATATCGGCGGACTGCGCCGTACAAGCGGGAATCGCGATTGCGACCGCCAGCAGCAGTGCTTGAACACTCCGCCGTCCTGTCATCGCCGGACGGAAACGTCCCGGGTCAGGCGCTGGCGCGTGTCGCCGTCATAGACGTCGACCACGATCTGCCAGGTGCCCGGCATATGAAACACCATGCCGTCGAAGGCCGCATGACCGGGGCCGATCCTGCGTTCGCCGGGGGTGTAGTTCATGCCGTGGCCGTGCGCCGGCATCCCGGCATCGACGCGGATTTTCGACGGCGCGGTGCGGTCCGCGCCATGGAGGCAGGCGACGACTTCGATGCTGAACGGCTTGCCGACCGCGATCCGGGCCGGTGTTGTTTTATAGGCGACCGTCGTGCCGTCCGCCGTCATCCGTTCCGGCATCGCGGCAAGGGCTCCGTCCGGGCAGCTTTCGGCAAGGGCGGGGGAAGCGGCCGCGAGACCGGCGCACAGGACCGCCGCCGACAGATATCTTTGCATGGTCGTTCCCGTTTCCGTGGTCAGTCTTTTGCCCGAAGGGCCCAGTTCGCGAGCGTCGTCGCGTTCTTCCACGCGATCTTTTCGGCGAGGTCGCGGGGCAGGGACTGCAGCCAGGACCGGCTCCAGCTTGCGTGTTCCTCGACGAAATACCAGCGCTCCGGCGTGTAGGTATCGGTGCCGATCATGAAGCGGTCGGGGAACTCGGCGAACAGTTTCGCCCATTCGGGATCGGCCTTGCCGCCCGCGCCGTGGCTGCTGCGGAACGCGAGATCCGCCCACAGGCGTTTGTGCTTCGCCAGCATCGGGCGGATGCCGTCGGGCTCGGCAAAGCCGGAATGGGCCCAGAGCACGGTGGCTTCGGGCCATTGCCTGAAAATCCGCTCGACTGCATCGGCATCGGAATGCGCGTGCAGGAAGACCTTGTACTTCTTCGCAAGCTGGACGACCTCGCGGAAAATCTCGCCGTCGGCATCCTCGCCGAAAATGTGAAACTCGCCGATACCGGCATATCCGCCCTTTTTCAGGCGGCTTTCCAGCAGCTCGATGACGGTCGGGTCCCGGAACCAGGTGCCGAGCTCGCCGCGTTTCCGGTAGGGGCGCAGCACCGGCACGATCAGGTCGGGGGCAACCGCATAAAGCATCTGCGTGCCCTCGTCGCTCGAACTGGACACAAAGGCTTTCTTCAGCCCGGCGCGGCGCAGCGCCGCGATGGCGTCCTTCGGCGGCAGCCCGACCCACGCATCGTGGCTGTAATGCAGGTGGGCATCCACCAGCGGCAGGATATCCGCCGCATAGGCGGGGGAAAAGACAGGGGCGGCGGCAGAGGCCGTGGCGAGGGAGAGAACGCCCGCGGCAAAAAGGTTTCTGAGATTTTTCTTCATGGTTCCGTCCATTGGTATCAGCCAGTCATGTCAGCCCGTCATCTCAGGCAATAATATCAGCCGGGCAGGCCCAGAACCCGCTTGGCGAGGATGTTGCGTTGAATCTCGCTCGATCCGCCATAGATCGTCGCGCGGCGAACCTGCAGGAACAGCGGCGCGATCTCTATCGGGCCGTCTTCGGTCATTACACGCCCGGCAAGGGCGGCATCCGTTCCCGCGGCGTCGAGCAGCAGATCGGCGAGGCGCTGCAGCGTTTCGGTGCCGTTGATTTTCATGATCGAGGCATCGAGGCCGAGCGAGCGTTCGGCATTCGCAATCTCGGCCGCATGGGCGAACATCGCCGCGAACCCAACCGTGTCGATCTCCACCTCGGCGAGGCGTTCGCGGAAATAGGGATCGTCCAGCGCGCCGCTGGCCCGGGCGATTTTCTTCACCCGCTCCAGCGCCTCGAACAACAGCTGCGGATTGGCGGTGCCGAGCCGTTCATGCGCCAGCAGGGCGTTGGCCACCCGCCAGCCGTCATGCAACTCGCCGACCAGGTTGGCCATCGGCACGCGCACGTCATCCAGGAAGACCTCGGCGAATTCCTCGTCGCCGGCGATGGTCCGGATCGGCCGGATGTCGATCCCCGGGGTTTCCAGGTCGATCAGTACGAAGCTGATACCCGCCTGCTTGCGGGGCGCGTCCGCATCGCTGCGCACCAGGGCGAACATCCAGTCGGAATGCTGCGCCCAGGTGGTCCATATCTTGGAGCCGTTGATGACGAAATCGTCTCCGTCGATATCGGCGCGGGTCCGCAGGCTGGCGAGGTCGGACCCCGCCCCCGGTTCGGAATAGCCCTGGCACCAGGTTTCATCCCCGGTCAGGATCGGCGGCAGGAAGCGTTCCTTCTGGGCGTCGGTGCCGAACGCCATCAGGATCGGGCCGACATGGTTGATGCCCTGCGCCGAGATTTCCGGCGCGCCCGCGCGGGCGAGCTCTTCCTTCAGGATGATCTGCTGGTTGAGGCTCGCTTCCATTCCGCCGTGACGGCGCGGCCAGGCCGGCGCGATCCAGCCCTTGCCGTGCAACTGGCGGTGCCACCACATGGCGCGATCGAACGGCGGGCGGGTCGACCAGCCGCGCAGATCGTCCGGCAATGTCGCGGCGATCCAGTCGCGGACCTCCGCGCGGAAGGTCTTTTCGTCTGGTGAATCGGTGCGGAAGCTTATGGACATGGCCGAAACCTAGCGTATAACGCGGAGAGACGCCAAATATCAAAAAGAGAGGAACGCAGGATGGCTCTACGCGAAAATTACGACTGTGTGGCGGTTGAAATCGATGACGACGGCATCGCCTGGGTCACCTTCAACCGGCCCGAAAAGCGCAATGCGATGAATCCGCAGCTGCATTTCGAGATGGAAGAGATCCTGACCCATCTCGAAACCGATCCGGCGGCCAAGGTCATCGTGCTGACCGGCGCCGGAAACGCGTGGAGCGCCGGCATGGATCTGAAGGAGTATTTCCGCGAGACCGACAACAATCCGGACGCGTTCTTCCGCGCCTTCAATGCGAACAAGCACTGGAGCTGGGACATTCTCAGCAATTCCCGCAAACCCACGATCGCCATGGTCAACGGCTACCTGTTCGGCGGGGCTTTTGTCGCGCTGTCCAATTGCGACCTCGTGGTGACCGACGAGGACGCGGTCTACGGGCTGTCGGAAATCAACTGGGGAATCATCCCGGGCGGGATTGTCTCGAAGGTGATCGTCGACCGCATGCCGTTCCGCAACGCCATGTTCTATTCCATGACCGGGCGCACCTTCGACGGAAAGAAAGCGGTGGAGATGAACCTCGCCGATATCGCCGTGCCCGCCGACAAACTGCGCGAAGAAACCGTCGCCCTTGCTAAGGAACTGATGGAAAAAAGCCCCGTGGCGCTCGCCTTTACCAAGCAGGCGCTGCGGGCGGTGGTCACCATGGACGTGCCCCAGTCCTACGAATACCTGATGACCAAGATCCAGGCGCTGCAGTTCATGGACAAGGAACAGGTCCGCAGTCGCGGGATGGAGGAATTCCTCGACAAGAAGACCTACCGCCCGGGGCTGCAGGCGGTGAAACGGCCGGAGTGACGGCGGAAAAAACGCGCTGCCGGAGAAGTTCCTCCGGCGGCGCGGACTTTCCGGCACTGAACAGCACATCCAACAGCACACCCAACAGTAGAGGGAACAGGACAGCAAAATGGCACTGAAGGTATTGATCGCAGGCGCGGGCATGGGCGGGCTGGCAGCCGCGTCCAGCCTGATGAAAGCGGGCCACGACGTCGAAGTCTACGAGCAGGCGCCCGAACTGGGCGAGGTCGGCGCCGGCATCCAGATGAGCGCCAACGCCATGCATGTGCTGATCGATCTCGGCCTGCGCGCGGAAATCGACAGGCTCGCCGTCAATCCGGGCGCCTATGTCTTCCGCGCCTTCGACACCGGCGAGGAGATCAGCCGCTTCAACCTCGCCGCCGATCACGAAAAGCTGCACGGCGCGCCCTACTGCCAGATGCACCGGGCGGATTTTCACAACATCCTGGCCCGCAAGGCGGAATCGATGAAACCGGGCGTGGTGCGGCTGAACCACGCCGTGACCGGGTTCGACGAGGATTCGGACGGGGTGACGCTGAATTTTGCCAACGGCACTTCCGCGCGGGGCGACCTGCTGATCGGCGCGGACGGCGTGAAATCCGCCGTGCGCCGCCAGATCGCGGGCGATGCGCCGGCCACCTATACCGGCGACTGCGCCTGGCGCATCACCTTGCCGACCGAGGACCTGCCGACTGATTTCCTGCCGCAGGTGATGTCGGTCTTCATGGGGCCGGGCGCGCATGTCGTCTGCTACTTCCTGCGCGCGGGCAAGCTGCTGAATTTCGTCGGGCTGGTGGAAACCGACGATGTGTCGGAGGAAAGCTGGACGGCCCGGTTCCCCTGGGAAAAGCTGAAAGCCGATTTCGTAGGCTGGAACGAGAAAATCCAGACCATCATCGACACGGTCGATCACGACAAGTGCTTTCGCTGGTCGCTTCACTACCGCCCGCCGATCGACAACTGGAGCACCGCCCGCACCACCATGCTGGGGGATTCGGTGCACGCGACCCTGCCCTATCTGGCGCAGGGGGCGTGCATGGCGATCGAGGACGGGGCGGTGCTGACCCGCGCGCTTGCCATGTGCGACAACATCCCCGACGCGCTGCAGCTCTACCAGCGCAACCGCATGGAGCGTACGGCGCGGATCGTGAAGCAGTCCGACGCCAACCGCACGCTGTTCCACATGCCGAGCATGGAGGCCATCCGCGCCCATTTCGCCAAGGTGGACGAAGGGGCCGACCGCAATGGCTGGCTCTATTCCTATAACCCGTTGACGGTCGACCTGACCTGACCTGATCTGGGCCCGCGTCGCGGCCCGCATCGGGAAAACGGATACAAAAAAGGGCCGGTCGTCAGACCGGCCCTTCGTGTATTCCGGGACGGGCGCGTCAGTTCACGCGCACTTCCTCCGGCAGGAACATCATCGCGTCCTGGTCTGCCGCGGCCGCGTTATGGCATTCGTAGCAGAACTTGACCGACGCGTTGCCCTTGCCGTTGGTCGTGCCGGGGATCTGCCCGTCCGGCATGATCATCGTGTACTGCCAGTCGAGGGTGTTCCTGTTGAAGCCGGCATTGTGCTTTTCCATCAGGAAGAGCGGCCCCGTCGCGACCTGGCCCTTGCCGTTCACCGTAAAGCTGTTTTTCGCCAGCACCGCACCCGGCGCCATCTTGCCCGCTTTTTCGTACTTGCCGTAATTCGACGCCTTTTCGTTGGCGTAGTTCATGACGAAGCGTTCGCCGTGGGTTGCCGAGACGTAAGGCCGCTTCGCATAGTTTTTCCAGTTCAGGAAAACCGCCGCGTATTTGTTGCCCGAATTCGCATAGGCCGTTTTCATTTCGCCTTTGAGACAGTCATAGACGGCGACGATTTCCGCCGGGGACAGTTCGGGAGGCGCGGCGGCGGCCCCGCAGGGGCTGCAGGGGTTCGATGCGCCGCAGGGACTGCATGGGTTCCTGGCGGCGCAGGGATTTTTCCCCGCGCACGGGTTCTTGGCCGCACAGGGATTCTTCGCCGCGCACGGGCTGCACGGGCTGCACGGGTTTTTCGCGGCACAGGGGCTGCAGGGATTTTTTGCCGCGCACGGGTTTTTCGCCGCGCAGGGATTGGCGGCTGCCGCCTGAAGGCGCGGCACGACGCAGGCCGTCGAATAGTTCGCCGCACGCGCGCCGCAGGGAGCGCAGGGATTTGCGCCGCACGGGTTGCACGGATTTTTCGCCGCACAGGGATTGCAGGGATTCTTTGCGGCACGCGGGTTCTGCGCGGCGCACGGGTTGGCCGCCGCGCAAGGATTCCTTGCAGCACATGGATTGTTCGCGGCACATGGGTTTTTCGCCGCACACGGATTCTTCGCCGCGCACGGATTTTTCGCGGCGCATGGGTTCTTCGCAGCGCAGGGGTTGGCGGCGATCTGTGGCGCCGGGGTCGCACCGGGATTTGCGGCGACGGGTGCTGACAGCACGCCCGCGGCCAGAAGTGCTGCGGGTATGACGGCAGATGACAGAAGCGATGATTTAAAGGGTCTCATGCGATTCCTCCCTTCCCTAAGAGGTTTGTGATTGGCCGGCGTCGGCGGTGGTGAAAATCACTGCCCAGCGACGAAGACACACCACCCTACCGGAGTACCGCCGGGTCTGGTGTCACATGCGATAACGATTGCGTGACCGGCCCGGCGGTCATCACGCGCGTCGCCGGCCGGAAAATCGCGGCGGCAGTCGGCTTAAGGGATGCGTGTCCGGCTGATCTACACCCGGGGGCGTTAGCGGCCGTGGACCCGCTTCAGGAAATCGATCGCGTGGGCATTGAAGCGCTCGGCGAATTCGATATTTGGGCAGTGGCCGCAATTTTCGTAGACGTGGTGTTCGTTGTCCGGAATGCGCGCTGCGAGCTTCGCCGAATAGCCGGGCTCGCGCAGCGGATCGTTCGCGCCCGCGATGATCAGCACCGGCACCTCGACGTTCTCGTAGACCGTGTTGTCCGGAATGCCGAAGCTCTGATCGCCGGATTTTTCTGCCTTCTTTTCCGGTTCGGGCCGTTTCAGCCGCGGTGCGGAGGCGCATTCGAACGCGCCGGGCATCAACGCCATTTCCTGGCGCTTCGCCACATAGGCATCGTCGTCGCCCCATTTCGGGTCGTCCAGCATCGCATGCAGCAGCGCGCGCATGGCGGACGCCGTGCCGTCATAGGCGAGCAGGGTTTTCCGTTCCTCGGTCAGCGGGGTGAACCCGCCGCCCGAACACAGGATCGCGGAGCGCACCGGCAGGATCGGCGGCGGATCGGCGATGATGCGCGCGAGGTTCGATCCGCCCATCGAATTGCCGATGAAGTCGGCTTCCCCGATGCCCATCACTTCGAAGAACCGGGACATATGCCGGTATACGCGGGCGCGCTGGTCGGCGAAATCGTACACCTTGTCGGTGCGACCGAAGCCGAGCCAGTCCGGCGCGATCACATGGAAGTGCTCGGCCAGCGCCGGGATGTTGAATTCCCAGCTGATCTCGGCGCAGCCGCCGAATTCGCCGGAATGGAGCAGGGCGACGGTCGGCGCGTCCTTGTCCCCCGCTTCCAGGTAATGGGTGTTGATTCCGTCGACCTCGACGAAGCTGGATGCGATACCGGGTGCAATACTGGCCATCGGTTACCTCACGAAGTCGACCGACAGGTCGGTGATCTCGGCATGCTCCTGGTCGGGCATGGATTTGCGCTTTTCCATGATCTCTTCAGGATCCCAGGTTGCCGCCAGTTCGCGCAGGCGCGGATAAACCTCTTCGGTATAGAGCTTCATCGAATGCAGCGTGTCGTCCTTCGTCTGATGACCGGCCTGGCCCATCATCAGCATGTGGCCGAACCCGCCCGAATATTCCCAGAACGCCTTGATCTGCTCGTAAACCTGGTCCGGCGTGCCGGCGAAGACATTGCCGCGCCGCATGTGTTCCTTCAGGTCCGTGCTGTAGGCCGCGCCCGAGCCGGAAATATGCGCGCCTCTCATGATGCCGGCGGCGACCTGCGGCGGATGGTATCCGGGCGGGTTTTTCCAGGGCTCGGACACCTTGTTCGCCTGCATGTACCACATCAGCTCGTTCGCGCCCTTTTCGGCGGCGCGTTCGTCGTCGCCGACATAGACAAGACCGCAATAGGCCAGCCGGTCGAGCGGCGCATGGGTGCCGTGATGCTTCAGGTAGTTTGCGCGATAGGCGTCGAACAAGGGCCGCACGCGCGAATACCCGGCAAGGAAGATGGCCGCGACATGGCCGTGCATTGCCACGGGCTCGGTGCTGCCCGGGCCGCCGGTCGTGATCCATACCGGCGGGTGGGGCTGCTGGTAGGGGCGCGGCCAGATATTGACCTGGCGGTGATGGTAATACTTGCCTTCGAAATTGAACGGGCCGTCATGGGTGGTCCACGCCTTCATGATCAGGTCGTGCGATTCCCACAGCCGTTCCGATCCCTTGTAGGGCAGGATGTTCGCCGCCGCCGCTTCATACGGCACGCTGCGCACGAAGCCGCATTCGAGGCGGCCCTTCGAAATCACGTCGATCAGCGCCATTTCCTCGGCGACGCGCACCGGCTGGTTCCGGTTCGGCAGCGGGTTGCCGAGGATCAGCAGGCGCGCGTTCTTGGTCTGGCGGGCGAGGATGCCGAGCATGATCGGGGCGGCGGGCACCATGCAGGTCGCCGTCTGGTGATGCTCGTTGACCATGATGTCGAGGCCCATTTCATCCGCCGCGCACCAGATATCGAGATATTCGTTATACAGGCGGTGGGCGTTCTCGGGCTCGCACAGCCGGTTGGGCAGCTCGACGCGGATGGAGTCCCATTCGTCCTGCGGCGGCAGGTCGGGGTAGCAGTCTTCGGTGAAAAACCAGGTCCTCATGGTTGGCGTCGGCGTCGTCATGGGCGTGCTTCCGTTGGTTGGGGCCGTGCGTGAAAGGGGCGTCGGGTCAGCGGACGAATTCGACCCCGAAATTGCCGAGATCGACACCTTCCTTGACGGGCATTGCCTTGCTCTTTTCCCACAGCTCGGCGGGATCGGCGTTCTTCGCCAGTTCGATCAGGCGGGGTTCGACCTCTTTCTTGTAAAGCTTCATCGATTTCAGGGCGTCGGCATCCGACAGGAAACCGGCCTGGCCCATCATCAGCATGTGACCGAACCCGCCCGAATATTCCCAGAACGACTTGATCTGTTCGAACACCTGGTCCGGGGTGCCGGCAAACACGTTGCCGCGGGCCATCTGTTCTTCCAGTGTCGGGTTGGTGGGCACGCCCGATCCGGTGACGCCCTTCATCACCTGCGCGGACACCGGGGGCGGGTGGTAGCCGGGCGGGTTGCTCCATTCCGGCGGCACCTTGTTGGCTTCCATGTACCACAGCAGCTTGCGCGCGCCTTCCTCGGCCTCGCGGTCGTTTTCGCCGATATAGCACAGGCCGAGATAGGCGAGCCGGTCGAGCGGCGCATGGACGCCGTGGGCATCGAGATAGGCCTGGCGGTAGCCGTCGAACACGGTCCGGATGCGCGGATAGCCCGCCAGGAACACGGCGCCGACATGTTTGTGCTCGGCCACTTTCACGGCCGATCCGGCGCTGCCCATCGTGATCCATACCGGCGGGTGCGGCTGCTGGTAGGGGCGCGGCCAGATATTGACCTGGCGGTGGTGATACCACTTGCCTTCGAAATTGAACGGACCGTCATGGGTGGTCCACGCCTTCATGATCAGGTCATGGGCTTCCCACATCCGCTCCGATCCCTGATAGGGCAGGATGTTCGCGGCCGCTGCCTCATACGGCACGCTGCGCACGAAGCCGCATTCGACCCGGCCCTTTGAAATCACGTCGACCAGCGCCATTTCCTCGGCGACGCGCACGGGCTGGTTCCGGTTCGGCAGCGGGTTGCCGAGGATCAGCAGGCGGGATTTCGATGTCTGGCGGGCGAGGATGCCGAGCATGATCGGGGCGGCGGGCACCATGCAGGTCGCGGTCTGGTGATGCTCGTTGAGCATGATGCCGAGGCCGATCTCGTCGCAGGCGCACCACAGGTCGAGATAGCGGTTATACAGGTCGTGGGCGATGTCGGGATCGCAATGCGCGTTCGGCAGGTCCACCCGGATCGACCGGTAGGTGCTCTGGTCGGGCAGGTGCGGATAGCAATCTTCGGTAAACCACCAGGATTTCATCGTGTCGCTCCCTTTGTTTTCGGCCTCGTTTTCAGCCCGCGAATTTGAACACCGCGTCGACGAACGCGTCGGGCTGTTCCATTTGCGGCGAATGTCCGGCTTTTTCGATGACGGTCATGGTCGCGCCGTCAATCAGTTTGCAGTATTTCTGGCCGTAATCGACGGTAACGATCCCGTCGCTTTCGCCCCAGATGAAATGGGTCGGGATCTTGATCCGGTGCAGCCGGTGCGGCAGCTTCGGATTGTGCATGTAGGGATCCCACGTATAGACGCCGAGCGCGATGCGGTTGGCGGCCATGACCTGAAGCTGGTCCTCCGGCATGTCGCCGGGCCGCGGCGCGAGCGACGTATCGTGGAACATCAGTTCGGCGAGCTTTTCGCCCGGCAGGGCGAAGACGTCGGCGATGTCGCGATCCTCGCGCCCGCCGACCTTCACGCCGACGGGATCGACCAGGATCATTTTCGACAGCCGTGTCGAGTTCATGGTGGCAAGCTCGACCGCGGTCCAGCCGCCCATGGAAAATCCCATCAGGACGACATCGTTGAGGTCCATCTCGTCCAGCAGGTCGAGATACAGGAACACCAGGTCGTCGATACGGTTGAAATGATCGGGAATCCTGCTGCCGGCAAAACCCGGGTGGGTCGGCGCGATGACGTCGAACTTTTCGGCAAGCCTGTCGGCGAACGGCATGGCGGCAATCGGTCCGCCGCCGCCATGCAGCAGCAGCAGCGGCTGGCCCGAACCCTTGCGTACGATATCGATTTCCTGTCCCTGCAGTTTCATTGCTTTTTATCTTCCCTGTCGCGCTGTTTTTGCGGGTTTCCGGAATACTTCGGAACCTAATGTTTAAAACATTATCCATGCCGGGCGGCGATGGCAAGGCGGGGCCGTTGCCCCACCCGGTGCTGCACCCGGCGCCGGTCCGTGCCCCCGACCGGGCCCCGATTTTCGCGTTGGACCCCGCCGCGCCGGACATCTAAGCTTGCATTGAGGATCAACGAGGAGAGAGCTGAATGTCGTCCAATGCCCGCTGGGAATCGCTTGCCATCGACGGCAACAGCATGAGCGTCTTTATCGACGAGCCCGCCACGCCGGGCCCGCATCCGGCGATCGTCGTCGCCCACCACCGCGCCGGCAACGACGTGGCCACGACAAAGTTCGTGCAGGACCTCGCCGGTCACGGCTATGTCGCGGCGACGCCGCACCTGCATCACCGCCGCCCCGAGGGCGAGGATACGCGGGATTCGGTCAAGCATCTCGACGACAACCAGATCGTCGGCGACCTGAATGCGACCGTCGCCCTGCTGCAGGGGATGGACTCGGTGGACAGCGACCGCATGGCGATCGCCGGGCATTGCATGGGCGGGCGCGTCTCGTTCCTCGGCGCCGCCTCTATTCCGGCGTTCAAATGCAATGTCGCCTATTACAGCGGCAACATGTTCAAGGCGATGGGCACGGGCGATGCGCCGCCCTTCGAGAAGCTGGGCGCCTTGCGCGGGCCCGTGCTCGGCTTTTTCGGCAATGACGACGAGAACCCGTCCCCCGCCGATGTCGCGAAGATCGATGCGAAGCTGACCGAGCTCGGCATCGCCCACGAATTCCACGCCTATGACGGCGCCGGCCACGCCTTCCAGAACTTCACCAACCAGGCAGGCTACCGCGCCGCGGCGACGGAAGACTCCTTCGCGAAGATGATCGCCTGGCTGGGCAGGAACCTGTAGGGAGCGGCTTTTTTACAACCGTTTCGGTCGCGCGATTGTCATCCCGGCACAAGGCCGGGGTGACATCCTGGAACAATCCCGAATCCGGGGCGCTCTACCCCGCGCTGCAGGCCCCGCCGCCGAGGACGCAGAATTTTGCGCAGTGGGGGTGGTTCAGCGGCACGTCCGCGGCCGCCTCCGCCAGGGTTTCGCCCATCTCGAAGCGTTCGTCATAGGGCAGCAGGGTACAGGGCATGACCACCGGCCGGTCCGCGCCCCGGCGCTTCACCACCATGCGCGACGTCGCGCACATCATGGCGTCGGGCGAGACATTCAGTATGCCCCAGCAGGCCGTGGTGATTTCCGGCACGTCGGCCATTTCGTCCATCTCGGGGAACAGCACCAGGTCGACCGGGTTTTGCGGATCGATGGTCAGGCCGTGTTCGGCGAACATGCCGGCGAAACCGTCGCGCAGTTCCTGTTCCGTCTCGTTCCAGAACGTGCGGCCGGCGACGTTGATGTTGAAGCCGTTATCGGACAGCCATTTCAGGCCGTCGATGGCCGGCTGCCAGGACCGGGGGCCGCGTTCCTTTTCGTGGCATGCCTGGTTGTAATGATCGATCGACACGCGCAGCACCAGCGCATCCCCGTATTTTTCACGCAGGCCTGAAAGCCCGTCCCGGACCTTCGCCATGGGCCGCATCGCATTGGTCAGCACCAGCGCGCGGAAGCCGCGCGACAGGGTCAGATCGAGGATGTCGATCATGTCCGGGTTCATGAACGGCTCGCCGCCGGTATAGCCGATCTCCGCCGTGCCAAGCCCGTCCGCCGCGATTTCGTCGAGATAGGCGCGGACTTCGCCCGTCGTGATATAGACCAGCCGGTCGTTGGTCGGGCTGGATTCGATATAGCAGTTCACGCAGGTCAGGTTGCACAGCGTGCCCGTGTTGATCCACAGCGTGTTCAGGGATGTCAGCGACACCGACGCGCGCGCCTCGCCCTTGGCTGTGGTCAGCGGGTCGCGGAATTTCGATGCGTCGAGCGGCGCGACCGTGCTTGGCGCGGCAATATCCATAGGTTTTTCCCGGTTGGGCAGCAGGAGACGAGCATTCTACCTAACATATAGGACCCCGGAAGCGCCAACCGGATAAACTTTTCGTCAGGACAGACCGGTCTTGTGGCCGGACGGCATGGTCCTTTCTATTCATAAGGGGCCTAGCTGCCTGCGCACCGGCGATGTACGCCGCGCCCGGCCGGAAAACACCGCGATGCCAGATGCAGAAAACGGCGGTCAGTCTATCTTGGCCGCCGTTTCGTATGATTGCCTTGGAGCGCGCGTCAGGCGGCGCGTTTGCGCCTCGCCAGTCCGAGCCCGATCAGCCCGAAACCGAGGACTGCCAGCGCGCCCGGTTCGGGCACACTGGTCGTGCCGACAAAGGAGGTGATCGCAAACTGCAGGTCCGCCATGGGATGCGTCGTGATCAGATCGATGGCGATGTAGTCGAGCATCGTGAAGTCCACCGGGCCACCGGTAAACGACGTATACTCGAACAGGAGCGGGACGTTTACTGCGAGGAACGGGGTCGGTCTCGTCAGGCTCGCCGTATTGGTACCGTCGGAAACCGTCAAGGTGATGTTGGTCGGGAAGTCGCCGATCACGACAAAGAGGCTGAATGTATTGAGAACGCCGCCGTCCGTCACGTCCACCCCGCCGAGACCGCTGCCGCCGATACCGTTATAGGCGATTCTCGAGGCGGAATAGGCGTCGGTGTTGCCGAGGGTCAGCAGACCCGATGTACCGACGTTGATGCTGACGCTGGACGGCGTGGCGCCGGGGCCAAGTTGTTCAACGGAGATCGTACGCTCGGTGCCGAGAATGTTGACCGCATCGGACACAGTATTCGACGTCGCCCCGCCGCCAAGGCCGTCATAAACGACCTGGTTGGTGGTAAACGTATCGATTGTGAGTGCCTGGGCCGAGCCGAGCGTCAGCGCCGTCAGAGCAAACACGCTGAACAGGTTTCTAAGCATAATTACTCTCTTACTCATACTCAGCCAATTTTTACGATGCTGAACTCTTGAACTATAAACCATTTACCCGTCAACAGTGATGCAATAATTGTGCCAAAACCGGAAATTAATCAATATCAGTGGTTTATGGCCTGATTCCCTGCTCCAGGTTACGGTATATGTAAAAATATCCGACGGTTGAGACGTGCATCCCGGTTGTTCGCGCCTCGGCGCGCCGCCGACCAGGAGCGCGTGTCCGGTATCTATGTTCGCCTGTCGTCAGATGCGCTACTCTGAAAAAAAACGGAGGGCGTCCATGTTTATCGATATCTACACCCATATTTTCCCGAGCGATTTCTACAAACGCATGAGCGAGATCGCGCCGAAGCTCGGCAATATCGGCAAGCGCATGCAGTCGGTCGCCGAGGTCCACGATCTCGACGCGCGGTTCCGGGCGATGGACCCGTTCGGCGATTACCGCCAGATCATCTCGCTGCCCAATCCGCCGCTCGAGGACATCACCACCCCGGCGCAGGGCATCGAGCTCGCCCGCATCGGCAACGACGCCATGGCCGAAATGGTGGAAAAGAACACCGACCGGTTCCCGGGCTTCGTCGCCGCGCTTGCCATGCATTCGATGGACGAGACCATGGACGAACTGCACCGCGCCGTGCGCGATCTCGGCGCGGTCGGTGTGCAGATTTTCACGAATGTGGGCGGCCGCCCGCTCGACCATCCGGATTTCGAGCCGGTCTTCGCCGCCATGGCCGAATACGACCTGCCGATCTGGATGCACCCGGCGCGCACGTCGGACATGACCGACTACGCCGCGGAGGAAAAATCCCGCTACGAGATCTGGTGGGCCCTGGGCTGGCCCTACGAAACCTCGGTCGCCATGGTGCGCCTTGTGCTGTGGGGGCTGTTCGACCGCTATCCGAAGATCAAGATCCTCACCCATCACCTCGGCGGCATGATCCCCTATTTCGAGGAACGCGTCGGCGCAGGCCTCGCGGTGCTCGGCGCGCGCACCTCGGACGAGGATTATTCGAACGTCCTGTCCTCGCTCAAAAAGCCCCACGGCGAATATTTCAAGATGTTCTACGGCGATACCGCCATGTTCGGCTCGTCGTCCGCCTTCCCGACGGGCATGGAGTATTTCGGCCCGGACCACGTCTGTTTTTCGACCGATGCGCCGTTTGCCCCGGTCGCCGAGACGTTCGAATCCCTCAAACGGATGGAGTACGAGGCCGACGTGCAGAAAAAGCTCTACCAGGGCAATGCCGAGAAACTGATGAACCGGAGCTTCGACTAGGCCGGTCGGGCCGCCCGATTGCCTGTAGCCGTCACCATCCGCGGGTCCCGGCGGCGCCCTTGAAGGGGCCGACGACGCGCGATGTGATCCAGCCGCCGTAGAAATCCCCCTCCTGGGGCTGGACGCGGTCGCCGCCCACCCGGCATTCGCCGGCCCGCGTCGCATAGAAGGCGAGATAGTCGCGGATGGGCGCGAAGGCCGCTGTGGGATCCGGGTAGCTCCACGCCGCGTTTTCGGACCGTGTGCCGCCGACATCCAGCGACCAGTACGTCGCGACGCCCTTGTATTCGCAGAACGACTGACCGGCCGCCTTGACCAGGCAGTCCGGACGGATGTCCCCCGGCGGGATGTAGTAGACCGGCGGATGGCTGGTCTCCAGCACCCGGAAACCCTGTTCCGTGCTGGCGACGGTTTCGCCCGCGAACACGACGCGCAGGGGGGCGCTCACTTTCTCCAGTCGCGGCGGGCGGGGGTAATCCCACACCGATTCCTAGCCGGGTCCGGGTTTGACGCGCGGCAATCCGTTCATGGCGATCCTTCCTGCGGCTGTTCAGATGTGTGACCCTGGTAGGTACGTCGCACCTCGCCGGAGCGATCACCGTCCGATCATCGCCGATCACCGGGCGATGAAGACAATGCCCGGCCGGCAGCCAAAAAAGGGGGGACCCAATAGGCCCCCCCTGATCGGTTGCGATGGATCGAAGCGTCGCCGGGTCAGCCCTTCTTCTTGAAGTCCAGGTAACCGCGCAGCTTTTCGAGCAGCGATTCGGGGACGTCGAGGCCCTTTTCGACAATCTCCTGAACCTTGTCGCCCGAGATCGGATCGACGTCGGCCCGGCGCGATTTCGCATCGGCGAGAAATGCCGGGTCGCGCATGGTCGCCATGAACGATTCCCGGAGAATGGCGAGGCGGTCGGCCGGCACGCCCGGCGGCGCATAGAAGCCCATCCCGAGATTGGTGGCCACTTCGAAGAACTCGACCATCTTGCGGTGTTCCGCGTCGGGCATCAGGCTCTTGAGCGTCGGCGTATCCGGCAGTTCAGGAATCGGCGGGCCGTACTGGACGAGCTGAACGATCTTTTTCTCGCGTATCCAGTCCTCCTTCACCGTTACCCAGCCGGACCAGTAGTTCTGCCTGCCATGGAGTTCTCCACGCGGCATGGCGTCGTTCATGAGCGCCGCCTTGTAGCCTTCGATGATCTTGAACCTGGTGCCGAGCACCGCGTTCATGAACTTCGGAATCAGATAGGATTCCGACCCTTTGCCGGTCGACCCCATGACCACCTCGGTCGTCTTCGCCTGATCGACGGTCAGGGCGGGGGCGGTGTGCCACACGGTGATCACGGCGGCCCGGGGCGTGATCGACCCCAGCCACTGGAACTTCTTGGCGTCGAACTTCACGTCGCGCAGGACGGGTGCGAGCACGGAGGGCGCCAGCACTTCGCCAACGTATGTTCCGTCCTTCGGCGCGGCGTTCGCCATGTAAGAGGCCGCCTTGGTGCCGCCCGCGCCGGGCTGGAACTGACAGATGACATCCGGCTTGCCCGGAATATGACGCGGCCAATGCTGGGCGATAAGATAGCAGTAGACCCCGAGCGACGCGCCCGCGCCGCCGCCCACCACGATCGTGATGTTACGGCCGGCGTAAAAATCCCTTGCCTCCGCTGTCCCGGGTTGTGCGACGAGACACCCCGCGAACAGCGCCGCTGCGGCTGCGTAGCCGGTCAAAAATCGTTTTCTCATGTTCCGGTATTCCTTTCTTCAAATGGAAATCAGACGCGCGTCGGTTTCGCAGTCAGGAAAGTTCCGCGGACTATTCCGCGGCTTGTGCCCCGGCGGTTTGCGCCGTCAGTTTTTCGATGACGTCGTCGGTCGACTGGACATCGCCGAAGGCAACCAGGAATTTCCCCAGTGTGTGGTTGTGCAGTGCCGCCGTCTGGTCGGCGTTACCATCGGAGATCATGATGGTCCGGTAGTCCCACATGCTCGCATCGCGTGCCGTCGATTCGCAGCACGAACTCGTCGCGACTCCGGTAATCAGCAGGGTATTGATCCCCAGCCCGCGCAGCAGGGTATCGAGCGCGGAAGGATGGGGAATGAAAGCGGAGTACCGCGTTTTCAGCACGTACTTGTCGTCGGCCCGGGCATCGCATGTCGGGAACAGGGGGAAGCCTTCATTCGCCGGGTTGAGCAGGTGCTGGCGGCTTTTCCATCCCTCGGCGCCGGTTGCTTCCTTCCGGTTCGCCCAGTCCTCCGGGTCTTCGGGTGCCTCGGTCTGGACCCAGACGACCGTGCCGCCGGTCGCTCTGACGGTCTCGGCAAGACGGTTGATGTTGGGGACGATGTCGCGGGCGACGGGCGCGCAGGCCGGCATGCCGTCGGCGCAGAAATAATTCTGCATATCCACCACCACCAGCGCGGTCTTGCGGGGCGTCAGGCTCTCATAGGCATTGAGGCGACCGTTCCGGAGGCTCTTCGCCCGGTCGATAAACCAGGGGTCGATGTTCAGCTCATGCATGTCCCATTCTCCTTATTCTGCGTATCGGCGGCAAACGCGTTTCTTCATTTAACCCCGTATAATCGAAATTGCCTACCCGAATAGCATGGCTCGGACGACATACCGTGTTGCCTGACGCACGCGGGCCTGACGCATGAGGGCCAGGCGCAGGCGGGACTCGGACAGCCGGGTTCATGCAACAAGCTGACCCTAACCAGCCTGCCGAGCCTTCCCAGCCTTCCCAGCCCGGCGATGCGGTCACGGGGCGTAGATCCGCGATGCCCCGGTAAACCCTGTGCCGGATTCGGCTTTACCGCGAAAGCCCGGCCGCGCTAACCTGAGGCATATTTTTCAGGAGATACCGTCATGAGCACAGACCTGATCACCGGCTCCTTCGTCGCCCTTATCACGCCGATGAACCGGGACGGCACCATCGACTTCGAAGGCTTCCGCACGCTGATCCGGTTTCACGAGGATAACGGCACGTCCGCGATCCTGTTCATGGGCTCGACGGGCGAGGTCTCCATGCTGAGCCCGGAAGAGCGCCACGCCATCGTGCGCGAGACCATGAAGATGCGCACCGGCAAAATGCATTTCTATTTCGGCTGCACCGGCACGACGACCGACACCACCATTGCCTATGTCAAACAGGCGGCGGCGGAGGGCGCGGACGGGGCGATCATCGCGGCCCCGGCCTATATCTGCGCGTCCAATGCCGACATCGTGCAGTTCTGCCTCGACGTTGCGGATGCCTCGCCCATCCCGCTCGGCTTCTACAACAACCCGCCGCGGGTCGGCACCGACCTCAGGACCGAGGACCTGCTGCGTATCGCCGAACATCCGCGCTTCACGGTGCTGAAGGAATCCACCACCCGGGTCGGCCAGGTCGCGCAGGTCTGCGCCGCCAAGCCGCACATGTCGCTGATGTGCTGCTGCTCGCCCAATCTCGGCCTCGTCGTGCCGATGATGGCGCTGGGCGGGCACGGTACCGCGAACATGACCGGCAATATCATCCCCGCCGAAATGGCCGTGATCTCCACCCCGTGGAAAACCGGCGACGACGCCTTCGCCTGCCGCGAGGCCTGGCTGACCAACCTGCCGATGCTGCATTTCGCCTATTCGGCGATCAACCCGGTGGCGGTGAAAAGCCTGATGCGCGCCGTCGGCCTGCCGGCGGGCCCGCTACGCAAGCCGCTGCAGCAGCTCGATGCGTCCGCCCTGCAGAAGGGGCTCGATATTTGCCGCGATCTCGGGCTGGACAAGAAATACGGCTACCGGCTGGATACGGCGGCCGCCATCGCCGCCGAATAGGGGGCCTTCATTTTCTGCGGCACCGGCCCTCTCCCCCTCCCGACCACCCATAAGGATCATCCCGTGTGTGGTCGGGAGGGGGAGAGGGCCGGTGCGCATCCGCGTCAGCGGAAAATAATTCAGCCGTCCGTCAGGGCCAGGCTTTTATAGCCGCTTTCCGCCTCTTCGTTGCACCGCTTCACATAGGGCGGCCAGCCGCCGATATAGGGGGCGAAGGCGCGCGGCTTGCCCTCGACATTGGATCCCACATACCAGGAATCGCAATTGGTGCGCAGCGAGGCGTCGCCCGCGCGTTTGACCTCGGCGCACCACTCGGCCTCGGCCTCGGGCGTCGGGTCGAACACGCGCTGTCCGTTTTCGCGCATGTGCTCGAGCAGGTCGCCCACCCAGTCGCCGTGCTGTTCGGCGCAGGTCACCATGGTCGCCAGCACGGACGGGCTGCCGGCGCTGACCATGTTGAACATGTTGGGAAAGCCGGAGATCGTCAGGCCGAGATAGGTTTTCGGCCCCTCCGCCCATTTCTCCTGGATGGTCTGGCCGTCCTTGCCGGTGATCCTGATCCGCGTGACGCTGCCGGTCATGGCATCGAACCCGGTGGCGTAGATGATCATGTCGAGGTCGTAATCGACGCCCCCGGCGGTCAGGCCGTTCGGGGTAATGCGTTCGATGCTCCCGGGGCCGCGCACATCGACCAGCGTGACGTTGTCGCGGTTGAACATCTCGTAATACCCGGTGCCGGAACACAGCCGCTTGCAGCCGAATTCCTCGTCCGGCGTCAGCAGCTCGACCAGGTCCGGATCGTCGACGATCTCCTCGATGCGGCTGCGCCAATACGCGATGCATTCCCTGTTGGCGTCGTCGTTGAACAGGATGTCGTTGAACGCGCCGAGGAAGGGCAGGCCGCCGATCTCCCAGAACTTGTCGAACCGGGCGCGGCGTTCTTCCGGGTCCAGGTCGAAAACCGACTGGTCATGGCGCTCGAACAGGAACGCCGTCAGCCCGGCATAGGCCTTCGCGCGGAATCCCTTGTAGTCGGCTTTGATGTCCCGGACTTCTTCCGGCGTCAGCGGCCGGTTCTGCGACGGCACCACGTAGTTCGGCGTGCGCTGGTAGATGTAGACATGCTCTGCTTCCTCCGCGATCAGCGGCCCGGCCTGGATCGCGGAGGAGCCGACGCCGATAATGCCGACGCGCTTGCCCTTGAACTCCACCGGTTCCTTCGGCCAGATGCTGGTCTGATAGGTCTCGCCGGTAAAGGTGTCCTCGCCCGGGAAGCTCGGCTTGACCGGGGCCGACAGGCAGCCGACGCCCATGATGAAATACTGCGCCCGCAGGGTCTGCCCACGGTCGGTTTCCACCGTCCATTCGCCGGCATCCTCGTCCCAGGTCGCGGCCTCGACGCGGGTGTCGAACTGGATGTCGCGCGTCAGGTCGAAACGCTCCGCGACATGTTCGATATAGGCGAGGATTTCCGGCTGCGACGCGTAGCGTTCCTTCCATTCCCATTCCTGCTGGAGCTCTTCGGAAAACTGGTAGGAATACTGCATGCTCTCGATATCGCAGCGCGCGCCCGGATAGCGGTTCCAGTACCACGTGCCGCCGACGCCGGAGGCCGCGTCGATGACCCGCGCGGTAAAGCCCTTCTGGCGCAATACGTGCAGCATGTAGAGACCGGTAAACCCGGCGCCCACGATCACCGCGTCGAAGGTCTCTCCCGGCAGGATTTCAGCTTTTTTCTCGTCTGTCATGAATCGTATCCAAAATATGCGGCAAAGCGGTCAATCGTTCCTATCTGTTAAGTATAGCGGCGTTGCCGGAGACGACAAACCGCAGCAGCGCATGGGGCTCCGCGTTTTGCAGGGAAGAGTCGCCGACCCGCCGGCCCTCGTAGTTTAGAATAATTATAAAAAACCTTGCGGTCCCCGGCGGGGTGTGTATATTAGAATGATTCCAAATTGGCTTTTGCACCTCGATAGGAGAGAAATATCATGAATGGCAGCGACAACGGTTCCGCGGGCAAATGCCCGGTCATGCACGGGGGGATCACCACCACCGGCACGTCCGTTATGTCCTGGTGGCCCAAGGCCCTGAACCTCGACATCCTGCACCAGCACGATTCCAAGACCGATCCGATGGATCCGGGCTTCGACTATCGCGAGGAAGTCAAAAAGCTTGACGTGGACGCCCTGAAAAAAGACCTCCACGCCCTCATGACCGACAGCCAGGACTGGTGGCCGGCCGACTGGGGTCACTATGGCGGGCTGATGATCCGCATGACGTGGCACGCGGCGGGCTCCTACCGGATATCAGACGGCCGCGGCGGTGCCGGCACCGGCAACCAGCGTTTCGCGCCGCTGAATTCCTGGCCCGACAACGTCAACCTCGACAAGGCACGCCGCCTGCTGTGGCCGATCAAGAAGAAATACGGCAACCGGCTGAGCTGGGCCGATCTCATTACCTATGCCGGCACCATCGCCTATGAATCCATGGGCCTGAAAACCTTCGGTTTCGCGTTCGGGCGCGAGGATATCTGGGCGCCCGAAAAGGACGTCTACTGGGGTCCCGAATCCGAATGGCTCGACCGCGACCGCTATGAAAGCGACGAGGAAGCGACAACCCTCGAAAACCCGCTCGCCGCCGTGCAGATGGGCCTGATCTACGTCAACCCGGAAGGCGTGAACGGTGTGCCAGATCCGATCAAGACCGCCCATGACGTGCGCGAAACCTTCGCCCGCATGGCGATGGACGATGCGGAAACCGTCGCGCTGACCGCCGGCGGCCATACCGTCGGCAAGGCCCACGGCAATGGCGACGCCGCCCTGCTCGGGCCGGAGCCGGAAGGCGCGGATATCGACGAACAGGGTCTCGGCTGGAACAACAGGACCAAGCGCGGCATCGGCCGCGACACGGTCACCAGCGGCATCGAAGGCGCGTGGACCACGCACCCGACACGGTTCGATAACGGCTATTTCGACCTCCTGTTCAAGTACGAATGGGAATCGAAGAAAAGCCCGGCCGGCGCGTGGCAGTGGATGCCGATCGACATTGCCGAGGAAGACATGCCGGTCGACGTCGAAGACCCGTCCATCCGTTGCATGCCGATCATGACCGATGCCGACATGGCGATGAAGATGGACCCGGCCTACCGCGAAATCTCGCTCCGGTTCAAGGAAGACCAGGCCGCGTTCGAGGATGCGTTCGCCCGCGCCTGGTTCAAGCTGACCCACCGCGACATGGGACCGAAGGCCCGCTATATCGGCCCTGACGTGCCGGCCGAGGAACTGATCTGGATGGATCCCGTCCCCGCCGGCAACAGCGATTACGATGTCGATGCGGTGAAGGCGAAAATCGCCGATGCCGGGCTTAGTGTCGGCGACATGGTCGCCACCGCCTGGGACAGCGCGCGGACATTCCGTGGCTCCGATATGCGCGGCGGCGCCAACGGCGCGCGTATCCGCCTCGCCCCCCAGAAGGACTGGGAAGGCAACGAGCCCGCCCGCCTCGCGAAGATGCTGGCCGTGTATGAAGGCATCGCCGCCGGCACGGGGGCAAGCGTCGCGGACGTGATCGTGCTCGCCGGCAATGTCGGCGTCGAACAGGCGGCGAAGGCCGCCGGCGTCGAGGTCACCGTGCCCTTCGTCCCCGGCCGCGGCGATGCGACCGATGATGCGACGGATGCGGATTCCTTCGCGCCGCTCGAACCCGTCCATGACGGCTACCGCAACTGGCTGAAGCAGGACTATGCCGTCAGCCCGGAAGAGCTGATGCTCGACCGCACGCAGCTCATGGGCCTGACCGCCCGCGAGATGACGGTCCTGGTCGGCGGCATGCGCGTCCTCGGCACCAATCACGGCGGCACGAAGCACGGCGTGTTCACCGACCGCGAAGGGGCGCTCACGACCGACTTCTTCGTCAACCTGACGGACATGGACAATGAATGGGTCCCGACGCGTAAGAACCTGTACGAGCTCCGCGACCGCAAGACCGGCGCGGCCAAATGGACGGCACGCTCCGTCGATCTCGTCTTCGGCTCCAACGCGGTGCTCCGCGCCTATGCCGAAGTCTACGCGCAGGACGACGCGAAGGAGAAATTCGTGAAAGACTTCGTCGCCGCCTGGACCAAGGTCATGAACGCGGACCGGTTCGACATCGCGTAATACCGGCGGCTCTCACCGTCAAAATCAGCGGGCGGCGTTTCTCATCGGGGGAACGCCGCCTTTTTCTTTTGAGGCAGAGGGCAGGCCGCTGTCATACCCCCGTCATTCGGGTCTGCGACAAGGCGGCATGACCCCGCCTTCCGCTCCCGGATTCCCGCCATGACACCTGACAGCCTCCCCGAAAGCCTCCCCGACGGTCTCCCGGACAGTCTTCGCGCGCTCCCTGGCCTGCCAAATCTGCAGGGCAAGCGCGGGCTGGTGGTCGGCATCGCCAATGACCGCTCCATCGCCTGGGGCTGTGCGCGGGCGTTCAGGGCCTTCGGCGCCGACGACCTCGCAATCACGTATCAGACCGACAAGGCCCGCCCTTACGTCGCGCCGCTCGCCGACGCGCTCGGCGCCGGGATCTGCCGGGCGCTCGACGTGCGCGACGACGCAGAGATGGACGCATTGTTCGGCGAAATCGCGATCCGCTGGGGGCGGCTCGATTTCGTCGTCCATTCCATCGCCTTCGCGCCGCGCGACGACCTGCAGGGCCGGGTGACGGACTGTTCGCGCGCAGGCTTCCTGGCGGCGATGGATATTTCCTGCCATTCCTTCCTGCGGCTTGCAAAGCGCGCAGAGCCGCTGATGACCGACGGCGGCGCGCTGTTTGCGATGAGCTATCTCGGCGCGGAACGGGTGGTCGAAAACTACAACCTGATGGGGCCGGTCAAGGCCGCGCTGGAGGCGTGCGTGCGCGCTTTGGCGGTGGAGCTCGGCGATCAGGGCATTCGCGTCCATGCGATCTCGCCCGGCCCGATGCCGACCCGCGCGGCCTCCGGCCTTGCCGGGTTCGATGGCCTGATGGCCCGGGCGGGTGACGCGACCCCCGGCGGGCGCCTCGCCGGTGTCGACGATGTCGGCGCGATCTGCGCGTTCCTCGCCACCGATGCGGCGCATATGATGACGGGAGAGACCCTGTATATCGACGGCGGGCTGAACATCCGCGCGCCGGTTTAGGCCGTTTTATGCCTCAACGGCGGCGGCGGTTCCGGGCAATGCCGCCGATCAGGAACAGGGTGGCCAGCGGGAACAGCATGCCGGCGGGGGCGGGCACGGCTGCCGTCACTTCCGATATGCGGCGGACAACCAGCGTGTTCGCCTGCGCCGCCGGGATGGAAACCGATTGAATGGTCCGGGCGCCGTTCTCGTATGCGTCGCCGAGGAAGTAGAACCTGAATGTGTTGATCCCTGAAGAGCTCAGAAAATCGAAATCCAGGCCCCACGTGTCGCCGTCTGCGTCCGGTAGTCCTGACAGGACCATGCCGTCCGTGCAGCACGACACCCAGCGCCAGTTCGGGCTGGAGGTTCCGCTCGCAACATCCCAGGCATAGGTGGAATCGCCGGGATCGTCCCTGACCGAAACGTAAACGTCGTTATTCCCGGCCAGCCCCGCGCTGGTGATATTCGCAGTGACGTGGCCGCCATCCGCGTCGCGCGGAATATCGAAAAAAGAGAACATCGACAGCTCGTTCCCGTCATCGAACAGGAAGAAGCTTGCCACCTGGGATTGTTCGATATTGTCGGGCGTGTTGACCGACGCACCGAACGGCGTGTCGTAGGAATAGTATTGCGGTGCCGTATAAAAGCCGCCGCCGGGGTGGGCCTTCATGATCGGGTAGATATTGCGCGCGATGAAGGTGGGGTGAACCCCCTCCGGGACCTCGCCCAGACCGAGATTGGCGCCGCTCCCCCAAACGATGCTGTAAGGCCCGGCCTGGGCCGGGGAAAAGCCCGCGATCAGCGCAACGGCGAAACAGGCGGCGAGGAATTTCGGGAAACGGAACAACAAACGACTACTCCTGGACAACAACACGGCGCCCCACCGTGGGCGATGACGCCCGGCGTTTTCCCCAAATCGTTATGGTTAAGACAAGGTAAATGTCGCTGGGTGGCGCCCGCTACTCCGCCGCTTGCGCCGCCCCCGCCTTGGCCGCCCACACGTCCATCACGTCCGTGCTCTCCGGCACATGGCCGAAGATGAATTCGACCGATTTGATGGTCGCTTCGTGCAGGGGCACGTTGGCGGAACCGACGCAGTCCGGCGGCATCACGATGTAGTAGCCGTGGAAGAATGCCTCGCGCAGGGTGGAATCGACGCAGACATTGGTGGCGACGCCGGTCATCACCAGGGACTTGATGCCGCGGCGGCGCAGGATGTCGTCCATCTGGGTGTTGTGGAACGCGGAATAACAGCGCTTCTCGACCACCTGTTCGCCGTCGATCGGCCCGATCTCGTAGAAATCCGCCCCCCAGGAATCGGAGGCGCAGCACACGGCGCCCTTGCCCTTTTCCAGCATCTTGGACAGCATCGGCGCGGGCAGCAGGTCGTGGTCGTAGATCGCCCTGATCCACACCACCATCACGCCGGCGTCGCGCGCGGCTTGCACCAGCTTGCCGATACGCGCGGCGAGCGGTTTGTTGCCGCTCATATCCGCGCCCTGGGTGGTGTGGATATAGCCGTTATCGGCGCAGAAATCGTTCTGCATGTCGACCACGACCAGCGCCGTGTGCGCGGGCTCGAGGATTTCGTCCAGCCCGTTCAGCAGGCCGGGGTGTTGATCAGACATTGGCCGTCTCCTTTTCCATTTCCCAGTACACGCAGCCCATGCCGCAGCGCAGCGCGACCGAGGGTTCGTAGCAGATCGTCTTCGCCGGCCGCGTGCCGACCGCCCCCATGGCGGCGATCCAGGCGATCAGCTCCGACGTGCCGCCGTCGCCCGCCGCGACCATTTTCTCCATCGTGCATTCGCGCAGGACGCGTTCGGGATCGCCCTGTTCGAGCAGGGCGAGGAACCAGCGGTCGAACGCCTCGTCCACGTCGAAATAGCGCGGCCCGCCCGGATCGTGGCTGAGGCCGCCCGTGCCCATGACGGCGACGCGCAGGCCGTCCGGCAATTCGGTCTCGACGATCTCCTTCAGGGCGAGGCCGAAGGCATAGCAGTGCTGCGGCGACGGCACCGGCGGCACCACGCAGTTCATGTGGATCGGCACCAGCGGGATATCGTAGTCCGGCGTCAGGTATTTCAGCGGCACCGACCAGTTATCGTCGAACAGCAGGTCGGATTTCGACGTGGTGTCGAACCCCCGCGCGCCGAGGCCCTCGAACAGCTTGCGCGCGATCGCGGATGCGCCCCGCACGGTATAGGGCTCCACGTTCACCCAGTCCCGGAACCATTCGGCCGGGCCGGACCAGCTTTCCGCCGTGCCGACGCAGAAATCGTGCAGGTCGTCCAGCGGCATGTTCAGCACGTGGTCGTTGGCGATGCCGACGATCACGTCGGGCTTCGATGCCCGCAGCAGCTCGCCCAGTCGGTTGAAGCCCTCGGTCAGGCTCTTCTGTTCGTGTTCGGGCGCCTGGTCGAGCCAGCCGGTGAGGCCCGGCGCGTGGCTCAGCCCGGTTGCAAAGACAATATCGGCCATCAGCGGGTTTTCCCTTTTCCTTCGACGACGCTCTTGCCATAGGCCTGCGCCGAGGGTGAATTGTTGTGATTATACGCGCCGCCGTGAAACAGGCGCGAGACCTGGGGCAGGAAATAGGGATGCACGCCGAGCTCGCCGAGCCGCTTGATGTCGATATCCCAGAACGCCTGGCGCTCTTCCTCGGACAGGCCGTATTGTTCCATCAGGGTCTCGAAATTCTCGGCGAAATTCGTGTATTTCGCCGGGTCGCGCCGGGCATCGAAAATCATCCGGTTCGACGGCAGGTCGCGCTTTACGTCTGCGACGGGCATTTTTGCTCTCCCTCGTTTTGTTCATTTTCCCGCTGCGCGGGACCGCTCCAGCCCGCTCCCCCTCCCGGCCTCCCGCGGCATTATCCTTATGGGTGGCCGGGAGGGGGAGCGGGCCGGTGCCGTAATATGCTATCCTATTATAAAGCATAACAACGAACGTGACCGGGATGAAACCGTTCTATGAGACCGTCATGGCGCCGGCGACCGGCTGGGCCGATGTCGTCCGCACCGGCCAGCGCCTGCGGGTGACCGACCTCGAGGGCCTGCAGGTCGTCGACATGGCCGTGTTCAACGAGCGCAACCTGCGCGAAAAACTGTCCACGTCCTATTCGCGCTCGCGCGCCGGGATCGCCGGCGAGGACGGTTTCCATCCGCGCGACCGCCTGTTCGAGGGCGACCTTTTAATGTCGACCATCAATAACGAAATGATGCGCATCACCGCCGACACGGCGGAGGTCAAGGGCATGCACGACGTCCATGGCCGGATGTGCAATCGCCATCTCTATGCCGCCATGGGCGAGCCCGGCAAGGACGGCTGCCACGAGATCATCTCCGGCGTGGTGGCGCCCTGGGGCCTGCTGCCCGAGGACATCCCCGACACGATCGACCTGTTCATGAACTATCACCACGACTGCGCCCATGGCTGGTGGGTGCTCGAGGACGGCGTCTCGAAGCCGGGCGACTATATCGAGTTCGAGGCGCTGATGGACTGCGTGGTCGCGCTGTCCAACTGCCCGTTCTATCGCGGCACGCCGATGAAGGTGGAAATTTTCGACGCAGATGACGGAGAACAGAAATGACGAACGAGAGCAGGCGGATGAGCGGTGGCGAGGCCATCGTGGATGCGCTGGTGCGCAACGGCGTCGATACCGCGTTCGGCATACCGGGCGTCCAGCTCGACCCGCTTTTCGCCGCCCTGCACGATGCGCAGAACCAGATCCGCGTCATTCATACGCGCCACGAACAGGGGGCGGGCTACATGGCGCTCGGCTACGCCCAGGCGACCGGCAGGGTCGGCACCGCCATCGTCGTGCCGGGACCGGGCCTGCTCAATGCCTCCGCCGCGATCTCCACGGGCTACGCGCTGAACGCGAAGATGATGTGCGTGGTCGGCCAGATCCCGTCGGCGCTGATCGGCAGGGGCACGGGCCAGCTCCACGAACTGCCGGACCAGCTCGCCATCGCGCGCGGCCTGACGAAATTCGCCGCCCGCATGGACACACCGGGCGACGCCCCCGCCACCATCGCCGAGGCGTTCCGCCAGCTTCATACCGGACGGCCGCGCCCCGTCCATGTGGAAATGGCGATGGACATCATGAAGGCCGAGGGCGAGGTCACGCCGCTGGACGCGCCCGAGTCGTACGAGCGCGCCGCGCCCGACCCGGACCTTGTCGCCGCCGCGGCGAAACTGCTGGGGGAAGCCAAAAACCCGCTGATCTTCGCCGGCGGCGGCGCGGTCGATGCCGGGGTGGCGCTGCAGGCCCTGGCGGAGACCCTCCAGGCGCCGGTGGTGATGTCGCGCGGCGCGCTCGGCGCGCTCGATTCCCGCCATCCGCTCGCCCTCACCCCGCCGCACGGCCACGTGCTGTGGAAGGATGCCGACGTCGTGCTCGGCGTCGGCACGCGGCTTGTGCCCATGGTGCCCGCCTGGGGCACCGATGACGGACTGAAATTCATCCGCCTCGATATCGACGCCGAAGAAATGAGCCGCAGCCACACGCCCGACGTCGCCATTCAGGCGGATGCGTCCCTCGGCCTGACCGCGCTGTGCGATGCGGTGCCGGGTTATAATGCGACGCGCGCCGACCGCACGGATGAGATACTGGCGCTGAAAGCGGAGCTGCAGCGCGAATTCGACAGGCTCGACCCGCAGGTGCCGATCCTGGGCGCCATCCGCCGCGCCCTGCCGGAAGACGGCATTTTCGTCGAGGAACTGACCCAGCCCGGCTATGTCGCGCGCATGGCGTTCCCGGTCTACCGGCCGCGCACCTATATCAATCCCGGCTACCAGGGCACGCTCGGCTATGCCAGCCCGACCGCCATGGGCGCCAAGGTCGGCATGCCCGACCGCAAGGTGCTGGCGATTTCCGGCGATGGCGGGTTCCTGTTCAACGTGCAGGAACTGGCGACCGCCGCGCAGCACGGCATCGACATCGTGCTGGTGGTGTTCAATGACGGCGCGTTCGGCAACGTCAAACGCTTCCAGCAGCAGATGTTCGACGGCAAGGAACTGGCGGTGGAGCTCAAAAACCCGGATTTCATGAAGCTCGCCGACGCCTTCGGCGTCCAGGGGTTCCGGGTTAAAACGCCCGCGGAACTCGAACGCGCCATCGGGGAAGGCTTCGCGACCCCCGGCCCCACCCTGATCGAATACCCGATCGGCGAAGTGCCGGACCCGTGGCACCTGATCTTCCAGGGCAAGGTGCGGGGCTGAGGCCGGGATGTAATTGTCTTCGCGGCTGCCGAGGTTATTGGAGGCAGGCGGTCAGTGCGATACGGGCTTCGCCCGTCCTGTCGAACGTGGCGGCGCGCTGAACGCCCGCGGCGGTTCCATCCGCGCCCGGCGTGTCCGATCCGCTGGCAAAGGTTACGCGGGCCCCGGCCATCTCGCTGCCGTCGATCATCTGGACGCCGCGCGGACCCGACCGGTCGCTGTCATCGACGTCCACCGTCACTTCGATTTCGCCGCCCGGCAGGAAGTCGCGCAGCCGGATTTCCGCCGTCGTCGCGCCGTCCGGCACAGCCGCGAACGTGGCAGTGGCGTTTTCCGCGCGCGCCAGCTCCAGCGGCTGTGCGACGTTCTCGCCCGGCCCGGTCGGGTCGGTGTCGAACAGCAGGCCCGCGGGCGCCGGGCCGAGGTCGATGATGATCGATCCCGCGGCGATGTGACAGCCGGTCCCGTTGGTGACGACGAACCGGTCCTTCGGCGCCGCCTCGGTGAACCGCACGGCGATATCCGCCCGGGCGGCGGTGCCGAAAACAACGAGCGCGGCGATGCCGCCAAGCAGAATGCGATACGGGCGCACAGAGAACCTCTTCGGTTGCAGCGTTTCTGTGAATACGTGCGAAGTGGCCCGTTGGACCAGTTGGGGGGGTGCGAAAGGCGCCGGAGGGACCGGAAGCGGCGACAATTCAGAGGCTTTTTTGAGGGGTGATCTGATGGTTTCCGTTCGCATCCCGGTGTTGATGTCCTGAAGGTGGCATGTCCGCCATCGGGTGCGACCCTGAAGGCATATCGATCACCGGATAAGGTCTGTTCCTGACCCGGAACGGACCTATCGCAAAAGAAAACGGCGGTCCCGAAAGACCGCCGCTTCTACCAGGTACCTGAGGCGGGGATCAGGCGGCGCGTTTGCGCCTTGTAAGGCAGAGACCTGCCAGGCCGAGACCCAAAACGGCAAACGATGCCGGTTCAGGCACTGAAGCCGATCCGGATGTTACCCAGTTCAGGCTGTTTAAAGCCAAGTTATACTGGTTACCGGAAGCACCGGCTGCTCCGCGCGAGGAATGAAGAAAGCTATCGGGACCTGTCAGAACCATCCGACCGCCGCCGCTGAATTCGCCATAGAGTCCCTGGACCGATCCACTGCCCCCTGTAAGAAAAACACTAAATTCGGAACTGAATGCGGTGATACCGATGTGATTATTAATGAATTCGTTCGTTATTCCATCAGTAAGCCCGGCTACGGTCGTCGTGATTGTCCAGGGACCGTTTGGTCCGGTGGGGCCATTTGCGGTGATTGCCGGTGCGAGCTTACTTAGGTTGGTACTATAGGGATTTTCCCAGACGATACCGCCACCGGCATTGAGATAGGGCAAGAGACGGCTCGCCCAATCGGCGTTTATGTTCGTCGAGTCGCAGCAACCGATGACAATGGCATCAAAACTTGAAGTCAGTTGGCTTACAGTCATGGCATCGAAGGAACTTGCGGACAACGTTGTGAGCGTACCGGTCAAATCGCCGCTGGAGAACATCTGAGACGCTGCGCTTCCTTGATCTAAAACTCTCGCGACATTTATCGGCGCTGCGGTCGCCGTTGCCGAAATTACCAGGCCGGCTGCAACCGTTCCGATCAACGAGGTTTTAAGGTTTCGAAGAAGACGCATTTGATTTTCCAATACTCTGTTACCAGTAACGATCTTGATATCGTTCCTTTCGACAGAGCAAAAATCGTGCCAACTCCCAAAAGTCTTTTAAATCAACAGTTTGCGACGGGATCTCTGAAGGGCCTGCGATAAACTGTAAAATTTCCCGACGTTCTTAGGAGACATGAGCGCGTTAACTGAATAGCGGACTGCAATAATTACGGGTCCTCGGAAATGCCCGGTTGTGGCTACATGCGGACATTTGCCGGTAATGCCTTCCTGGTCCGCTTTCCGGTGAATGCCGGACATTGAGGGAGCGCCCCGGTTTTAACCGGGTGTTGCGGTTCTCCCCGATCGGCCCGATCGGATGGCGACCCCGCGTGATAAAAAAATACACTCCGCATGTTCGCTTTTTGTTCTTTTCCGTGTTAGCCTCGTTTCAACCGCACGGATAAGCCTTTTGCACCGTGCCTCGCCGAAAGGCGGGGCGCGGCCTTTTGGGTTGTCCGGGCGGGATGCCACAGAGGAATTTTTACATGCATGGAAATGTGCTGAAGGCCCCGCCCCGGAAGGCCGCGCCCGTGTCTGCCGGGTCCCCGTCAGAGTCGACGTTCGATTCCCCGCTTTCCGGTTATCCGCCATACGATCCGCCCCCGCCCGGTGTGTCGCGCCCCGATGCTCGCCCCGATGGTCGCCCCGGTCCGGCACCCGGTCCTGCGCCCGATCCTTCACCCGGTCCGTCCCCCGATATCCAGGTCCTGCGGCTCGCCGACCGCGCGGCGACGCTCAACCGGGCCACCGGCTCGGACGATGCCCGGGTGCATGACTGGCTGGTCAACGATCTGTCCTTCGCGCTGAACATGTCGCCGGTCCTCGACACACCCGCCCGGGCGGACCGGGTCTGCGCCGCGGTCTCGGCGATGTGCGATATCGGCCCGCGCGACACGCTCGAAGGGATGCTCGCCGCCCAGATGGTCGCCGTCCATTCGGCGGCGCTGGACTGCCTGCGCCGGGCCGCCGAGCCGGTCGCCGCGGGGCGCGCCCGGGATACCGATTTGCGCCAGGCGGCGCGCCTGCTCAACGTCTTCCAGCGCCAGATGTGGGTGCGCGACGACCGGCGCAACCCGGTCCTCGCCCGCAGCCTTACCGGCCGCCATGCGCCCGACGCTCCCGGCGCGCCGTCCCCGGCGCATGTCGCGCCCGCCGCAGGGGTCGCCCCCGCGCGGGACACCAGATCATGACCGCGGCGCGGGGGATCGGCCGGGGCAATGGGGCCCGGCTGCGGGCGTCTCCCCGCTGCGGCGCCTGCACGCGAGGGGGCACCGCCTGCGCCGCCCCCGCCGTGCGCGGGCGGGCGCGCTGCCGAATGCATGGCGGGGCCGCCGGCTCGGGCGCGCCGCGCGGCAACCGCAACGCGCTGAAGGACGGCTATCACACGGCCGCGGCACGCACCCGCCGCCGGGCGCTCAACGCCTTCATCCGCGCCATGACGGCGGCGGTCGCCCGGCTTGAGCGGGACGCGGGAGACCGTGCCGTGACCGGCGCCAATCCGCTTCATTCCCCCGGCCGTCGCGCCGGGGGTCCGGGGCGCCTGGGGGGTCCAGGGAGCATGGGGGGTCTGATGCGTGTTCGCACTGGTTCCCCGGCTCAGGGCCGGGGACGTGAAATCGGGGAGGGGCGCGGTTCCATCCCGCTGCACCCCTCCGGGTATGCGGGTCATGTGCACCCCTTCGGGTGCATGGGGTTGAATTGCGGGTTTCCGGGGCCGGCACCGTCGGGATCCCGGCACGGGGGCCGGGATGACAATGTGCGGCACGGGGGCCGGGATGACAATGTGCGGGAGTGCGGAATCGGGGCAGGGGCGATAGAGTCCCGGTCGCCGCCCTTGCCGAATGGGTCACGGTGACGGGGCTGCCGCGGCCGCTCCTATTCCCCGTCGCCCGCCGATTCCGATTCCCGGTCGTCGCGGAATATGTCGACCGCCTCGAGGGCGCTGTCGGGATCGCTGACCTGGGCGATGTTGAACAGCCCGTCGCCCTGGTTGACCACCGGCAGGTTGGTCTTGCCGATCACGATGCCGCTGACCGTGCTGATGATCCGGGCCTCGGCATTGCCCAGCGGGTCGGCGACCACGCCGAGCCGCGTGCCGGGTTCGACCAGCGCGCCGAGGCGCACGGGATCGCGCAGCAGCCCGCCGGCGGGGGCGCGCACCCAGGTGCTCGACTGGGCGATGACCTGGGCTTTCGGCGGCACGCTTGCCTGCCTGTCGAGCAGGTCCGCCCGGCGTTCCTCGCGCCGCGGCGGGGGCAGCATGTCGAGATGGCGCATCACGTTGACGATGCCGCGGAAACCGGCGCGGATCGACGTGCCGTCATAGCGCAGCGCCTCGCCCGCCTCGTAGACCAGGAAGGGTATGCCGTAATCGCCGCCCACGCCGCGCAGCGAGCCGGGCCGCAGCTTGGCGTTGAGCAGCAGCGGCACGCCGAAGGCCTGCGCCATTCTGCGCACCGCGGGGTCGGTCAGTACGGCGCGTATCTGGGGGAAATTGGTGCGGTGGATCGCGCCGGTATGCAGGTCGATGCCGTGGGTGCACTTGGCGACGACCTCGGTGTTGAACAGGTAGGCGAGCTGGCTGGTCAGCGAACCCCGGGGCGAACCCGGGAAACTGCGGTTGAGGTCGCGCCGGTCCGGCAGGTAGCGCGTCTGGTTCAGGAAGCCGAACGTGTTGACCACCGGCACGGCGACCAGCGTGCCGCGCAGCTTGCCGAGGCTAGTCATGCGCAATAGCCGGCGGATGACCTCGACGCCGTTGATCTCGTCGCCATGGACGGCGGCGCAGACCAGCAGCACGGGGCCGGGTTCCCGGCCGTGCACCACCCGCACGGTCAGCGTCATCGGCGTATGGTCGAACAGCACGCTGATCGGCAGGTTGACGGTGGCGCGGCTGCCGGCGGCGATGCTGACCCCGCCGATCTCGAACGGCGCGCGGGTTTCCCGCTTCCTCCGCGCCGCGGGCTTTGCCGCCGGCTTTTTCGCGGGGGATTTATTCGCCGTGGATTTCGCCGTGGATTTTGCCGTGGCGGGCGTCTTCACGGCGGGTTTCCGCCGTTCAGCCTTTGCCGCGGGTTTTGGTTTTACCGGATTTTGCATTGGTTTCCATGTACTGGATGATCTGCCCGGCGATGTCCTTGCCGGTGGCGTTTTCGATGCCTTCAAGGCCGGGCGACGAATTGACTTCCATCACCACCGGGCCGTGGTTGGAGCGCAGCAAATCGACACCGGCGACGTTGAGGCCGAGGGTCCGCGCGGCGCGGATGGCGGTGGAGCGTTCCTCCGGGGTGATCCTGACGATGCTGGCATTGCCGCCGCGATGCAGGTTGGAGCGGAAATCGCCCTCCGCGCCCTTGCGCATCATCGCCGCGATCACCTTGCCGCCGATGACGAAGCAGCGGATGTCGACGCCCTTGGATTCCTTGACGAATTCCTGCACCAGGATGTTCGATTTCACGCCGCGGAAAGCCTCGATCATGGACTTGGCCGACGAATGGGTCTCGCCGAGGACGACGCCGATGCCCTGCGTGCCTTCGAGCAGCTTGATGACCAGCGGTGCGCCGCCGACCATTTTCATCAGATCGTCGGTATCGTTGGTCGAATGGGCGAAGCCCGTCACCGGCAGGCCGATGCCCGCGCGCGACAGCAATTGCAGCGAGCGCAGCTTGTCGCGCGACCGGCCGATGGCGACCGATTCGTTGAGCGGCCAGGTCCCCATCATTTCGAACTGCCGCAGCACGGCAAGGCCGTAAAACGTGACAGACGCGCCGATACGCGGGATGACGGCATCGAATTTCGGCAGCACTTCGCCCTTGTAGCGGACATCGGGTTTGTGGGCGGTGATGTTCATGTACACCCGGAGCGTATCGATTATCCGGATCTGATGGCCGCGCGCTTCGGCGGCTTCGACCAGGCGCTTGTGCGAATACAGGTTCGGGTTGCGGGCCAGCATGGCGATTTTCATGTCGTTTCCTTTCGGGAACCGGCGGTCGGCGCGACAACCGCGCCACAGGCCTACTCCTCTTCGTCTCGTATGTCGGTGTCTGCCCGGGCGATCCGGACGGGTGGCGGCGGCGCATCATGCCCGGCGGGTACTGCAGATGCCGCCGGAGTCTCGATTTCCTTGTCCGCGAGAAACGACCGTGCCGGATCGACCATCAGGCGGCGGTGCATTGCCCGGCGGCCGAGCAGCATCCGGAATCCCATCTCGTCGCGGTTGGTCAGCGTCAGTTCGATCGGCCACGACTCGGGGCCCAGTTTCAGCGTCGTCGAGATCACGTAGCGTTGCTCGCGATGGCCGCCCGAGTTCGTCACGGTCCGCTCGTCGATCAGTCTCGCTTCGCACTTCACGGTCAGCGAGGCATCGCGCTGGGCGGGATGGATCACGAAGCGGACCCAGTCTTCGCCGTCCTTGCGGAAGGGTTCGACCTCGAAGGCGTGCAGCGCCGAGGTCCGTGCCCCAGTATCGAGCTTCGCCTTTATATGCGAGACGCCGAGATCGGGAAGACCGACCCATTCCCGCCATCCCACAATGCGGGCCGCCGGACGTTTTGTGCGCGCACTCGGGGGCGTCTTCGTTCTTTTCGATGCAGGCTTCCTCGCCCGGGGTTTCGTCGCCATGGAATCCTTGCACAGTATTGACGCGTGTCACACCACGAGACACTGTATACGTCAATTGACAATAAACATCTGTTTGACAATAGACGAGGGGTATACGCCATGGCTGTCGCCGCTATCAAGGAAGACATATCGGTCCGCGACCAGGTCAGCGCGGAGGAATGGAAAACCCGAGTCGATCTTGCCTGCGCCTACCGGCTGATCGCCCACTATTACGTCAGCGACCTGACCTATAACCACCTGTCGGCACGCGTGCCGGGCGAGGACAACGCGATCCTCATCAAGCCCCATGACATCATGTTCGAGGAGGTCACCGCCTCGAACCTGCTGAAATACGATTACGACGGCAACCCGCTCACCGCGGGTGCGCCGAAGCTCAAGGGCGGCGGGCTGATCATCCATGCCGGGCTCCTGAAGGAACGGACCGACATCAACGTCGTCTTCCACACCCATACAGAGGCCAATATGGGCGTGTCGTCCCAGAAATGGGGCCTGCTGACGGTCAACCAGCATGCCATGCGGTTCCACAACCGCATGGCCTATCACGAATTCAAGGGCTTCGAATTCAACCTGTTCATGCGCGATCCGCTGCTCAAGGATATCGAGGGCTACCGCGTCGCCCTGCTGCGCAATCACGGCTCGCTGGTGCTGGGGGAGACCATCCCGGAGGCCTTCGTGATGCACCATTTCCTCGAATTCGCCTGCCGCGGCCAGATCGCGGCGCTGTCGGCGGGCTACGAGAACCTGAACTTCCCGGACGAGGAAGCCTGCGAATTCGCCGCCGCCCAGGTGATGAAGGAGGGCAACAGCCTCGTCGGCGGCAAGGACTGGCCGGCCTGCCTGCGCATGGCGGAACGGCTGTATCCGGAGTTCATGGAGTAGGTTGTCTGTAAGACCTGTCACCCCGGGCTTGTCCCGGGGTCCAGCCTGGATCCCGGCACCGGGCCGGGATGACGGATAATCCGCAGACGTCATTCTCGCGCGGGCGGGAATCTTCGGGCGGACAGAATAAACACCAAGGCACCAGGAATACAAAGTTCACGAAGATATTTTTGGAAATTCCCGGACCGGGAGGACCAGATGACTTTGGAACAGGAAGACCAGACCGCCGGCGCGATGAGGCGTAGCCTTTGTGAACTTGGTGTCCTTCGTGCCTTGGTGGTTAGACTATCAGCGGGTTGGGTATGTCGGTCCTCACGCCGCCATCAGCCGCCCGTAGCCCGCCGGCATGTCGTCTATGCCGAGGCTCTTCAGGGCGTGCCAGACCATGGCCTGGTTGGAGGTCACCACCGGCTTGCCGATATCGGCCTCGATGGCGTCGATCGCCTCGACCGCGCGGATGGCGGTGCAGCTGAGAAACGCGGCCTGCGACTCTGGCTCGTCCTGGTCTATCACCCGGCGGCGCCATTCCTCGGGCTCGACGGCCAGCATCGCAGCGCCGTCGCCGGTGATGCCGAGGCCGGTTTCGGACAGGACGTCCACCCCGTGGGATTTCAGGAACACGACCTCGCGGTCGTTGGTCGACTGGATATAGGGCGTGGTCAGGGTGATCCGTGTCGCCCCGAACGTCTCGAACGCCCCGATGCAGCCCTTGGAGGTCGACGTCGCGGGCTTGCCGGTGGCTTTTTCGATGCGGTCGATAATGCCGTCATCGAAGCCCGGCGCGAACATGGAGGCTGCCGTACAGTGGAACACGATCAGATCGACACCGGCATCGGCCAGCATCACGGCGCCGCGCTCGACGTCGCCGACCATCTCGTTGATGTGTTCTTCCTTGCTCGACAGCAGGCGCAGACGCGTCGTGTGCAGCGACACGCCGCGGGGCAGCATCGCCGTGATCTGCGGCTCGGCCGCGCGGTTGACCGAGGGCAGCAGCATGCCGATGCGCGCGCGGTCGCCGTAATTGACGGACATGGGCTCAGACCTTGCCGATGTAATCGGCCATGTTGGGCTGGCCGGGCTCGTTGGGGATGGCCGTGTCCATCGGTACCCAGGGCAGGGCGCTCGCGGTCCAGATATTCATCTTCACCGGCACCCAGGACGGGTCGTCCAGCGTGCCGGCATAGATCACCCGGATCTGCGGCCGGGCCCCCGGCGCGGAGAACAGGGGCGTGCCGCAATCTGCGCAGAAATTCAGGGCAAGGTCGTTGCCGCTGTCGGCCTTGCGGGTCCGCGACGCGGGTGTGCCTTTTTCGATCACCAGGTGTTCGGTCGGGATCTGGAAGTTCAGCCCGAACGCGCTCGACGTGCGCCGCTGGCATTCGGTGCAGTGGCAGAGATACGAGATCAGAGGCTCGCAGGTTACGGTGTAGCGAATGGCGCCGCAGCCGCAGCCGCCGGAATAGGGTGCCGTCATGTGAATTCTCCCCGTGTTTGACGGGGGATAGTAAGGGGTGGCTCTCTTTACGAAAACCATTATTGCGATAGACTTCGACCATGTTCCTGAAAAACTGCTGGTATGTCGCGGCTTACGTGCGCGAACTGGAAGACGGCGGGCCGCTGGGGCGCACGCTGCTGGGCGAGCCTGTCGTGATGTTCCGCGACAGCGCAGGCAAAGCCGTCGCGCTCGAGGACCGGTGTTGTCACCGGCACCTGCCGCTGTCGCTGGGCAAGGTCGCGGGCGACCGGCTGCAATGCGGCTATCACGGGCTCGAATTCGATGCTTCCGGCGCCTGCGTCTCCGTGCCGGGCCAGTCCAGGGTGCCGCCGGGGGCGGCGATCCGGGCGTTTCCGCTGGTCGAGAAATACGGCTTTCTGTGGATCTGGATGGGGGACGCATCCCTGGCGGATGAAGCGCTGCTGCCGGACTGGTGGTGGATCGGCGATCCCGGATGGGCGCATAATCCGGGGGCTTTCCTGCATATCAAATGCCATTACGAGCTGATCACCGACAACCTGCTGGACCTGTCCCATCTCGGCTATGTCCATACCCGCACCCTCGGCAACGACGCCATTGTCGATTTCCCGGTGAAGACCGAGCGGATGGGGGACCGGGTGCGCATGTCGCGCTGGATACAGGACCGGCCGCCGCCGCCCTTGTTCAGAACCGGCGGCGGGTTCGGGGGCAACGTGGACCGCTGGCAGATCGTCGAGACGCAGGCGCCGGCGCACACGGTTGTCTATGCCGGCTGCGGGCCGGTCGGCGCCGGCGAATTCGGCGGGCGCACGGAATATGACCAGGGCATTCACATTCGCGCGCTCAACGCGCCGACGCCGGAGACAGAGGAGTCCACGTTCTATTTCTACGCCCATGCCTGGGATTTCCGTCTCGACGATGCGGACTGGAAACAGCAGATGTATGACGGCTTCCTGATGACGTTTCTCGAGGATATCGATATCCTCGAAGCGCAGCAGGCCTCGTTGATGCGCGATCCGGCGCGGCCGCTGATCGATCTGAACGTCGATGCGCCTGGCCTCGCCGCGCGGCGCATGGTGGCCGAGCGGATAGACGCCGAACGGGGCGCCGGGCGGGATGCCCGGACGGTTGCGGCCCGGTAGCGGAAAGCGCTAAACATTAGATAACGAAGTAATACGGAGGAAAGACCGATGTTTCTTAAAAATGCCTGGTATGTCGGGGCCTGGGACACCGAGGTCGGCCGCCAGAACCTGTTGCGGCGCACGCTGCTGAACGAGCCGGTGGTGTTCTACCGCCTGGAAGACGGCACGCCCGTCGCGCTCGAGGATAAATGCGCCCATCGCCACGCGCCGCTGTCGGAAGGCAAGCTGGTCGGCGACATGATCCAGTGCCCCTATCACGGGCTTGAATACAATGCGGACGGCAATTGCGTCCGCGTGCCGGGCCAGTCGACCGTGCCGCCGGGATGCCGCGTGCGGTCCTATCCGGTGGTAGAGCGCAATCACTGGATCTGGGTGTGGATGGGCGACCCGGCGCTGGCCGATCCCGACGATATCGAGGATTTCCACTGGATGGACCATCCCGACTGGCGCGCCAAGGGCGAGCTGATGCACCTGAAGGCGGATTACAAACTGCTGGTCGAGAACCTGCTGGACCTCTCGCACCTGTCCTATATTCACGCGACGACGCTGGGCACCAGCGCGGTGGCCGAAACGCCCATGTCGGTGGATCGCGGCGACCGCCATGTGACGGTTACCCGCTGGGTGATGGATTCGACCCCGCCGCCGTTTTTCCAGAAAGCCGGCGGCTTTGCCGCCGACGAGCATGTCGACCGCTGGCAGCACATCACGTGGACGCCGCCGGCCTTCGTGCGCCTCGATGTGGGCGCCGCGAAGGCGGGCACCGGCGCGAAGGAAGGAGACCGCAGCCAGGGCATCACCATGCGGAACCTGAACGCGATCACGCCGGAAACCGACAAGACCACCCACTATTTCTGGGCGCAGGCGCATAATTTCCGCATCGACGAGCCGTGGATCACCGACCTGCTGGCCGCCAATGTCCACGAGGCGTTCCTCGAGGACCTGGAAATCATCGGCCTGCAGCAGATCAACATCGATTCCGGCACCACCGCGCCCCGCATCGACATCAACCACGACGGCGGCGGCCTGCAGGCCATCCGCACGCTGGAGGCGATGATCGAGGCGGAAAACGATCCGGGATCGGGCCGCACGGCCCAGGCGGCGGAGTAAGCGCCGGGTGCAGGATTAAAAAGGGCCCCGGTGACGGGGCCCTTTTTCGTTCAATCCGGTGTCTTCATCAGGTCCGCTTGCGCCGTCGGATCGCTCCATGCGCATCTTATGTGTCCTTGAAGTCTTAGTCATAAAAATGAAAGTTGTTTGATCGGGTGATATCTAATGACTCCGTTGATCAACCATCGATCCTTCCAGTGGCGATGGGTTCCCATCGCCAATAGCATGCCTTTCTCGGGATACTCTTCGCCAAAACGCTGGATCATCCGTTCAATCGCCTGTTGTTCTCCATATCGGCGAGACCATTTAAAGTACGTTGCTTCGATTTCCCAGTCTTGGCAGGTGCCCTCTCTCAAACCGTCTTCAGTCCGGTATTTGTACTTGAACTTGAATGGGCAGGGGACGTGAGGGATTATCTTCTCGGTGTTGAATAGATCTTGTGCGGCTTGAATGCGCATGTTGTCGAAACGAGTTCGTTCTTCCGACAATTCTTCGGAGCTTTTCTTTTCAGCGCTGAAATCAAGAATTTCTGATTGGAGTAATGCGAAGCTTCTCCCGGCTTCTCTCTCACGTTCTAAGCTTGTGACGATCGAACGAGAGAGAAAAGCGGACCGCTCGCGCTTCAATAGCGAGCCGATAATTTCGATGGTGTGTTGGTCAACGCGGCGGCTTTCAACACGACTATCGTCGTTCGGAAGGCGCCATTTGAATTGGATGCGATCCCAACGCTTGAATTTTTGGCTTTCTTCGAGGGTTTTAAACGAGACAGGGTAAAGGCGTAGCCAATTGCCGTCGTTGTCCATTCCAGCGCAACAGACGACTTCCCCGTGTTTCTGTCCAGCTTGCGGAGCTGCTTTTACTATTATGACCGCTTCGGCTTCACGCGACCTTAAATCTTCTGGCGATAGCGCCATTTCGGTCATCTCCGTCGCGAGCAATCCCTTCGCGAACACCTATATGACGAATTTTAAAACTCTTATGCTCAGCAATGCTTTCTGCCACGATTTTTCGATGGCACATTTCAGGGTCTCTTTCATAGCATAGAAGACATGAATTCATATCAGTTGCGATGCCTGTCACCTCTTCTAATGCCGATTGTGCAGAATCGCTACCCAAGTGATCATCAAAAATGCGTCGGAATTCTTTCATATCACCGCGACGAGCTGCTTCCCTACCCGGTTTCGGATCACCCAACGCGCGAATATGCTTGTACTCGATACCTGCATTCTCAAGGGCTTCGGATAGTGCAGTCTTGGAAAACCCGCGTTTTCGCGATTGAGGAAGTTCTCGAATATCAACCAGCATTTCGACGCCAGCAACTTTTAAAGATGCGATGAAATCGTCCACCGCCGCGCCTTCATATCCGATTGTAAATAAATTTCGCATGCTACCCTCATCGCTTGGTTCTTATGGATGGGTAGCATAATTATGCAAATCATACATCCATGAACCGGGGCGCTCGGTTCTGATAGATTATGTATCCCTCGTGAGGTGCTATGTGATCGATATATCCAGAGGTATCTTCGAGTTCAAACTTTAAGCCACAAAAAAACCGGGCCCCAAATCGGGGCCCGGTTCTTTGATCGCTCTCGGTGCTGCGGGATCAGCGGCGGTCGCCGAAGAGCTGCAGCAGCATGATGAACAGGTTGATGAAGTCGAGATACAGCCGCAGCGCGCCCGAGATGGCGAGCTTGCCCTGGGATTCTTCGTCCAGGTGCTCGGCGTATTCGTTCTTGATGTTCTGCGTGTCGTAGGCGGTCAGGCCGACGAAGACCAGCACGCCGATGACCGAAATCCCGAACTGCAGCGCGGAGCTGCCGATGAAGATATTGACGATCGAGGCGATGATGATACCGATCAGACCCATGAACAGGAACGAGCCCATGCCCGTCAGGTCTTTCTTCGTCGTGTAGCCCCAGATGCTCATCGCGGCGAAGGTGCCGGCCGTGATGAAGAACACGCGGGCGACGCTGGCGCCGGTGAACTGGATCAGGATGACCGCGAAGGACACACCCATCAGCGCCGCATAGAGCCAGAAAACGGCCTGCGCGGTCGATGCTTTCAGGGCGTGAATCCGCGCGCTGAGGAAGAACACGATGCCGAGCGGCGCCAGCATCACGACCCATTTCAGGGGCGAGCCGAACAGCGTCTGGCCGAGGCTGGTATAGCCGATCAGCTGGCCGGCGTCGTTGGTGACGAACGACATCTGCGCGATGACGATCGCGAAAATGCCCGTCAGGGCGAGGCCCGACGCCATGTAGTTGTAGACCCGCAGCATGTGCGCGCGAAGCCCGGCATCGAATTCCACCTGGTCGATGGAGCGCGAGCCGGTATAAACCGTTTTTTCGTTTCCGAATGCCATGTCAGATCCTTTCAAGACCCGATTGTTGAACCCTGACGGGAATATGGGGTGCTATCGAGTCGAAATCAACCGGTAGACTTTGAAATCCCTGACATGATTAACGAAATTTAATATTGGCCTCGCCGCGCCGATTTACGCGGTATTCGGCTATTCATTGCGCAGCAGCGGGGCGGCTTTCTGGCCGAGGGCGCGCCACGTGCCGTAAAATCCGAGCGCCAGCGTCACCCCGATGGCGATCGCGGCGGCTGCGATCACCGCCAGCGGATCGAAGCTGAACTCGAATTTCATCACCTCGGTGACCACGCCCCAGGCGGCGACCGAGCCGATGACCGAGGCGATCAGCGCGGTGATCAGGCCGAGCAGGCCGTATTCGAGCAATAACGTGCCCATGATGCGCCGCCGCGACGCGCCGAGGACCTTGAGCACCACGGAATCGTATACCCGTCGCCGGTGACCGGCTGCGACGGCGCCGGCCAGCACCAGCGTGCCCGCGATAATGGCGATGCCCGCCGTCATCCGGATGGCGAGGCCGAGCTTGCCGAGGAACCCGTTCACGGTTTCCAGCACGTCGCGCACGCGGATGGTGGTCACATTGGGGAAGGCGGCGGCGACCGCTGTCTCTATCCCCGCCTCGCTGGCCGGGTCGGCATGGACGGTCGCAAGATGGGTCTGCGGCGCGTTTACCAGAATGCCCGGCGAGAACATGAACAGGAAATTCATGCGCAGCGTGCCCCAGCGGACATCGCGCAGGTTTGCGACGGTGCCGGTGATATTGCGGCCGAGAATATTGATCGTGATCGTATCGCCGATCCCGAGTCCGAGCTCGGCGGCGGAATTGGCCGACAGCGATACCAGCTGCGGGCCGCTGTAATCCGCGGGCCACCATTCCCCGGCGACAAGCGTTTCATCTTCGGGCAGCTCGCGGGCCCAGGTGACGCCCCGGTCGCCGCGCAGTATCCAGCGGCCCCCCTCGGCGACCTTGTCGGGCGTCGCGGTCTCTCCGTTCAGCCGGGTGACGCGGCCGCGCAGCATGGGCGTGCTGCGCAATTCCCGAAAACCCTCAACGCCGGCGATCGTTTTCTCGAACGCGGCGACCTGGTCGTTCTGGATATCGATAAAGAAAAAGCCGGGTGCGCGTTCCGGCAGGCTTTTGGTGATCTGGCGTCCCAGATTGGATTCGATCAGCGCGACCGTCACCAGCACCGTCAGGCCGAGGCCGAGCGACATCACCACGCTGCCGGTCGGCGCGCCGGGCCGGTGCAGGTTGGCGAGGGCAAGACGCAGGCTGGTGCGGCCGACGCTGCCGACGAGCTTCGCCGCCCGCGCGATCAGCACGCCGGCGACGGCGAACAGCGCCATGGCGACGGCGGAGCCGGCCACGAAATACATCGCGATGACGCGGCTGAACGCGGTCTCTATCGCGAGCACCGCAAGCGCTGCCAGAAGGAGGGCGGTCGCGACCACGAAGGGCCAGCGCGGCACGCCGCGGAACCGGGCGATCGAATCCCGGAACAGCCCGGCGGCGGGCAGGTCGCAGGCCCGCGCGATCGGCCAGATCGAGAAGGCCAGGGCGGTCAGGATGCCGAAGGCGGTGGCGAGAAGCAGCGGCTGGGCATAGACGCCGATCCGCGCGACAAGCGGCAGCGCATCGCGCAGCAGGTCCGCCAGCAGCGCCGGCGCAAGCCCGCCGACCAGCAGCCCGAGGACAATTCCGAGAAAGGCCATCGCCATGATCTGGATCAGATAGGCGCCGAAAATCAGCCCGGAAGACGCACCGATACATTTGAGCGTCGCGATGGTCTGCATCTTGCCGGTCAGAAAATCCCGTACGGCGTTGCTGACGCCGACCCCGCCGACCAGAAGGGCCGTCAGCCCGACGAGCGTCATGAACAGGGTCGTGCGGTCGATAAAGCGCTTGATGGTGGGCGAGGCGTTGCTCCGGTCGCGGACAACCCACTGGGCATCCGGGAAGGCCTGATCGAGATCGGCCTTCCATGCATCGAGCGCCGTGCGGTCGTTCAGCCGGATGCGGTAAAAATACCAGACCTGGCTGCCCGGCTGGACAAGCCCGCTGTCGCTGACCGAGGCGGCCGAGGCCATGAAGCGCGGGCCGAGCTGCAGCGCCCGCGCGCCGGAGACCCGGTCGGGTTCCGTATCGATGGTGCCGCGGATCTCGTAGGTCGCATCGCCGACGACTATCTGCCCGCCGACCCCGATCCCGAGCCGTTTCAGCAGGGCGCTGTCGGCAATCGCGCCCCAGACACCGTTCCGGTTGGCGAACAGGTCCGCCGGCGGCGCGGCGGGGGATGTCTCGAGCGTGCCGAACAGCGGATAGGCGTTGTCGACCATTTTCATTTCGACCAGAGAGCGCTTGCCCGTTACGTCGGAGCGCGCCATCGACCGCAGATACACCACGCGCGAAATATCGGCCGATTTTTCCAGCCAGGCGCGCTCGTCGGGCGAGATATCCCGGTGCGTCATCCGCAGGGCGGCATCGCCCCCCAGCAGGATCGCGCCGTCCTCTTCCAGCCCGGCAATCACCGATGACGCGATGGAGCCCACCGCCGCAATGGCGGCGACGCCGAGCGCGAGGCAGGCGAGGAACACGCGGAAGCCTCTCAGCCCGCCGCGCAGTTCCCGGCGGGCGATGCGAAAAGCGTTGATCACGGCGCGGTTCCCGAAGCCTTCACGCGACCGCCCGGTCGGCGCCGATCAGGCCGTCCTGCAGCTCGATGACCCGCCCGCATTGTTCGGCGAGGGCGGGATTATGGGTGATGAGCAACAGGGTGGCGCCGTGGTCGGCGCGCAGCGAAAACAGCAGTTCCATCACCGAATCGCCGGTGCCGCCGTCGAGGTTCCCCGTCGGCTCGTCCGCGAGGATCAGGCGCGGCTCGGCGACGATGGCGCGGGCAAGGGCGACGCGCTGCTGTTCGCCGCCCGACAGCTGGCCCGGATAATGCGTCAGACGGTGGTCGAGCCCGACCGACGACAGGGCGGCGCGCGCCCGGTCGAACGCATTGTCGAACCCGGCAAGCTCGACCGGAATCGCGACGTTTTCCATCGCGCTCATGGTCGGGACGAGGTGAAAGTTCTGGAAGACGATCCCCACATTGTCGCGGCGGAACCGCGCCAGCCCGTCCTCGTCCAGCTTGGACAGGTCGTGCCCGGCGACATGGACGCCGCCGCCGGTCTGGCGCTCCAGCCCGCCGATCAGCATCATCATGGATGTCTTGCCGGAACCCGACGGTCCCACCACGCTGACCGTCTCGCCGGCGGCTATTTCAAGATTAATCCCTTTCAGGATGTTGACGGAACCGGCTTCACTGTCCAGCTTAAGCTCAACACCGTCCAGGAGAACCATGGGTTCCCGTATGCCGTTATCGTCTTTCATAATACTCCGCAGGGGCTGCTGTGAGGGAGGACCGTCCTCCCGATATAGAGCGTTTACGCGGCTTCTCAAGCAATGGATTGCCCTTTGTCTGTTCACGGCCGTCGCGGCCGCACCCGTCGCGGCGGCGGGGCAGATCCGGCTGATGGTTCTGGGCGACAGCCTGACCGCCGGATACGGGCTGCCTGAAAAGGACGCCTTCACCGTTCGGCTGCAGGCGGCGCTTGATCGAAGCGGCATCGACGCCGCTGTCCTAAATGCCGGGGTATCGGGGGATACGACGGCGGGCGGCCTTGCGCGCATCGACTGGGCGCTGGCGGACAAGCCGACCCACGCCATCGTCGAGCTTGGCGCGAACGACGCGCTGCGCGGCATCGATCCGAAGGAGACCCGCCGCAATCTGGAAGCGATTATCGGGCGGCTGCAGGCAGCCGGGGTGAAGGTAATGCTGGCGGGCATGTATGCGCCGCCGAACTGGGGCAAGGAATATGAGGCCGATTTCCGCAGCATCTATCCCGACCTCGCCGAGAAATACGGGATCGGCCTGTATCCGTTTTTTCTCGACGGGGTCGCCGCCCGGCCGGAGTTGAACCAGCCGGACGGCATCCATCCGAACGAAAAAGGTGTCGAGGTCATCGTGGAGCGTATAATGCCGTCCGTGCGCCGCCTGCTGGACACCAAGGAGTAGCCATGGAAACCGCCCTTCAGACGTTCCGTCTGGGTCATGCCGCCGATGCAGACTGGGAGACGCTCACGACGTCGTGCCTGGCGCAGATCGGCGAGGTGCCGCCGGGCGCCAATCTCGGATTTGTCTATGTCACCGACACGCTGGACGGCGACCTGCCCCTGATCGCCGACCGGCTGCGCGACGAGACGGGCGTCGCCCACTGGGTCGGCACGGTGGGGTTCGGCGTGATGGTGGGCGGCAGGGAGTATTTCGAGACGCCGGCGATGGTGGCGATGCTCGGCGTATTGCCCGACGAGTCGTTCCGTATCCTGCCGACCGTGGACACCCCCGGCGATCCGCTGCCCGACAATGTGATGAACTGGGCGGGCCGCGCGAATCCCACGCTGGGCATTGTCCATGCCGATCCGCGCAATGCCTATATCGCCGATATCCTGAACGCGATTACCGACGATACGGACGCGTTCCTTGTCGGCGGGCTGACCGCATCGCGCGGCAGGCAGGCGCAGATCGCCGACCGCCTGACCGAGGGCGGCGTCTCGGGCGTGCTGTTCGGCGACGATATCCGCACCGTCACCGGTCTCAGCCAGGGCTGTACGCCGGTCGGCGGTATTCACACCGTCACCCGCTCGGAAGAAAATATTCTCGTGGAGCTCGACGGCCGGCCGGCGCTCGATGTCTTCCGCGAGGATATCGGCGAGGTTCTGTCGCGCAACCTCGAACGGGTCAGCGGCTATATCCATGCGGCGCTGCCGATCTCGGGCGATGACCCGCTCGAGGATGGTGCAGGCGCTTCGGGTGGCGAGGCGAGTGGGAATTCGGGCGACTATCTGGTGCGCAATATCGTCGGTATCGATCCCGACAACAGGCTGGTGGCGATCGGCGAGCGCATCTCCGCCGGCGACCGGGTGATGTTCGTCCGCCGGGACGGCGCCGCCGCCGCCGAGGACCTCGACCGCATGCTGGCCGACGTCATCGGCCGCGCCGGGACCCGGCCGAAAGCCGCGCTGTATTATTCCTGCGTCGCGCGCGGCCCCAACCTGTTCGGCGGCGGGTCCGAGGAAATGAAAGCGGTTCAGGCGGTGCTCGGCGACGACGTGCCGGTGGTCGGTTTCTTCGCCAATGGCGAGATCTCGAAAAACCGGCTGTACAGCTATACCGGCGTGCTGACGCTGATCCTGTAAATCCGTGCGCTTCGTCCATGATCCGTCTTTTCACAGCACTCGGCCTGCCCGATGACCTTCGCCGGCGACTGACCGCCCTGCAGGGCGGGATCGACGGCGCGCGCTGGGTGGCGCCGCACAACCTGCACATCACGCTGCGCTTTATCGGCGAGGTGCCCGAAGACCGCGCCCGGGATATCGCCGCGGCGCTGGATGGCATCCGCACCGGGGCGTTTCCCGTCACGGTCTCCGGCGCCGGGCGTTTCGGCAACGAGTCGCGCACCCGCGCGCTGTGGGCCGGGGTGGAGCGGTCGGACGCGCTGGTTGCGCTGCATGAAAAAATCGACCGTGCCCTGATCGGTACCGGCCTGCCGCCGGAGGGCCGCAAATACACGCCCCATGTCACCCTGGCGCGGTTCAGCGCCGGCCCGGGCGGCGGGCGCAACCGCGGCCGCGATGCATCGGCGGGGCGCATCCTGCGATGGCTGGAAGCGCAGGGCGGCTTCTTCGCCGTGCCGTTCGAGGCGCGGGAATTCATCCTGTATGAGAGCCATCTCGGCCGGAACGGCGCCGATTACCTGCCGCTGGAATCGTTCCCGCTCGATGAACCGGACGACGCCTGAAGGGTGTCAGGCGCCCGGCGTGCTGTCGGCAAAGAGCGGATGGGCGGCGTTGAAATCGTCCAGCCAGGTCACGAGGGCGGGAAATTCGGGGCGCCAGTCGTACTGTTCGCGGAAATCGATGTATTCCAGCGCGATGGCGAGGCCGATACCGCCGACGGTCAGCGGCGCGATCGCGGGCGGGGCGTCGGCCATCGCCGCCATGCCGCGCTGGATCTTGCCGCGCTGGAAATCGAGCCAGGGTTCGTAGGGCGTCTGGTCGGGGCGGTAGCGGCCCTCATAGGTGACCAGCAGGGCGGCTTCGAGAATGCCGTCGGCAAGCGCCGCCTCGCGCAGGGCCTTGAAGCGCGCGCCGGTTTCGGCCGGAATGATCTTGCCGCCGCCGGCCAGCGTATCCAGATATTCCACGATCACGCGGCTGTCGAACAGGGCCGTGCCGTCCTCGATGATCAGCGCCGGTACTTTCGCCAGCGGATTGAGCACCCGCAGGCTGTCCTCGCCCTCAGGCTCGCCGACCCCGACGAGGTCCGAGAGGCCGAGATGGGCGATCGCGAAGATGCCCTTCCGGCCGAAAGGCGACGGTCCGCGCGAAAGTAGTTTCATGGTCATTCGTTATCCCCTGTATCCGGTATTCGGCCTGCGGTATCAGGCCTGCGGTATTCGGCGCGCCATTGGCGTGTCACCTTTGTCAGGCCGGCAGCGCGATGCGTCAAGACCTGTGATGCGGCGCTGGGTTGATTCGGCTACACTCGATCCGGCTGCGTAACGAATTAGAAAAATCCGGCGGGGGCTTGCTGCCGGAACACGGACGGAGCCGAACGGGCCCGAACTCAGACGGACAAGGCGATCATGCCGGTTTATCTCAATCAGGACGACGCGCTGGCATTGTGGCGGGACGCGCTCAGCGCCAGCGTTCGGGGCGACGGGCCCGATCTGTCGGTGCGCCAGATGGCGATCCTGCTGACTGTCTATACTCAGACCCCGCCGCATACCGTGCGCGGCCTGTCGGAGGGGCTCAATATTTCCAAGCCGGCCATTTCGCGGGCGCTGGACCGGCTCGGCCAGCTGGGTTTCGTGCGCCGCCGGCGCGACGATTACGACCGCCGCAGCATCGAGGTCCAGCGCACGGTGAAAGGCGCCGTGTTCCTGTCCGAATTCGCCGACCAGGTGTCGGAAGCGGGGCGCGAACTGGACAGCCCGACCCCGTTCGAGGCGGGCACGCCGCCGCAAACGCCGCCCGAAGACCCGGCGTACTGAGGCTGCCCCCAGGGCAGCAAAGGTATTCAAGCACCGTCGGAATTTTTTACGCTTTTGGCGCGTTCTGTCTCAGTAATTATTTAACCAATTGAAATATTTGCATAAAAAATATTGGCACGGTTATTGCATCCCTCACCGCAACACCACGAAACATCGCTAAACAGAAGACAAAAAGGGTTAGTTCCGATGAGATTCTTCAGCAAATTTTCCAGATATCTTGCCGTCCCGGTCTTCGCAGCGGGTATGGCGGTAAGCGCACCGGCAGACAATGCCGAGGCCGCCGCAATCGATGTAATGGTTGTCGTAGACGAGTCCGGTTCGATGGGCGGGGAGCATGCGTGGCTTTCCGGCATGATATCGTCTCTCGATAGCGCGCTGTCGGGTCTTGGCATCACGGGTAACTACGGACTGGTCGGTTTCGGACAGTCCAGCGGCGGCGGTGCGCCCCGTGTGGTCAGCAATTTCGGTACCGCGGCCAGTTTTGGCGCGGCGACGTCTACGCTGCTGACGAATGGCAGCTTCGAAGACGGGTATGCGGGGATCGATTTCGGATTCAGCAATCTCACGTTTGGCACGAACGGCGCCACCGCAACGAACGTCATCCTGGTGACGGACGAGGATCGTGACGTCTTCAACGGATCCCTCAGCCTTGCCTCGACGCTCACACAACTCGCCACCAATAACGCGCTGCTGAACGCGGTGGTCAATAATCCGTATACCAGCGACAACAACTCGAGCAATGTCATCGGCGTGGATTCAGGCGGTGCCGCCTATGTCGCCGATGGCGCCGGCGGTTTTATCACCGATACGGGGGGGCTGGTCGGAAACGGGGCCGGCGCGACAGAAACCGATTATGCCGGTCTCGCGCTCGCGAATGGCGGCGCGACCTGGGATCTTAATCTCCTGCGTGCGGGCGGCCTGACGGCCCAGTCCTTCACGTCGGCCTTTGTCGCGATCAAGGTGCAGGAAATTCAGGAACAGATTCCGGTTCCCGAACCGGGAATGATCGTGATCTTTGTCATCGGGCTCGCCGGCATCGCCGCCGCCCGCCGCAAGGCCGCGTAGACCGGAACAGCCCTCTTTCTTGCTTCTTCGCAAAACGGCGGCCCCGGATAGGGGGCCGCCGTTTTCGTTCTGTCGTTCGGTGAGAGGCGCTGGCGCTGCTCAGGTGCCGATAACGTCGGTCCGTATCGCCTCGATGTTGAAGGCCGCGGCCATCAGGGCCCTCGTGTATTCCTCGGCCGGGTTGTCGAATATCCGGTCCGCCGGGCCCTGTTCGACGACCTTGCCGTCTTTCATGACGATCAATTCGTCTGCCAGCGCGCGCACGACCTTGAGATCGTGGCTGATGAACAGATAGGCGAGGTCGTGCCTGTCCTGCAGGTCGCGCAGCAGGTCGACGATCTGGGCCTGGACCGACATGTCGAGGGCCGAGGTCGGCTCGTCCAGGACGATGAATTTGGGTTTGAGCACGATGGCCCGCGCGATGGCGATGCGCTGGCGCTGGCCGCCGGAGAATTCGTGGGGGTAGCGGTCCTGCGCGTCCGCCGGCAGGCCGACCTCGACCAGCGCCTCGGCAATGACGGCGCGGCGGTCGTCATACGTGTCGCCCGCGAGGTTATGCAGCCGCAGGCCTTCCTCGATGATCTGGCCGACCGACATGCGGGGCGACAGCGAGGAGAACGGGTCCTGAAAGACCACCTGCATCTGTTTGCGCAGCGGGCGCATTTCGCGCGCGCTGAACCCGTCGATGCGCGTGCCGTTGAAGGTGATCGGCCCCTCGCTGTTCTCGAGCCGTAGCAGGCCCATGGCGAGGGTCGTCTTGCCCGAGCCGGATTCGCCGACCACGCCGACGGTGTGCCCTTCGCGCACGGTCACATCGACCCCGTCCACCGCCTTCACATGGCCGACCGTGCGCCGCAGGATGCCTTTTTTGATCGGAAACCAGACGCGGAGGTTCTCGGCTTCGATCACCGGCTTCGCATCGGCGCGGGCGGGCAGCGGATTGCCTTTCGGCTCCGCCGCCAGCAGGTGTTTGGTGTAATCGTGCTGCGGTGTTTCGAACAGTTTCTCGGTTTCGGCGACCTCGACCAGTTCGCCGCCCTGCATCACGCAGACCCGGTGGGCGACCTTGCGCACGATCACCAGGTCATGGGTGATCAAGAGGATCGACATGCCGCGCTTCGCCTGGATGTCGCGCAGCAGGGCGAGGATCTGGGCCTGGATCGTCACGTCGAGCGCGGTGGTCGGCTCGTCCGCGATCAGCAGGTCGGGATCGTTTGCCAGCGCCATGGCGATCATCACCCGCTGCCGCTGTCCCCCCGACAGCTGGTGCGGATAGGCCGACAGGCGTTCCTCCACATTGGGCAGGCCGACCTCGCTGAGCAGTTCGATGACGCGCGCCCGCGCGGCTTCCTTGTCCATCTTCTTGTGAATGAACAGGATCTCGCCGAGCTGCTTTTCGATCGTATGCAGCGGGTTCAGCGACGTCAGCGGTTCCTGGAAAATGATGGCGATCCGGTTGCCGCGAATCTTCTGCATCTTTTCCGGCGGGGCGCCGACAAGCTCCTCGCCCTCTAGGGTAATCGAGCCGGACGGATGGTGCGCCGTCGGATAGGGCAGAAGCTGGAGGATCGACAGGGCCGTGACCGACTTGCCCGAGCCGGATTCGCCGACCAGCGCCAGCGTCTCGCCGCGCCCGATATCGAACGACACGTTTTTCACCGCGCGGATCTCGTTTGCGCCGCGGCCGAACGACACGGACAGGTCGGATATGCGGACCAGTGGTTCAGCCATTGAACGTCTTTCGCGGATCGAACGCATCGCGCACCGCCTCGCCGACGAAGATCAGCAGAATCAGGGTCAGCGAGATGCTGATGGTCGACGTCAGCCCGAGCCACGGCGCCTGCAGGTTCGACTTGCCCTGCTGGAGCAGTTCGCCCAGCGACGGCGAGCCGGGCGGCAGGCCGAGGCCGAGGAAGTCGAGCGCGGTCAGGCTGGTGATCGAGCCCGTCAGGATCAGCGGCAGGAAGGTCAGCGTCGCGACCATCGCATTGGGCAGCACGTGGCGGAACATGATCGTCACGTTGCCGACGCCGAGCGCGCGGGCCGCCTTGACGAATTCGAAATTGCGGGCGCGCAGGAATTCGGCGCGGACAACGCCGACCAGCGACGTCCAGCCGAACAGCAGCAGGATCAGCAACAGCGTCCAGAACCCGGGAATGATGACGCTGGAGAGGATGATCAGGATATAGAGCTGGGGCAGCCCGCCCCATATCTCGATAAAGCGCTGGAAAAGCAGATCCAGCCAGCCGCCGAAATAGCCCTGGAACGCGCCCGCGACGATGCCGATGACCGATCCGATCACGGTCAGGATCAGTCCGAACAGAACGGATATCCGGAACCCGTAAATCACGCGGGCCAGCACGTCGCGTCCCTGGTCGTCGGTGCCCAGCCAGTTATCGCCCGACGGCGGCGCCGGGGCGGGGACCTTCAGGTTCAGGTTCACCGTCTTGTAGCTGTAGGGGATCAACGGCCAGAGCATCCAGCCGCCCTTGGCGGTGATCAGGTCCTGGACGTCGGGTTCGCGGTATTCCGCCTCGGTCTCGAAATCGCCGCCGAAGACGGTCTCCGGATAGGTGTTGAGCACCGGCGTATACAGAGACCCCTCGTACCAGACCACGAGCGGGCGGTCATTGGCGATGAACTCCGCCGGGAGCGTGCCGAGAAACAGGACAAGGAACGCCCAGAGCGCCCAGCGTCCGCGCTTGTTGCGGCGGAAATTCGCCAGCCGGCGCGCGTTCAGCGGCGATATCCGGAACCCCAGGAATCGCGGGTGCAGGACCGTGTCGCTCTGGCCGGCAGGCGCGATGTCTGCCGAAACCTCAGACATGACGGCCCTCGAAATCGATCCGCGGGTCGATGATCGTGTACATCAGGTCGCCGACAAGGTTCATCAGCAGGCCGAGCAGCGTGAAGAAATAGACGGTCGCGAACATGATCGGATAATCGCGCTTGATCGCCGCCTCGAAGCCCAGCAGGCCGAGCCCGTCGAGCGAGAAGATAATCTCGATCAGCATGGCGCCGGTAAACAGGATGCCGATAAAGGCGCTCGGGAATCCGGCGATGACGATCAGCATCGCGTTGCGGAACACGTGGCCGTACATCACGCGGCGTTCGCTCAGGCCCTTGGCGCGCGCGGTCTGGACATAGAGCATGTTGATCTGGTCGAGATAGGAATTCTTGGTCAGCATGGTCAGCGACAGGAATCCGCCGAGCACCAGCGCCGTGATCGGCAGCACCAGATGCCACAGGTAATCGAGCACCTGGCCCACCAGTGACAATTCGTCGAAGTTTTCCGATGTCAGCCCGCGCAACGGGAAGATGTCGAAAAAGCTGCCCCCCGAAAAAAGCACGATCAGCAGGATCGCCATCACGAAGGACGGGATCGCGAACCCGATGGTAAGGAGCGTCGTCGTCCAGATATCGAACCGTGTGCCGTCCTTTACCGCCTTGCGGATGCCGAGCGGGATACACACCAGGTAGACGATCAGCGTGGTCCAGAGCCCAAGCGATATGGAGACCGGCATTTTCGACAACACGAGGTCGATCACGGTCTCGTCCCGGAAAAAGCTGGTGCCGAAGTCGAAGACGATAAAATCGCCCATCATTTTCAGGAAGCGTTCATGCAGCGGCTTGTCGAACCCGAACTGGCGTTCCAGATCCTTGATGAATTCGGGGTCCAGCCCCTGCGCGCCGCGATAGCCGCTATCGGCGGTCGACGCGGAAGCCGACGCCGATGTATTGCCCCCCGACAATTCGCTGCCGCCGCCGCTGATCCGGCCGGTGGTGCCGGCATCGGTGCCGGTGACCTCGGCGATGATCTGTTCGATCGGCCCGCCGGGCGCCAGCTGCACGATGGCGAAATTGATGATCATGATCCCGAGCAGGGTCGGGATCATCAGGGCAAGCCGGCGGACGATATAAGCGAGCATTCGGTTCCGTTCTTCCCGCTATTTCCGGCCGGGCGGGGGCAGCGCGCCCGGCGGCGGCGGCGGGGCTTCCCCGTTCTCGATCATCGTCGCCTTGGCCGCGTCGTACCACCATGTGTCGAGAACGCCGGGATCGAATTTCGGCGACCTTGCCGGGCGGCTGAACTTGTTCCAGTAAGCCACGTTGTGCGAGCCCTTGTACCACTGGGTGATGACGAAGCGGTTCCACATCAGGACCCGGTCGAGCGCCCGCACCGCCGTGGTCAGCGCATCGCGCGTCTCGGCGGAAATCACTTTCTCGATCAGCGCGTCGACCACGGGGTCCTGAACGCCGCTGATGTTGAAAGAGCCCTCGACGTTTGCGAATTCCGATCCGAAATAGTTCCGCTGTTCCAGGCCCGGCGTCAGCGGTTGCGATATCCGGCGCACCACCACATCGAAATCGAAACTGTCCTGGCGGCGCTTGAAGTTCGCCACATCGACGATGCGGATGCTTGCCTGGATGCCGAGGCGTTTCAGGTTGCGGATCATCGGATTGATGATCCGCTTGAAGCTCGATTCAAAAAGCAGGAATTCGACCTCGAGCGGCTCGCCCCCGCCGTTTACGAGGATGCCGTCGCGGATTTCGTATCCCGCGTCCTTGAGCAGCCTGTTCGCCTTGCGCAGGCTTCCCCGGATGCGGCCGGTGCCGTCGTTCTTCGGCGACATGAAGGGCGTGGTGAAGACTTCGTCCGGCACCTGCCCGCGGAACGGCTCCAGCAGGGCCAGCTCGTCCGCCGAGGGCGGTTGACGGGCGGCGAGAGCCGAATTCTCGAACATCGAATTGGTGCGTTCATACAGGTCGTAGAACAGCGTGCGGTTGGTCCATTCGAAATCGAAGGCGAGATCCATCGCCGTGCGCACCCGGATATCTTTGAACTTGTCGCGCCGCAGGTTCAGGATAAAGGCCTGTACGCCGGAAGGGGTTTCGTCCGGCAGGGTCTCGCGCACAATGAGTCCCTTGTTGACCGGCGGTTCGTCGTACTGGATCGCCCATTGGCGCGAGGTGAATTCCTCGCGGTAATCGTACTGGTTCGAAAAGAACGCCTGGAACGCGACTTCCCGGTCCCGGTAATACTCCACCGTGATTTCGTCGAAATTGAACCGGCCGCGGCTGACGGGCAGATCCTTCGCCCAGTAGTCCTCGACCCGGCCATAGGTGATGGAGCGGCCGGGTTCGAAATCCTTCACCCGGTAGGGCCCGCTCGCCAGCGGGGCTTCGAACGTCGTCCTGTCGAATTCGACCTTGTCGTAATAGGCCTTCGACAGGACCGGCAGGGAGGCGAGGCGTGTCGGCAGATCCCGGTGCGTGCCGGGCTTGAAGGTGAATTTGACGCGGCCCGGCGATGTCGCTTCGGCGCGTTCGACGTCGCGGAAATTGATCCGGTAGCGCGGATGGCCGTCCTTTGTCAGGGCGTTGAAGGTGAAGACGATATCGTCGGCGGTAATCTGCGTGCCGTCATGGAATTTCGCCCGCGGGTCGATATTGAACGCCACCCATGTCTTGTCCGCCGGCTGTTCGACGGTCCGGGCGACGAGCCCGTAATAGGAATCCGGCTCGTCGAAAGAGCGCGCCATCAGCGTGTCGAACAGCAGCCCTTCGGCGAGGATTTCCTTGCGGCCTTTCAGGATAAACGGATGAACCGTCTCGAACGTATCGAGGCCGGGGACTTTTATCCGGCCGCCCTTCGGCGCATCCGGGTTCACATAGGCGAAATGGGAAAAGCCGTCCGGGTATTTGAGATCGCCAAAGACGCTGAGGCCGTGACGCGGTTCGGCGTCCTGTGCGTCTGCCGGTGCGGTAAGGGCCAGCGCGCCTGCCGCGACGGCGGCAATGGCGATGAGGGACAGGGTCAGTCGGTTCATTGCGCCCGCATCTTACGTGTCATTCGCCGCCTTGCGCTAAGGATTTTTATTCCCGTTCTTCAGGGCGGCGTCCTTTGCCGGATCGATCCACCAGCTCATCACGTCGGCGCCGTATTTGGGGTGTTTCGGAATGCCGAACCGGTCCCAATAGGCAAGGCGGTCCATCCGGACATGCCATTGCGGGATGACGTAATGGTTCCACAGCAACACGCGGTCCAGTGCCCGTGTCGCGGCGACCAGGGATTTGCGATCGGGGGCATCGACGATCCGGTCGATCAGCGCGTCCACGGCGGGGTTCTTGATGCCGATGGTGTTGCGGCTCCCCTCGCGGTCGGCCGCGTCCGAGCTCCAGTAATCGCGCTGTTCGTTGCCCGGCGATTCGGATTGCCCTGCGCCGCCGACGATCATGTCGTAATCGAAGGACCGTATCCGGTTGATGTATTGCGACTGGTCGACGGTGCGGACATTGGCGACGATGCCGAGCCGTTTCAGGTTCTGGGCAAAGGGCGCGACGATGCGTTCGAAGGCGGGGCTGACCAGCAGAATCTCGAAGATAACCGGCTTGCCGGTCTTCGGCGAGATCAGCGCGTTGTCCTCGATTTTATAACCCGCCTGTTTCAGCAGGCGGAGCGCGATGCGCAGGTTGGACCGTATATTGCCGGACCCGTCCGTCGATGGCGGCGTATAGACGGTCGTAAACACTTCGTCCGGAATCTTGCCGCGCCACGGTTCCAGCAGCGCCAGTTCGGCTTTCGACGGCAGTTCCGTCGCGGCGAGCTCCGAGTTGGAGAAAAAGCTGCTGGTGCGGGCATATTGTCCGTAGAACAGGTGCTCGTTCGACCATTCGAAATCGAACGCGTAGGCCATTGCCTGGCGCAGCACCGGGTCCTGGAACTGTTCGCGCCGGATGTTGAAAACGAAGGCCTGCATGCCGGTCGGCCGCGCATGGCGGACTTCTTCAAGCTTTACCCGGCCGTCCTTGCGCGCCGGGAAGTCATACCCGGTCGCCCAGACCAGCGACGCGTTTTCGTTGCGGATATCGTAGCGGCCCGATTTGAAGGCTTCGAGGGCGACTGTCTGGTCGCGGTAGTAATCGTAGCGGATCCGGTCGAAATTGTTCCGGCCGACATTGATCGGCAGGTTGGCGCCCCACCAGTCTTTCACCCGGTCGATTTCGACGAAACGTCCGGGCTCGAACGCGCCGATGCGATAGGGGCCGCTGCCCATCGGCGGCTCCAGCGAGGTTTTGGTGAAGTCGCGGGTCGACCACCATTTTTTCGACATCACCGGCAATTGTCCGGTGATCTGCGGCAGTTCGCGGTTGGGCGGGCCGGTAAATTCGAATTTGACCTTGTGGGGACCGAGCTTCACCGCCCGCGCGATATTCTTGTAATAGAACCGGTAGAACGGCGCGCCGTCGTTTTTGAGCGTCTCGAAGGTCCAGATCACGTCATCCGCGGTGACCGGCGAGCCGTCATGGAAGCGCGCTTCGGGCCGCAGCGTGAAGGTGGCATAGGAGAGATCGGCGGGCACCTCGACGGATTTCGCGATCAGCCCGTATTCGGCGGAAATTTCATCCAGCGGCGACGTCATGAGGGTTTCGTAAACCTGGCTGACGCCCGCCGACGGATTGCCCTTGATGATGTAAGGATTGAAGCTGTCGAACGTGCCGATGGTGAACCGCCGGAGCGTTCCGCCCTTGGGCGCTGCCGGATTCACGTAATCGAGATGTTTGAACCCGGCCGGGTATTTCAGCTTGTCCAGCAGGGTGAGGCCATGGCTGATTGTGACGCCCGACTTCTTGCCGGAATTGTCCTGCGCGTCCGCGGGGGCAACGGAAAATGCGGTCGCGGAAAACGTCAGTCCGGCGCAGACCAGCGCGGCGGTCAGGATTTTCATGGCCTTGTATCCCTCAATCATACTGCTCTTGAATGTGTTGTTTTCTGCCCGAATGACAAGCCATCGGAAATACGACACGGCAAACCGGGCTGTTAACCGCCTATAAGTCCGAGAATTTCGGCATGTGTGCGGACATCGCCACAGGCAAGGATCGTGCCGTCCGAGGACAGCGAGACCGGGTTGCCCTGCCAGTCCGTCACGATTCCGCCGGCGGCCTCGATCACCGGTGCGAGGGCGCAGAAATCGTATGTCTGCAGACCCGCTTCGAGGACCACGTCCACGAACCCGGAAGCGATCTGGGCGTAGGTGTAGCAGTCGCCGCCATAGACCGCGTGTTTCGCGCCCGCCGCGACCTTGCGCCAGTGCTGTTCCTGGCCGGGGCCGAACAGGTCGGGCGCGGTCGTGCCGGCAATGGCGCTCGAGAGCGACGGGCAGGCGCGCACCTTTACCGGCTTGCCGTTATACACTGTTCCTGTTCCGGCCGCGCCGACCCAGCGTTCCCCGTTCACCGGCTGGTCGATCACGCCGAGGATCGGCGTGCCGTCGCGGACAAGCGCGATCAGGGTGCCGAAAATCGGCCGTCCGCTGATAAAGGACTTCGTGCCGTCGATCGGGTCGATCACCCACACATAGGCGGCATCGGTATTGGTGTTGCCGAACTCCTCGCCGATGACGCCGTCATCGGGCCGTGTCTCTGCGAGGATGGCGCGAATGGCCTGTTCCGCCTCCCGGTCGGCGGCGGTGACCGGCGACGAATCCGCCTTGCCGTCGATCCGGATGGGCGTGCGGAAATAGCTGCGGATCACCGGTCCGCTCGCGTCAGCCAGCCGGTTTGCCAGATCGATCATGTCGGAAGGACAGGGGGCGCTCATCCGCGCAGTCTGGCGCGAATCGTGGCCGTTTGAAAGGGCTGCAGAACGACAGGACGGGAAAAGCCGTCCGGCCGGCAGGTTTAATGCACGACCTTGTAGCTGAAGGCGGAAACCACGCGGTTGACGCGAATGCCGTCATCCGACAGCGGCAACAGGATGCTGCGATACAGCACTTCCTGGCCTTTTTTGTTGAAGAACCGCCCGACGTCCGCCATCGGTTTTTTCAGGTCGACGGATGCCCGGCAGAATGACAGGCCCATTTCGGTGGACGACGGAAGCGTGTCGAGCACGGACAGCCCGGTCGGATCGCGGCCGAGCGCTGCCTGGACCTTTTCGCCGGCGGCGACAACCTTGTCGTCCAGCTCGCCGACGCCGATTTCGATAACAAGGGAATCCTCGGCGCCGAACGGGCAGTCCTCCATGTCAAGCACCGATGTCCGCGGCAACTCGCCGTCGGCCCGCACACTTTCCCAAAACTTGAGCGCTTTACCTACCAACCTGTTTTCCCCATTCGGGCGGACACCGACCGCCGCAATGGGATCAGAACTCTGGAAATCCACTGTAACCCCCCTAGAATACGCGTACTCACCTACTACTCAGAGAACCTACTCTGTCTTCACAGTGGTTTACAAATAGTAAATGCGCGCCCGGAAACGTCGGGAATTCAGGTTCCGGCCCGGCGGGTTTTATTCGAGCGGGGCGGGTGTGTCGGCCAGGGTCCGTAGATAGGCGATAACATTGGCGCGGTCGCTGTCTTTGCTCAGACCGGCGAACGACATCTTCGTGCCCTTGGCGTAGTCCCGCGGCTTGCGCAGGAACGCGTCCAGGTTGGCATAGGTCCATTTCGTGTCGCTCATGCCTTCAAGCGCGGCCGAATACTTGAAGCCGTCATGCGCGGCCTTGCCGGCGTTCACGACATTCCAGAGGTTCGGGCCGATTCCGTTCTTGCCGCCCTTGTCGACCGTGTGGCACGACTTGCATTTGTTGAAGACGCGCTTGCCTTTTTCCACGTCTGCCTTGCCGACGGCCTCGGCGAAATTCGCGGGCGGCGTGACTGCCTCCGCGACGGCTTCCGCCGCCTGCTTGACGTCTGCAGCGACGGCGGTGGCGGCAGCAGCAACCGGTTCGGCGGCGACTTCCACGGCTTTCGCTGCGGCCTGCTTGGCGGCTTCAAGTGCCTGAATGACCGCGTCGATTTCGGCCTGTGTCGGCAGCGGCGCGGGGGTGTCGGCGAGGGTCCGCATATACGCGATCAGATCTGCCCGCTCCGACGTCTTCTTCAGCCCCGCAAAGGACATTTTGGTGCCCGGGATATAGTCTTTCGGCTTCGCCAGGAACGCGTTCAGGCTTTCATATGTCCAGCTGCCCTCTTTCTCGAGCAGGGCGCTTGAATAGCTGAACCCTTCGTGGGAACCGAGTTTGGCATTTACCGTATTCCAGAGCTTCGGGCCGATCTTGTTTTTGCCGTCCTTGGCGAAATCGTGGCAGGCGGCGCATTTCTTCGCGACCTTCATGCCGTCTTCGACGCTGGCCGATGCCAGCAATCCCAGAACAGGCTCCAGCGGTTCCTCGACCTTCGGGGCAGGGGCGCTTGCCGTCATGACTTCCCCGGCGCCGCCGTGACCGCCGCCATGTCCGCCCCCGGTCGTTACCAGATTGTCGCCGATCTTGCCGATAACAACGAGAGTAAGCACCGCGACCAGAAGTGCACCGACGATCTTGTTAAGCTCGAATGACGACATGCCAGAATTCCGTTGGAGTGTTAAAAGTAAATGCCGGTCGGACCGGCGGCACAAATTACCCGCTCCATGCGAGTCTGTCTAATAACCCTGTATTTCGTCCCACGAATACGGCATTCCCGTGACCGCACAAGGGGTATAATGTCGCACCCGAAGGTCTTGCCGCCCCGTAAATCGCCGCGAATATCACCGAAACCCTGCCAGAATGCGCATAAACCGATGTCCAGATCGTTAAATCCCGTCGTTATTGTTCCCGCCCGTCTGGCCGCGACCCGTTTTCCGGACAAGCCGCTTGCCGATATCCACGGGCTGCCGATGATCGTTCAGGTCCTGCGCCGCGCGGTCGAGGCGGATATCGGCCCGGTCCTCGTCGCCTGCGGCGATGCGGCCATTGCCGATGCGGTGCGCGCCGCCGGCGGCCAGGCCGTGATGACCGATCCCGATCACCCCAGCGGCTCCGACCGGGTGCATGAGGCGCTCGGCCGGTTCGATCCGGACGGGCACTACGACACGGTCGTCAATATCCAGGGCGATCTGCCGACCATCGATCCCGGCGTGATCGCGGCGGTGCTCGAGCCGTTCGATACACCGGATGTCGACATCACGACCCTTGCCGTCGAAATCACCGAAGATCGCGAACGCACGGACCCCAACGTGGTCAAGGCGGTGATCGCGTTTGCAGATGCCGGAGCGGACGGGGACGCGCGCATCGGCCGGGCGCTTTATTTCAGCCGGGCGACCGTTCCGGCCGTGGCGGACGGGCCGCATTATCACCATATCGGGCTGTACGGTTTCCGGCGCGATGCGCTCGACCGGTTCGTCGCCCTGCCGCCCGGACGGCTGGAAGTGCTGGAGCGGCTGGAACAGTTGCGCGCGCTCGAAGCCGGTATGCGTATTGACGTCGCCCTCGTTGACACTGTTCCGCTCGGTGTCGATACTCCCGCCGATCTGGACCGGGCGCGGGCATTGCTGGCGGCCGGTCCGTCCTCGCTCAGGGTCTAGCAATCATGGCTGCCAGTAAAAAAACCGTGCGGCAATCCCGCACCGCGCCCTCCCGGACGATCGCGTTTCAGGGGCAGCCCGGCGCCTATTCGCATCTTGCCTGCCGGGACTATTTCCCGGACATGACCCCGATGCCGACCGCCGCGTTCGAGGACACGTTTGCCGCCGTCACCAGCGGCAAGGCGAAGCTTGCCATGATTCCGATCGAGAATTCGGTTGCGGGCCGTGTTGCCGACATTCACCGGATCATGCCGGATTCCGGTCTGTATATTACGGGCGAGCGATTCCTGCGCGTGAACCATCATCTGCTGGCGCCAAAGGGGGCGACGCTGAAATCGATCAGGCGCGTTCACAGCCATGTCCATGCGCTGGGCCAGTGCGGACAATTCCTCCGCCGGCACGGGCTGGAAGCCGTGGTCCATGCCGACACGGCGGGGGCGGCGGCGGATATAGCGGCGTCCGGCGATCCGACCGAGGCCGCGATCGCGTCCGAACTGGCGGGCGAGGTCTATGGCCTGAGATCGATCCGCGCCAATATCGAGGACGCCGAACACAACACCACGCGCTTCGTCGTGATGTCGAGAAAACCGGTGCGGGTCAAGCACGGGGCAGGCCCCGTCGTGACCAGTTTCGTCTTCCAGGTGCGCAACGTGCCCGCGGCCCTCTACAAGGCGATGGGCGGGTTCGCCACCAACGGCATCAACATGACCAAGCTGGAAAGCTATATGGTCGACGGGGATTTCGTCGCGACCCAGTTCTACGCCGATGTCGAGGGCGACCCGAGGGATGTCAGCCTGAAGCTCGCACTCGAAGAACTGGATTTTTTCACCCATAAAGTGACGATTCTGGGCACGTATCCCGCCGATCCGTTCCGGTTCAGGACCTGAATCGGGGTTTCGGGTCGCGGTTCGACGCCTTGACCGTCATATTGGGCATTGGCGCAGCGATTCCGGGCCGCTATGATCGACCACGGGTAACTGAACAAGAAAATTCGCGTTGTGGCTGCTTGGAATGAAAATAAGGGTCAGTAGTAAGCGTGCGTTGCGTCTGGTGTCTTTGGTCTGCGGGCTGGTGATCGGATCGATCGCGCTCCCGGCGGGCGCGACCATCATCGGCGGCGCCGTGACCGGCGGGTCGGCACTCGGCGCCGGCGGCGTTTTTCAGAAACTCATTCTGCCGTTTGTGTCCATCCCGACGAACAACACCATCGGCGACGACAACCAGCAATCCCCCAATCTGTTCAGTTTCGACGAAGAACAGAATATCGTGATCTCCTCGACGATCCAGGTGAATATCGGGACCAACCCGGTCGCGGGCGATATCGTCGCGAGCCACTATATCGGCTTCGATCCCGATGGCGGACTGACGCAGACAGGATATATCGATTTTGACGCCGACATCTATGGCGTGGCGACCAGCCGGGTCAATCTGGATGACAGCGATTTCCTCGCCAATACCGGGGTGACTTATCTGAGCGACAGCCTGCGGGGCCTTGAAGGCGGCGATATCGTGACGATCGATCCGACAAATTCAAAGCGGCTGCTGGTCAACTGGTTTGCCAGTTCCCCGGGCGATTACATCCGGGTGTTTACCCAGTTCTCCGCCGCCGCGGTGCCGGTCCCGCCGGTCGCGGGATTTCTCTTGCTCGGGATCGGGTTTCTGGCCGCACGCCGCCGCGCAGCATAGGCGGACCGGGCTTCAGCCCTGGCTGATCCATTCGTCGATCAGGCGCCGGGCGATTGAATCCGATCGCGGGCGCTGGGCAATGCCGGCGCCGCCATCGGCGAGTTCAGCCCGTGTAAACCATTGCAGGTCTTCCAGTTCCTCGTCCCACGGGGTCAGTTCCTCGGTCACCGCCTCGGCGAAAAAACCCAGCATCAGCGATGACGGGAACGGCCAGGGCTGCGAGGAATGATAGCGGATATTGGTGATCTCGACGCCGGATTCCTCCATCACCTCGCGGGCGACCGCCTGTTCCAGGCTTTCGCCCGGTTCGACGAAGCCCGCCAGGGTCGAATACATGCCCGGCATCCATTCCGCTTTCCGCCCGAGCAGTGCCTTGTCGTCCTTTTCCACCAGCATGATCACCGCGGGGTCGGTGCGCGGAAAATGCCCGGCGCCGCAATCCGGGTTCAGGCATTTCCGCAGGTGGCCCGCGTCCTGGCTTTCGGTCGGGCTGCCGCAAACGCCGCAGAAAAGGTGGCGCGAATGCCAGTGCATGATTCCCTTGGCATAGGCAAGGATCGATGCTTCCGTGCGGTCGAGCACGGCGCCGACCGAGCGCAGGTCGACGAATTCGCCGTCCGCCCGCAACTCGTTTACCTCATGCTCTTCGAGGGCTGAGATATCGATGGCGAAATGGGCGATGTCGTTGCGCACGCCCAGCATGACGGTCGTCGTCGCGATGTCCATCAGCGCCCGGGTCTCGGCCATCGACATCATCACGCCGCGCGGCTCGGGCCCCTGCTGGATCAGGCTGCGGGAGCGCCAGACCGGGATGACCATGGTGTGTTCGGCCGCGTACTGGGCGTCGATCCACGCGATATCGCGGCGAAACTGGGCGACCCGGTCCAGGACTTCATCGGCATAGTGATTCTGGGAATTCATGACCGTATAATTCGCATACAACCGCAAACCGCGCAATTACAGAGCGCATGTGCAGCTTTTTGCCGGTTTTCTGAGGTTTTTTGGAATTCTTCCGGGACGGATTCATCCGCCGGAAAGGCCAGACTCCATTTGGCCCGCGCGCCGGACCTGATATACTGCCCCCGGGAGGCTGGCGGCGGACGGATTGCTCGCCAACCCGGTCAGGTCCGGAAGGAAGCAGCCGTAACGAGATTTACCCGGGTCGCCTCACCAGTCTCCCACCTGCTGAAAGACCGCCGCCGCCCGCCCACTGGCCGGCCATCGAAGGTCGGAAGCGTAGGAGGATGAAGGTGTTGGCCCGCCCGGAAAATCATCCGGGCCTGTAACCGGAGAATATTAAAGCCTGTTATGGCCGAAACCCCAGAACCCCAGGATACACCCGTCACCCCGGATACCGGCGTCAAAGCGGACAAACAGCCCTATCGCGTTCTCGCCCGAAAATACCGGCCGAGCGATTTTTCGTCGCTTATCGGCCAGGAAGCGATGGTCCAGACCCTGTCCAATGCCATCGCGTCCGGCCGTCTAGCCCATGCCTTTATCCTGACGGGCGTTCGCGGTGTCGGGAAAACCTCGACCGCGCGCATAATCGCCCGCGCACTGAACTGCACCGGCACGGACGGCAATGGCGAGCCGACGGCCAATCCCTGCGGAGTCTGCGAGAACTGCATCGCGATTGCCGAAGACCGCCATGTCGACGTGATGGAGATGGATGCCGCGAGCCGCACCGGCGTTGACGATATCCGCGAGCTGATCGACGGCGTTCTCTACCGGCCCGTTTCGGCGCGCTACAAGATCTACATCATCGACGAAGTCCACATGCTGTCGCGCAACGCGTTCAATGCGCTTCTCAAGACGCTCGAAGAACCGCCGGAGCATGTGAAGTTCATTTTCGCGACCACGGAAATCCGCCGGGTGCCGGTGACCGTGCTGTCGCGCTGCCAGCGGTTCGACCTGCGCCGGGTGAAGTACGACGTGCTGGTCGATCATTTCGCCGGAATCGCCGAGACCGAGGGGGCGGCCATTTCGCGCGGGGCCATCGGGCTGATTGCGCGGGCCGCCGACGGGTCGGTGCGCGACGGCCTGTCGCTGCTCGACCAGGCGATTGCCCATAGCGGGCCGGAGACCGAAATCAACGAAGACATCGTCCGCGACATGCTGGGCGTTGCCGAACGGGTGCAGGTCTTCGACCTGTTCGAACAGCTGATGAAGGGGGAGATCGCCGACGCGCTGACCCGCTTCGATTCGATGTATCACGCAGGCGCCGACCCGGTGACCATCCTGCAGGACCTTGCCGAACTGACGCACTGGCTGACGCGGCTGAAGGCGGCGCCGGAAACGGCGGAGGCGACACCGACCTCGGATCTCGACCTGACCCGCGGACGCGACGTGTCGGCCCGCCTCGCGATGTCGTCCCTCGCCCGCACGTGGCAGATGCTGCTCAAGGGGCTGTCGGAAGTCCGCTCCGCGCCCTCCGCCGCACAGGCGGCCGAAATGGTGCTGGTGCGCATCGCCTATGCGGCGGAACTGCCGTCCCCGGCGGAAGCCATCGCGGTGCTCGACAAGGCGGCCCCGGCGCAGCCGGCGGCCCCCACTGCCAACCCGTCTGCCAATCCGGCGGCCAGTCCCGCTGCTGCGCCGTCCGCCCCGCCGCCTGCCAGATCATCCGGCGACGCGGTTGCAGACGCCATGCCCGCATCGCCCGCGGAGATGGCCGACGGCCCGACGGCATCGTTGCCCGCGGCGCCCATGCAGCCACCGTCACAGCCACAGTCACGATCCCCGGACCCGGCAGCACCGCATGCCCGGCGGGATAGCGGATCCGCCGCGCTGGCCCTCCAGCCCCTCCCGGTCACGGATGACGGATCCGACGGCAGCGGTGATGGGGCCCATATCCCGCGCACCTTCGAAGACATGATCGCGATGTTCTCCGCCAATGGCGAGCCGCTGTTGCATGCCTATCTGGTCAATAACGTTCATCTGGTGAAATACGAGATCGGCAAGATTTCGCTGCGTGTGTCCGAGGACGGCCCGCGCGATCTCGCGAAGGACCTCAGCCGGTGCCTGAACGAGTGGACCGGGCGGGCCTGGTTTATCGAAGCCAGCCAGCAGGAGGGCGCGCCGACACTGCAGCAGCAGCGCGACGCGGCGGCGGCGGCCCGTTACGCCGCGGCGGTCGCCCATCCGATGGTCAGGATGGCGCTCGACGCGTTTCCCGGATCGAAGGTCGCCGAGGTCCGCAGCGTCGCCGACCGCGAGGCGGCGGAGGACGCCGGTGCGCTGCCCGCCGATCCTGCCATGCCCGGCGTGCCCGACGATCTCGGCTTCGATCCCGAATATTTCGATCCGGACGATTTCGATCCCGACCGGTTCGATCCCGACAATACCGACGAGGACTACATATGAAAAATTTCGGCAACCTGATGAAACAGGCACAGGAAATGCAGACGAAAATGCAGGAAATGCAGGAGCGTCTTGCGGAGGTCGATGTGACCGGCGCTGCGGGCGGCGGCATGGTGACCGTTACCATGAATGCCAAAAGCGAGATGAAAGCCGTGAAGATCGATCCGGCGCTGTTCAGGGCGGAGGATTCCGAAGTCGTCGAAGACCTGATCGTGGCCGCCTGCAACGATGCAAAGGCAAAGGCCGAGGCGACGATGCAGGAAGAAATGGCGAAAATTACCGGCGGGCTGAACCTGCCGCCGGGCATGAAGTTGCCGTTCTAGGCATCGATCTGCTGGCGCAGCGACAGGAACCCGGGATCGAACATGTCTTCCCCTGAAATAGAGCGGCTGGTCCAGCTGCTGGCGAAGCTGCCGGGGCTCGGACCGCGTTCCGCGCGCCGTGCCGCGCTGCATCTGATCAAGCGCAAGGATATCCTGCTCGAGCCGCTCGCCGCCGCCATGACGCAGGCCGCGCAGTCGGTCCGTACCTGCGGCGTCTGCGGCAATCTCGACGCGACCGATCCCTGCGGCATCTGCGCCGACGACCGCAGGGACCGTTCCGTGATCTGCATCGTCGAGGATGTCGCCGACCTCTGGGCGCTGGAACGCACGGCGACCTTCAAGGGGGCGTATCATGTCGTTGGCGGCACGCTGTCTGCGCTCGACGGGCGCGGGCCGGAAGACCTCAACATCTCGCCGCTTCTTGCCCGGGTGACGGCGGGCGGAATTTCGGAAGTGATCCTTGCGACATCGGCGACGGTGGAGGGGCAGACCACCGCCCATTACATTTCCGACCGTCTTGAAGATATCGGCGCCGAGCGCGGCGATGGCCCGAACATTACCCGTCTCGCCCACGGCGTGCCGGTCGGTGGCGAGCTCGACTATCTCGATGACGGCACGCTGTCCGCGGCGCTGAAGGCCCGGCGACCCGTCTGACCGGGGCGGATGACCGGTGCCGCTGACGGTCGCGGAGGGTCAGAAAGTTCTTTATTTTCAGATATTTGTATCAAATTTGCACTTGAATTAAGCGCTCCTTAGGAACTGGGGTCGATACTCGACGGTCGGCGGAGCTAAATTCCAGGCAGATGACTCAGGTTCAGACAATCGATCCGGTGACAGAAACCCGGTGGGCGGACAGGCTACAGGGGACCAATATCAACCCTGTTACCCTTCTGGCGACCGATTATCTGAATCATTTCAACGAGGTCATCATGCTGGTCGAAATGGTGCCGGACATGCCCGACATGATCGAGGAAGTGCTCGCCTGGGAGCCAAAGAGCTATGAGGCGCATTTCGCCGAGAGCGGGTTCAGGGACAAGGACCTCGCAATTGAGGCTTTTGACGCCGCGCCCGACGATCTGAGGGCGCAGTTCGATGCGCTCGTCGCCTGCCTCGACGGCAACATTTTCAAGACCCAGGAAATGCTCAAGACCGTTGACGTCGAAGCGCCGGCTCCCAGCCTCGCCGAGGATGTCCGGGTGGCTGTTGAAAAATTCCACCGGCTGGTCGAAATGATCAGCAGCGTCATCAACGGCGGCACCGTCAAAGACACGGCCGAAGACACCGAAATCTCCAGCGCCCAGGCCGATATCGACGCCATGTTCTAGGGGGGCCGCGGCGCGCCTAACAGACGAAACCCTGTCCAGAGAGATCGCCACCCCGGCCTTGTGCCGGGGTTCATTTACCTGCTGAACCGAATTCCGGATCCCGGCACAAGGCCGGGATGACAATCGAATGCGTTGCGTTAAGCAGACGAATGAGGCGGTCGCGTCGCAGCGGCGAGACGATTTGTGGTTCGCGGCCGCCGTCCACCCCTTATGCGTCTTCCAGGGTCATCTCCGCATTCCGGCGCATGGCCCGGATCATCGATGCGCCGAGCAGGAAGTTCCGGGCTTTCGCCGGGTCGGCCGCCGTCTCGCGCAGGTTCGCCATATTCGCTGCCCGCGCTTCCGGGTCCTTCGCTTCGAGGCGTTTCTTGTTGGCGATGGTCTGTTCCTGGACGAACTCGACCGCGTAGGTCCGCCGCTGTTTGTCGTACAGGTCCATCAGGCGTTCGTCCGCGCCGTCGACGATCACGGCGGCCAGTTTGTCCGTCAGGTTGACCGCATCCTGGATGCCGCCGTTCAGCCCCATGCCGCCGATGGAATTGTTCACATGCGCGGAATCGCCGGCCAGCAGCACCCGGCCGAGGCGGAACGTCGCCGCGACGCGCTGGTGCACGTTGTACAGGTTGCGGTGAACGATGTCGTAATCGCTGTCGCGCTTGAAGAATTTCTGCATCTTTTCCTGGACGAATTCGTCGGACAGCAGGTCCGCTTCGTCCGCGTTCGGGTCGGCGGGGAAAACGAGGCGCCACAGGCCGGGCGGTCCGTCGGCCGCGACCTTGAAGCAGTTGCACCATTCTTCCGGGTCGGCGATGTAATTGCGGAACGACATGCCGCGCTCCGCCTGGAAATCGAACGGGGTCGACAGCACCAGGAAGCGTTCCGGCCAGGTGAACCCTTCGAAATCGATCCCGGCGGATTTCCGGACCACGCTGCGCCCGCCATCCGCGCCGATCAGCCAGTCGCCTTCGAATGTCTTTTCGCCGTCCGGCGTGGTCGCGGTGACGGTCACGCCCTCGGGGGTGTGATCGATGGCGGTGACGTTATGGTCGAACAGGACGGTCGCGGTCGCCTCGCCCTGCAGTTTCGCAAGGAAGATTTTCGCCAGCTTGAACTGTTCGCACTGGACGACGAAGGGGAATTTCGTGTCTTCCGACAGGGCGGCATGGTCGAACGTCGCGACCTTCTCGCCGGTCGGCCGGTCCCAGAATTCGAACTCCTCGGCGACGAGGCCCTGTTCGATGACCTGGTCGATCACGCCGAGCCCGTCCAGCAGCTCCAGCGTCGCCGGGTGCGTCGTCGCGGCGCGCGGATCGTCCTGCAATTCGCTGTTCTGGTCCAGAACGGTAACAGTGACGCCGCGCCGGGCCAGCGCATAGGCGCAGATAAGGCCGACCGGTCCGCCGCCTGAAATAACCACCTGACTTCTGCTCATAACACGGGACTCCGATTCTCGCTGGAAGGGCTGAATGAGCGCGGAGTGTATGGATATTAAATAGGTAAGTCAACTAAGGTAGTTGACTGTGTTTTCGTTGCGTGTTCCACTGAATGCATCGGAAGAAATGTACAGAATTCAGCCCGCAGCATGACCCGAAACACGGCCAGAAACACGGCCAGAAACACGACCGTCAAATCAGCGTCCACGCCCCGCGAAAAGAGGCCGCCCGGCGCGGACCGCCACGATTATTTCGCCGAGGTGGCGGAGGCGCGCTACGTGCTGCGCCGGGTCTTCCGCATCGCCGAGGAACAGGCGCGGGACGCCGGGCTCGACCCGCTGGCCCATCAGGCGCTGATCCAGATATACGGCAGTCCCGACCGCAGGCTCCGCGTGGCGCAACTCGCCGACCGCCTGGATATCACGCCGGCCTTCGCCTCCAGCCTGCTCAAATCCCTCGATGCCGACGGCATGATCGACCGCCGCCGCGACGCGGACGACCACCGGGTCACCTGGGTGTCGGTCACGGAGGCCGCGATCGAGAAACTGGTCGCCATCGATGCGGCCGTCGGTTTCCATGTCGATTACTTTGCCGCCCAGATCCCGGCAAAGGACCGCAAGCGGGCGCTGGCGACCCTGAAGTTCTATGTGGGGCTGGGGTAAAAGGCGCCGGATCAGCTCCTGCCGATGATCCTGAATACTTCCTGTCATCCCGGCCTTGTGCCGGGATCCAGTTCTTGGTTGTTTCGGTAAATTTGGCCCGGGCAGCTGGACCCCGGCACAAGGCCGGGGTGACATCAGAGAATCATTGCCGGTAACCGGGCAATGCCTTTCGCGTTCAGATACCTACCCTCACCCGTGGTGATGATGATCGCCTGCGTTCTCGTAATGCAGCCGGAGCAGATCGATGCCGTAATCGTTGCCGTTGGGCGTGCGCACGATGGTGTGCACGTGGAATTTCGCGGGTTGGTCGTTGTTCAGGAACACGCCGGTGTGATGGTCGAACTCGATGAACGTCACCGGGCTCTGGATGCGGTAATAGAACGCATCCTCCTCGGCCATGCCGCCGATCCAGCAGAAATGGGTATCCGACAGTTGGCGTTCGACATCTGCCACGCGCGCGGCGCGCGGGCCGTCGGGCAGGGTGACCAGATAGGTATCGACCAGGTCCAGCAGGTCGCGCTGCTGCGCCTTCGTCATGGTATCGGCGCGCAGCCCCTCATAGGGCACGATCCGGTTGTCCTGATGGGCGCCGCCGAGATGCAGGTTGTCGGCAAAGTGGCGGCGGCCTTCCGGCAGGTCGCCGCCCATCATCGACCGGGCGACGATGGCGGCGTTTTTCTGGCCGTCGTCGAGGCCGCGCATCAGGGACAGCCCGCGGCGTTCCTCGTCCTCGAACAGGCGGATGCCGTCGTAACGGCCCTGGTCGCCGTAGGACGGCTCCGCGCCCATGAAGGCCGGGGTCAGCACCATCTGCTCGCCGATCATCAGGCAGTTCAGGCAGAGATGATGGCCGAACAGCTGCCAGCCCCAGGGCGTGTCGGCGGACGGCGCGCCGAACAGGCAGAAGATATAGCTCCACTCGCCGAGGACCAGCGGCGCCCCGATCAGCTCGCCGAGGAACCCGTTGAGGCGCATCACGTCGCGCGACATCTCATAGCCCCGCGCGCTCAGGCTGGCGCGTACAACGTCCATGACGGTTTCGCGCAACGCCATCGGTTGTTCGTCCAGCCGCAGCCCGTGGGTCTCGACATACAGCTCGGTGTTCTGCCAGTTGCGCCACTGGTCACTGTCGACCGGGAAATGCATCGCGGCTTTCTGGTCCGGCGAGAGGGCGGCCATCAGCACCGCCACGGCATCGATGACGGCGGCGGTCGGCGCGCCCTCGGGCTTCAGCGAGAACAGGCCGGGTGTGACCGTGCCGTTCGTGGTCAGCCCGCGAAACGGTTTCTCGAACAGGGCCCGCCAGGCCGCGAACAACCCTTGAGGCCGCTCGCCCTGCATCCGGGATTCGGTATGGGCGCGCGCAGTGACATGGGGATCGCGTTTCTGCGGCGGCAGGTAGGGACGGTAATCGGGCAGGGGCATGATGCGCGGGCTCCGGTGCGGGGAGACGGCTATCTTACGGCGGTTGAGGCGGGGGTGGGAGCGTTAAAGGGCGGGCATGACAGGCGGGCGGGGTCCGTCGGGGTTCCTGCCCGTCATCCCCGGCCTGTCCCGGGATCCAGAGCGCCGACACGGCGCGGACAGGCTGGACCCCGGCACGGGGCCGGGGTGACAGCACTGTTGTCCAGGCGTGGAAGATCGATGCGGACCAACCGGCGCTTAGGCCGCCTTGCGTGCCTTCGCCCTATACGTCAGGCCCTGTTTCCAGTCGGAATCCTTCGGGATCATGCCTTCGTAGGAGGCAAGCTCGGTCAGGCTGACGGAGCGGCCGGCGGCGCGGGTGGCGATGGCGGGTTTGCCGGCCAGGTAGTCGCGGGCGGCTTCGATCATCACCCGGCGGAACTGGGCGACCGCGCCGTCGCTGACGCCGAGATAATCCTTGGTACGGTCGGCGACCGGCCCCATGGATTCCCACATCGCCATGTCCTGGGACGGGATGCCGTAAATGCCGGTGAAGTCGCCGTTCTTCATGGCCTCGCGGTCCTGCAGGAAGTCATTGTCCAGCGTGCGGATCTTGCGGAAGTTCTCATCAATATCGACGCCGATTTCCGCGCCGCAGAACTTGCGCCATTCATCCGCGGAAATGCCCTTCGTTTCGTGGAAGGCGATCCAGTAGAACATCGTGTTGCCGTCATCGATCGGCACCAGCATCTGCGCCAGCCGGTACTGGTCGTTCGGCGGAATGATGACCGTGAACGGCGCGACAAACAGCGTGCAGCGGACGTAATCGTTGATCTCGGGATCGATGATCGGTGTGCGGACGGCCGCGTAATGGAATCCGAAATCGGTTTTCTCGAGGCGGATACGCGGCGCCTTGTCGCGCGAGGGGCGCGGCCAGGCGGTGGCGGTCGCCTTGGCGCTGTCGACCTCCGCCGGCGGCATGTTCGTCGAATGCAGGCTGGAGGAATGCGCCGAATCGATCGATCCCTCGAGCACCTGCGCCCAGTTGCAGGACGTGTGGATTTTCACGATGGCGATTTTCTCGTCGGGGCAGTGCGCCCAGGAGGGCGGCTCGAACTCGGCGACGTTGTCGGCATCGCCCATCCATACCCAGATGAACCCGCCGGATTCCTGTGTCGGGAAGGACTTGATCTTCGCTTCTTCCTTCAGGCCTTCGCCGCCATTGGGCTCGGACGGCATGTCGAGCACGTTGCCGTTCACGTCGAATTTCCAGCCGTGGTACAGGCAGCGCAGGCCGCATTCCTCGTTGCGCCCGAAGGCGAGCGAGGCGCCGCGGTGGCGGCAGAATTCGTCGATCGCGCCGATACGGCCCTCGGTGTCGCGGAACACCACCATGTCCTCGCCCAGCAGGCGGACGCGCACGGGCTTGCCGTCACGCTCCGCCACTTCTTCCGACATGCAGGCCGGAATCCAGTGATTGCGCATGATGCCGCCCATCGCGGTATCGCCTTCGACGAGGCATAAAAGGTCGTTTTCTTCGCGTGTGATCATTGTGTTTCCTCCTGCCGGGGCCGGTTCGCCCGTTTCCTGCGTCCCTCTCGGGGTTCTTAGGAACCAAAGAATATTCTTTGGAAACTAAGAAGTTTGCACGAATTTGTCAACAAGATTAGACTGCTATCTCGCAGTCTCCAAGATGGCAAAATGACAGACAAACCGGCGTCAACGCCCGCAATCGCCCCCACCGGCAGAGAAAGCGGCAGAAAACTGAAGCTCGGCATTGCCGGTCTCGGCCGCGGATTCACCGTGATGCTGCCCACCCTCGCCCTGCACCCCCGGCTCGACGTCGTCGCGGCGGTCGATACCCGGCCCGCGGCGGGGAAGCGTTTCGAAGCCGATTTCGGCGGCACATTCCATGACAGTGTCGAGGCGATGTGCGCCGAGGCGGATATCGATGCGGTCTATGTCGCGACGCCGCACCAGTTCCATGCGGAACACACCGAAATCGCCGCGCGCGCCGGCAAGAACATCCTGGTCGAAAAGCCGATGGCGCTGACCATCGGGGACTGCACGCGCATGATCGATGCCGCGAAGGCGGCAGGGGTGCATCTGCTTGTCGGCCACAGCCACAGCTATGACGCGCCGATCCTCGAAGCGCGCCGCCTGATCGAGACCGGAAATTACGGCCCGCCGCGGCTGATCAACGCGATGAACTACACCGATTTCATCTACCGCCCGCGCCGGCCCGAAGAGCTCGATACCGCGCAGGGCGGCGGCGTGGTGTTCAGCCAGGCCGCGCACCAGATCGATATCGCCCGCCTGCTGGGCGGTGGCATGGTCGAGACGGTCTATGCGACCACCGGGAATTACGATCCCGCCCGCCCGACCGAAGGGGTCTATAGCGCGCTGCTCAAATTCGCCGACGGGGCGGTCGCGACCCTGACCTATTCGGGATACGGCCATTTCGACTCCGATGAATTCACCGGCTGGCGCGGCGAATCCGGCGCGATGAAGGACCCGGCGAATTACGGCGCCGCCCGGCGCGCACTTGCCGAGATCGGCGATGCGGCGGCCGAGGCCGCGCTCAAGGCCGACCGCGCCTATGGCGGCCCCGCCGGGGCCAGCGCGCCCAAATCGGCGCCGCCCGGCAAAAGCCACGAACATTTCGGCTTGTTCATCGTCAGCTGCCCGCGCGGCGATATCCGTCCCGGCCCCGACGCCGTGACCGTCTATGCCGATGACGGGATAGAGAGCTTTCCGCTGGCCCCGCCCGCGGTGCCGCGCAGCGAGGTGATCGACGAGCTGTGCGCCGCCGTGTTCGGGGACGTGCCGCCGCTGCATTCGGGCGAATGGGGCCGGGCCACGCTGGAGGTCTGCCGCGCGGTGCTGCAATCGGCGAATGAAGGCCGCGAAGTGCGTCTCCACCATCAGGTGCCGGTGCCGGCCATGTCGCAAAGCGCAAGCGAGAGCAGATAATGGCCGACCTGCCCGCCGGCGATTCCCGGCTGATCCTGCAGCATTGGCGCGATGCGGTGCCGAATGACCGGCTCGCCCATCTGATCCGCGATGCGGGGCGCAGCCTCGGCCAGGGTCTGGCGCCGCTGCTCGCGGCCCATGATATTCCGTTCGGCCACTGGTCGTTCCTGCGGGTGCTGTGGGACCGCGACGGCCTGACCCAGAAGGAACTGAGCGATGCCGCAGGCGTCACCGAGCCCACGACCTTCGCGGCGGTCAAGGCGCTGATGGCAAAGGGCTATGTCACGCGCCGTCACAAGCCGGGCAACAAACGGAAATTCTATGTGTACCTGACGCCCGAAGGCGCGGCCCTGCGCGATGTGCTGGTGCCGCTCGCCGAAGAGGTGAACCGCATCGCCGTGCAGGGTATCCCGCCCGAGAACATCCGCATCCTGCGGGAAACGCTGCTGGCGATGATCGAGAATCTCGCGGGCGACGCGTCCTAGGTGCTGCGGTTCAGCCGCCGGCCTGACTCAAAAGTGAGGTTTATTCATCCTTCAGCGCGTCGAGCTGTTTCTTCAGCTGGACGTACTGGACGCCGTTCGGGTCGACGAATTCGAGCAGCCGTGTCCACCGGGTGCGCGCGGTTTTCGTATCGCCTGCCGACAGGGCGAGCGCGCCCGACAGCCAGAGCGCCCGCGGCTCGTCCGGATCGCGGGCGAGGATGCGGTTGACGACGGGTTCCAGCTCGGCCCGCGGCGGCGGGGCCGGTTCGGCGGCGCTGACGATCGCATCGGCGTAGGAGACCAGGATTTCGACATCGTCGGGACGCAGCGCGGCGGCCTTCGCATAGGCGTCCTTCGCCGCGGCGCGATCGCCGAGCACGCCGCGGGCGCGGCCGAGGCGCAGCCAGCCGGCCACGTCGTCCGGATTGTCTTTCAGTTTTTCGGCAAGGCCGTCGACCATGTTGCGGATCATCGCCTGGCGGTCTTCGGCGGACATGTTCTGTGCCGCTTCCATCTGTTCGCGGGTCGGGCCTGGTGCTGCGGCAAGGGGCGGCGGGCGTTCGCGCAGGGCGGCGAGGGCATTGCTGTCCATGCCGATCTCGGCGGCAAGCCGCGCGATCCGGGGCCGCAGGAACTGGAGCCAGGGCGCATCGGGCGGCGACGCGGCCTCGAGCGCAATCCAGCGGTCGAGGGCGGACCGCAACCGCCCGCCCTGTTGATCGGCGACACCCTGATAATACTGCGCGCGCGGCTCTGCCGGGTTGCGGCGCAGAGCTTCGGTAAAGGCCGCCTGCGCGTCCGGCGTCACCTGTCCGTCCGCGGCCAGGGTCAGCGCTTCGCCCGCGCGGGAGGCGAATTCGGCATTGCCGGGCGCAAGGCGCATGGCCTGCGAATAGGCGACGGCGGCCTGGCGGTGACGCTTCATCTGCGTCAGCACGCTGCCGAGCGAGGCCCAGCTATCCAGGTCGGCAGGATTTTGCTCCAGCGCGGCGGCGAGGCGGGATACGGCAAGCCGTTGCTCTGCGTCGCCGCTGGGCGCCTGTTGGCCGGCGCCGTTCGCGGCCCGAACCTCGGCGGCGGGTTTGCCCGGCAGGTCGGGGCTGCCATAGGTGACATAGACAAAGGCGGCCAGCGCCGGCACGCAGAGACCGGTGACGATCGCGGTGATGCGCCGCGGTGTGCCCGCGGGGGCTTCGGACTTCGCCGTGTCCGCGCCCTCGCTGGCCGCCAGCATGCGGCGGCTGATTTCCGTCCGTGCGGCCTCGGCCTCGTCCGCACCGATCACGCCGCGCGCGACATCGCGGTCCACTTCTTCCAGCTGGTCGCGGTAAATCTCTATCTCGTAGGTGGCGCGCGTGGCCGCGGCCCGGTTGCTGCGGATCAGCGGGAGGACGACCAGCGCGATGGCGGCCAGCGTCATGACGGTCAGCGCGATCCCGAGAATCATCGGTCGGATTTTTCCGCCAGCAGGGCATCGACCTGGTCGCGCTCGGCAGCGCTGAGAGGGGCGACAGGGGCGGCGACCGCCTCGCGGCGGCGTCGGTGCCACAGGGTGACGCCGATGATCCCGAGCAGGAAAATGACGCCGGGGCCGATCCACAGGATCAGTGTCGAATTCTTGAACGGCGGGCGCAGCAGCACGAAGTCGCCATAGCGCTCGACGATAAACTCGACCGCCTCGGCGTCGGTATCGCCGGCCTTAAGCCGGTCGCGCACAAGGATGCGCAGATCGCGCGCCAGCGTCGCGTCCGAATCGTCGATCGACTGGTTCTGGCAGACCAGGCAGCGCAGTTCCTTGCTGATTTCGCGGGCGCGGGCCTCCAGCGCCGGGTCTTTCAGGATCTCATCCGGCTGCAATGCCAGCGCCGGGGCCGGCGCATAGAGCGAGAGCCCGGGCGCGATGAGCGGCGCTGCCAACAGGGCGAGGGTGAACAGGACCAGTCTCATGACCCGCCCGCCTCCGCAGTCCCTGTCCTGGCGTCGCCCGCGACCGATTGGGCGGCCTGCTTCATCAGGGGCAGGATCAGCGAGTCGAGCTGGTGGGGATAGATCTGGCCGACATGGCGGTAGCGGATATGCCCCGACGCATCGACGATGAAGGTCTCCGGATAGCCGTACACGCCCCAGTCGATAGCGGTACGGCCCGTATTGTCCACGCCGATCTGTTTGAACGGATTCCCGAGCTGGCTGAGGAAGCGTATCGCGTCCTCCGGCTTGTCCTTGTAGTTGATGCCGTAAATCGGGATCCCCTGTTCCGCAAGGGTCATGAGGACGGGGTGCTCGATGCGGCAGGGCGGGCACCATGACGCCCAGACATTGACCAGAGAGACCTTGCCCTTGAGATCCGCGGTTTTGAAACCGGGCACCTTGAGCGTTTCCGGCATATTCCCGATCGGCTGCAGGTCGAATTGCGGCGCCGGCTTGTCGATCATCGCCGACGGAATCTGCGAGATATCCTTGCCGCCCGGGCCGACCTGCCAGAGATACACGCCGAACACGGCCGCAAGGGCGGCAAAAATGGCGACCGGTATGATGGTGATCGGGCGAAGCATCAGACGGGGCTTTCCTGGACGGTCACGCGGGTTCTGCGACCGGCGTCTTGCGCGCCGCGCGCTTCGGCGCGCCGACCCGAAGGCGGCGGTCGCTCAGCGATACTATGCCCCCGATGGCCATGAAAATCGCGCCCGCCCAGATCCAGGGCACCAGCGGGTTGTGATATATCCGCGTCGCCCAGCCGCCCTTGCCGTCGGAATCGCCGAGAACCACGTACAGGTCGGCAAGCGGCGTGGTGTGAATGGCGGCTTCGGTGGTGTTGGACTTTTCCGCCGGGTAGTCGCGTTTTTCCGGATACAGCGTGGTAATCTTCCGGCCGTCGGCGGTGACGTCGAACGTTCCGCGCAGCGCGACATAGTTCGGTCCCGGTACATTGCCGGCCCCCTTGAAGGTGACCTCGTAACCGCCGAGCGCGACCGTGTCGCCCGGGCGCACGATCTGGATGCGTTCGGTCTGCCAGGACGAAGATGCCGTAATGCCGGCGACCATGATGCCGAGCGCGCTATGGGCGATGGCGGTCCCCCAGGCGGATCGCGGCAGGTTGGCCGCGCGGCGCAGCGTATCCGGCAGGGGCATCCGGAACAGGCCGGTACGTTCGGCGATATCGACGGCGGCCCCCGCCACCAGCCAGGCGGCGACGCCCATGGCCAGCGCCGCGACGATATCGGTATTGCCGTCGATCATCACGGTGGCCAGCGCCACCAGCAGGGCAAGGCCGACGGCGACTTTCAGCCGCCCGACAACGCCGGGCAGGTCGCCCCGCTTCCACGCCATCATCGCGCCGATGGGGCAGGCGATCAGCAGCGGCACCATCAGCGGCACGAAGGTCGCATTGAAGAAGGGTGCGCCGACCGACACCTTGCCGCCGCCCACCGCATCGAGCGCCAGCGGATAAAGCGTGCCGAGAAAGACCACGGCGGTGGCGGTGGCGAGCAGCAGGTTGTTGAGCACCAGGGCGCCTTCGCGGCTCACCGGGGCGAACAGCCCGCCGCCCTTGAGCATGGGCGCGCGGATCGCATACAGGACGAGCGCGCCGCCAATGACGATGATGAACAGGCCGAGAATGAACACGCCGCGTTCCGGGTCGGTCGCGAAGGTGTGGACCGACGTCAGCAGGCCGGAGCGCACCAGGAAGGTGCCGAGAAGCGACATGCCGAAGGCGATGATCGCGAGCAGGATGGTCCAGCTTTTGAGGGTGTCGCGGCGTTCAACCACCAGGGCCGAATGGAGCAGCGCGGTGCCCACCAGCCAGGGTAGGAAGGAGGCGTTTTCCACCGGGTCCCAGAACCACCAGCCGCCCCAGCCCAGCTCGTAATAGGCCCACCAGCTGCCCAGCGCGATGCCGATGGTCAGGGTGGTCCAGGCGACCAGCGTCCAGGGCCGCACCCAGCGTGCCCAGGCGGGGTCGACCCGGCCTTCGATCAGCGCGGCGACGGCGAATGAAAACGCCATCGAAAACCCGACATAGCCGAGATACAGGAACGGCGGATGGAAGGCGAGGCCGGGGTCCTGCAACAGGGGGTTCAGGCCCGCACCCTCGAACGGGGCGGGGTCGAGGCGCAGAAACGGGTTGGATGTAAAAAGCAGGAAGGCGAGAAAGCCGACGCCGATCAGCCCCTGGATGCCGAGCACGCGGGCCCGCAAACCTGCCGGCAGGTTGCGGCCGAACCGGGCGACCATGAAGCCGAACAGCGCGAGGATCAGAATCCACAGCAGCATCGAGCCTTCGTGATTTCCCCAGACGCCGGACACCTTGTAGAGCATCGGTTTGAGCGTGTGGGATGTCTGGGCGACGAGCGCCACCGAAAAATCGGACACCACATAGGCGTAGGTCAGCGCGCAGAACGCGATCAGGACGAACACAAACTGGCCGTATGCGGCGGGCGCCGCGACGCCCATCAGCGCGGTATCGTTCCGCTGCGCGCCGACGAGCGGCAGGATGCCCTGGGCGATCGAAAGCATGAAGGCGAGGACGACGGCGTAATGACCGATTTCAGCAATCACTGGCTGCTCCCTTTCTGGCCACCGTAGGGCTGTCCACCATAGGGTTTACCGCCGTCCGGCGTTCCTGTGACCGCGCCGCCTTTCCACTGGCCGGACTTTTTGAGCGCCTCGGCCACTTCTTTCGGCATGTAGTTCTCGTCATGCTTTGCCAGCACCTCGTCCGCGCGGAAGCTGCCATCCGGCAAGAGCCGTCCTTCGACTACCACACCCTGACCTTCGCGGAACAGATCGGGGATGATGCCCTTGTAGGCGACGCGGATTTCATGGGTAAGATCGGTGACAACGAAGGCATTGGTCAGCCCGTCGGCTTCCTTGTTCCAGCTTTTCTCCTTCACGATGCCGCCGACCCGCAGCCGCCGGTCGGCCTGAAGGTCCTTCTTGGTGGCGATATCGGTCGGCGTGTGGAAGAAGACGATACTGTCCTCGAACGCGGTCAGCACCAGGGCTGCCGCCGTCGCCAGCATCAGGCCGCCCAGCAATACGACGGTAAGACGGCGGCGTTTGCGCGTCACGGGTTTTCCCCTGTGGCTGTCGCGGTGTCGGGCCTGGTGCCAGGCGCGGCGGGTTTACCCGCTCCGGCGCGCCGCCGCCGCCGGGGCGCTTCGGCTTCCATCCGGGCAAGCTCGCGCTCCCGCGCGCGCATGGACCTGACGCTGGCAACCACCAGGACCGACAGCACCGCGATCGCAATGCCCCAGGCGCTCCAGATGAAGCCGCCATGACTGCCCATGCTGAAATACTCAGCCACGGCATGTCTCCCGGAACGAATGGCCATGCGCCCATATTCCCGCGAAGGCGGGACTCTTAGTGGGACGGTTTTCCATACACAACGGCCCCCGCTTTCGCGGGGATGACGGGTTTGGGGAGACAGCTAGTGGGACGGTTTTCCATACACAACGGCCCCCGCTTTCGCGGGGATGACGGGTTTGGGGAGACAGCTGGATTCATCATCATCCTGTAAACACATATAGGGCCGATTTCAGCCCTGCATACTGCGTGCGACACTCTGCGCATCGCGGCTCAGGCGACATTCTGTGCCGTTTCGGCGTGAATCCGCGCGGCGCGCAGCCCGTTGATCCGGCGATCCGCCAGTTCGGCGCGCGCCCGGACAATGACCAGAACGACGAACAGCATCGTAAAGCCGGCGGCCATCAGCAAAAGCGGGATCAGCATCGACGAATGCACTGCGGGCATATCGATCCTGGAGATGCTTGCCGGCTGGTGCAGGGTATTCCACCAGTCGACGGAAAACTTGATGATCGGCAGGTTGACCGCCCCGACCAGGGCGAGGATCGCGGAGGCCTTTTCGCCTCTGGCGGCATCGTCGAACGCGTTGGCCAGCGCGATAAAGCCGAGATAGAGGAAAAACAGCACCAGCACCGAGGTCAGGCGGGCATCCCATACCCACCATGTGCCCCACATCGGTTTGCCCCAGAGCGATCCCGTGGTCAGGCAGATCAGGGTGAAGCAGGCGCCGACAGGTGCGGCGGCCAGGGCACAGACATGGGCCACCGGGTGTTTCCAGATAAGCCCCACGGCGCTCGCCACGGCAATAAAGGCGTAGGCGAACATCGCCATCCACGCCGACGGCACATGGACATACATGATGCGCACCGTCTCGCCCTGCTGATAGTCGGCGGGTGAAGGTCCGAAGGCGTAATAAAGCCCCGTGCCGATCAGGACCACGGTCAGCCCCGTCGCCCAGGGCAGGACCGCGTTGGCCAGCCGCAGGAACCGGGTCGGATTGGCAAATCTGTGAAGCATCGTTTCCGGTTTCCCTCCCTTGGTCCGGATGCGGCTCTCTCTATATAAGGCTGCCGTCTCTCCGGACAACACAGGATTACCCGCTTAAGGGCCGCGATTGAAGCTCTTTTCCCTTTATGGACAGAGGCGTTGCTATCATCGGAATGGGGCGGCGGGCAGCGCCGCTTCTGCCCTGTCCCATACATAATGAATGACCGAACCGGGACCGCCTGCCGGCGCCGGCGCGGCGGTGAGGGTCAGGCGGCCATGGGAGAGGGCAATGGTATGTTCCTCGGTTGTCCCGATGTCGTTGATGTCTGCGCTCACCGAAATCAGGTGCCGCACCCGGTCGCCGACCACTTCGAAACGGCCGCAACAGGATATACAGGCAATGGAGCCGTCCGGTTTCGGATAGTTCAGCGCTTTGCACATATGGCCCTCGGGCGCGTAGATCAGGTAACCCGATGCACTGCGTCCCCATGGCCGCTGAACCCTGCCGTCCGCATAGACCATGGAGCAATCGGCGAGATGCCATGCCCCCGAGAGATCGATCCCCCGGACCGGCGCCAGGCCGCTGATGATCGCGTCGCTTCCGTCCATGCGGTTTCCAGACTGAACCGGTCAGGGGCATGATCGCCCCTCACCTTTACTGATACTGAAATTCAACGCCTACGCTTTTGCCGGCTTCTGATGCGCCCGCTACTCCGCCGCGAGGCGGAGCGCCACCGCGCAGCCCCAGGGACAGACGGCAAGACAGCCGATCAGCAGTCCCCCCAGCACCAGCAATTGCTGGGACGCCGCGAACCCGCCGATGGCGGCATCCACTGCGCCGGCGCCGAAGATCAGGACCGGTATCACCAGCGGCAGAACCAGCAGGGACAGCAATACGCCGCTCCGCCGGGAGCCAAGGGAAAGCGCGGCCCCCAACGCGCCGACAAGACTGATAATCCCCGTTCCCAGAGCCATCGCCGCTATCAGGACGCCATACCCGCGCGGCTCCAAGTTCAGCATGATACCAATCACCGGCGCGGCGACCAAGAGCGGAAGCCCCGTGGTCAGCCAGTGCGCGACGATCTTCGCCAGCGCCGTCATCCAGAGCGGTTGCGGGGCGATGACCAGAAGTTCGAGCGTGCCGTCGTCATAGTCGTTCTGGAACAGCCGGTCGAAAGACAGCATCGCGGCGAGCAGGGCGGTTACCCAGAGAATTCCGGGGGCCATGCGGGCCAGCAGGTTCGGCTCCGGGCCTACACCAAACGGGAACAGTGCGGCAGCTATCACGAAGAAAACGATCACCATCATGGTGTCGCTGAACTGCCGCAGGGCGATCCGGATGTCGCGGCCGACAAGGGCGAAAAAGCCGCTCATCGCGGTTCATCCGAAAGGATGTCCGGCGGCTCATCCGCCCACAGCACATCGGGCGCCGGGGCGTGCGCGGCGAGATCGATGGTGGCCGCATCGTCGATGCCCAGCGGCACATTGGTCGATGCGACGATCATGCCGCCGCCGGCGCGGTGAGCGTCGATCGCGGCGCGCAACCGCTCGACGGCGCGGTAATCGAGGGCGATTGTCGGCTCGTCCAGCAGCCACAGGGGGGCGGGCGTCGCCAGAATGCGGGCAAGGGTAAGCCGTCTTGTCTGTCCGGCGGACAACATCCGGGCCGGCAGGTCCGCGAGGGCGGCGAGACCCACCCGCTCCAGCGCGCCGTCGATATCCGCCGCGCCGGGGCGCAGGGCGGCATGGAAGGTGAGATTTTCGCGCACCGTCAGGGCGGGCTTTACGGCGTCGCGATGACCGACATAGTGCAGCCGGGCGAAAAACGCCTCCGGGTCTTCCGAGACCGGTGCGTCCTGCCAGAGAATGCTGCCGGCCGCCGGGCGGGCGATGCCCGCCATCAGGCGGAGCAGGCTGGATTTTCCGGACCCGTTGGGACCGGTAAGGACGAGAGCGCCGCCCGGCGAGACGGCAAAGTCCAGACCGGCAAAGACGATGCGGTTGCTTCTGATGCACGCGAGTCCCGTGCCGGAGAATCCATCCATCCGTCTGGGATAGCGTAAATCCGGCGCGTCGTCATCTGCAGCGGGCGCCGGCGCGCAAGAAAAGGACTGAAAAAGAAAAAAGACCGCTGATCTTGCGATCAGCGGTCTAGGAGGGATCCAGCGTTTCCGCTGGGGTTGGACGTTCTGGGGGGAACGTCCGGGGGCTACAGAATCATATGGGGCTGGAATTGCGGTTCCACAAGGGCACAATTATGGCGAGAGTATGATTTGTTTACCAATATAATATATCGAACCGATATATGATTTTCGGGCTCCCCGTGCAGGGAGGGCCGGAAATCGCCTGAAAACCGGGAATTCCGCCGATTTTGGATCATCAGCCCCGCCGCTGAGCCGGGACCCGACACGGGATTCGGCAGGGCCGGGAGCCGCTTTTTCAGACGTTCGGTCCCGCATTTGCCGGATACGTCATTCCTATTGGAATCAGCGCCGTTTGCCGCTAGTTTCCGCCCGCATCAGAAAATAAGGAGATCGATCGTGAGCGCAGTCGGACAGGATACGCTTAAGGCCCGCCGGAGCCTCGAAGCCGGCGGAAAATCTTATGACTATTACAGCCTCGGTGCCGTGTCCGACGCCGGATACGGGGATATTTCGCGCCTGCCTTTCTCGCTGAAAGTGCTGCTCGAGAACCTCCTGCGCTATGAAGACGGCCGGTCGGTTACCGTCGCCGATATCGAAAAAGCGGCGAAGTGGGTCGACACCCAGAAATCCGATCTTGAAATCGCCTATCGCCCGGCGCGTATCCTGCTGCAGGACTTCACCGGTGTCCCCGCCGTGGTCGATCTCGCCGCGATGCGCGACGCGATGGTGAAGCTCGGCGGTGATCCGCAGAAGATCAACCCGCTGAATTCCGTCGATCTCGTCATCGACCATTCCGTGATGATCGACGAATCCGGTACGGCCGCCGCGTTCGACAACAACGTGAAGCTCGAATTCGAACGCAACAAGGAACGCTACGAGTTCCTGAGCTGGGGATCGAAGGCGTTCAACAATTTCCGCGTCGTGCCGCCGGGCACCGGCATCTGCCACCAGGTGAACCTGGAATACCTGTCGCAGACCGTCTGGGTGACGAATGATGCAAGCGGCAAGGCAGTCGCCTATCCCGACACCGTCGTCGGCACCGACAGCCACACCACCATGGTCAACGGCCTTGCCGTCCTGTCCTGGGGTGTCGGCGGCATCGAGGCCGAAGCCGCCATGCTCGGCCAGCCGATTTCGATGCTGCTGCCGGAAGTGGTCGGCATGAAACTGACCGGCGAAATGAAAGAAGGCATGACCGCGACCGACCTGGTGCTGACGGTCACGCAGATGCTGCGCGCCCAGGGCGTGGTCGGCAAGTTCGTCGAATTCTTCGGCCCGGGCGTCGGCGCGCTGTCGCTGCCCGACCGTGCGACCATCGGCAACATGGCGCCGGAATACGGCGCGACCTGCGGCTTCTTCCCGATCGACCGCGAAACCTGCGACTATCTCGCCTTCACCGGCCGGGACGAATCACAGGTGGCGCTGGTCGAAGCCTATGCCAAGGCGCAGGGCATGTGGCGCGATGAAAACACCCCCGACCCGGTCTTCACCGCGACGCTGGAACTGGACCTGTCGACGGTCGAGCCGTCGCTGGCCGGACCGAAGCGTCCGCAGGACCGTGTCGTGCTGTCCGCGGTCAAGAAATCTGCTTTGGAAGCGGTTGCCGATTATCGTGGCACCGCACCAGAAGAGAACGATCAGCTCGCCCGCGCGACCGGAGACGATTACGCGGTCGAGGACGGTGATGTCGTCATCGCGGCGATCACCAGCTGCACCAACACGTCGAACCCGTCGGTGCTGGTCGGCGCCGGGCTGCTGGCCCGCAATGCCGTCGCCAAGGGCCTGAAAGCCAAGCCGTGGGTCAAGACCTCCCTCGCCCCCGGCAGCCAGGTGGTGCGCGATTATCTCGCAAAGGCCGACCTGCAGGACGATCTCGATGCCCTCGGCTTTAACATCGTCGGCTTTGGCTGCACGACCTGTATCGGCAATTCCGGTCCGCTGATCGACAAGGTCGCCGACGCGGTGGACGACGGCGATCTCGTCGTCGGCGCCGTGCTGTCCGGCAACCGCAACTTCGAAGGCCGCGTCCATCAGCAGGTGCGGGCGAACTTCCTCGCCTCGCCGCCGCTCGTCGTCGCCTATGCCCTGGCCGGGTCGCTCAAGATCAACCTCGCGACCGATCCCCTGGGCACGGGCTCCGACGGTGAACCGGTCTATCTCAAGGATATCTGGCCGACCAACAAGGAAATTCACGACACCATGCGTGAATGCCTGACCGCCGAGATGTATCGCAGCCGCTACGCGAACGTCTTCGAAGGCACCCCGGAATGGCAGCAGATCGACAGCACGAAGTCCGAAACCTATGGATGGCAGGAATCGAGCACCTATGTGAAATATCCGACCTTCTTTGAGGGGATGGAGCGTGAGCCGGGGGCGATCACCGACATTACCGGCGCGCGTCCGCTGCTGATCCTCGCCGATTCCGTCACCACGGACCACATCTCGCCGGCGGGCGGCATCCAGCGGGAAAGCCCGGCGGGCGAATACCTGCTCGAACGCCAGATCCGTCCCGCGCAGTTCAACTCCTACGGCTCGCGCCGCGGCAACCACGAAGTGATGATGCGGGGCACATTCGCCAATATCCGTATCCGCAACGAAATGGTGCCGGGCGTCGAAGGCGGCGTGACCAAGCACCAGCCCTCGGGCGAACAGATGCCGGTCTATGACGCGGCGATGAAATACGCGGCCGAAGGCGTGCCGCTGGTCATCATCGGCGGCAAGGAATACGGCACGGGCTCGTCGCGCGACTGGGCGGCAAAGGGCACCACGCTGCTCGGCGCCCGCGCGGTTATCGTGGAAAGCTTCGAGCGTATCCACCGGTCGAACCTGATCGGCATGGGCGTGCTGCCGCTGCAGTTCACGGACGGCGCGACGCGGCAGACTCTCGGCCTCGACGGGACCGAGACGTTCGACATCAAGGGCGTGGCCGAGGGGCTGACCCCGCGCAGCGAGCTGGATTGCACGATCCATCGCGCCGACGGGTCCAGCGTCGATATCAAGCTGCTCTGCCGCATCGATACGCTGGACGAGCTCGACTACTACAAGAACGGCGGCATCCTGCAGTATGTGATCCGCAACATGCTCGACGCCGCGTAGACAGGCGCCGCGTAGATAAAATCCCGGCCCGCGTTTCCTTCCGGCGACGCGGGCCGGTTCTTGTCCCGATCCTGCCGACCGGACCTCACTCACACGTGAACGCGGTTGATTAGGTATTTTCGCGCGGGAGCCCCTATATACGGGATCATGTTCGGACCAGCCCGCATCTTCCTGACAAACATCTTCGTTTGGACCCTTCTGGCCGTCCCGGTCTTCGCCGGGCATGGCAAGCCTGCGGTCGCCGGCAGTGGACAGAAAGTCGTCGTCGAACTGTTTACCTCGCAGGGCTGTTCGTCCTGTCCGCCGGCCGATGCCTATCTCGCGGAGCTTGCTGCGCGCGACGACGTGATCGCGCTGTCGTTCCATGTGGATTACTGGAACTATATCGGCTGGGACGATCCGTTCTCGTCGCCGGCAGCGACGGCCCGCCAGCGCGCTTACGGGCGCGCCCTGCAGAAGCGCTATGTCTATACGCCGCAGATCGTCGTGGACGGGCGCGCCGAGGCCGTGGGGTCGAACCGTGCTGTGGTGTCCAGCCTGATCAAAATGGCGAAGGCGGCGCAGAAGATCGGTATCGATGTGACGCGCAATGCCGACGGCTCCGCCGATATCCGGCTGCCCGCCGCGCTGCCGGGCGGCGCGCGCACAGGCGAATTGTGGATCGGCTTCTACGATGCCGCGGTGAAAACCGAAATCCGGGCCGGAGAGAATCGCGGCGAGACGATCACCAACGCCAATATCGTGCGCAGCTTCAAACGCATCGGCGACTGGGACGGCACGGCGCTCGATACCCGCGTCGACCTGGCGGCGCTGGGTGCCGCGGGCCGCGACGGCTGCGTGATCGTTCTGCAGGCCGCACGCAGCGGGCCCGTTCTGGGCGCGGCGTCTTTCCCGCTTTAACCCGGCCACCGCCACACAGTTTGTTTCCCGGCCCTTTCTGTCCCGCCTTTCACGGCTGCCGGAATATTGGACGCGCCCCCCGCCGGAGGATAGGCTTCGCGCTCACGGGTAATCCATCGTTGCCCGTGCGCCCGAAACAAGACTGGTTGATCATGAAAGACCGGCCGCAATGACCGATAAAGCTTCTGCCGCGTCCGCTCCGGCCTCTTCCGCGGCCCCCCGCGAAGGCATCGCCCATGTGATGATGCTGGTCGCCGTGCTGATCTTCGCCGTCAATTACGTGATCGGCCGCTGGGCGGCGGGCGATACGCCGCCCTACACGCTGGGCTTCGTGCGCTGGACGTCCGGCATGCTGATCCTGTTGCCCTTTGCCTGGAGCCACCTTCGGGACGACCGCGACTTCATTCGCCGGAACTGGAAACTGCTTTGCCTTGCCGGTTTCCTCATGCCGTTCATGGGCGCCGGGGTGACCTATGTGGCGCTCACCTATACCGGCGCGATCAATGGCGGGGTTATCCAGACCTCGATGCCGGTGATGATCGTCCTGCTGTCCTGGATGTTCCTGAAAGAGCGGACGACCGGGATACAGTGGCTCGGCATCGTCGTCGCGATTTCCGGGGTGCTCTATATCGTGGCGCGCGGCAACCCTTCCTCGCTGCTCGACCTGTCGTTCAATATCGGGGATGCGATCCTGATCGGCTGCAATCTCGGGCTGGCCGGGTACGGCGTCGCGGTGCGCAAGCTGCCGGCGGGCATTCACTCCCTGTCGCTGATCACCGTCGTCTGCGCGGTGGGCGCGCTCTGTCATGTGCCGTTCTTCGCCTATGAAATGGCGTCGGGCGTGCAGATCGTCCTCAGCCCGAAAACATTCGTCTCGCTCGCCTTTGTCGCTATCTTTCCGTCCGTGGTGGCCATTCTTCTGTGGAACAGCGCGATCGGCCGGATCGGGCCCAGCCGGGCGGGTGTCTATATGTATCTGACGCCGGTCTATGCCGCGATTTTCGCGATTCCGCTGCTTGGCGAATCTATTGGCGTCTATCATGTCGTCGGTGGCGTCCTGATTATCATCGGGGTGACGTTGTCCAGCCGGAAGACGAAAGCGGCATCCGGATGACGGCAATGTCCGCGGCGGCACGCCGTGACGGCATCGCCCATGTGATGATGTTGTTCGCGGTGGTGATTTTCGCCCTGAACTACGTCGTTGGCCGCTGGGCTGCAGGCGATACGCCGCCCTATATGATGGGGTTTGTGCGATGGGGCGCGGGCATGTTGATCCTGCTGCCCTTCGCCTGGAGCCGCCTGAAGAAAGACCGTGATTTCATCTGCCGCAACTGGAAACTCCTTTGCCTCGCGGGTTTCCTGATGCCGTTCATGGGGGCGGGTGTAAGCTATGTTGCGATGATCCATACCAGCGCCATAAATGCCGGCGTCATCGTGACGTCCATGCCGGTGATGATGGTTCTGCTGTCTTGGGTGTTCCTCAACGAACGGATTACGGGCGCTGTCTGGCTCGGTATCGCGGTCGCGATTGCGGGTGTGCTGTATATTGTCTCCCGGGGCGACCCGGCTTCATTGAGAAACCTGTCGTTCAATATCGGCGATCTGATCCTGATCGGCTGTAATCTCGGGCTTGCCGGTTACGGGGTTGCGATAAAGAAGCTCCCGCAAGGCATTCATCAGCTGTCTTTGATAACGGTGGTCTGCGCGGTCGGTGCACTTTGCCATGTGCCATTCGTTGCCTATGAACTGGCATCGGGCGCCCAGGTGGCTCTTACCGTCAAGTCCCTCGTCTCGCTCACCTTCGTTGCAATTTTCCCGTCGGTGGTCGCGATTCTGATCTGGAACTCTGCCATTGGCCGCATTGGTCCCAGCCGTTCCGCTTTCTATATGTATCTGACGCCGGTCTTCGCTGCGATAATCGCGATTCCGCTGCTCGGCGAATCGATTGGCGTTTATCATATTATCGGCGCTGTCCTGATTGTCATCGGGGTGACGCTCGCGAGCCGGAAATCGCCCGTCAAATGACGGGGCGATGTGGCGGGACGAAGTAACGGCTTCTGAAGGATGGTGGAGCAATGAAAGCAATACAGTTCTCGGAGACCGGCGGTCCGGAGGTCCTGGAATATGTCGACCGGCCCGACCCGACGGCGGGACCGGGCGAAGTGCTGGTCAGGGCGCATGCCTTCGGTGTCGGCAAGCCGGACGTGCTGCTGCGCAGCGGTGTCTATAAATGGATGCCGCCACTGCCTGCGGTGATCGGAAATGAAATGACGGGCCATGTGATCGGCGTCGGCGCGGGCGTCAGCCACTTTGCTCTCGGCCAGGCGGTGCTGGTATTCGGCACCGGCGGCGGACGTCATGCCGAAATGAACGCGGTGCCGGCGGATATCGTCACGGCGCTCCCCGGCGGGGTCGATCTCGATGCGGCCGTCTGTATCCCGAACTACGCGATCGCCTGGTGCCTGCTGAAAGAGGCGTGTGCCGGCACCGACGTCAGATCGGTCTATGTGAACGGGGCGGCGGGCGGTGTGGGGTCCGCGGTGATCGATCTGTGCAAGCATGAAGGCATAGAGGTCATTGCCGGGGCAAGCTCGGACGCGAAATGCGCCTTCGCCAGCGACATCGGCGCGACACATACCATCAATTACGGGTCGGAAAATGTCGTCGAGCGCGTGCTGGCCCTGACGGACGGGCGCGGGGTCGATCTGGTGCTGGACCAGCTCATCGGGCCGGATTTTACCGACAACCTGAACATGCTGGCGCCGCTCGGCATGATCGTGTCCTTCAACGCGCTCGCCGGCCTGCCGGAAAAGGAGCTGTTCGCCGAAATGCGCGCCCATCTGGGCAAGAGCCCGGCCGTGCGCTGTTTCTCATGGCACAGCTATGACGCAAACCCGAAGGCGCGGGCGCGCGTGCTGGGCGAGATCGTGTCCCGCTTCGCCGATGGCGGGCTTTCCCCGCCGATCCACGCGACGCTGCCCCTGGCCGATGCCCGCCGCGCGCACGAAATGCTCGACGCCCGCGACATCCTCGGCAAGGTCGTCCTCAAGCCTTAAGGCTGGAGCCGGTCCGAGAGGGGTAATTAGATCGGAAATACGCGCCGATATTCTCGACTCAGCGCCGCTGTTTCTGCATGGTGTGCCCACACGGCGTTTAAACAGGGACCATTGAAAATGACGGGCACGGAAGAACTGGATCATGTCTATCTGGTAGACGGATCGGCTTATATTTTCCGGGCTTTTCACGCCCTGCCGCCGATGACCCGGGCCGACGGGACGCCGGTGAATGCGGTGTACGGTTTTGCCAACATGCTGACCAAGCTGGTGGAGGATTCGGAGGCCGATTTTCTCGCCGTGATCTTCGATACCGCGCGCAAGACGTTTCGCAGCGACATATACCCGGAATACAAGGCGCACCGGCCGCCCGCACCGGAGGAACTGATTCCGCAATTCGAACTCATTCGCGAGGCGACGCGTGCCTACAGCCTGCCCTGTCTGGAGCTGGAGGGATTCGAAGCCGACGACCTGATCGCCACCTATGCCCGCCACGCGGTGGAACAGGGGTTCGATGTGACCATCGTGTCGTCCGACAAGGACCTGATGCAGCTGATCGGGCCCGGGGTGCGCATGATGGATCCGATGAAGAACCGGTTTATCGGGCCGGATGAGGTGGTGGAGAAATTCGGCGTCGGTCCAGACAAGGTGATCGACGTTCAGTCCCTTGCCGGCGATTCCACCGATAACGTGCCAGGCGTTCCCGGCATCGGGATCAAGACCGCGGCGCTGCTGCTGGAAGAATACGGCGACCTCGATACGCTGCTGGAACGGGCAGGAGAGATCAAGCAGAACAAGCGGCGCGAAAACCTGATCGAATTCGCCGATCTCGCGCGTATTTCGCGCGATCTGGTGACGCTCCGCAAGGATGTGCCCGTCGAACACAAGATCGCCGAGTTCCAGAAGAAACGTCCCGACCCGGACGTGCTGATCCCGTTCCTGGAAGAGCAGGGCTTCCGGACCATTCTTTCAAAGGTGCGGTCCGAATTCGGTATCGATGCGCCGGCCGCGGCATCGGCGGATACGGCGACGCCGCCGGGAGATGCGGCGTACGAACTGGTCCAGGACGAAGACGCACTGAAAGCCTGGATCGCGGTGGCGGAAAAGGAAGGGGTCGTCGCCTTCGACACGGAAACCTCTTCGCTCGATTCGATGCAGGCGGACCTGGTCGGTCTTTCCCTGTCGGTCAAGGGCGGCAGCGCGTGTTACGTGCCGCTTGCCCATGTGGCACCCGCCGGCGAGACCGACGGCGAGCTCGATCTTGCCGGCGATGCCGCGCCCCGGGCGGCGGCGCCGAAGCAGATCGACTTCGATACCGCGATAGGCCTGCTGAAGCCGATGCTCGAGGACCCCGGGGTCATGAAGGTCGGGCAAAACATCAAATACGATATGCAGGTGATGGCGCGCTACGGTATCGAAATCACCCCGATCGACGACACGATGATCCTGTCCTACGTGCTCGAAGGCGGGCTGCACGGCCATGGTCTGGACGAGCTGGCGACGCTGCATCTCGGCCATACCAATATCAAGTATTCGGACGTCACAGGCACCGGCAAGAAGAAGATCGGTTTCGCCGAGGTCCCGCTCGATGCGGCGCTCGATTACGCCGCGGAGGACGCCGAGGTCACGGGGCGAATCTACCGCCTGCTCAAACCGCGGATCGCCACCGAGCACATGGCGACCGTGTACGAGACGCTGGAACGCGCCCTTATCCCCGTGTTGTCGAAGATGGAACGCACGGGCATCAGCATCGATGCGACCTTCCTGAAAGACCTGTCGGGCGATCTCGAGAAACGCGCGGCGGATATCGCGGAGGACATCTACAGGCTTGCCGGGCGCGAATTCAATATCGGCTCGCCCAAGCAGCTCGGCGAAATACTGTTCGACGAGATGAACCTGGATGGCGGCAAGAAGACCAAGACGGGGGCCTACGGCACCGGCGCGGACGTGCTCGAGGCCCTCGCCGCCCAGGGGCACGACCTGCCGCGGCGGGTGCTCGACTGGCGCCAGCTCACCAAGCTCCGCAGCACCTATACCGATGCACTGGTCGCCCAGATCAACCCGGAAACCAAACGGGTGCATACGTCCTACGCGCAGGCGATCGCCTCGACCGGACGGCTGTCATCGACGGACCCCAATCTGCAGAACATTCCGATCCGGACCGAGGAAGGCCGCAAAATCCGCCAGGCGTTCATTGCCGACAAGGGCAATGTGCTGTTGTCGGCGGATTATTCGCAGATCGAATTGCGCCTGCTCGCCCATGTCGCCGGGATCGAGACCCTCGTCCAGGCGTTCCGCGACGGCCAGGATATCCATGCAATGACCGCAAGCGAGGTGTTCGGCATTCCGGTCGAGGGCATGGAATCGTCGGTCCGCAACCGTGCCAAGGCGATCAATTTCGGCATCATCTACGGGATCAGCCCGTTCGGGCTGGCCCGTCAGCTGGCGATCCCGCAGGGTGAAGCCAAGGCCTATATCGAGAGCTATTTCGAGAAATTCCCGGGCATCAGGGATTACATGGAAACGACCAAGGCCTTCGCGCGGGATCATGGCTACGTGCAGACGATCTTCGGGCGCAAATGTCATACGCCCGGTATCGCCGACAAGAACCCGGCGCGGCGCAATTTCTCCGAGCGGGCGGCGATCAACGCGCCGCTTCAGGGGGCGGCCGCCGATATCATCAAGCGGGCGATGACGCGTATCGATCCGGCGCTGGAAAAGGCGGGCCTCGGTGCCAGGATGTTGCTGCAGGTGCATGACGAACTGATCTTCGAAGTGCCCGAAGCGGAACTCGACGACACGGCCGCGCTGGTCAAGAAGATCATGGAAGGTGCGGCCCATCTCGATGTGCCGCTGGTGGTCGAAACCGGTTCCGGGGCCAACTGGGACCAGGCGCACTGAGCAAACACCGGAGCGTCGGCTGTGTAATCAGGTAATCGAAAATTCCTGATCGGGCCGGTTGCGGCCCATCACGCGGGTGAGCAGGATGACCGGGATGATTCCGGCGGCGACGATGGTCAGCGCGCCGAGGGCGCATTCCTCGAGCAGCTCGTCGGACGCGAACTGATAGACATAGGTTGCCAGCGTATCGAAATTGAACGGGCGCAACAGCAGCGTTGCCGGCAGTTCTTTCATGCAATCGACGAAGATCAGGATTCCGGCGGTCAGCATGCTGCCGCGGATAATCGGCAGGTTCACCTTTATCAATGCCTGCGCGGGGCCGTGATTGAGGGTCCGGGCGGCGTCGTCCATATGCGGCGTGACGCGGCCGAGCCCGGCTTCCAGCGTCCCGTAGGCGAGGGCGAGGAAGCGGACCACATAGGCAAACAGCACGGCGACGATCGTGCCCGACAGGATCAGCCCGGTGCTGATGCCGAACGTGGTGCGCATGAAGCCGTCGACAGCGTTGTCGAACGCGCCGAACGGAAACAGGATGCCGATGGCGAGTACCGCTCCCGGCACGGCATAGCCGAGGCTCGCAAACCTAGCGAGATTGCGCAGCAGGGTGCTTTTGCGCAGCCGCACCGCGTAGGCGAGGAACAGGCCGATCATAACGGCGACGGCGGCGGCGAGGGCGGCCAGCAGGATGCTGTTGAGGGCAGCCTGAGGGAACCGGTTGTTCAGTGACACATCATAGAATTCGATGGCATAGGACGTCAGCAGGCCGGCGGGGACGATGAATCCGATCAGGATCGGGACGGCACATACGAGCACCGCAAGGAATTTGCGCCCGCCCCGAAGTTCGAAGCGCACGGGAAGCCGCGGCCGCGTCGACGTGTCGTGATAGCCGCGCTTGCGCCGGGCCGCGCGTTCGGCGACCAGCAGGAAGATGACGAAGATCAGCATGACGACGGCAATCTGGGCGCCGCCGCCGGTGTTGTTCATCACCAGCCAGACATTGAACATGCCCGTGGTCAGGGTCTGGACGGCGAAGAAATCCACGGTGCCGAAATCGTTCAGCGTTTCCATCAGGACAAGGGCGACGCCGACGACAATGGACGGGCGGGCCATCGGCAGGGACACCCGCCGGAACGCCGCCCAGGGCGAACAGCCGAGGGTGCGCGCGGCTTCGCCGACGCCCGACGATTGTTCGAGAAAGGCCGAGCGCGTCAGCAGGTAAACGTAGGGGTACAGCGTCATCGTCATCACGACGATCGCCCCGCCGAGCGAGCGGATTTCGGGGAACCAGTAATCCTTCGCCGTGTCCCAGCCGAAGATATCGCGCAGCAGCGCCTGCACAGGGCCGGCGAATTCCAGAATATCGGTATAGACATACGCGACCACATAGGCCGGCATCGCGAGCGGCAGCACCAGCGCCCATTCGAATATCCGCCGGCCCGGGAAATCGCAGGCGGTGACAAGCCAGGCGGCGCTCACCCCGATCAGGATCGTGCTGGCGGCGACGCCTGCCATCAGTTCCAGTGTGGAGAAAATGTATGCCGGCAGGACGGTGTCCCAGAGATGGGGCCAGATATTTTCCGTCGGGAAAAAAGCGGCGGCGAGAACCGTCAGCACGGGGAGGGCGACGATTGCGGTAATAACGAAAGCACCCGCGGCCCATGGGTCCGGTCTGAACCGTCGGGTGCCGCGGGTGCGTGCGTCTGTTGCCGATGCCTGCAAACCCGTCATAGAGGTCTTTTTTCAGGCTGAGACCCGAAGGTCAATCCTCAGTTGGTGGCGGGCCCGTCGTTGAAGCCGACTGTGTTGACGATTTTCAGGGCGGCGGCGCGGTTTTTGGCGATGGTGTCGAGTGCAATATCATCGCGTGGGAACTTGCCCCAGGATTCGAGCAGGGGTGATGTTTTTACATCCGGGTCAATCGGGTATTCGCTGTTCACATTGGCATAGATCCCCTGAGCCTTCTTACTGACAAGAAATTCCATCAGTTTGACGGCATTCGCCTTGTTCGGTGCATATTTGGTCATCACCATGCCGCTGATGTTCATATGGGTGCCTTTGCCGGCCAGGGTCGGGAAGACGAGATTGGCAGATTCGGCCCAGGATTTCTGCTTATCGTTCTTGAGCATCAGCGCCATGTAGTAGTGGTTACCGATCGCGATGTCGCAGACGCCTTCCATGATCGCCTTCACTTGGGCGCGGTCATTGCCTTGGGGTTTGCGCGCAAGGTTGGCTTTCACGCCTTCGAGCCATTCGGTTGCTTTCGCTTCGCCGTAATGGCCGATATAGGCCGCGAGCAGGGCGATATTGTAATCATGATCGCCCTTGCGTGAGCATACCTTGCCCCGCCATTTCGGGTCGGCAAGCTGTTCGTAGGAAGTGATGTCGCCTTTCCCGACGCGGTCCTTTGAAGTGTAGATCATGCGGGCGCGGAGGGTCAGTCCGTACCACAATCCGTTCGGATCGCGGTAGTTCGCGGGCACGGCCTTTTCGAGGGCTGGCGTTTTTACAGGCTGGACGAGTTCCGCATCGACGATTTCGGAAATGCGGGCGACATCAACCGTCAATACGATATCGGCCGGACTGTTGCGTCCCTCGGCTTCTAGGCGTTTTACCAGACCTTTCTGCGCAAATACCACGTTGACCTTGATGCCGGTCTCCTTGGTGAAGGCATCGAGAAGCGGCCGGACCAGGATTTCCTGCCGGTGGGAATAGACGTTCACTTCGGCAGCCGAAGCGCCGGTTGTCATTGTCGTCGGCGCCGCGATGAGCGCGATGGCTGCGAGGAGACGAAATTTCATAAAGGTAAACTCCCTTGTAAGCGTCAGGCTCCTTTGCGCAGCCTGTTCGTTGACCCAATTCGTAGACTTCTTCGATGCGTTTTCTAGGGGGTTTCGATCCCGTTGTCAACGGTAATGCAAATCATTCGCATAAAAGATCCGCCGCATCTAAAAAAATACAAACATATAAATCAATTGGTTAGCCGCTTTTCGTTGATCCTGTCGCATTAAGCATCTTGTAATTGCGAATGAGTCGCAATAGGAATGTGCGTATGGCGCAGCGCATGCGCAGAAAATCCTCCCCTCACCGGTTCAGAAACAAGAGGCCTCAAGATGCAAAATTCCGAAAAACCCGTTCACCGGCCCGATCTTGCGTCGGTTGCGATCCTGCCGGCAACCGGCTGCGCCGCACATGCCCATCTGGACGCCGCGGCGGCGCTGCAACTGGCGGTCCTCGGCGCGACGGCCTGCCGGATGACGCCGCTGGCGCGGGTGGTCGATACCGTGTGGTGCCTGACCGGCGGTGGATGGCGTCCTGCGACCGAGGTAATTCACGAAGCCCTCCGCGCGGCAGGCGCCGACGGCACGGTGCTCGCAACGGAGAGCTGGGTCCGGTCGATCCCGTTTTTCTACACGCTGACGCCCAAGGGCGCGAAAAGCTTCCGCACCCTGATGACGCGGCCGTTACCGTCCTGGGACGATCCGATCTCGCGCTCCGCCGCGGCGATCAAGTTCGGCCTGCTGGATGTCACGGACGATGCCGATATCGTCGCCGTCGCCGCCGACCTGAAGCGGTTCTATCTGGACTCCCGCCGCGGTCTCGAAGCCCGCCGCGAAAGCCTCGCCGCAGATCGCGCCTATCTGCACGCAGCGGTCGGCGACCGCATCGCGTGGGCGGATCAGCGTATCCACGCGCTGGACGAATTGCTGCGCGCACGGGTGCGGCCGAAAATCGTTCACTGACCTCCCGGCGCACCGCCATATAAAAAGGCCGGCAATGAATGCCGGCCTTTTTCGGTATGTCTGCGAACCCGTTCAGGCAGCGGCGTGAATGCCTGCCGCCCTGACGTCCGCTGTAACGGCTTCGTTGAACTGTTCGAAGTTCGCTTCGAACCGCTGCGCAAGATCGCGGGCCGCGCTGTCATAGCCTTTCTTATCGGCCCAGGTATCTTTCGGATTCAGCACTTCCTTCGGCACATCCGGCACGGCGTCCGGAATAAGCAGACCGAAATTCGGATCGGGCGCGACGGCGACGCTGGCGAGTTTTCCCTCGACGGCGGCGCGGACCATGGTGCGGGTGTGCGCGATCTTCATCCGCTCGCCGGTGCCGTAGGCGCCGCCGCTCCAGCCGGTATTGACCAGCCAGCACTTGGCGCCTGATTTGCGGATCTTCTCGCCCAGCAGCTTGGCATAGACGGTCGGATGCCGCGGCAGGAAGGGCGCGCCGAAGCAGGTCGAGAACGTCGCCTGCGGGGTGTCGACGCCCCGCTCCGTACCGGCGAGCCGGGCGGTATAGCCGGACAGGAAGTGATACATCGCCTGGTCCGCCGTCAGCTGGCTGATCGGCGGCAGCACGCCGAACGCATCTGCGGTCAGCATGACGATGTTCTCGGGCTGGCCGCCCATGCCCGTCTCGCTGGTGCCGGGAATATAATGCAGCGGATAGGACGACCGGGTGTTCTCGGTCAGCGAACCGTCATCGAAATTCGGATATTTTGTGTGGGGGTCGAGCGTGACGTTTTCGAGCACGGTGCCGAAGCGCATCGAGGCATCGTATATTTCGGGCTCCGCCTCGCGCGACAGGTTGATCGCCTTTGCATAGCAGCCGCCTTCGAAGTTGAAGACGCCGTTATCCGACCAGCCGTGTTCGTCATCGCCGATCAGGGTCCGCGTGGGGTCGGACGACAGGGTCGTCTTGCCGGTGCCGGACAGGCCGAAGAAGATGGCCGTGTCGCCTTTTTCCCCGATATTTGCCGAACAGTGCATTGGCAAAACGCCCTGCGCCGGCAGAAGATAGTTCATGACCGAGAAGATCGTCTTCTTGATCTCGCCGGTATAGTGCGAACCGCCGACCAGGATAAGTTTCTCGGCGAAGTTCAGCATCACGAAAACCTCGGAACCGGTGCCGTCGATCGCGGGGATCGACTGCAGGTTCGGCGCGTGCAGCACGGTGAAATCGGGCACGAAGTCATCGTGCTCTTCGATCTTCGGATTGATGAACATGTTCTGGGTAAAAAGGCTGTGCCAGGCCTGTTCGGTGACGACGCGCACCTTGATGCGGTAATCCGGGTCGGCCCCCGCGTAGCAATCCTGCACGAACACTTCCTTGTGCTGCATATAAGCCAGCATGCGGTTGCGCATCGTGTTGAAATGTTCGGGCGAAATCTTGTTGTTGACCGGGCCCCACCAGATGTTGCCGGTGTTTTCCGGCTCGTCGACGATATACTTGTCCTTCGGCGAACGTCCGGTGTATTCGCCGGTGGTGACGACCAGCCCACCGCCAGCGGCCAGCTCGCTTTCGCCGCGCTGCAGCGAGTGTTGATACAGCGCCGGAATCGAAAGATTCCAATGCGCGCCCAAAAGGTTCTCCAACCCGTGATTTTCGAGGCCGTATGAACTCGGTTTGCCTGTTTGCTGCACGTTTCTCTCCTGAACAAGAAAGGCGTTTAGACGGTTGCTGGCAGGGCCAGCATACGGTCTCTCATTCGCCTTGATGGTAGTGGGCTTTAACTGCTCTGCAACATACTGCGGGCATCCCCGGAGTCAACGAGACTCGCGCCCAATAACCCGTTCAATCGCTCTTTTCCGCCGTTCAGGTTAACGCCGGGCGGCTTTTACCAACCGCACCAGGCTGCCGCGGGCCGCTTCGGCGTCCGCTGCGGGCTTTTCGAAGTCCAGCCGGGCGATCCGCCCGCCATCCCGGAGATCGATCCCCTCCGGGTCGACGCCGGTCATTTTCCAGTCCCCGGCGCCGAGGCCGAGCAGGTTCGTGACGTAGAGCTGGACGGCATCCGCATGATCCTCGTTCATATGTCCGACGATATCGCTTTCGGCGGTGGCGAGGTCTTCGTATCCGCCGGTATCGAACAGCAGGTCCGGCGCCGGGATCCAGTGGATAGCGCCGAATCCGGCGACGATATGGGCGCGCTCGACGGCCATTTCGAACAGCCTGAAATCGGCAAACCCGAGATACATCTCCGCGTCGGGGTGTCGGGCGACGTACCGGGCGATCAGCCCGGCGTCCTCCGTCGGCGTGAAGCGGCCCATGACGGTGACCCGGGCGCCGGTCAACGGGCTGTCGAGACCTGCCGTGCCGTCAAACAGCAGGGATGCCCGGGCATCTCCGCCCAGGTTTTTCGTATGCTCCGCCAGTTCGGAGATCAGCAGCAAGGGACGTGCCGCATGGTCGCAGGCGGTCAGCACCAGAGATCCGTAAGGCCAGCCGTCGCCCGTCATCGCGGTGGAAAGAATCGCCCGGTCGCTGCCGCGAATCAGGCGGCGGGACAGGTTTTCCGGGGAAAGTTCGTTCGCTGGTGCCCGATCGGTCATGGGTGAAGTTTCGGCGAGCGCGTGGCGGCGGTCAACATGCCTTGAAACAGCCGGATTCATGCCCCATTTCCGCCGTAATTGCGGTGTACTCCATCTGCATCGATAAAAAAGGCGCGAAAATGCCCGTATTCAGGCCCGCCCGGCTACTTTCTTCCTCCCTTGCGATCTTCGGTTTGCTGGTCCTCGCGCTATGGACCGGTGCAGGAGTCCATGCCGCCGACAACACCATGTCCGCACCCGATGCCCGCGCGGCTGCCGTTTCGGGACGCATTACGCTTGTCGACGTGCGCTCGCCGCGGGAATGGCGCCGGACCGGTGTGCCGTCGGGTGCGAGGGCTGTCACAATTCATAACCGTAACGGCATAGAAGCCTTTGTCGCCGAGGTCGAAAAGGCCGTGGGGGGGGACAAGTCGAAGCCGATCGCGCTGATCTGCGCCGGCGGCGTGCGCTCCGCCCGCGCGCTTGAAATTCTAGCCGCCGCCGGTTTTTCCAGAATTCACGACGTATCCGAGGGCATGCTTGGCCGCCCGGATGCGGGGCCCGGCTGGCTCAAGCGCGGCCTCCCCGTTACCGATCCCGCCTCATTACGTTAAACGTCCGGAGTGTTAAGATGACTGTCATGACCGATACTGTCCGCCCTTCCGATATATCGTCCGTTGCCGAAACCAAGCCGACGATTGCGCTGGTTGACGATGACCGGAATATTCTCGCCTCGGTCTCGATGACCCTCGAGGCCGAGGGTTTCGATGTCCGGACCTATGTCGACGGTGATTCCGCCCTCCGGGGGCTGACCGCGAAGCCGGTAGACCTTGCCATTCTCGATATCAAGATGCCGCGGATGGACGGCATGGAACTGCTCAGCCGTTTGCGCCGACAGTCCAGGATGCCGGTCATTTTCCTGACGTCGAAGGACGACGAGGTCGATGAAATCCTCGGTCTGCGGATGGGCGCGGACGATTACATCAAGAAACCCTTTTCCCAGCGGCTGCTGATCGAGCGCATCCGCACGCTGTTGCGCCGCCGCGACCGCCTTGCCGAGGACGAGGACGGCGAGGAGCCGGAACCGCCGGTGATCCGGGGCAATCTGCGGCTGGACCTCGACCGTTTCGGATGTACGTGGCAAAACAGGCCGGTTGACCTTACGGTGACGGAATTCCTGATCCTGAAGGCGCTCGCGCAGCATCCAGGCCATGTCAAATCGCGCGACCAGCTGATGGACGCGGCCTATGGCGAATCTATCTATGTCGACGACCGGACTATCGACAGTCACATCAAGCGCCTGCGCAAGAAATTCCGCGCAGCCGATTCCGAATTCGCGGAAATCGAAACGATGTACGGAATCGGCTACCGTTATCGCGAAGCCTAGGCGTCCCGTCGCTATCCACGGAAAGCTCCGATGATCGGCAGGCTCCTGTCGCCGCTGACGCGGCGCATCCTCACCGTCAATATCCTGCCGCTTGCCATTCTTGTCGCGGGGATCCTGTATCTTGACGAATATCGCGAGGGGCTGATCGTGGCGGAGCTTGCCGCGCTTGAAACCCAGGCCGAAATTTTCGCCGGCGCCCTGGGCGAGGGCGCCATCGGCACCCGCGCCGACGGCGCGCAGTTCGTTCTGCCGAATGTCGCACGGCCCATGCTGCGGCGTCTCACCGCGCCGACGCGGACACGCGCCCGCGTCTTCAATGACGACGGCACCGAGGTCGCCGACAGCCTGTTTCTGGCCGGGCAGGGCGGCGCGGTGCAGGTCGAAGCCCTGCCGCCCCCCGATAACAGCGATGTGCCGACCTCCGCGGTCAACGGAATCTACGATCTTTTCGTGGCGCTCCTGCCGGAAAGCGAACGGCTGCCCGCCTTTCCGCGGAACCTGCCGCTGCGCGCGTCCGATCTGCCGATTGCGGCGGCGGCGCTGAACGGCGATATCGGGACGGCGCGCTGGGCCCAGGATGGCGGCGGCCTGCTGCTCGGCGCGACCGCGCCGGTCCAGCGGTTCAAGCAGGTGCTCGGGGCCGTGCTCCTGACCGTGAGTTCCGACGACATCGACGCCGCCGTCAAGGCGGTCAGATTCGATATCCTGAAGGTATTTGCCATTGTGCTCGCGCTGACGGTGATGCTGTCGCTGTATCTGGCCAGTGCAATTGCCCGTCCTGTGCGCCGCCTCGCGGCGGCCGCGGACCGGGTCCGGCACGGGCATGGCGAAGCCGACGAGATTCCCGATTTCACCCACCGGCGGGACGAGATCGGGGATCTTTCCGCATCGCTCCGCGATATGACCGAAGCGCTCTGGCAGCGCATCGAGGCGAATGAGAGTTTCGCCGCCGATGTCGCCCATGAAATCAAGAATCCGCTGACCTCCCTGCGGAGCGCCGTGGAAACCGTCGCGCGGGTCGGCGATCCGGAAAAGCAGGCGGCCCTGATGGATATCATCCAGGATGACGTGAAGCGGCTCGACAGGCTGATCAGCGATATTTCGGATGCGTCCCGTCTCGACGCGGAGCTTGCGCGCGGAGAAATGGAATCTGTCGATCTTGGCCGGTTGCTGCCGGCCCTGGTCCAGGTGCATGAAACAGCGCTTGCCCCGGCCGGCATCGGCGAAGGCGGGAACGATGCGGCCGCCCGGGCGCCAAGGGTTGTCTTCCGCGGCGGCGGCGGAGACTGCGCGGTGCTCGGGATCGAGGGGCGGCTCGTTCAGGTTTTCCAGAACCTGGTCAGCAATGCCACCTCCTTCTCGCCGCCGGGTGGCGAAATAGTCCTGTCGTTGCGCCGCGATCGCGGCGATGTCGTTATTCACGTGGACGATCAGGGGCCCGGCATCCCCGCCGACAGTCTCGATTCGGTCTTCGAGCGGTTTTATTCCGAGCGGCCGGAGGGGGAGAGCTTCGGACGGCATTCCGGTCTCGGTCTCAGCATCTCGCGCCAGATTATAGAGGCACATGGCGGCGCCATTCATGCCGAAAACATCCACGATGCCGGGGGCAGGCGGCTGGGCGCGCGGTTCGTGGTGCGGCTGCGTGCCGCGCCGCCATGACGACGCGATGACTGCCGGAAGCGGAACGGTACACGCGACCTGCGTCGCGTTCGGCGATATCGGGATCTTGCTGCGTGGACCGTCGGGCGCGGGAAAGTCGGACCTGGCGCTCCGCCTGATCGAGGCCGGGGCTACCCTCGTTGCCGACGACCGGGTGCGGCTCGCCGCCGAAGACGGCATATTATGCGCTGCCCCGCCCGATGCGCTTGCCGGCCTCCTCGAAGTGCGCGGCGTCGGAATAACCCGGTTGCCATACGTTTCGCAGGCACCCATTTACCTCGTAGCCGATCTTGTCCCGTCGGGGACGCCGGATCGGTTGCCGGGCGATGATACCTGCGTATATGGCGGGCAGCGTGTCCGACGGATCGATATTGCGCCTTTTGAACAGACAGCAGTTGCGAAATTGCGTATCGCCGCTTATGACGCGTCAGGACGTACCGACCCCGTGACCGGGGCCTGCCGCCAGGATGAGGATGAACCGGTAAAATGACCGATACGCCGGCCAGCGAGGAAAAGACGCCGACCGGGACTATCCCCGATACGCCCGCGGACATTCCGGTGGTGATCGTCACCGGCATGTCCGGCGCCGGCCGGTCTACCGCGCTGAAAGCGCTGGAAGATCTCGGCTACGAGGCGGTCGATAACCTGCCGATTTCGCTTTTATCCAGCCTGCTCACGCCCGGCACCGGCAGTGGCCGGCCTCTCGCCATCGGTGTCGATGCGCGGACGCGGGATTTCGGCGCGGCCCCGTTCCTCGAAGAGCTGGACGGTCTGATCGCGATGGACGCCTTCCGGGTCCGCCTGCTTTTCCTGGACTGCGATTCGGAGGTTCTGCAGCGCCGCTTTTCCGAAACGCGCCGGCGGCACCCGGTCACGCCGGACCGCCGCGTGACCGACGGGATCGCCCATGAGCGGGTCCTGCTGGCGCCGCTCCGCGACCGGGCGGACGAGGTGATCGATACCACCGACATGGCGATCGGCGATCTGAAACGCCTGCTGGATGCGAACTACGCGCTGGAACGCGCGCCGGGGCTCGCGGTTTTCGTGACGTCCTTTGCCTATCGTCACGGGCTGCCCCATGAAGCGGACCTCGTTTTCGATGTGCGCTTCCTGCAGAATCCGCATTATGTCGAAGCGCTGCGTCCGCAAAGCGGGCTTGATAAAGCGGTCGGCGATTTCATCGAGAAGGATCCGGACCTGGAAGCATATTTCCGCCACCTGACCCAGTTGCTGGAACCGTTGCTGCCGCGCTTCGAGGCCGAGGGCAAAAGCTATCTGACCATCGCAATCGGCTGTACCGGCGGCAAGCACCGCTCCGTTTATACGGCGGAACGCCTTGGAGCGTGGCTCATAGAAAAGGGCGAGCGGGTGAGCGTAAATCATCGCGACCTGAAACAGGAAGGGGCAACGACATGATCGGACTGGTAATCGTCACACATGGCAATCTCGCCGACGAATTCGTCTCCGCGATGGAGCATGTGGTCGGTCCCCAGAGGCTGGTCAAGGCGGTTTGCATCGGTCCGGACGACAACATGGAAAACCGCCGGCAGGACATCATCGCCGCCGTTGCGGGTGTCGAGACGGGCGACGGCGTCATCGTGCTGACCGACATGTTCGGCGGGACCCCGTCCAATCTCGCGATCTCCATCCTTGAAGAGGCCAATATAGAGGTCATCGCCGGCGTCAATCTGCCGCTGCTGGTGAAGCTTGCGAGCATCCGGAAATCCGCCGACATGGCGACCGCCGTGAGAGAGGCATGCGACGCCGGGCGCAAGTACATAAAGCTCGCCTCGAACGTACTCGACGTTTCTGCCGGCTGAGCCGGACCCTGCGCGACGCTGTCATGGCCGAGGAAAAACTCAAAATCGTCAATGAGCGGGGACTGCATGCGCGCGCCGCCGCCAAGTTCACTTCCCTCGCCGAAGAGTTCGAGGCACAGATTACAGTGTCCAATGGCCGCGAATCCGTCGGCGGGAGATCGATTATGGGGCTTCTATTGCTGGGGGCGGCGCGGGGCACCGAAATTACCGTCACCTGCGAAGGCTATGACGCAGAGGCCGCGATGACGGCGATTGCCGCCCTGGTCGCCGACGGGTTCGGCGAGGACCGCGACGCATAGCGTCAGACCGTCGTTTCTTCGTGCGTTTCCTGATGCCAGACCAATAGCCGCCGCCGGATGAATTCCATCGCCTTGATGACGCAGAATCCGACAATCCCGATTTCAACGATACCGGCGAAGACGCCCGGCGAATCGACATAGCGGGCGCTCCGCAGCATGGAATCGCCGAGACCCTGGCCGCCCATGATCATCTCGGTGATCAGGACGACGATCAGGCAGATCGGCATGGCGATCTGAAGACCGGTCATGATCTGCGGCATCGCGGCCGGCAGGATCACTTCGCGCAGGATTTCGCGCCGGTTCGCGCCGAGGCTCTGGGCGGACCAGATCAGCTCCTTTTCGATGGACTTCGTCGCCGCCCAGGTCGCGATAACGATCTGGAACGTTGCCGAAAAGGCGACCATCAGAATCTTCGACAGGTCGAACAGACCGAACCACAGCATGAAGACCGGCAGCAGGGCTATTTTGGGCATCGGCAGACCGATGGATATGAGCGGATCGAAGAACCACCGTATCGCCGCATTGCGTGAAATCACGATGCCGATCGTCACCCCGACGACCGCGGCGAGGGCAAATGCCGTCAGGGTCCGGTAAAGCGTGATGGCGATATCCATGGGCAGTTGCCCGGACATGAAATCGGTACCGATCCGCGTCAATACGGCCGACAGCGGCGGCAGCAGAAAGGGGATCACCAAACCCAGCCGGGAGGCAAGCTCCCAGGCGATCAGCAGAAGGCTGACCGACGCATAGGGCCCGAACCGCTCAAAGGCCTGCCGGGCAGACAGGCCGGACGCGTCAATCGCGGTTTTTTGGAGGGTGCGCGCCATCGTCTTATTCCCGCCACGCGAGAAGTCGCCGGGTCAGGGCGACATAGCCCCTGTCGGCGAAAAACCCGATGGCCGAGATCGTCACGACGCCGGCGAACATGCCCGCGTAATCGCCGCCTTCGCCGAGAAGATCGATCAGATAGCCGATCCCGTTATTGGCAATGATCAGCTCGCCGGACACCAGCAGGATAAAGGCAAGCGCCAGCGATATGCGGATGCCGCTCAGAATCTCGGGCATCGCGGCGGGAACGACGACCTGCCACAGAACCTCCCGTTCATTGGCGCCCATGCTGCGGGCCGACCAGACGAGAACCTGGTCGACGCCGCGCGCCGCATTGAATGCGCTGAGCACCACGGGCAGCAGGCACCCGATAAAGATGAGCGTGATCTTGGAATTGTCGCCGAGACCTATCCACATGATCGTCAGCGGGATCAGCGCCGATTTCGGCATCGGGTAGAGACATCTCAGCAACGGGTTGAGCAGGATATGGAGCGGGCGGTACCATGCCATCAGCACCCCGGCGAGGACGCCGACGACCACCGCGCTGACGAACCCGGCGCCGCCCCGGTAAAGCGATTGCGCGGTGTGTTCCCAGAGCCCTTCCTCGGCCAGACGGGAAAATGCGGCGACCACGTCGCTGAACGCCGGCAGGGCATATTCCGATACCAGGCCGAACCGCGATACGGCTTCCCAAACGGCGGCAAGCAGCAGCAGCGGCGTAAACCGCCAGAGGGTGTGCAGCAGTCCCACGGCCCTATCCGGCCCGCGCGGAATCGGCGACGATCGCTTCTTCGCGCACCAGGTCCCAGATTTCATCGACGCGGTCGAGAAATTCGCGCGACTTGGCGATTTCCGCGTTCATGCCGCCCTCGAAGCGCGTGTCGATAATCTCCTTCACCCGGCCGGGGCGGGCCGTCATGACGACAACCCTGTCGGCAAGCAGCACCGCTTCGCGCACGTCATGGGTGACGAAGACGACGGTCGTCGGCGTGCTGTTCCAGATGGCCAGCAGTTCTTCCTGCATCAGGTTGCGGGTCTGGGCATCCAGGGCGCCGAACGGCTCGTCCATTAAAAGGGTGTCCGGGTTGATGGCAAGCGTACGGGCGATCGCGACCCGCTGCTTCATGCCGCCCGAAAGCTGGGACGGATAGCTGTCCTCGAATCCCGAAAGATGGACAAGATCGATGAAGTGTCGCGCGGTCCGTTCGCGTTCTTCTTTCGGCAGGCCCTGCTTTTCAAGCCCGTAGAGCACGTTTTGGCGGACGGTTTTCCAGGGGAAAAGGGCGAAATGCTGGAACACGATGCCGCGGTCGGGTCCCGGGCCGGTAACGTCCCGGCCGTTCACCGAAATGCCGCCCTGCTGCAGCGGCATGAAACCGCCCAGCAGGTAGAGAAGCGTCGACTTCCCGCATCCGGACGGGCCGAGGATCGCCACGAATTCCCGGTCGCCGATTTCAAGATCGATATTGTCGAGCGCGAGTACAGGCCGGCCGCGTGCCGGCCTGTATTCGTGGCACACCGAGCGGATCGATATACCGCTCCGGTTTCCCGCCTCTGCAGGGGAAGGCGCCGACGTCATTTGGCGACGCGGGCGGCTGCCTCCTTCGCGATCGACAGATCGACATAGTCCTTCACCGCGATGCCTTCCTTGAGGATGCCGAGTTTCACCAGGTCATCCATATTCTTCTGCATCCGTTCCACGTTCACCATGGCGTTGGGTTCGCGGTAGTTGTCCTCCGTGGTGAAAGCCCAGGAAGCATAGTTCTTCGCCGGCCGCTTGGTGACTTTGGACAATGTCTCCAGCACCTGATCGCGGCTTGCCGGGTCGGTCAGCCATTTCCGGAAGCGGATATGGTCGGCCATGAAATCGACCAATGCGGCCCGGTTTTTCTGGACCCAGTCTGCTTTGCCGATCCATTGCAGCGTCTCGGTCGGGCCGAGCGCGTCGCGCATGTTGAACAGGAATTTGACGCCGCCTTTTTTCTTGGCGATCAGGTTGAAAGGCGTCAGCAGCGGGGCGAGATCGACGCGCTTGGACTCAAGCGCCGGCAGCATGGCCGGGAACCGGACCTCGACCACCTGGTAATCCCGGCCGACCTTCCAGCCCAGCCGGCCGAACTGTGCCTGAACCGCCGCATCGATCGAACTGCCGAGGGCATTGACCGCGATGACCTTGCCTTTGAGGTCTTCGAGTTTGTTGATTTCACCGTCGCGTACATAGAATTCCGACGAGGCGTAGCCGTCCACCCCGCCGGACATCACCTGGGCGACCACTCTCAAATCCAGCTTGGCGCGATTCACGCCGCGCACCAGCGCCTGAATGCTCATGCCGCCGAGGTCCAGCTCGCCGGCCGCGATGCCCTGCAACGCAGGACCGCTGCCGCGCATACGCACGGGCTCGACGACGTAGGTTTTGCCGTAGTTCTTGTAGATTTCCTTCGGGGCAAGGGGGATCATCGGCGTGATATGGGCGGGCGCCACCGACCACTGGATCCGGATTTTGACGGGTTCTGCGGTCGCGGTCAGAGAAACCGTGAGGGCCGCTATTGCAGCGGAGAGGGCAGGGATCAGCTTCGCGGGCCGCAAGTATCGATGCATCATGTGACGTTTCCTCCAATTTTCCGCGGCATTATTTGCGATCGTCGCAATTATTATGCAGGGCCGCCGGATGTGGTTTGTGTTGCTTTGCGTGCGTATTTACCAAGCGTCGTCACTACTTATCGTCGCCACTAACAGGCGTCGTCACTACACAGTCTGGAACGGCATGAACGCCGGTCCCGATTGTTCCGGTACAGGTCAGAGTTTGCCCTCCCGCACCATCCGGCGGACTTCCTCGCGGTCGAGCAGAATTGAATCGGGGACGCCGGATTCGTAAAGTTCCACCATCTTGTCCGGATCGAAGTTCCCTTCCGACATTTCGCCGAAATCCTCGGTGAACTGGTAGAAGCGCTTGTAATCCTGGGTTTCCAGCGACGAGAAGTTGTCGAGCATCGTCTCGACTTCGTTGCCGTCCGGGTCTTTGTAATAGAACGAAGTCGAATTGCCGTGGTTTACCGTCCAGTGCGGCGGCGGGTGCCCGGCTGCCTTCAGCGTTTTGTATATATAAATCAGTTCGCCCAGGCTGCTATAGGCGAAGGCGATATGCGACAGGCCGACCGGCCTGTCCGGCTTTTTCCCCCAGCCGGGCCGTTTTATCACGACGACCCTGTGATCATGGTCGTCATACGTGATGAAGGTCAGCTCCATCCGGTTTTCGTGGCTGTTCACATTGGTGATCTCGCCATTGAAGATCATCTGGTAAAATTCGACCATCGCGTCGTAGTTTTCGTCCGAGAAGATATGGACGTGATGCATCTCCCGCGGGGACGGCATTTTCTTGACCGTGCCCGGTGCATCCACCCTGTGGGGTGCGACGGGTTTCAGTGTGTAAGCGTCGGATGCCTTGGTCGCCACGGCTTTGTTCCTCACTTTAATGATTTGTTGATTTTATTTTTGCACATTCCCGGCAAAATTGTCCATCGCTTGCGATTGTGCCATGGGCAGGCGTTAACCCTGATCCTTGATCTTGCGCTCTGCCGCCTGCTATACCCCTCGCGAATCCAACGGACCGTACCCTGGGAAATTTTGGGATGGATGTTGGGACGAAACCGACCCGATTTTTTTTATCTCTGATTCTGGAG